>Ga0255096_1000619_pt1 | contig 16532 bp, 17 predicted proteins | sample Colum_Atlam_RepA_2_FD_188563 | JGI IMG/M metagenome (GOLD analysis project Ga0255096, IMG submission 188563) | Freshwater microbial communities from Columbia River, Oregon, United States - Colum_Atlam_RepA_8d | ecosystem: Environmental > Aquatic > Freshwater > River | place: USA: Oregon...
CTACATAATGATTCAAAGTATCTTCAAGCTCAAACCCACAAAATGCATCCAAAAAACAAATTAATACTGTTCCTATTTGTTCTTATTTTCAAAAACTCAGTTGCTCAGCCACTAAACATATGGGACGATCATAAAGTAATTGTAAAAAGGGAAAAACACATAAGCGAAATAATGCACATGGACGATATTTTTGAGGAGCGATGGAACCTTTTGCCTCAAATGAATTACTGGAAAATTGTCATGCAATTATCTCCAGATTCTTGCGTAATTAGCAGAGGTCATGACAAAAAAATCATCCAAATCATTTCATCGAAGGAATGGAAAACATACACCACCAAAGAACAAAAAGAAGAGGCGAAAGAAAAACTTAAAAAAGAACTAAATCTTCCTCAAGATGAGATTTTGAACGTCGTTATTGGTAAAAGTGATTTTTATCTTTTTGAAACAGTTTACCCCTATCTCACAAAAGGCGTAGAGGCCTTTGAGAAATTCAACGTGGATCCGTGGTATGCACAAGCAATTTTACTAATCGAAAGTCCCGGTCAATTAAAAAAATCATCGACTGGAGCCTACGGACCTTTTCAACTCATGCCTGATGTCGCTAGAGCACAAGGACTCACGGTTAACGACCGAATAGACGAAAGAAAAGACTTTCAAAAATCTGCATTTGGTGCTGCTCGACTGATTTCTCGTATTTGCATTCCGGAGGCCCGAAAAATATTAAGTTCATATGGAATAGCATACACCGAAACTGATCTTTGGTTTCGCTTATTCGTTATGCATATTTATCATGCTGGCGCTGGAAATGTAAAAGCAGTTGTTCAGGCAATTCAACCGAAAAAAGGAGGCAAAGAACTCATTACAGCCATGTGGAAAACAAAAGCCGCAAGTTTTGGAAATAGTTCACAAAATTACAGTCAAGTAGCCCTTGCAGCACAACTTATCTTACACGACCTTATTTACAATAAATGTGATGAGATTTATGATTGTCGTTAGGCTATTCTTTTGCCTTGATAAATTTTAACGAAATTGAATTAACACAATGCCTTGTGTTCTTAGGAGTGAATCTCTCTCCTTCAAAGACATGACCTAAATGACCACCGCATTCATCACAAACTATTTCAGTTCTTCTTCCATCCGCATCTAAAATGCGTTTCACTCGTCCAGGAATTTCATCATCAAAGGATGGCCAACCACAACCGGAATCAAATTTAGAATCAGAAGAATAAAGAGGCGTTTCACATTGCTTACATACATAAACACCTTTTTCATAAAACTTATTAAATTCTCCTGTAAAGGGCATTTCTGTTCCCTTGTAAATAATCACTCGTTCTTCGGATGGTGTTAACTTATTTCGGTTCATTTGATGAGTTTTTTGTTTCTATTTCTCGATTAGAATTTGAAGGAACAAAGTGATAAACAACCGTTGTTTGATTTTGGTTTTCAATCTCCTTTAATTGTTTTTCTTCTTCGGCTAATTGACGCAAACGTTCATGATAAATTGCTTCTAAATCAGGAGGATCAATTCCCATTTCTTTTTCTAATTCGTATTGATACTTTGGTCTTTTCGGGCCTTCTTCTCGAAAATAAAATGCCAACCATATTCCAACCAGGAGGCCCATCAAGTGTCCTTGCCAAGAAACCTGAGGTTCAATTGGAAAAATTCCCCAGATTAAACTTCCATACATAAATATCACAAATAACGATAATGCCTGCAGAGGAAAGAATCTTCTAATTACTCCGGATGCAAATAAAAATCCAACCAGCGCATAAATTACACCACTCATGCCAATATGATAAGCTTTACCTTGAATAGCAAAAATCCAAACGAATAGTCCGGTTAGAACCCAACTTGAAAAAAAAACACGCCACGCCACTTGCCTATATGAGTAAAAAAGTGCTGTAATTAAGACAAATGCAGGAAGCGAATTATTAAAAATATGCTTGAAATTCTCGTTCGAATGAATCAATGGCATAAATAAGATGCCTCGAAGCCCTTTCCAAGTCTGAGCTAAAACTCCCCATTCAAATAGATCAACGGGTAGGATAATATCAATCAAATAAACAAACCACATAGCCCCAACAATTAATATCGCGGGAAACAAGGCATTTTTTAACGTTAACTCAAATGGTTGGACTTGATTCATTTGATAGCAATCAAGTCAAAGAATATGCCCTTCAATTTTTACTGACTTTCTGTCAGAAACGAAAGAATCAATTAAATTGTCAGCCCTAACTTTAGTCGAACTCGTTTCATAACATCGTTTGCCACGTTTGAAGCTTTTAGCGACCCCATTTTCAATATCTCATCCAATTCGTTTCGATTTTCCATTAAATAATCAAAACGTTTCCTTTCGGATTCAAAACGTGTTAATATGAGTTCAAATAAAGATTGCTTTGCATGCCCATAACCATATCCACCTTTCAAATAATTTTCTTCCATTTCTTTAATCTGAGAGGAAGAAGCCAATAATTTATAAAGCGAAAACACGTGACAAGATTCCGGATTTTTGGGTTCCTCCAAAGCTTTACTATCTGTTTCAATGGACATTACCTGTTTGCGCAACTGTTTTTCAGGTAAAAAAATATTAATTGTATTATTGCGGGATTTACTCATCTTTTCTCCATCCGTACCCGGAATTAACATGTGATCTTCCTGTATTTTTTCAGCAGGCAAAACAAACGTTTCACCCATTTTTGTATTAAACCTTGCAGCCACATCGCGCGTCATTTCCAAATGTTGTAATTGATCCTTTCCCACAGGAATAATTTCGGCATCGTACAATAAAATATCGGCTGCCATCAACATTGGATAAGTAAACAACCCTCCATTCACATCATCCAATCGATCTTGTTTATCTTTAAAGCTGTGCGCCAATGTAAGCCTCGAGTATGGATAAAAACTCAATAAATACCACATTAATTCTGACACAATGGGAACATCACTCTGACGATAGAACACGGTATTATTCGGATTCAATCCACAAGCTAGCCAAACAGCTGCAGTAGCATAGGTGTTTTCAGATAGTTCTTGTGCATCTTTGATTTGAGTAAGTGAATGCAGATCAGCAATGAATAAAAATGATTCATTTTTCGGATCCTTGGACATTTCAATTGCAGGCAAAATTGCTCCTAATAGATTTCCTAAATGGGGTGTTCCTGTACTTTGAACTCCTGTAAGTATTCGAGCCATAACACTATTTTTAGCGAAATTAAACAATTTAAGGAACTGCCGAATTGAAAATACCGTACTTTTATTGAAAGTTGTTACATTTGATTTATGCGAATACTTATTTTTATCGGTTCCTTTCTATGGAAAGTGTACATAGGGATTGTGTTTGCTTTTTTTGCAATTATTTTATATCCATTCTTTCTTATTTTGTTGTGGAAGAAATCCTGGAGTAAAATGAGTTTCAAGCTTTTTGTGTTTTGGAGCTGGATGATGCGTATTTTCTGTTTTTATTTAATTCGATACGAGAAAAAATCTGAATTACCTCAATCACCTTACATCATCGTTGCCAACCACACATCCTATTTGGATATTTTTTTCATGTATTCAATCTTTCCGAACCATCCTTTTGTTTTTCTCGGAAAAAGTGAAATATTGAGCTATCCAATAATTAGAACCTATTTTCAGGATTTAAACATTCCGGTTTTTCGAAACGATAAGAGAAAAGCTGCTCGTTCTTACATTGAAGCAATCAAAAAAGTGGAACAAGGATATTCATTAGTGATTTTTCCAGAAGGTGGAATACCGGATGATGACATACCTCGCATGAAACATTTTAAGGAAGGGGCTTTTAAGTTGGCTAAAAGTTGCAAGGTACCATTGGTCCCGCTAACCTTTACCAATAATTTTAAGCTGTTTTCAGATCCTACCCATCACCATGGGACAGCCCGTCCTGGTATTTCAAAAGTATATATCCATGAATACATTCCTAAAGATAAAATTATTGAAATGGAAGTATCCGATTTGGCTAATTATTGTTTCAAAGAAATCAATCAACCCTTGATGGAAGAATACCCTAGACTCCGGGATGAAAAAGCACAATAAATGAAGGTTTCAGGATTTACTTTTATTCGAAACGCAATCAAATACGATTACCCCATTGTCGAAGCAATCAAATCGATTCTTCCTATTTGTGATGAAATGATAGTAGCCGTTGGTGATTCAGAAGATGATACCCTTGAATTGATAAAAAGTATTGATCCTACAAAAGTTAAAATTATTGAAACGCTTTGGGATGATTCAATGCGGGAAGGAGGCAAAGTTTTGGCTATAGAAACAGATAAGGCATTTGAGGCGATTTCACCCGATAGCGACTGGGCTTTTTACATTCAAGGAGATGAAGTGATTCATGAGAAATATTTGGATAAAATCAGATTAGGAATGATCCAATGTTTGAACGATAAGGAAATAGACGGATTACTTTTTCGATACAAGCATTTCTATGGATCCTATGACTATGTTGGCTCCTCTCAAAAATGGTATCGAAATGAGATTAGAGTCATTCGAAACAATCGTCAGATTTATTCTTATCGCGATGCGCAGGGTTTCCGCAAAAAACCGAATCAAAAGCTTCAGGTTGCTGTTGTTGATGCAGAGGTCTTTCATTATGGATGGGTAAAAGACCCTCGGGCAATGCAAATGAAACAAGAATCATTCAATAAACTATGGCATAATGATGAATGGATTGATCAACATGTCGTAAAATCTGACCAATTTCAATACGAGAATCATATTTCAGAGTTAAAAAAGTTTGAAGGAAGTCATCCTAAAGTATTGAAGGAAAGAATTAACATGAAAAACTGGAAATTTGATTTCGACATTTCGAATAATCGAAAGTCACTAAAAGATCTAATTAAAAATATACTATACGATTATTTCAATTGGGATACCAACTATAAAAATTACAAAATAAAAAGAAGAATATAATTTTTTAAATTCCCATTTTTTGCCTATCTTTCAATATGAGATTAATTCGAAAAGATGGGGTTTTCTTTCATTATATCCGATTGTTTTATCCCATCGAATTACTAGTTGGAACGTTGAAATACAATCTCATTTCTCTTTTATATTGGATAATACTTTTCTCCATTATCTCTGATGATTTTGGTAGCACTTATGGAGTTCCATTCTTATTTTTTTCACCCGAATATATGGGGACCATAAGTCCAGTTTCATTTGTTTTTGTTGGATTTGGCATTGGAGGTTTCATTGTAGGATTCCATACCTATAGTTATATTAAACTCGGCTTTCGATATCCATTTCTGGCATTGGCCAACAGACCCTTCGTTCGTTTTAGTATCAACAACTCTTTGATTCCAATAATTTTCATTAGTTATTATTGTTTTCAAATGTCTCAATTTCAAATCCATGAAGAATTCGCAAAGCCGTCAAATATATTTCTTTATAATTTAAGTTTTATTCTTGGTGTTTGTCTTTTTATTACCATTTCACTTTTCTACTTTTTCCCGTTATCCAAGAATCCATGGCATAACAACCGAGATGAAATTGCACTGCCATACCTCGCAAAAACAGTTGCCAATAAAAATGAGAAATGGTATAATTTCTTTCGAAGCAATGAAAGACCTTACTACTATTATATTGCCAAGGGTTTTCAAATCAAACGTAGCCGAGACATTCGTCATATTGATAAAGAAATACTTGAAGGTGTTTTTGCGAAAAACAGAATTAGCGCATCAATATTTGAGTTCTTAACCATATTCTCTTTTCTTGGACTTGGATTTTTGGGACAAATACCCATTTTTGAAGTTCCTGCAGCAATGAGTATTTTGATGCTTATAACCACAGTCCACATGATTTATAGCGCACTTGCTTCGTGGTTGCACAAGTGGACATTGCCTATTATTATTCTCGCAATATATGGATTGAATACAATCAGTATTCACACACCCTTTTTTCGATACGGAAGCTATATGTTAGGAATGGATTATAAAAATGCAAAACGTACTGATTATAATTATGCCAGTATCAAATCAAATAGTTCGGAGCAAAATCGTATACAATCAACGAATAATATACTTGAAGTTTTAAGCAACTGGAAAGCAAAACAGGGTGTTTCAAAACCGAAATTAATTATCATCAATACCTCTGGTGGAGGTTCTAGAAGTGCTTTTTGGACCTACCTAGTTATGGAAAATTGTGATGAAGTACTAAATGGAGAATTCAGCAACAAAACGCATTTGATAACTGGTGCTTCGGGCGGAATGATTGGAGCAGCATTTTACCGGGAAATTAATTATCGAACGACTATCGATCAATTACCAAAAAATAAATCGTATCGAGAAATGATTTCGATGGATATTTTAAATAAACTGTCCTTCACAACATCCACAAGCGACTTATTACTGAGGTATCAAACAACTACTGTTAATGGTCAAAAATACACACGTGAAAGAGGAGTGGCCTTTGAAGAGCAACTGCACCAAAACACAAACAATTACCTAAACCATACACTGGGCTATTATTCCGAAATAGAAAAACAGGCTAAAATTCCATTGATGATTTTCAGTCCAACAATAGTTAACGATGGTAGAAGATTATTGATTTCTTCACAATCTCTGAACTTTCTTTCTCATTCAAAAAATGCTCAAACGACGAATGAAAACATTGATTACCAATCTTTTTTCAAAAAAAATAGTCCGAATGAAATACGATTCTCTTCTATATTAAGAGCCAATGCAACATTTCCATTCATCATGCCCATGATATCACTTCCTACAAAACCTGAAATCCATTTAATGGACGCGGGTCTTCGGGATAATTACGGAGGAAAAGTAACCTTAGAATATTTATTTGCATTAAAAGAGTGGCTCAAAGAAAATACCTCAGGAGTAATTATCGTAGAAATGAGAGACACAAAACGAATATTGAACAATCAAAAAGTAAACTCCATCGATTTAATTGATAAATTAAAAGTTCCGTTCAGCAATATGATGGATAATTTTGATCGTACTCAAGATTATGATCAAGAACAACTCATGGAGTTATCAAAAACTAGTTTCGAATTTCCCGTAGATGTTGTCACATTCAATCTGCGCGAAAGCGTAGAGGATAGAATTTCGTTATCTTGGCATCTAACAAGTTCAGAAAAACAAAAAATCGAACATTCGCTTCATTCTACTGAGAATAAAAACGCCTTATTTAAACTAAAAACACTCTTAAGGTATAACTTGAATTGAACCTACCGAAGCTACACAATCAATTGCACATCCCTCCGGAGATTTTGCGCGACTCACCGTGGCAAAAAAAGATAATTTTAATCCTTTTTTCTTATAGTTGGTGGCAAGTTCAACAGGAAAAAGTTTATTACCGACAACAATTCCATCCACTGAGGAATTGGTGATTTCAATATAAACCGGACATCCATTTTCGGCTAAATGAACTATTCCTTGACAATTAGTAACATAAGAAACGGGTAAGTCTTTTGTAGAAGTACAAGATATAATCATCCAGTTCAAAGCGATTAGAAGCAGAATAAATTGAACATGTTTCATAGTAAAAGGATTTATACAAATATAAAAAAAAGAGGTCATTTCTGACCTCCTTTCCTAATTTAACCTGTAGCTGTTAATTTAGATCCTGAATCAGATAAACGGAAAGTACTTAAAAAGGTTACGTTTTAGCAAAAACAACTTTGTAATTAACATATTTTTATGGATAAAGATTTTTAACGACCTTTTTTGATTTTTTTTCTGAATGTAACTTTGAATTCAGTTATGTTGCACTTAGCATCCATACAAGCACTAGTTAGTTTGGTCGATGATCCGGATGATCAAATCTACCAACATGTTCGTGGTGAATTAATCAAATGTGGTACGACAGCTATTCCTTTTTTGGAAAGCACCTGGGAAACTGATTTATTTGGCTCCAAATACCATGAACGGATTGATAAAATCATATCGGATATTCAATTTGAGGAAATTAAAAAAGAATTAAAAACTTGGCTCGATTCAACCGATAAAGACCTCATCAACGGTGCCTGTATAGTAGCTAAATACAATTTTCCTAATCTAGAAGAATCGGAAATCAGAAATACCATTCATAATATTCGAAGAGACATCTGGCTTGAAATGAATGACAATCAAACGTCCTTCGAAAAAGTTAAAATTTTCAATAAAATTTTCTTCTCAATTCATTTATTCGAGGGAGAAAAAGAAGATTATCACGCACCATCAAATTCATTTATAAATCAAGTTTTAGAAAATAGAAAAGGAAACCCTTTAAGTTTGTGTCTGATTTACAGTGTAATAGCTCAATCTCTTGATTTACCAATTTATGGTGTCAATCTACCAAATCATTTCGTCTTGGCCTACATGGATGTCAACGGAATTCATTCAATGAATAATTTAGAAAATGAATACGGCGTATTGTTTTATATTAATACCTTCGCTAAAGGTTCTATATTCGACACAGAGGAAATAAAAGGTTTTCTTGATAACCTCAACATACCACACCAAAGACAATACTTCGAACCTTGTTCCAATACAGCCATTATCCGTCGCATGCTAACAAACCTTATTTCAAGCTATCAACAAAGCGGTAAAGTTGATAAAGTTAGAGAACTAACCGAGTTGAGATCTCTATTTGACTAAGTAATGAATTCAATTGATTGGATTGAAAAATTAGGTTTAATTCCTCATCCAGAGGGAGGATACTATAAGGAAACATACAGAAGCAAAGAATTCACCACTAATTCTGAAGGTAATTCAAGAAGTCAATCTACTGCAATTTATTTTCTACTCGCAAATGAAGACAAGTCTCATTTTCACCGCATAAAATCAGATGAATTGTGGTTTTTTCATTCAGGTGAACCGCTTGAAATTCTTTCTTTCGAAGAGGGAATACTTAAACGAACAATATTAGGAAACGATTTTTCTGCCGGTCAACAAGCTCAAACGGTGATTCCAGCAAATACTTGGTTCGGATCACGACTTCTAAATAGAAAAGGTTTCGGATTAGTAAGTTGCACTGTATCACCAGGATTTGATTTTCAAGATTTTGAAATGGCAACAAAACAACAACTTTTAAAAGAATTTCCTGACAATCAAGAAATTATCGAAGAAATGACATTAGATTAAGCAATAAAGCGAGTCGAATTTCTTTTTTCCAATGAACAACTATTCGTCATTATTTTCTTTCGGAAGAAAGCGATAATATCATAAAAGAAATTTCGCAGAAATGCTGGAAGTACCCAAAACACTCTCAAGAATTGAAATTTCGTAGTTAGAAAAGGAACGATTTTCAAGGCAGCACTTGATTTCCGATAAACTTTTTCTCCATCCGAAAAATATAAGGTATTCAATAATTTGGCATCATGACCTCTTTTTCTCAAAAATTCAATTGCAAACTCACTCTGAAGTGAACAAAACAAAAGTTCTTCCTTTGTTTCATGTTGTAAAATGAATTGAACAACCTTATTACAAAAGCCACATTCTCCATCATAAAACACTATTCTATCCACCATTATTTGAGCATTCGAAGAGAACGTTCCAACCCAAGTATAAATAAATCAATTTCTTCCTTTGTATTATACATGGCAAACGAAGCGCGCACTGTTCCTGGAATTTGATAAAAATCCATTAAGGGTTGCGTACAATGATGACCGGTTCGAACCGCGATTCCTTGTTTATCCAATAAAGTCCCAATATCGAACGGATGAATTCCTTCCACAACAAATGATGCAACACTAGCCTTGTTTTTAGCAGTTCCAATGATGCGTAATCCTTCTATTTCGGATAATCGATCCTCTGCATATTTTAATAATTCATGCTCGTAAATGGAAATTTCGTCGAAATTCAAACTTGCTAAAAATTCGAAAGCTCTTCCCAAAGCGATTCCACCCGAAATATGTGGTGTACCTGCTTCAAATTTATGAGGTAATTCGTTATAAGTCGTTTTTTCAAATGTCACTTTCGCAATCATATCGCCACCGCCTTGGTATGGTGGAATCGCCTCTAAAAGTTCTTTTTTACCATACAAAACACCAATTCCTGTCGGACCAAAAACCTTATGACCTGAAAAAGCATAAAAATCGCAATTCAAGTCTTGCATATCTACTTGAAAATGCTGAATGCTTTGAGCTCCATCAATCAAAACCTTTGCACCAACAGCATGCGCACGATCGATTAAATACTTGACTGGGTTTATTGTTCCCAGCGTATTTGAAACATGGGTTATGGAAAGCAATTTAGTTTTTTCAGTCAGTAATTTTTCATATGCTTCCAAATCCAATTCACCGTTATCAAGGATAGGAATTACCCTGAGAATAAGTCCTTTTCTTTCACACAACATTTGCCAAGGAACAATATTAGAATGATGTTCCATGTATGAAATCAATATTTCATCGCCTTTTTCTAATGTTTCTCCAAATGAATAAGCAACTAAATTGATAGAATCTGTTGTACCCTTGGTGAAAATCACCTCACATGATTCATTGGCATTGATTGCCTTCTGAATGGTTGATCTAGCATCTTCATATTTTGTGGTTGCTTCCTGACTTAAAAAATGAACTCCGCGATGAATATTTGCATTTTCAAACGAATAATAAGTATTGATTGAATCAATGACACATTGAGGTTTTTGTGACGTCGCACCATTGTCAAAATAAACCAACCTCTTACCGTTTACTTCCCTTTCAAGAATTGGAAATTGAGCACGTATTTTATCGAGTTGAAAATTCGTTGAATTCATGATACAAAAATACGAATCTTTGACCTTTAAAAGGAAACTAATACTTGAAAGGTAGTATTAATTACTTTAGACATTCTCTCTATATCCAAGGTTTCCATGGTATCGGTTTCCTTGTGATAATTCTTGTTGCGATAAAATGCTGTATCTGTTATCATTAAAGCATCAATACCGACATTCCAATAATTCAAATGATCAGAGAAATCAATTCCAGGAAGTGAACGTGGCGCCGCAAATTTCTTGGATTTTATTTGCTTGGTCTTCTTATAATTTCGAATAAATTTCTTGACGAATTTGCCTGCTTGATTTTTTCGGACGAGCGTAATATAATTCCCTTTACCTCCATAATACCATTTTAGAATTCCCAACGGATAATCCTGACTTTTCTTTTCGTCTTTGAAATAAGCAATCATTTCGAGACTAATCATTCCAATAATTTGATCTTTGATTCGCTCAATTGATTTGGCATGAACAGCACTTCCCATGTAATCTGTCCGAAAAAAAGGTGGCTCTTCTAAAGTATAAGCAACCAAATCAATTCGATTTTGTAGAGGCTGACCTCTCAACATTCTTCCCAATTCTAATAATCCGACTGTTCCACTGGCATTATCATCAGCTCCTTCTTGATTTCCACATACGTCGTAATGTGCACCAACAATAATTCTTTTCGGATTTTTCCACCCATAGCTGGCAATTACATTTCTATAAGAAACCCCATTAGCCTTATAAACTTGATAATAAACAGTATCAGCTGACTTGGAAAATTCTCCGAAAAGATAAGCTGCAACTGAATCCAACTCCCGAGGATTTGCAAAATGACGTGGTTTATCTCTTTTGGTTATTACCGTAAGATGGTGCTTGATTAGATTTATGTCGGAATAGGTTTGGGAAAAAATTATTGAATTGACACTAGTGAAAAAAATAGCGAAAAATAAAAGATTCAATAAACGCATTTGAGGAAAATAAAAGAGGGCAAGCTACTCCTGTCGCACCGCTACAACCTTCGACCTTTGCTACGTTCCCGTCCTGGAGGATTAGAAGGGAGCTGGTCGCAGGAGACTTGCCCAATGCAAAAGTACAGATTTTTTCCATTCCTTTCGTTATAAAATTCTTTATTTTTGTACCCATCTGATAGGCTCCTTAGTTCAACGGATAGAACAAGCGTTTCCTAAACGTTAGATCCAAGTTCGATTCTTGGAGGAGCCACATGTTAAACTTAATTTGAAACCATGAATCAAACACAAAATTTTACCAACTCAAACAAAGATCGTTACTTGAATGAATTACTTGACTTGTTGAGAATTCCCTCTATCTCTGCCGATCCATCCTATAAAAGTGACGTGCAAAAATGTGCTGAAAAACTGGCCGAAGGAATGAGAAATATCGGCATCGATAATGTAGAAGTTTGTCCAACAGCAGGTAATCCAATTGTTTATGGTGAGAAGATGATCGACCAAAATAAACCTACGATTTTGATTTACGGCCATTACGATGTACAACCTGCAGATCCATTGGAATTGTGGACTTCACCTGCCTTTGAACCGGTGATAAAAACGACCGAAAAACATCCTCAAGGAGCCATTTTTGCTCGAGGAGCTTGTGATGATAAGGGCCAAATGTTCATGCACGTGAAAGCAGTTGAATCCATGTTGGCTGCCGGCGAATTACCGTGTAATGTGAAATTCATGATTGAAGGAGAAGAAGAAGTAGGAAGTGAAAACCTAGCAATTTTTGTAAAAAGTGAAAAAGAGCGTTTGAAAGCGGATATTATTTTGGTGTCCGATACCGGAATGCTCGCGAATGACGTTCCTTCGATTACAACCGGTCTTCGTGGTTTGAGTTATGTGGAAGTTGAAGTCACAGGTCCAAATCGTGATTTACACTCCGGATTATACGGTGGCTGTGTAGCGAACCCCATCAATGTTCTAGCGCAAATGATTGCATCCATGCACGACGAAAACGGAAAAATTACCATTCCCGGTTTTTATGATAAAGTGGTAAATCTAACAGATGAAGAACGAGCTGAAATGGCAAAAGCTCCTTTTTCACATGAAGCATATTGCAAAGCGTTGGATATTGCTGACGTTATGGGTGAAGCTGGATATTCGACAATGGAAAGAGGTTCCATTCGTCCAACGTTGGATGTAAATGGAATTTGGGGTGGATATACAGGGGAAGGAGCAAAAACGGTAATAGCTTCAAAAGCTTTTGCTAAAATTTCCATGCGTTTGGTGCCCGACCAAGATCCGGTAGAAATTACCAATTTATTTAAAACTCATTTTGAATCCATTGCTCCGGCGAGTGTGAAAGTAGTTGTAAAACCTCATCACGGAGGAGAAGCAGCTGTTACACCCATTGATTCTGTAGGATATAAAGCAGCAAGTTTGGCTTATGAAAAATCGTTTGGTAAAAAACCAATTCCGGTACGAAGTGGTGGAAGCATTCCGATCGTTGCGATGTTTGAAAAAGAATTAGGATTGAAAACCATCCTCATGGGATTCGGCTTGGATAGTGATGCCATTCACTCACCCAATGAACATTATGGATTATTCAATTTCTACAAAGGAATTGAAACCATTCCCTACTTTTTTCATTATTACACCGAATTAAATAAATAACATGAAAATCTTTTATTTTCTCCTTCTAACAATTGGTCTAACATCTTGTGTTACGTTCAAAGAGCCTGAATTTAAAAGCATGGATGGATATACCTTTGACGGAATTGAAGGAAATAAAGTAAAATTTACCGTAAAAGCTACTGTTTACAATCCCAATTTCTATGCGCTCAAAGTAAAACCATCGAAAGTAAATGTTTACGCGGATGAACAACTTTATGGAGTTCTGAATTTGGAAAAGACACAAAAAATGAAACGCAAAAAAGACACGAAATTAGAAGTCCCGTTTCGTTTAGATATGGAAGACGGCGCCATGATGGGAATGATGTTATTAATGCGAAAAGATAAAGTAAAAGTAAAAGTAGATGGTAAGGTGAAAGGAGGCGTATATTTTATTTCCAAAAAATTTCCTGTGAGTTACGAGCAAACCATTTCACCAAAAGAATTGGGTTTGAAGAATATGATAAAGTTTTAAAAAGCCCATCTCCGCTGCGCTCGAAGGCAATGAAATTGAATTACATTTATTTTAATGCCTGTACCTCTTCTTTCAAAATCGGTAAATCTACTATTAGTATTCTCCAAAGTGCAGCTGGTTCAATCGAATCATAAGCATGTACGATTAAATTTCGTAGTCCAATGATGTGCCTTGCGCTGGTGATTTTAATATCTTTTTGAATTTTACTTATTTTTCCAATTGCTTCACCGATAATTATTAAATCTCTTTCTACAGCGCGAATTGAAATAAAATTAGATTGAAAATTATTGTAATCAGAATGGTGATGTTGGATGATTTTTTCCAACTCAAAAATAATGGATTCAATGTCTAATAAGTATTTTAAAACTTCATTACGCTGCTGCATAAAGAATCTTTTTTGTTTTATCTAATTCCTTCTTAAACACTGGATTTTTTACGACACGATAGGAAATAAGATCAATTTTGCGATTAAAAAGATTTTCCAATTCGCTGAGTAAGTTCAGAAAAGAACTACCAAGCTCTAAAGGCGTTATCCCTGCATTAAAAATAACTGCAAAATCAATATCACTATTCTCATCAAAGTTATCTTGACTTAAGGCAGATCCAAACAGAAACAACTCAGAAACTGAATTTTTCTCACAAATTTTTTTCAATTCAAACAGCTTGTCTGCAACTAATTGATTCATAAGACAAAATTAGTAAATAAAGTGCAATAGAGAAATAGCTTAATTATAGCCATTTATGTAAATAGCCCATCTCGGCTACGCTTGATATTCTTCTTGAAATTTGATAGACAACCTATTTAGCGATCAATTATGTAACCATTGATCGGATATTATTAAATCCATCGAGCAGAAATTATTAAGCCCATCGAGCGAAGTCGAGATGGGCGCTATCCCTTACTGCAACACAATCTTCTTGATATCAACCGTATTTCCTTGTGGATCAATGATGCGAACGAAATACAAACCGTTACCTCCCCACGTGGTTATGTCAATATAAAATTGTTGTTGATTGACTGCATTTTGGAATACTTGCTGACCTTGTGCGTCCTCAATTTTAATGCTATATCCGTTCATGGTTGCTAAATTCCCTGCATCAATCGTGATGTGGTCATTGGATGGATTTGGCCAAATTTTTAAGGTATTCATGTACGTAATTGGATTATAACCAGTGATACCAGTATTGATAACCAAAGTATCTGTTACCGTAACATATTCATAACAAACATTCGCATTGTACAAATCTGTTATTTCTTGATCTGTTAGGGCGTAATTCCAAAATCCAATATCATCAATTTTCCCCTTCCAGTGTCCTGTGAAATAATCTATACCGTTGTATGAAATTGGACTTTGACATCTTCCAATCTGAGTTTTTCTTGGTCCTGGTTCATATGAACCGATTGCATATACTGAAGTATCGACCAAATATCCATTTTTATATAATAACAATTGTGCATTTTGACTATTAAAAACACAAGTGTAATTTACCCAGTCATCAATCGATATAGAGTCTTCGACTAAATTCCCAGAAAATTCCCTAAAACCATATGTGGTATTCTGAAATGGTGAAAAGGAACTATTTGCTAGGAATCTTCCCTTTCCTTTCCACTGATTTGAATCACAATCATCAAATATTGTATATCCATTTTCAGTCAATAAAAATGTATCCAAAAGACACCAAAAATTAATTGTGTATGAGTTGACAAAATCAGGTAATAACGTATTTACTATTTCTATTCCATCATCCACCCCATCAAAACTATACGCCTTACCCGTATTCCCAAATCGATCTGTTGTCAATGTTGCCCCATTTACCGTTCCATTGTTTCCATTACCACTCTCGTCGTTGGCATTTCCATTAAACGGCCACCAACCAACTAAACCATTCGTTGGGACGTAATTTGGCACTTGCGCCATAACATTCGCAGTCATACAAAGCCCAACTGCTAAGGTTGTTAACGTAACTTTTCTCATTTTTTAAAAGTTTTGTTTCACCCGCCCCGTAGTGAGATTATACACAATAAAAAAGCGTGGGACAGTTGCTTTACTCGTAACTGAGGGAGTCGAAGCCCTGTACAACAAAGTAAAGCAACGCCCACGCAATTGCATGAGCGTTAAACTTTCACTTCCCTGTTGTACTTTGAATTTTCGACTTTTCAGTTACAGGATGTTTAGCAAACGCTATTTTTTTCTTATAATATTTTTCCTCGTTTGGATGAACAAATGTATAGAAAAATTTACAGAAAGTAAAGAAAAACTAAAAAGCCCATCTCGACTTGGTACGTGGCTCTCGACTACGCTCGATCCACACTCGACTTAATTCGGCAGGCTCATTACAAGATGCTCGATCCACACTCAACTGATTTCGGAAGGCTGGATCAAACAAAGTTTATTTGGCTAATCGACCGTAGTTGAAAAGGCCTCATTTTCATGTGAAAGTATCAATTCAACTTCTTTTTCGCTTTTTTTGAACTCACAACTTTTTGACCGGTTTTTGATTCTAATTCTTTTCTGGCATTCTTGGCGATACCTCCACCTTTTTGAGCTACATCTTTACTTTGTTCCAAATTTTTTGGATTCGTAGCTGATGAAATTTCTTTTGTAGATGCTTCAGCTAGCATAGTTAGAATCAATTCCATATTCGTCATGTTATCACGAAGATTTTCCTTTTTTAAACCTTTTAAAAATTTGTATTCTTTGGTTGTAAAACCAGACCAGGTCTTAGT
>Ga0255096_1000626_pt1 | contig 16403 bp, 35 predicted proteins | sample Colum_Atlam_RepA_2_FD_188563 | JGI IMG/M metagenome (GOLD analysis project Ga0255096, IMG submission 188563) | Freshwater microbial communities from Columbia River, Oregon, United States - Colum_Atlam_RepA_8d | ecosystem: Environmental > Aquatic > Freshwater > River | place: USA: Oregon...
CAAGATTGGCGGGCCCTACTTCCTTCCGCTAGATCAACCCGCAAAGCAAGAAATTAAGGAACTCGCCCGCGAATACGGGCCGCTGGATATCAAGAAACAGGAGCAACCATGTTTGAAGCCGAAGTAAGGGCCACGTTCGCGGCGCAAGCGCGCGCAATGGCCGACCAATTCAACCAGATCAAACTGGATGACTACCTGGGCGCCTGCCGCAATTGGGCGATCCGCGCCAACGGGCCGCCGCCTGTGGTTCCGCTCGGCTTCGTTGCGGAAGTGGAGTTCGAGCCCGTGTTCGTGTTGCGCATTGTCGGCACCGAGACGCCCGTTTCCGACATCAAGCCGGAATCCTTTTTGCCAAAGTTCGCCACCGACACGGACGCCGTAGGCGGGCCGGTTGGCGGGCCAATCCCCGGCGCACTGGGGAAGTTTTACGCGGCGGCCGGGACAAACCCGCAAGCGGGCGACGATTTCCGCACTGGCGGGTTTACCTACGTCTACAAGCGGCCGACTCCGTTTGGCGGGTTCTGGGCAAAGTTATGAATTGGAAGGGCATCTTCCCCGCCATTTGGCGCGCTATAAAGCCCGTGGCGCCCGCGCTCATCCAAGCGGCTACGACGGCCGCCGGGGTGCCGATGGTCGGGACATTCCTCAATGCCGCGCTCTTTGCGCAAGACCGCGCCGATAGCGGACCGGAACGCTTCACCGTTGGGCTCGCCGCCCTCCAGGTGGCGGCGCCGCTGGTGATCGACCAACTGGAGCGGCAACTAGGCGTCGATATCCCGGAAGAGGCCGCCGCCGCCTACACCCGCGCGCAGCTCCAGGCGCATGTTGACCTGTTGAACGCGTGCGGCTTATTGCCGCGAAAGGGGGCCTGATGTTCGTGGCACCAACGTCCACATTGAAGGCGAAGATCGCCGCGATACCGGGGATGATACTGGGCTTTATATGGGGGCTTCCACCTTTGGTGATTGCACTGGTAGTGCTTCAAGTCCTCGACATCGCCAGCGGCCTTCTGGCCGCATGGGGAGACGGCGCCGTGTCATCTGATGCCGGGCGTCAAGGCATGACGAAAAAAGCGCAGATGTGGGTGTTAGTCGGCGCGGTCCATACGGTCTGTCAAGTGGGGCTCGTCCCGTTTGACGCTGGGCCGCATGTGGCTGGGCTGTTCTGCTTGGTCGAGGTGATTTCGATTATCGAAAATGCAGACCGATCAGGCGTGAGGCTTCCGGCCTTTATTGTGACGGCGCTGGCGAATGCGCGGACAAAACTGGAGGGGCCGCCGAATGGCGAACCTAAACCGTAGCTGGAAGCGTTGGATAGCCACTGGCTGTCTGCATAGCACGCACGCCTGCGCGGAGTACCAGCGCAATGTCCGAGCATTCAAGGCGGCATTCCACCCGGATCGGCACATCGAACTAGGCGACCTCCTCGAAACTACCGCCCTGCGATCCGGCGCCCGCGGCACGAAGGACGAAGCCGAGCCGCTGCAGCCCGACGTGAACAAGGGGCTGGCGTGGCTCGCCGAAATGGAACCGTCGGACTGGCTGCTGGGCAACCACGACGACCGCATTATCCAGCTCCTCTCGCACCCGTCCGCTATCGTCGCCGAACTCGCCCGCCGGCTCTGGTCCGACATGCAGGCGGCGGCAGAGAAGGCCGGGGCGAAAATCCACCCCTACGACATCGAGCGCGGATGGATCAAGGTCGGGAATATGTACATGGGGCACGGCTACATGTACAACATCAACGCCCTGCGGGATCACGTCGAAATGATGGGCGGGAACGTGGTCATTGCGCACCTGCACGTAGCACACACCTTCCGCGCGCGCAACCATGGCGGGCATTGGGGCGTATGCGTTGGGACCGGGGGCGACACACGCACCATGGGATATGCGCGGCGGCGGCGGCAGACCCTCGCCTGGAATCACGGCATTGCCTATGGCGAGTACACGGATAGCGATTCGACAATCCACCTCCTACAGTGGAACTGCGCACACGGCGCGAAGGAGTCCCCACGATGGCTAATCTCCTAGCGGACCTCGCCCGCGCGCTCGCCGAAGGCGGGATAGAAACACCGCCCGCGGACTTCCAGACCACCGCCGAGCATGCCGCCGCCGCTGGCCTCAGTGTGCCGCAAGCCGGGAAAATACTGCGCTGCGGCGTGCTGGCTGGCAAGGTGGAGCGGCGAAACTTCCGCATCCGAAACGGCGGGCGCGTGGTGCCAGTTCCGCATTACCGGGTGATCTTATGACACGCGAACGCTGGGCGCTGCTGCTGGGCGAGTGGTGCGCGATCCTCGGCATCACCGAGCCGCCAACGCTCGTATTCCTGCCCGCGCGTCGTATGCCGCAAAGCGTGGCAATGCTTACCGAGTGGTACTTGGCGCTTGAAAACGGATGGCAAATCAAAATCAACACGGGCGACCTGGACGACCCGGAGTTACTATTGGTCCATGAGTTGTTACACGTGCGCACCGGCTGCACGGACCAGGCGCACGAGCCATGGATCAGGGACGTGGCGGCGGCGCTGGTGGCGCTTAAGCGGCGGTCTGGCACTTATGATTCCGCTGTAACGCCCGCGCGGCTGTCATAAGCCCGCAGGGGCAGCGGGGGTACCGCAGCGGCGGGCCTCCGTTGCGGCCGCCGGTTTTCGTTTTGCGGAGGGCTTGGAGGGCGACGGCGGCGGGGTTTGTCGGGGCGGTCATGCGGTCAACCCACGGTACACGGCGGAAAACGAGTGGTTCGGCGTGACCGGCAAGCGTCGCCAGCGGGGATCGTCATTTACCGCCCAGACTTCGCGGATAAACTCGTAGGCGGCGGTGACGCTGGGGTACTCTCCGGGCTGGAAAGCATCGCGCACGCTGGCGGCTGCTTCCGTGGCGGCGGCGGCTGATATGTTCGGGTTATTCATCTCTCATCCTCTTCCTGCGGGCTTCACGCCGCCCGCTGGCGTGGGGTGGTTAGCGGGTGGCCTTCGCGGCGAGGTAGGCGGCTTTGGCTTGTTCGGCGGCGCGCAGATAGCGCTGGGCCGTGGTCGGGGTGATTAGCGGGTTGTGGTATTTTTCGATGGCTTTTTGCCACTTGGCATAGGCGGCGTTGATTGCGTCTTGGGTGGTTTGTTGTGCGCTGTTCATACTTTAACTATAAACCAACGTTGCATTACTGTCAACAGCAAAATGACCCGCGTGCATTATTTTTTTTTCGCCGCCGCTGAACCGGACAAGCCGCCACCCGTCAGCGAACAAGCGTGGAACGACTTCGCGGGCAGGGCGAACTACTACGCGGAGCAGTTGAAGCTCGGCATCATCAACCTGAAGGCATGGGCGGCGGTGCTGAAGGCGTGGAAGACGTTGCGATAGCCTTCGCCCTCCGCGCCTCCACCATCTTCGCCGCCCACTCCGCGCGCTGTTCTGGCGTCTTCGCGGCGTTGGGGCCTTTGGATACCTTAGCCTGTCCACCGCGCCGCCCGAGGGCGACGGCGGCGGGGTTTTTCGGGGTGGTCATCGGGTGGCCTCGCTGGCATCCCACAGCGAATTCCATGTCGCCCGGGCCGCGTCGTCGATAAGCTGTTCGATTGCCAGTCGGCGTTCGTCCTCTGTGTCTTCGTCTTCGATCTTCAGCCCAGGCAGATCGCCATTATATTCGCCAGAAACCCATTCCTGGCGCCGTCGGCCTTCGTCGCTTACAATGTCGAATTCTTGCGCGGCCCAAGTTCTTCCGATGTCATCGCATTCAGCGGCGATTTCGGCGGGGATCATTTCAGTGTTGACTCGCATGCTCATCTCCTTTGCGGGCTTCACGCCGCCGCTGGCGTTGGGGTGGGTTAGCGGGTGGCCTTGGCGATCAAAAAGGCCGTTACGGTTTTTTCCAGCGCCTCGCCAGTAAGGCCCTGCGCGGCGAAGTGGTTTGTCGTGGTTTGCCACATTTCGAAAAGTCTCCGCATCGCCTGGGCGGTGGTCATGTCGGTCTGTTGTGCGCTGTTCATACTCTAACTATACGATAAGCGCTTAACGTTGTCAATGCCTTTTGTAAGGAAATTTTTGCAATGAAAACTACCATGAAATTCTGCGCTGTTTTCCTTGGTGCTCTAGCGCTCCAGGCCCAGCAGGTCACGATCAGCGACACCCTCACCAACGCCGTCGGCGGCGGCTCGTTCACCGGGCGCGTGACGGTAACCCTCAACGCTCCCGGCAACGCCTCGCCGCTCTACTACTCGACCACCAGTTTGGCCGGTTGGCAGGCAGTGTATTGCCTTGGTGTCACAGGCGCGGACTGCACGACGACGACGGCGGCGGGCTCGTTTGCGGCGACGCTGTACGCCAACAGCACCATCACGCCCGCGGGCACCAGCTACTCCGCGCGGTTCCAGCCGGCAAAGGGCGCGGCTTGGTCAGAAACCTGGACCGTTGAAGCCAGCGATACCAAGCTCTACCAGGTGCGCTCCACCACCGTCCCCTCCCCTACCGTCACCTTTCAGCCGTCGCAGCTCCTACTGGGCGCCGGATACATCCCCTACGGGGCCTCCACTGGCTACGGCACCTCGCTTGCACCTGGCACCAACGGGCACGTTCTCACGCTCTCGGGTGGCTACCCGTCCTGGGCGACTCCAGCGGCCTGCGCTACGTGCGTCGTCACCAGCGGCAGCTACGCTGACCCGGCGTGGATTACGTCGCTGGTGGGGTCGAAGATTAGCGGGGCGGTGGCGAGTGCGACGGCGCTCGGCACAACTTACGCCGCGTCGGCGATACTGTTTGGCGCCGCGTCTGGCACGCCATCGTCTGACGCGAGTAATTTGTGTTTTGATAATTCGACCGATCGACTAGGCCTCGGAACATGCTCGCCAGGGTCAAAATTTGAAATCAGTAACACCGCCTCGATTAAAGGGCTTCAGATCGTCAATAGCTCCTCCGCATCGGCGGTTGCAGCTCTCAACCTCTACTCGAATCTCGTACATACGGGGACGGGCGGAAATGCGCTGGCCTCATTTACGCTCGACAATGCCTCCTCAACTGGTACGGCCCTGTCTGTGCAAAACGACGGAACTGGATACGCGGCGCGCATCCTTGGAGCTGGAGGGCTGCAAGTGTCGGATGGTGCGACGTGCGCACAATCGACATGGCTTGTCCACCTCTGCCAGGGGTCGAACCAGACAACGTTCACGATGGACGCCTATGGAAGCGAGAATGTGATTCTCGCCCGGACGGCACTTGGAACCTCCGATGCTCCACTGGCGCTTTCCGCCAATCAAATGATGCTGAATGTGGCTGCGCGCGGCTACACCGGGTCCGCATTTACTACCCTTTCGCGGGTTGGTATGCAGTATTACGCGTCGGAGGCATGGACGGCCAGCGCCCAAGGAACATTTATCAACTGGTACGTCACGACGCATGGCGCGTCGGCGTCCACGTCGAAAATGACGCTCCACAATGACGGCGCGCTAGTGCTTGGCTTGACTGGTTCCGCGCCGCTTGCGCTGTCTGGTTCCGGCGCGAAGCTCCAGGTAACTGGGCTGTCGGAGTTTATTGGAACAGCGCAGATCACGGATGCAGATTTGCCTTACTTACGCTGGTACCGCAATGGGACGATCAAAGGTTATTTTGCTATCGGAAATGGCTCTTCGATCGCGGCCTCAGCAGCGGCCGGGGATATGGTGATTCGCGCGGAGCAGACATTGCGACTGCGAGCGGGCGGAGATGCGGGAGGGGCCTCGTTGGATTCGTCTGGCAATCTAACCGCAACCACCTTTACCGGCGCCCTCACCGGCAACGCCTCGACCGCTACGGAGCTAGCGTCAACCGTCGCATCCGGGCGGCTGTGGGTGGGCCAGGGTACGGGGGTGCCGACGAGTGATAGCGTGATCTGCGCGGATACGACGAATCACCGGCTGGGGGTGGGGACGTGTAGTCCTAGCGTTGCGCTTGAATCGTCTGGTATTCTCGGAGTGACGGGTGGGGCATTCTCGCAGCCCGCTGGGGTTGGCGGTATTTTCTTTAACTTTGTTTCTAATACCGGAAATATTATTGCTGTCACGAGTGGCACATCTGGCCGACAGCTCAACATCGGAGGCTATCCGCTCACATTCACATCTTCCCAGACGGCGGCAGAATTGGCCCGCTTCGCCACCACCGGCAACCTCATCATCGGCACCACCACAGATTTAGGCTACGGCCTCCACGCGGCAAACAAGGGCACCAACGGGAACCTGCTGGTGTTTGATCCGACGGCGACGACGGGGACGAGCAAATTTATGGTGGTGGCGGGCCAGGGGCAGAGCGGCAACATCACTGAATGGCGCGCCTACAATGCGACTCCAGGGAGCGGGACGCTGCTGGGTTATGTCGCGTCGGGCGGCGACGCAAGGTTTGTCAATCTTTCCACTTCAGCGGGTGACATTACGGTGTCGTCTGGTTCCCAGTTTGTAGCCTCTGGCTCAACCAAACTGTACTCGCCTTCCAACGGCGTTTGGGTTATGTGGAACGCTGCCCAGAACGATTTCAGCAGGCTGCAGTTCGGCGGTTCTAGCGCGAGCTATCCGGCTCTGAAGCGATCCACGACCATCCTTCAAGCACGCCTCGCCGACGACAGCGCGGATACACAGTTGCAAGCGTCTCGCTTCATCTCTGCTCAAACCACGCCCGCCGCATCCACCGACGCCGGAACCGCTGGCGCGATCTGGGCGGACGCGACATACATCTACGTGCAGACGGCGGCCGGCACCGTGAAGCGCATCGCACTGACCACGTTCTAACTCGAAAGGGCCAAATGAAATACCTCTTACTCCTCCTCCCCCTCGCCGCCTACGGGCAAGGCGCAACCGGCCAGCTCTGCTGGTACCCAGACAAAACCGTGACCGCAAAGGCCGCGTGTATCGACGTGGGGCCCGCCGCAAAGAAGGCGCTGCGCGATTGGTCCGACACGCAGACCGACGCGCCGACGCCGCCCGCAACCGCACCGGTTCCACGATACGCTGGCCTCGCTGATCTAATCTTTTCGCACTTCGCGGCGCTGCTGTCCGTCGCCGTCGATAACTTCCCGAGTAACGCCATGCTGACGGATCGAGCAACGGCGGCGGCTGGCACGGCGGCGGCAGAGGCGAAGAAAGCGGCGATCATCAACAAGCAGAAGGTAGCGGACCCGCAATGATCCTAACCCTCGCCATCCTCCTAACCTGGGCCGACGCCAGCAACCCCGCCGACCGCACCGGCTACCACTTCCACGCGCTTCAGCACAGCCGCAAGCGCGACCCCGGCTAGCGCCACGGCAAGCTGCACGACAGGCGCGGTCCAATTCGACGCCTTCTACATCTACGTGTGCCACGCCACAAACACCTGGAAGCGCGCGCCGGTGGCGACGTGGTAATATGCACGCCCTCGCCTACCCATACTGCCTCCACTACCGACTGGCGTAACGGCCGGTGCCGGCGAACTCGCCCACCGCTGAACGAAAAGCCCGCCCACCCTAACCGGTGCGGCGGGCTTTTTGCGTTTGTGGCGCTATATAGCAGTTTGTTTGCGGCGTGTGTGGTTTGGTGTTGACCGGCGCGGCTGGGTGGGTTACCTTTGGTTTGTGAGCAACACAGGAACCACACAAGAGCAGCGCAAAGCGGTACAGGTGAGCCTGCGACCGTCGATCTATGCGATTGCCACCAACTTAGCCACGGAGCACGGAACGTTTCCTGGCCGGATTATTGAGCGGGCGCTGATGGCGCTGGCCGGAAAGAAGGGGAAATGAGCGGAATACATCGTTATCCATCAAACGCCGCCGCGCTGCCGAACAAATCGGCGCGCATGGCGGGCGAGATTCTTGAAAAAGCCATGCGGCGTTCGTCCGCCTGGCGCATGGCTTGGGCGCTGATTGAGTCCAAGGCGAAGGCCGGCGACCGCGAAGCCGCCAACCTGTTGCTATTCGTGGACTCGGGCGGTGCGGCATGATCGGCTGGGGCGGCGGGCCGGAAGACTTGCGGACGTTTCAGCGCCGGTCTGATCTGATCGCGGCGGCCGCAGCGCTGGTGTGGGTGGTGGCTTTGGCGGTGACGCGATGACGGCGAACACGGGCCGCTACCGCAAAGTCTCAACGCCACACGAAAGCAAAGCGGCGGCGGCGGAACAACTGGAAAAATTTATAGCGGTGGTCGAAGCCGCGCGCGAGGAGTACCGGATCCCTGAAATTGTCGCTTTTGTCGCTATGAACGTGATTGATGATGGCGGCGTGGAGGTCCAGCTTTGCGCAGATTTCCAGTATGGAAACGAGGGTGGCTGGCCTATGCTCGCGGCTCGGCTATATGCGGTGGTCAGCGAGCGCATGAAGCAGGCACTGGCGCGGACGATGAAAGGGGAAGCGCGATGAGCGGCCAACGGCGGGCGAATTGGAGGACGGAAGCGGCGCAGATGGTTGGGCAACTCGACGCGCGGCTATTAGTTCGCATCGAGGCGGCTGAGGAGCTTGCGACGCGGCGCTTTGGTACGGTTGGGAGCGTATTGGATTTGCACGCGGCGCGCATTACAAAACTGGAGCGGCGGGCCACAGCTTCTGCGGTAGCGTTAGTGCTGGTTAGCCTCGCTGGCATTCTACTGGCGGTGTCCCGATGACACCCCTCTACTGGATCGCTTTCCACATCGTCGCGTTGTGGGCTATCTGCCTGACTGCCACGCGCTACGACTGCCACGACCGGTTGACGGCCACGCTGGGCGGGGTGGCGTTTGGGCTCAACGTGATTGCGCTGGGCGTCAAGGTTTGGGCGGTGTTCCATGGGTGAGCAATTCATCCACGCCGAACGCTTCGACGCGCTGGCGGCGCACGTGCCGGAAGTCTCGCAAGATCCGGCGCAACGCCAAGGCTTTATCGGCGGCACGGACGTTCAGCATATTCTAGGCTTGGAGCCCTACGGCTGCGCGCGCCGGCTGTGGTACCAGAAGACGGGCGCGGCGCCTGATCGGGCCTTCAAGATAACCGGGCCGATTGTGGCCGGTAAGTTGATGGAGGACGGCATCGCCGAAATGGTCGCAGAACTGCGGCCAGATTGGAAGATTCGGCGCAAGCGGGCCACCGCGAACGGGCACGAACTGCAACGGGTTGACCGGGCCATTGTAGGACAAGAGCGCGGGCCGGGCGTACTCGAAATCAAGACCGTGAGCGACCGTGCTTATTGGGACTGGAAGCGCGACGGCGTACCGCCGGGCTATCTGATGCAGGTGCAGTGGTACATGCGAGTCCTGAAGTGGACCTGGGCCTGTATCGCCGCGCTCAACCGCGACACCGGGCAGCTCGACCTGTTCGAGATCGACGCGCGGCCTGACCTAATGGCGTCGGTGGCGGAAAAGGTCGATTGGTTTATGCACCACGCCGTAGATCAGCGCATTGCGCCGCCATGGCTCACCGAGCGCGACGGGCGGTGTGAGTCCTGTCAGTGGGAGCCGACGTGCCAAATGGACGAATGGTCGGCGGTTAGCGACCAAGGGCTGGTGCAGATTGAGGGGTTGCCGAAGCTGATGAATGATTATCGGCGGCTGAAAGACCTGGAAAAGAAGGTAGCAGCCAGCTTGAAAGAACTGCGGACCGGCGACCCTAATTCGGAAGACGAAGCCTATCGGCTCGGTATTGAGGCGCTGATGGGAGTCAATGCGGTGGCCGACGCCGGGAGCGGGGAATACGTGAAGTTTAGCCCGCAGGAAACACAGCGTATCGACACCGAGCGATTCAAAACGAAGTACCCAGAAGTCTATGCGGATGTGCTGACGGTCAGCGTCAGCCGCCCGTTGAAGCTGTTCAAAATCAAAGGAGCAACGAAGTGAGTACCCAACAAGTGACGCCGGAACAAGCGCCGGCACAATTGAAACAGAAGAGTGTCCTGGATGACATCCTAGACGCCACGGCGCGGAGCCAGGCCGACCTAGCCAAGTCAGACCGGCTGACGGCGCAGACCTACAGCACTGATCCGAACGCCTACGCGATTGCAATGGGCCGCGACCTCGGGCTTAATGCGGCGCTGTCGCTGCAACTCATCCACATCATCGGCGGCAAGCCCGCGTTGTCCGCCGGGGCGCGCGCCACGTTCCTGGCGCAGGCCGGATACTCGTGGCGTCCGGTGGTCCACACGGACAAGCAATGCACGTTGCGGTTTTACTACCGGGGCGACGGCATGACCGACGTGGACGGCAAGCCGCTGGATGTCACGATCACGATGGAGGACGCCGAGAAGGCCGGATGGGTGCAGAACTCGCGCGGAAACAACAAGGTCGGCAACTACGACAAGGTGCCGAAAAACATGCTGTTTGCCCGCGTGATTTCTAACTTCCACCGCTGGTACGCCCCGCACGTCGTCGGCGCGCAGGTGTACGATGCTGGCGAAATCACCATGGACGATGTCATCGCGGCGACGGAAGCGAAGTCGGCCAGCAAGCTCGACGAACTCGAAGCCGCGCTGGTGCCAGCGAAGGTGGTGGCGTGATGTTTAAGAACGGACAGTGGTACACGGGCGCGATCAAAGGCGTCGAGTACATCAAAAGCCCGACCAAGGGAACGCCTGGACTCCAGATCACCGTTGATGTGTCCGACCGTGGGACGATCACGGGCGTCTGGTGGTTGACCAATGCCATGGTCAGCGATCCAAACGACAAGGCGCGCAAAGTGCCGCAATGGGAGGCGGCGCAGATCCGGTGCAAACAGTTTGGCTGCACCCAAGCGGGCCTCACCGAGCCGCAGACATGGCTTGACCATATCCGGCAAACGCTAACCGGTCAGCAGGCGTCTGTCCTCGCTGAGGTCAACAACTACGGCGACACGGCGGCGGCGATCATCGCTCGGCCAAAGAGCGGCGGCGGTAGCAAATTTGTGGTGGCACAACCGGCGGCGTCACCGTTCGCGGCACGACCTGCTAACGCTGACCCGTTCGCGGTATCAGAGGACGATTTGCCCTTCTGATCCCCGCGCGCAACCGCCCGCGGCCTGCCGACCACGTTGGATCACGGACCTGGGGAGGTACCGCCAGCGAATCGGCAGACCGGGCGCGGCGCGCTCGACTAGCGGCAGATGCAGCCGTAACCAAGCATCTTGAGTCCCTCGGATATGGCGTGGTCGGCGGGTGAAAGCGTCGGCCACGCACAGAAATAAGGAGAGAGAAATGGACGTGTTGAAGCAGGTGGAGGAGGCGCTGGAAATAGCGCGCCAGCAGTTTGGATCACATGCCGGTGAGTCGCAAAACGAGGAGATGTGTGAGCAAGCCATAGCCGCCCTGCGCGGGCTGGAGTGGAAGCCGGTGGCGGAGATGGAGGCGTTTGAGCCTCAAGGAGTTCGGATTGGGTACCACGGAATCGTTTCGTGGGTCATGGCCCCCTATATCGCTTATCGGCGCGGTGAGGTGACATCGATTTACACCCACTTCTACCGCCCGATACTGCCGACGCCGCCAAAACGGGAGGGCAAGTAAATGGAAATAGCAATCATTGGCTCAGTATTACTGGGCGGCGGCGCCTACCTGCGCTGGAAGCCCACTCGGGCGCAGTTGTGGAACTACATCGCGGCCTGGGCGGCGGCGAACCGCGACGCGGCGATTACGCGGGACGCGAAGATGCGGGAGTATTTGGAAGCGAAGGTCGTGTGATGGAGAAGACGTTGGGTTGCATAGCGAGGGATGCGTGGGTGGCTCGTGCGACTCATGGAAGTTGGCAAGCCGTAGCCGCCGCGGTAGTCGCCGCTCACGAGGCGCGTCGGTGGAAGGCGATTGAGAGCGCGCCGAAGTTTCAGTACGTGGACATCTGGGCAGGTGGTCGGCGTATCCCGAACGCGCAGCAATGCCCCACGCGCACAGGTGGCGACGAGTGGCGCTGGTGGAGTCATGGAGCGATGGTTTTGGAGGCTGCCACCCGCTGGACTTCAATCCCCGAGCCGCCGCAGGAGGTGGAGCATGCGTGACCCGAGGAAAGACCCGAGGCCGGGTGACATCACCACTTGCAGCGGTGAAGGTTTTACAAGCATATATCACGTGACGAAGCGCGACGAGCGACTACTGTATTACCTCCAGACTACCAACGGGACGACCGAGCAACACGACACGTACATCGAGGACTGGATTGATGGCTCACAGGAAGACGAGGTGCTGCATGTCGCAGGAGCGTAGCGCGGATTGGTTGCGGGGCGCAGTGCATGTGGCCACCCAATGCGGACAAGGAAAGATAGCCGGTCAGTATCAAATGCTCATCGCCGAAGCCGAAGCCGAAGCCCGCGAGGCACTACAGGGCGGCAAGGAAAAGATGGCGCTATCCCGAATTTATCAAATAGCCTCACGCCAACTCGCGGAACCGGCGGGCAGGGGGGATGCGGTGGCGATGGCGAAAATCTGCACAGAGGTCGAGGCAGTGCATCTACCAAGCGAGGCCGACGCGCCCACGGCGGCGGAGGTGATTGCGTCGGCGGAGAAGGCGCTAGATGGCGCGTTGGCGTTAGATCCTCATTGCGACCACGCCTACACCCATCGAGGCGGGGCGATCTGGACTATTTGCGATGACTGTGGAAAGAGATGGGCGGACGATAAAGGTGGGTTCAAGCCAGACGAGCTGAATAAGCACATCCTGAAAATCGAGGAAGCTCTCGCCCTCATCGCTAAATGGAAAGAGGCCCAGCGGCTTCTGGAGGGGCAGTGATGGCCTGTCAATACTGCATGACCAGCGCCGTTGGCCGCTGCCAATATTGCGGACCGCAAGGGGCTGCCACTGTGGCGCATGACTGGGACCAGTTGCAGCAGCAGTTGGACGATCTCCGCGCCGAGGTTGAGCGGCTGCGGGAAAACAGTGCTGGCTTGTATGTCAGCAACACCCAACTGCAAGCCCGCGCCGAAGCCGCCGAGCGGGAGCGCGACGAGGCCCAGGCGCAAGCGCGACACTGGCGCGAGGCTGCGGTTACGGAAAACGAGCGGGCGATGGAATATCTTAACGCTGTTGCTGAGGCCCAGGCGCACGCCGCGTGGTTTAAGAAGGTGCCAGCATGAAGACCCTACGACTAACCAAACTCGAATCCGCCGCCTACACCAACGGCGAGCGTCGGTTCTGGCGGGCGTGTGGTGGCGGGAACGATGGCGGAGCGATGCCACCGCCGCTATCGCCAGAACAGCAAGCCGCGCTTGCGTTGCACTGCCCCTACGGCCAGCCCGGCGACCTGGTGAAGCTGTCCGGTGGCGAAGTGGTCGAGGGCGTGTTTATTATCACCGCCATCACCGTCGAGCTGCGCAACGGGCGCTGGGGCTGGGTTGTGGAGGTGGGGGCGTGACCAAAGCCGAAAGACGCGATGCGTACATGGCGGCGCAAAAAGCCATCACGGCGTTAATGCGAGACGCGAACACGCAGGGCTCGAAGAAATGGACGGACGCGGCTAGGGAAGCGATAAACACCGCCTTCGGCTACGAGATTTCAGCGGGGAACATCGAGCTCCCCAAGGTGGACTTATGACCTCCGCACGCGCGGCGGAGGTGCTGCGAATGGTCGGCAACGCTGACTATCGCGAGCAGTGCGTGGCGGGAGACATGGGCGCGGAGGCGCTGGAGTTATTGCATTGGTGGTTCACAGAGGACAACGAGCCGCACCGCGAAGCCATCCGCGTACAGCGGGAGGAGTCTGAAGCCGCATGGACGAGCGATCAGTGGGTGGCCGCCGTGCGGGCCGAGTGGGAGAAGTAGCGCCGCGCATGACCCGCCCATCACCGCAACTCGCGCGCATCGCCGAACTGGAGCGCGTCTACGCCGACGAGTACCCGACGGCGCCGCGTGAGCAGCGGAAGCGCTGGGCAGTCGAAGGCGCGCAGTATGAGGCTGATGAACGGGACGCAATAAAGAACCAGCAGTAAACCCGGTTTGCCAACGCGGGGGAGGAAAGGGAGCAAATGGAAACACAGAAGATACTAGACCTCTATGCCGAGAGTGACGTTGTGGGGGTAGCGCGTGGATTGGCTGTTGTGTTTCTCGATAAAGGGGAGGCCGCCGCGGTAGTCCAGTCTGAGCACTATCTGCACCGCAAGCCGCCGATTTCCTACGCCTTTGGGTTATACCAGGGGACCACACTCCGCGGCGTTTGTACGTTTGGCGTTCCGCCAAGCCGCCACCTTCAGATGAGCGCGTGCCCGTCTCGCCCCAGTTCAGTCTTGGAACTTAACCGGGTTTGGGTGCATGACGACATGCAGAGGAACACTGAAAGCTGGTTTGTGAGTCGATGCCTAAAGCAACTTCCGGCGTTTATTATTGTGAGCTACGCAGACACCGCCTATCACCATCGCGGCTTTATTTACCGGGCGTTAAATTGGCGATTCGCCGGGCTGACTGACGAGGAGCGGAAAACTCCGAGGTTTGATTACCTTGTTCCTGGGAAGCACACGCGGGAGGCGTTCCGCTCTGGCGACGGCGTGAACGCGCAAAAAGTTCGCCGTAAGCCGAAATACCGATATTGGACTATTACCGGAGACAGACGGGAGCGGCGCGCGCTGGCATCCCTGTGTGGGTGGGCTGATAAATCGTGGGCTGAGTACGACAGAAAAACAGAAGCATAGCAGTAACCCAGGCCAATGCTGACGGCCTGAAACGAAAGGGAGCAAATGAGAAACAACCCATGGGTGCCAGGAGATCCGTGCAAGCGGTGTGGCACGCCTATACCGACGCTGGCTGATAAATTCCAGCCGCGCAACAGCATATGCAAGCCGTGCGGAAACGCTCGGCAAGCGGTTAAAAGAGACAAACTACGCGCAAAAGCTGCGGTGCCATGCACGCAGTGCCAGCGCCTGATGCTCACATGGACCGAGCGCCGGCGCGGAACGTGCAAAGCGTGCCGGGCAGACAAACGCTGCGCGTGCGGGTCCGTGCTGCTACAGAGCGATATGCGCTACGCCCGCTGTGCTGTATGCCGCAGGACAACGCGCGCTGAACGTAAGGAGATCCGCTGGTGTGGCTGTGGCGGCCAGATCGAGCAAAAGCGCCGCTACTCCAAGATGTGCGCGAAGTGCGCAACGAAGGCGCGGACGGACGCAGGGCGCAAGGGTGCCGCAACCATGCGGACAATATTGAAAAACAGCCGCCCGATGGCAACGCACGCCGTCCAGGTGCCAATGAATACGGGCGAAGATCGGCCACCGATGACGCGGGCGGAGGCGCTGGCACGGGATCGGGGGAACGATGACCCGGCGCGGTCGGCGTGGATTGACTCGGTGTGTGCGCGGCGGGTGGGGGTGCGGGCATGAGCGGCTATCGGGCGTTTCTCGACGGCAAGCACGTTCAGCCGCAACCATCCGGCATTTCCGGAAAGTTCGACTTAAACAGCAAGCTATTCGGCTTCCAGCGGCAAAGCATCACGCGGGCGCTGAACGCTGGCAAGTTCGCACTATTTACTGAGTGCGGGAGCGGCAAAACAGCCATGCAAGCGGAATGGGCGCGGCAGGTCTGCCATCACTCGGGCGGTGACGCGCTGATACTGGCACCGTTGGCGGTGACCGCACAAACCGTAGCAGAAGGCGCAAAGTTCGGCGTCGAGATCACGCAATGCCGCAGTCAAAAGGACGTGCGGCGCGGCGTCAATGTTGCCAACTACGACATGCTCAAACATTTCGACGCGGGCCACTTCGACGCCATCGTATTGGACGAGTCGAGCATCCTGAAGAACTTCACCGGCGCAACGCGGAGACTCCTGCAAGACTCGTTCGCCAACACGCCCTATAAGCTGTGTTGCTCGGCTACTCCGTCGCCAAATGACCACATGGAACTGGGAAACCACTCGGAGTTTTTGGACATTATGAGCGGCGCGCAGATGATCATGCGGTGGTTTTTAAACGACACGATGAAGGCGGGCGGCTACCGGCTGAAAGGACACGCCGAGGCCGACTACTGGCGGTGGGTGGCGTCGTGGTCAGTGTGCATGGAAAAGCCGTCAGACCTTGGGTTTTCTGATGACGGCTGGAATATGCCCGAGTTGCGCATCCACGAGGAGATCGTCTCCGTCGATCAATCCATCAACGCCAACGGCCAACTCTTCCGAGTGGCTGACGTTTCGGCGACGGGCTTGCATCGGGAGATGCGACTGACGGCACCTGACCGGGCGGCGCGTGTTGCTGAGATTATCGGCGACTCCAAAGAGCCTTGGTGTATCTGGTGCAACACCAACTATGAAGCTGACGAGCTCATGCGCGTAATCGACGGCGCTATCGAGGTGCGTGGTGACGAGCGCACGGAAGCGAAAGAGGAGAAGCTACTGGGGTTCACTAACGGCGCGTTCCAGCGCATCGTTACGAAGCCATCAATCGCTGGGTTCGGAATGAACTGGCAGCACTGCAATAAGCACATTTTTTGTGGGCTGTCATACTCATACGAACAGTTCTATCAGGCCGTGCGTCGGTCGTGGAGGTTTGGGCAGACGCGGCCGGTTGACGCCTACATGGTCA
>Ga0255096_1000634_pt1 | contig 16302 bp, 11 predicted proteins | sample Colum_Atlam_RepA_2_FD_188563 | JGI IMG/M metagenome (GOLD analysis project Ga0255096, IMG submission 188563) | Freshwater microbial communities from Columbia River, Oregon, United States - Colum_Atlam_RepA_8d | ecosystem: Environmental > Aquatic > Freshwater > River | place: USA: Oregon...
TTCCGCTGATGGCCGAAACGCCTGCCCTGCAGCAGAAGCTGCTGGTCGACAACGCTCATCGGCTGTACGGCTTCAGCAACTGAGGTAGTTCGCGTGAAAGTCACCAGCATCCTCGACACGATCGGCAATACCCCACACCTGCGCCTGAACAAGCTGTTCGGTAGCAAGGCCGAGGTGTGGATGAAGCTGGAGCGCAGCAACCCGGGAGCCAGCATCAAGGATCGCATCGCCAAGGCGATGATCGAAGACGCTGAACAGCGCGGTATCCTCAAAGGCGGTAGCGTCATCATCGAACCAACGTCGGGCAACACCGGCATCGGCCTGGCGATGGTGGCCACCGTGAAGGGATACCGCCTGATCCTGACGATGCCGGAATCGATGTCGGTGGAACGCCGGCAGGTGATGAAGGCACTCGGTGCCGAACTGGTGCTGACGCCGCGTGAAAAAGGCATGGGCGGCGCCATTGAAGAAGCCAACCGCCTGCTGGCGGAAACGCCGAACAGCTGGATGCCGTCGCAGTTCACAAATCCGGTCAACGTGGCCGTGCACCGCGACACCACGGCACAAGAAATCGTCGACGACTTCCCTGAGGGCTTTGACTACCTGATCACCGGTGTCGGCACAGGCGGCCATATCAGTGGCGTCGCCGAAGTGCTGAAAGCGACGTTTCCGCAATTGAAGGTGCTGGCAGTAGAACCAGAGAAATCACAGGTGCTCGCGGGCAAGGAAAAAGGTCTGCACCGCATCCAGGGCATCGGTGCCGGCTTCGTGCCCGCCGTGCTCAATCGCGGCGTGTTGGATGGCACTGTCGCCGTAAGCGAAGAAGCAGCCTTCGATATGGCACGACGAGCCGCGCGGGAAGAAGGGGTATTGCTCGGTATTTCATCTGGCGCGACGCTGGCCGCCGTGGCACAGACGCTTGCCGCGATACCGGCGGGCGCCCGCGTGCTGTGCTTTTGCTACGACACCGGTGAACGTTACTTGTCTATTCCTGACCTGTTCAGCGCCTGATCCGGCGTTGTACTGACTCCCACTCGCCCTATGCCCGGTAATTTCAGCGCCGGGTGTTTGAAGTCGATCCCGGCTGACAATCCCAGCACGTTGAATTCAAGTCCCTCATCAAGGCCCGCGATAAATCCAAACGCACCCAGCAATGACAACTGCAAACCGGTGCCGCTGGGCGTGGCTGCCAGCAGTGCACCGCCCGGCAGATAGTCCTTGCCGATCGCGGTAACGGGCAGAACCAACCCCAGTTCCGGCACTTGTCGCCCGACATGCGCTGTGAAGGTATTGCTGTTGGGGCCCGGCCACATCGTGTAACTGTCGGGATACTGATAGCTCTGCACTGCGGCCAGCACGGCTGGCAGCAAGCGCTCCGCAGCTTCGCCGCGGACATCGACCAACAGATCAGGCCTGTTGCCGTACCAGTAGCGATCCGGCAGGTCTTGGTCGGATACCCGCACATCAAGGCCACGCCTTTCACGGAAACCGATCACCTGATGCACAAGATAGCTGTCCGCGCCAGCAGCCTTGGTGGCCACCCACGTATGCACGGCAAGATGACCGCGCCAACTGTACGTGCGTGCCGCATAGATTTGTATTACCGCAGCAGCGTATTGCGACGGTCTGGGTGCCATATCGGCACTGTCGCGATTGGCAAACTGCCAGCCACGGCGTGCGCCATCCGCTTCACCGCCAAATGCAGCCTGGAACAGCGGCCCCAGCAGCAACCCAAACAATACAACTGAAGACACTTTCAGCAAACGCATGCAGCAGATCCAGGCAGAGAAGCAGTAAGGGATTAACTTTGCACGCAACCATGCAAGCACGATGAAATGCTGCCGTTGGCGCATAGTCATAACGTTTGCGTAAAGGCTACCAGCACTGCCCTTGTTCTGCCTGCATACAGCCCTACCTTTGACCCTATCGATCATCGCCTGCTAGCGAAACCTGTAGATGGAAAAGACAACCGCCGTTGCCGATCCGGCCACGGAGCACCAATGGCGAAAATGGGCAAGCGTCGTTGCTGTGTGCGTATTGGTACCGCTGTTGCTCTTTACGTTACAACAGCAATTGGGGACTGTGCACTATGCCGACATAGTTGCCGAAATCGCAGGCATTACAACGTCGCATCTCTTGATGGCAGTGCTGGCCACTGCTGCCAGCTTTCTTGTGCTGACACTGTTCGATTTCTTCTCTCTCTCCCATCTGCAAGCGCGCGTACCCAGGCGGCAGGTGATGGCCACCTCCTTCATCGCCTTCGCAATCGGCAACTTTCTCGGGTTCGGCATACTGACTGGCGGTGCGGTACGTGCACGCGCCTATCTCAATGCAGGTCTTGATACGCGCACCATCGCCAGGCTCATTTCACTCAACGGCGTTGCCTACCTGCTCACAACACTGGTGTTCGGATCGCTGGCATTGCTATTGAATCTTGATGACCTGGCAACGATGGCACCACTGCCAGCACAGGTGTTGGAGATCAGTGCAGCGGTGTTTGCGCTGGCAGACCTGCTGATTGTCGCCGCCTTCATACCTGGCGTCGCCGACTGGTTGCAGCAACGCTGGCAACTGCGATTGCCACGACCGAAAATCGCGCTCGGCTTCCTTTTCGCCGGCGCACTCGACATGACGCTTTCAGCCGCCGTGCTATGGCTGTTGCTACCTGAGGGGAGCGTGGCATTCGGTTCATTTACCGCTATCTTCACATTGGCCACTGCGCTGGGTCTGGCCAGCCAAATCCCCGGTGGCGTCGGCGCATTTGAAGCGGTGATGTTGTCGGCTCTTGGTCACGCGATGCCTGCGGCAAGCCTCGCCAGCGCTCTCGTGCTATACCGCCTGATCTACTATGGCTTGCCGCTGCTGACAGCTACCGGACTGGTGGTTTGGTACGAGTTGCTGGGCAATCTGGTGAAACCGCTGCACCGCTTGTTCATCGGGCTGGCGCCACCATTGCTGGCGCTGTTGTCCTCGGTCGTCGGCATCGTTTTGCTGGTATCCGGTGTCACGCCAGTCAACAACGAAGCATCCCGCGCTCTCAGTCTCGGGATCCCGTTGTTTCTGATCGAGGCGGCCCATTTGTTCGGCAGTGTAGCGGGGTTAGCGCTACTACTGGTGACCCGCGGCCTGTTATACCGGCAAAACGCCGCATGGCTGATTGCGATGCTGAGCGCAGTCATTGGCGCCGCGTTGGCATTGCCGAAAGGTATCGCTTGGCTGGAACTGGTGCTGTCACTGCAGTTGTGTCTGTACCTTTATCTCTCCCGTCATCTGTTCACAAGGCACTCCACGCTGATCAATGGCACGCTGACAGCAGGCTGGTGGCTGTATATCGCCGCCGTACTGTCATGCTGTATCTGGCTGGTGTTCTTCTCCTACCAGGACGTGCAGTACTCACACGAGCTCTGGTGGCAATTCGAATTCGATGGCCATGCGCCGCGTTCACTACGCGCGCTGATGACGGTCAGTATCGTCACGCTGGCTGCTGCGCTGTGGCAATTGCTGCGGGAACCCGATGCACCGCAGGAAATGGCCAGCAAAGAGGCCACTACCAGAGCCCTACACATTGCGCTGCAGCAGGATCAGCCGGATGCGCTGCTGGTCGGTATGGGAGACAAGCTGCTGCATTTCTCCGCCAGCGGCGACTCGTTCGTGATGTATGGCAAGGTCGGCCGCTCCTGGATAGCCCTGTATGACCCTATCGGCAAGTCGGCGGAATTCGGCGAACTAGTGTGGGACTTCATTGACAAGGCCGAACACCACGGCGGTAACGCCGCGTTCTATGAAGTGAAACCGGAAAACCTGCCGCACTATCTCGATGCAGGCCTGCGGGCATGGAAAGTCGGTGAATGTGCAGTGGTGGATCTGCCTGCCTTCCATCTGGAAGGACCGCAGCGCTCGAAACTGCGTCAGGCCCTCAAACGAGGGGAGCGCGATGGCCTGGTGTTCCGCATCGCCGTTCGCACCGAACTGCCTGTGCTGTTCCCTGCTCTTAAGCGCGTGTCGGATACATGGCTCGATGCACACAATACCCGGGAGAAATCGTTTTCATTGGGGCATTTCAGCCATGATTACATCGCTGAACAGCCTGTCGCACTGGTAACACTGCAGGACGACATCGTCGCTTTTGCGACGCTGCAGGCGACCAACAGCAAATATGAAGTCAGTCTTGATCTGATGCGCTACCTGCCGACCGCGCCAAAATCCTGTATGGATTTCCTGTTCTGCCAACTGCTGCTCAATGCGAAACAGCAGGGCTACCAACGCTTCTCGCTTGGCATGGCACCGATGTCGGGGATGCCGCAGCACCGCCTGGCGAATCGCTGGCACAAACTGGCGCAGTTCATCTACACCCATGGCGAACGCTTCTACAACTTCCAGGGACTGCGGGCGTTCAAACAAAAATTCGGTCCTGAGTGGGAACCACGTTACCTGGTGACGACGCCGGGGTATCTGCCTGTCGTCGCCCTGAAGGATATAGCGGTACTGGTAAGTGGCGGCTTGAAGGGAGTGATCTCCAAATGAAAAGCCTTGGTTTGCTGCTGTGTTTATTTATTGGCGCTTGCACCAGAACTCCGGAGCCACAGCAACTTGCGCATGGACGCTTCTCTGCCGTTACCCTGTATACCGCACCGGTATCGGAGCTCCCGCCGCTGCTGCTGCTGGCCGACACCACCACCGAAACTGCGACAATCGACGCGGTAGCAGCGCAGGCACGCAGTCTTAACGCTGCCTTGTTCGTCATCAATAGCGCACAGCTGAGGCAGGACTTTGCCGATGACGTTACCAACTGTCGCCATCTAGCCGGTGATTTCGACAACCTTGCCCGTTATCTCGAAGCCTATCTGCAGCTGCCTGGCTTCATACCGCCTGTACTCCTCACGACCAACGACAGCGCAACGATCGCCAATGCTGTGCTGACTCCGCTGCCATCGCCGGTGTTCAGCGCCCTTGCACAACTGGGCAACGACGGCGACCCAATGACGCCACAACCGTGCGGCCAGTCTGCTGCACCCGCCCATATCTCACTCAATCAGGGCTTTGCTGACCAACTGGCGGCTTATTACCACGGTATCCAACAGCAACTACCTTCAATCCCTATGCTGGATTCCAAGGTCGCCGCGCTGCCGTTGACTGAATTGCCTGCCGCTGGCGACAACGACATGTTCGCCATCCTTTTGTCGGGCGACGGTGGCTGGGCCGGTTTCGACAAGGAACTGGCCGATGCGCTGCAGGCAGAGGGTGTCGGAGTGGTCGGCTGGGATTCACTACGATATTTCTGGCAGCCACGCAGCCCGTCCATGTTGGCGGCAGATCTCGATACGGTCATTGCCTACTACAGCGAACACTGGCACAAAGCTCGTGTGGTGCTGCTGGGTTTCTCCCAGGGTGCGAATGTATTGCCGTTCACCCTGGATTTATTGCATACAGAATCCCGCGCTGCGTTGGCGAAGATCGCCTTGATCAGTCCTGAGCAATATGCGCAGTTCGAATTCCATCTTGGCAACTGGATCCACACCACGGAAGACGGCCTTGCGCTGGCACCGGTGCTGGACTACTACAAGGCTTCTACACCACTTTACTGCCTCTATGGCGCAGCGGACGCGACCTCGGTTTGCCCGTCATTGCATGGAGCCGGAGTACAGGTGAAGAGCTATGACAGCGGACATCACCTCAACGGCGCCATCCACGATATCGTGGCATTGCTGAAGTCGTGAGCTGGAGCAGGCGGCCAGCCGCCTGCGCTACTTCTTGAGCCGATACCCGGTCTTGAATATCCAGTACAGGATGGTCATGAATATCAGCAAGAACAGTCCGGTCATTGCCAGACTGGTCCCCACGTCGACGTCGGCGATCTCATAGAAACTCCAGCGGAAGCCGCTGATCAGATATACCACTGGGTTGAACAGCGTCAGCGTTTGCCACACCGGCGGCAGCATGTCGATCGAATAGAAGCTGCCCCCGAGGAACGTCAGTGGCGTAATGATCAACAGCGGGATGATCTGCAGTTTTTCCCAGCTGTCGGCCCAGATACCGATGATGAAGCCGAACATGCTGAACGTGACGGTCGTCAGCACCAGGAATAGCAGCATGGTAAACGGATGCAGGATGTGCATGTCGACGAACAGGGAGGCAGTCACCAGAATGATGCTGCCTATCATCAGCGACTTGATGGCAGCGGCACCAACATACCCGACCACAATTTCAAGCGGCGACACCGGAGCTGACAGGATTTCGTAGATGGTGCCAATGAAGCGCGGGAAGTAGATTCCGAACGACGCATTGCTGATGCTCTCGGTCAGGATCGACAGCATGATGAGACCAGGCACCAGAAAGGCACCATAGGAAATGCCGCCGATATCAGTCATGCGTGAACCGATTGCACTACCGAACACGATGAAGTAGAGCGAGGTAGAAAGCACCGGCGACACAATACTTTGCACCAGTGTGCGGAAGGTGCGGTTCATCTCGAACAGCAGGATTGCACGGATGGCATAAAGATTCATGGCAACACTCCTACTTCTTCACCAGATTGACAAAGATTTCTTCCAGTGAATTCTGACGGGTATCAAGGTCGTTGAAACGCAGGCCTGCTTGCTCAACTGCATCCAGCAGATGGGTAATATCGGAGCTGTCGGCTTGATGGGTTGTGCGTGTGTCGTAGGTATAGACCAGTGTCCTGCCATCGTTCTGCAGCGCCAGATTGAAGTTGCCGAGACCGGCCGGAATTGCCGCCAATGGCTGCAGCAGGTGAAGATAAAGGCGTTTCTCGCCCAGCTTGCGCATCAACACATCCTTGTCCTCCACCAGAATGATTTCACCCTTGTTGATGACAGCAACGCGATCCGCCATTTCCTCGGCCTCTTCGATGTAGTGTGTGGTGAGGATGATGGTGACGCCACTCTTTTTCAGTTCACGCACGACATTCCACATGTCCTTGCGGAGCTCAACATCGACACCGGCAGTGGGTTCATCCAGGAACAGAATACGCGGCTCATGTGCCAGCGCCTTGCCGATCATAACGCGGCGTTTCATGCCGCCCGACAGTGACATTATGCGGCTGTCTTTCTTGTCATACAGCGAAAGCGATTTCAGTACCGATTCGACGACCGCAGCGTCCGGCTTCTTGCCGAAAATGCCACGACTCAATGCCAGGGTTGCCGCTGGTGTTTCGAAAGAGTCAGTCGCCAGTTCCTGCGGTACCAGGCCTATGAGCTTACGTGCTGCCCGGTAGTCCTTGATGATGTCGAAGCCGTCGATCAACACACGGCCGCCACTCGGATTGACAATGCCGCACACGATACTGATCAACGTTGTTTTACCGGCGCCGTTCGGCCCCAGCAAAGCAATGATCTCGCCCTGGTTTATTTCCAGATTGATGTTGTTCAGCGCCTTGAACCCCGACGCATACACCTTGCTGAGATTTTCGATTTTGATGATCGCAGACATGAATAACCCGACAACAAAAAGCGCCCGACTCGTCAAACCGAAGCCCAATGGGCGAAGGCGGAAGCAAACACACAGGAAATGCGAACGAATCTGGCAAATACTTCCTGAATCCCCTTCATGAAAAAAGGGCAGATCACTCTGCCCTTTTCTTCAAACCAACTCTTCAAACCAACCGAACAGCGATGAATGCCCGACGATCAGGCAGCCGAAGCCTTCATGTTGCCGGTGGCTTTTGCTTCGGTAACCGGGGCATCCGATGGCTTGTTGGTGCCAAGCTTGAGGAACATCAGTGCTACCGCACCAAGCACCGAGAAGAAGCCCATCACCATGCCTACCTGTGGCAGCGACGAGCCACTGTTCAGCAGGTAGCCGGCGATGATCGGTGACAACACAGCGCCGCCGCGACCTACGCCAATAACGAAACCGGTGCCGGTGGCACGAACGTGCGTCGGGAACACATAGGTGATGATGGTGTAGAGACCCGAGACGCCGGCGTTGCCGAAGAAGCCGGCGAATGCAGCCAGGTAGCTCAGCTGCGTGACTTCAGGCGCTGAGCGACCGAATACAGCAACGCCAACCATGGTCAGCAGCAGAATGCCGATCGAAAGTGGTCGGATGCCGATCTTGATCGACAGCAGACCGAACATAGCGCCACCAAGCGCACCCCCAACGTTGGCCCAGGTCAAAACGCCGGAAGCGGCAGCAGCGGGGATGCCCATCGTGGTGACGATGGTCGGGGTCCATTTCAGTACGTAGTAGAACGTGATGATGTGGAAGAAGTAGGCGGCTGTGGCCAGCAGTGTGGTAGCCACCATCGCAGGTGAGAAGATATCCAACACCGACTTCTTCAGAGCATCACCTGACAACTGCGGCAGTGCGCTCACAGTTTGCTGTCCGATTTTGGTCAGCGCGGCGTTAATTCTGGCGAGTGCGTTGTCAGGCTGTTTGCGAGTCAGCCAATGCACCGATTCTGGCAGCAGAAAATAGCAGACCGGGATCATGGCTGCCGACAGTATGGCACCAGTGGTGAACATCACGCGGAAATTGACAGCACCGGGTTCAAGCATGGCTTTGCCGACTTCACCACACACGATCCCACCGAGCGGATAGCCAATCACCATCATCGAGATGCAGAGGCCACGGTGTTTGATGCTGGAGAACTCAGCCACAACAGCGTTGGTGGTCGACAGCATGCCGCCAATACCAAGGCCGGTGAATACGCGCCAAAGCGACAACGTGGTGACATCAGTAGCCGTGGTGGCAAGGAACATCCCGCTGGACATTACAGCGAGACAGCCGAGTGTCATGTTGCGACGGCCGATCTTGTCGGCAAAACCACCCAGGAACACCGAACCGATTGCCATGCCGATCAATTCCATCGACAGCACGAAGCCCAACTGGGCCTGGTCTATGCCGAACTCGCTGCGGATGCCGGGGCCTGATACGCTGATCGCCAGCACGTCGAAGCCGTCCATCGCGTTGAGCAGTACCGTGATCGCCACGATGATGTACTGCATGGTCGTCATTGCTGCCTTGTCTATAATGTCGCGCGGGTCGGTCATGTAGGAATCCCCTCGGTTTTTTGTAGGTATGGTTGTGTAGAAGTGCTGGCTGGCGAAGAAAGCTGCGGTCAAATTGCAACAAAAGTGCACAAGCAGTGCATTCAGCGCGGTCGAGCATAAAACAGCTCTTGAATCATAACAAGGACGCTGCTCCTACGTGGCCGGATACTCCCCGCGGGTTTATACTGTCGCTCATTATTAAAACGACCTTACCGGCTTGTTCCCCATGATTAACCGACGCCATTTCCTGCACCTGTCCACTTTGGCCGGAAGTGCGGCCATGTTGCCGCCGGCGCTGCTGCACGCCCCGGTCGCGCAAGCCGCCGGACTGGCCGCGCAGGCTCTCAATGCCAATACTGCCTTGATTACCGGTGGCGCCAGTAACGTGCTTGTCAGCAAGGCTGCCAACGGCGAACTGCTGGTGGTGGATGGTGGCCTGAAGGATGGCGCCAGTGAACTGCGCAGCACGATCGAGTCTGCCCTGGGCAGCAAGAAAATCTCCACACTTGTGAACACCCACTGGCACCCTGAGCAGACCGGCCTCAACGAACTCATCGGCAACCGCAACACCCGCATCTTCGCGCACGAAAACACTCGTCAGTGGCTGAGCACGTCGGTCAAACGCCTGCAAGAAGACACCACTTATGAGCCACTGCCTGAATCAGCCCGCCCCAATGAGACCTTTTATCATTACGGCAGCAAGGTCGAATATGGCCTTTTGCGCCAGGCCCACACTGACGGCGATATGTATGTGTTCTTGCCAACGGACAATGTACTGCATGCCGGCGGAGTACTGAGCACTGACAGCTGGCCATTCCTCGACTGGTGGTGCGGCGGATGGATAGGTGGCATTGTCGATGGTCTGGAAACACTGCTCAGCGTGGCCAATGACGGCACACTGATCATCCCAGCCACCGGTAAACCGGTGACCAAGGCTCAGCTGCAGGAAATGCATGCCATGTATGCAGAAATCTTCTCGAGCGTGCGTACCATGTTCACCAAGGCCAATACCGTTGAACAGACGGTGGCAGCAAAGCCGGCGGCGAAATGGGAAAGCCGCTATGGTTCCGCCGATGCGTTCATCGCGCAGGCGCACTGGAGCCTGATCCCGCACTTGACTCCGGATGCCTGAAACCCACATGACAACCAGAACCCTGCAGAAAACAGTGACCGCCATGCGTAATCCAGCCTCTCCGATCCGTTCGTTGCGCAACGCCGCTGTACTTTGCGCTTTCGCTGTCGGCTCCAGCGCGATGGCACAAGCGCCTGCTGCCCAGCACGACTATGCGGCACTCCAACAAGCCGACAGTTTCTGGGGCTATTTCGACGAGTACTGCACCGAGTGCCACAACTTCGACGATTTCTTCGGTGGAGTTGATTTCACTGCGCAGAAGCCTGCCGATGTGCCGGGCAATCCCGAACTGTTCGAAAAGGTGCTGGTAAAACTGCGCGGCCGCATGATGCCCCCACCGAACCGTATCCGTCCTGATGAAACCAAAACCGATGCCTTTGTGGGTTGGCTGGAGTCCTATCTCGATGAAGCCGGCAAGGACCACGAAAACCCGTCGCACGTCGCAATCCATCGCCTCAATCGCAAGGAGTACGCCAACGCAATCCGCGATCTTTTCGGTCTCACGATCAATGCCAACGACATGCTCCCGCAGGATTCGACCAGCGAAGGCTTCGATAACGTCGCCGACGCGTTGTCGGTGTCACCGGTGTTCATCGACCAGTACGTCTCCGCTGCCCGTGTAATCAGCGAACAAGTGGTGGGCGATCCGGCACCTGCGCTCGGTAGCCAGGTTTACAAGCCGGATCAGGCGCTGCCGACCCGCGCCGAAGGCGGTGGTTATCAGCAGTTCCATGTTGACGGCCTACCGCTCGGGACCCGCGGCGGCATGCTGATCGAACACTGGTTTCCCGCCGATGGCGAATACGCGGTCAGTGTGGGCGATTTCAACCTTTATGCGTGGATGTACAACATCGAATTCGAGAACAAGATGATTGTCACCGTTGATGGCGAAAAGGTGTACGAAACCATTCTCGGTGGCGACAAGGACCGCGCGGCGCTCGACCTTGATCAGGGCCCACCGATGGACGACATCAACGCCCGCACCAAGGACATCCGTTTCAAAACAACCGCTGGTCCGCACAAGGTCGGCGTCACCTTCGTGCGTCGCACCTTTGCCGAATCCGATGATCAGTTGCAGCACTTCATCCCCGGCGCACTGCAGGACCGCATCCTGGCTATTCCGTCAGTAGAAGTGCGCGGTCCTTTCAACCCCGCCGGCCTCAGCGCTACACCAACCCGCACCAAGCTGTTTACCACCTGTTATCCGAAGTCAGCTGATCAGGAAATAGCCTGTGCCGAACAGATACTGACGCAGACAGCGCAGCGTGCCTACCGCCGTCCGGTCACCGCCGACGACATGGCACCGGTACTGCAGTTCTTCAGTCAGGGCCGCGAAACCGGCGGTTTTGATGAAGGCATGCGACGCGCACTTACCCGTATGCTGGCGAGTCCGAATTTCCTCTATCGTGCCGAAATGGCACCGGCAACCGCCAAACCGGGCGACGTCTACGCGCTCAATAGTCTGGACATCGCATCCCGGTTGTCGTTCTTCCTGTGGAGCAGTATTCCGGATGAAGAACTGCTGCAACTTGGCATCGACGACAAGCTGCTTGACCCGGCCGTGGTTGATGCTCAGGTCAAGCGCATGCTGGCCGATTCGCGAGCAAGTGCACTGGCCGAAAATTTTGCCTACCAATGGCTGAAGATGAGCAAGTTGGACGAGATCATTCCTGACCCATCGATCTTCCCTTATGCAGCAGGGGCTGGTGACTTGCGTCCCGACTTCAAGGAAGAGCTGAACCTGTTCATCGACAGCATATTCCGCAGTGACATGAGCGTGCTGCGCATACTGGATGCAGAGCATACATTCCTCAATGAACGCCTTGCGCTGCACTACGGCATCACTACCGTCAAAGGCGACCGCTTCCGTCGCGTTGAACTCACCGACAGCCACCGTTTCGGCCTGCTCGGCAAGGGCGGTGTATTGATGGTCACGGCCTACCCGAACCGCACCAGCCCGGTACTGCGCGGCGCGTGGATTCTTGAACAGATCATGGGCACACCACCACCACTGCCGCCGGCCAACGTGCCTGCCCTGCAAGAGAACGAGAAGGGCAAGGTCGCCACCACGGTGCGTGAACGTCTCGAACAGCACCGTGAAAACCCGACGTGCAACGCCTGTCACTCGGTAATGGACCCGCTCGGCTTCGCACTCGACAACTTCGATGCAGTCGGTCGCTGGCGCGATGTTGACCGCTTCACCGGCACGCCCGTGGATGCGTCAGGCGTGATGCCAAACGGCTCTACCGTGGCGGGCCCCGAGCAACTGCGCACCGCCCTGCTCGCCCGGCCGACAAATTTCGTGCAGGGGCTCACCGACAAGTTGATGATCTACGCGCTGGGCCGCAAGCTGGACGCTCGCGACATGCCGGTAATACGCAAGATCGTGCGTGAAGCTGCGACACAGGATTACCGCTTTGAAGCCATTGTCAGCGGTATCATCCGCAGCAACCTGTTCCAGAACAACACGGTGCCCGTGCCTGAAATCGGTACAGCACCCGCCGTGGCAAGCAACACGGCGCCCCCAGCAACGGTTCAGTAAAAGGAGGATCAGCAAATGTTCCTGACCAAGAAGCACCTATCACGTCGTATCCTGTTGCGCGGCCTTGGCACCAGTGTCGCGCTGCCACTATTGGATGCAATGATTCCTGCTGCCACCGCGTGGGCGCAGACAGCGGCTAATCCACAGGCACGCCTCGGCTATGTGTTCTTTCCGCACGGGGCAGTGATGAAAAACTGGGTACCGAAGACTACCGGCACCGACTTTGAAGTGTCGCCCATTCTGAAACCGGCCGAGAAATTCAAAAGCAAACTGACGATCGTCTCCGGCCTGCGCAACAAACCAGCCGAAAGCAGCGATCCACACGGCATCATCGCCGGCACCTGGCTGCGCTGCGTCAATCCGCACGACCTGAGCGATCCCAACGCAGGCGTCACCTGCGACCAGGTCGCTGCCCGTCACATCGGCGGCAGCACCACCTTCCCGTCGATAGAACTCGGCACGCCAGTGGGCGGCCCCTGCGCCGCCGGCTATTCGTGCGCATTCGGTAGTTCGCTGGCGTTCCGCACTCCCGACCAGGGCCTGCCAATCGAGAACAACCCGCGCAAGATGTTCTTTCAGTTGTTCGGGCAGGGCGATGATTCGGCCGAGCGCTCCAGCATTATCAACCAGACCGGCAGCATCCTCGATTCCATCGTTGGCGAAGCGGCTTCGTTGCAACGCAAGCTCGGCCCTGCCGATGCCAGCATGGTAGCCAACTATCTGGAGTCAGTGCGCGAGATCGAACAGCGCGTCACCAAGATGCAGTCACAGGATCTGGGCGATGACATTCCTTCGGCACCGGTCGGCATTCCGCCGACGTACGACGAACACATGAAGTCACTGTTCGACATGATGGCGCTTGCCTACCAGGTGAACCTCACCAATGTCGCCACCTTCATGATGGAGAAGGAAGTCAGTATGCGCACGTACACCAACATCGGTGTGGCAGAAGCCTTCCACCCACTGTCGCACCACGGTGAAGACCCCGACAAAATGGCCAAGCTGACGCTGGTGCAGGCCTACCACACCAGCCTGTTCAATCATCTGCTGGAAAAACTGGATTCGATGCCGGAAGGCAATGGCAGCGTGCTCGACAACTCGATCATCCTGTTCGGCGCCAACATGAGCAACAGCGACAAGCACAACAACGATCCACTGCCGAGTGCAGTCTTCGGCCACGGTGGCGGCACCATCAAAGGTGGCCAGCACTTGCACTATCCACAGGATACGCCGCACGCCAACCTGCTGTTGACGCTACTGCACCGCGCCGGCGTCAACGAAGAGAAGTTCGGCGACAGCACTGGCCAACTGGTGGAAGTGTAGGCAGAACAGCTTTCGGGAGAACCCAATGAAATTGAAAATGCTGGCAGCGGCGCTGTTGATCGCCGGTCTTGGAGCCGGGCAAACAGCAACGGCGCAAACGCAAAACGTAGCGCTGCTAATCAGCAACGGCAACAAAACCGAAGCGATGACACAGATTGCCGCCGGCGCCGACGTGAACGTCCTGCGTTCCGATGGTTCAACCGCCCTTCTGTATGCCGCCTATCAAGGTGACGCTGACTTGGTGAAGGCGTTGCTCGACAAAGGCGCCAATCCCAATCTGCGCAACGAGTACGGTGCGTTCCCGTTGTCGGAAGCAGTCCAGGCCGGTGCGCAGGAAGTGGTTGAGTTGTTGCTGGCCCAAAAGGCTGATCCGAACCTTGCCACACTGGAAGGCGAAACTGCATTGATGGTGGCCGCCCGCGCAGGTGATGTCGCTGCTGCGACGTCACTGCTGAAAGCCGGTGCCGATGTGAACGCCAAAGAACACTGGGGCGGCCAGAGCGCGACAATGTGGGCTGCTGCGCAGAGCCAGCCCGAGATGCTGCGTCTGTTGATCAAGAACGGCGCCGATATCAACGCACAGGGTGCAATGCGCCTGTGGGATCGCCGCACGATGGACGAACCACGTCCAAAAGACATGAACAAAGGCGGCTTCACGCCGCTGATCTACGCCGCTCGCCAGGGCTGCACTGAGTGCGTCAAGGTGCTCGCCGAGGCCAATGTCGACCTGAATGCCACCGATCCCGATCGTACGTCCGCACTCAACCTTGCGTTGATCAACATGCACTTCGAAACCGCAATGGCGTTGATTGATGCCGGTGCTGACATCAATCAGTTCGACCTGTGGGGCCGCGCGCCGCTCTATAACGCCATTGATCTCAATACGCTGCCTGTGGGCGGTCGTCCCGACATTCCGTCAGAGGACAAGATCACCGGCTATGACGTGGCCAAGGTGTTACTTGAACGCGGCGCCAATCCGAATATGCAGTTGAAACTGCGCCCGCCTTACCGGAACGCCGTATTCGATCGTGGCTCCGACAACGTGCTCGCCGAAGGTGCCACGCCGCTGATCCGAGCCGCCCGTGCCGCCGACAACGCGAGTGTGCAGCTATTGCTTGAACACGGCGCGCTGGTAGATCTGCCGAATGCCCGTGGCCACACGCCGCTGCTGATCGTGGCCGGTATCGACTGGCCGGCCGAGCCGACCCGCGGCCGTTACAAAACCGAAGACGCCAGTATCGAAACCATCAAGATCCTGCTGGCCAACGGGGCCAACCTCAACGCTGTTAGCGGTGATCCCGCAAAACGTTCAGTCGTTGAAATTGATGGTCCCGAACGTGGTGCTGCAGTGGAGGCTGCCAGCCGTGGTGCCAGATTGGTCGATGGCCAGACCGCGCTGCATGCAGCCTCGAAAATGGGCTGGAACAAGATCGCCAAGTTCCTGATGGACAGCGGTATTCGCCAGCAAGTGGTCGATTCGACTGGCCGCACACCGTATGACCTGGCGATGGGTATCTACCCGGCCGCCTACAACGCCCCGCCGACAGTACCGCTGCTCGACACAGCAGCACTGTTGCGTGATGAATGCCTGAAACTGGACGGCTGTTCGATTCCGGCACCGGCGCCGGTGGAAGCCAAGGCACAGTGATTTTGGTAGAGTTGCAAGCCGGGGGCCAATAGCAGTTCCGGTGACCGCTGCGAGCCGTCCCTGGGCGCTCGCGCTCCGGGCATCCTGCCCTCCGAGCGTCACCCGAACTGCTATTGCCCCCCGGCTCTCCAACATCATGGATGCATCATCACATGAACATCGTTGAAGTCAGCAACCTCCGCAAGCGCTACCCCAAGCCCGACAACAAACGTGAATTCTTTGAAGCAGTTGCCGGTATCTCGCTGACGATCAGGCAGGGTGAAATCTTCGGGCTGCTTGGCCCCAACGGAGCCGGCAAAACCACTACGCTGGAAATGATTGAAGGCCTCACCGATCCCGACGACGGCAGTGTGATTGTCGCCGGCCTTGATGTGCAGAAAGAGCCCTACAAAGTCAAACAGTTGATCGGCGTGCAGTTGCAGGCAAACGACTATCTCGACAAGCTGTCTCTGGCGGAACTGCTTCAACTGTTCACGGCTCTTTATGGCCGCTCTACTCCACCGGCCGATCTGCTGGGCAAAGTCAATCTGAACGATAAAGCGCAAGCGCGGCCGAACAAGCTCTCCGGCGGCCAGAAGCAACGTTTCTCGATTGCATGTGCGCTGGTGAATGACCCAAAAGTGCTGTTCCTGGATGAACCCACCAC
>Ga0255096_1000636_pt1 | contig 16283 bp, 13 predicted proteins | sample Colum_Atlam_RepA_2_FD_188563 | JGI IMG/M metagenome (GOLD analysis project Ga0255096, IMG submission 188563) | Freshwater microbial communities from Columbia River, Oregon, United States - Colum_Atlam_RepA_8d | ecosystem: Environmental > Aquatic > Freshwater > River | place: USA: Oregon...
GGCCGCCCTAGCTATACATCCGCACGCACCGGGGTTAAACGAGGCGGTGGAGCGGATCCAGACCCAGCTTTCGGGCAGCGATCTATAACCGGCAATTCAGGCCAAAGGGCAATGACATGAGCGCGACCCGCACGGTCACGGCGGTCCTTGGGCCGACCAATACCGGCAAAACCCATTACGCGATTGAACGCATGCTGGGCCACCGCACTGGCGTGATCGGCCTGCCGCTGCGCCTGCTGGCGCGCGAGGTTTATGACCGCATCATCAAAACCCGTGGCCCGTCGGTGGTGGCATTGGTCACGGGCGAAGAGCGTATCGTGCCCGACCGCGCGCAGTATTGGGTCTGCACCGTCGAAGCCATGCCGTTGGATATTGGCGCCGATTTCGTCGCGGTGGATGAAATCCAACTTTGCGCCGACCCCGAACGCGGCCATGTCTTTACCGACCGCTTGCTGCGCGCGCGCGGCCTGCATGAAACCCTGTTTCTGGGCGCCGAAACCATGCGCCCGGCCATCGCCGGCCTGATCCCCGGTGTGCAGTTCATGAAGCGCGAACGCTTTTCCGAACTGACCTATACCGGATCGAAAAAGATAAGCCGGATGCCGGAACGGTCTGCAATCGTTGGGTTTTCGGTTGAAAATGTCTATGCCATCGCCGAACTGATCCGCCGCACCAAGGGCGGTTGTGCGGTGGTGATGGGCGCGCTTAGCCCGCGTACCCGCAACGCGCAGGTGGCTTTGTATCAAAACGGCGATGTCGATTATCTGGTGGCCACCGATGCGATCGGCATGGGCCTGAACCTTGATATCAAGCACATCGCCTTTGCTGCCACGTCAAAATTCGATGGCCGCCGCATGCGCGGGCTTTACCCGCAAGAACTGGCGCAGATTGCCGGTCGGGCAGGGCGCCACCTTGAAAATGGCACCTTCGGCGTGACCGGAGAGGTGCGCCCGCTGGACGACGAAACCGTCGAGGCGATTGAAAACCACACATTCGACCCGATCCGCAAACTGGAATGGCGCAACCACGATCTGGAATTTGGCACCGTCGAACGCCTGATCCGCAGTCTGGAAGCCCCCACCCAGAACAAATGGCTGGCCCGCGCCCGCGATGCCGATGACGTGCTGGCGCTGAAATACCTGTCCGAACTGCCCGAGGTGCGCGACAAGCTTACCTCGCCGCAGCGGCTAAAACTGCTGTGGGATGTCTGCCGCGTGCCCGATTTCCGCAATGCGGCGGGCAATGAACATTTTACCCTGCTTGCCCGAATTTTCGACTTTCTGACGGGCAAGGGTTTGGCGCAGACCCGAATCCCCGAAGATTGGCTTAAAAAGGCCATAGAACGCATCGACAAGGCCGGTGGTGACATTGACACCATTTCGAAACGACTGGCCTATATCCGCACCTGGACCTATGTTGCGCAACGCAAAGGCTGGGTTGAGAACGAAAGCCATTGGCGCGACGAGACTCGCGCTGTAGAAGACCGCCTGTCAGATGCGCTTCATGCCGCGCTGACTCAACGATTTGTTGACCGGCGCACCAGCGTTCTGCTGCGGCGGTTGAAGCAGAAGGAGACCCTCGTGGCCGAGGTGAATGACAAAGGCGAAGTGACGGTAGCAGGCGAATTCGTCGGCCGTCTTGAGGGGTTCCGCTTCCAGCAGGATGCGACCGGATCGACTGAAGAGGCGGCAACGCTGCGGCAGGCGGCTTTCGCGGCGCTCAAGCCCGAATTCCACCTGCGGGCGGACCGTTTTTATAACGCGCCCGACACCGAGTTGGACTTTACCGAGCAGGGGGGCCTGATGTGGGGCACCCAGGCGATGGGTAAGCTGGTCAAGGGCGGCGAACCGTCGCGCCCGACCGTCGAGGCTTTCGTTGACGACGAAGCCGGTGCAGATGTTGCTGACAAGGTGCGTCGCCGCCTGCAGCATTTCATCGACCGCAAGGTTGCCGCCAACTTCGAACCGTTGCTGGCAATGGGCCGGGACGAAACCCTGACCGGTCTGGCCAAGGGCTTTGCCTTCCGTCTGGCCGAAGGTTTGGGCGTGATTCCGCGCGAAACCATCGCCAACGAGGTCAAAGAGCTGGATCAAGAGGCCCGTGGCGCGCTGCGCAAGCATGGCGTCCGCTTTGGTCAGTTCACCGTGTTCCTGCCCGCACTGCTGAAACCCGCGCCGACCCGTCTGCGTCTGGTGCTGTGGTCGCTGTGGAACGGTCTGGACGAATTCCCCGAATCGCCGCCTCCGGGTCTGGTGACCATCCCCAACATCCCGGCTGTGCCGAAGATGCATTACACGCTGGCGGGCTATCACCCGGCAGGCGCGCGCGCCATCCGCATCGATATGCTGGAACGGCTGGCCGACATTCTGCGCACCAAAGACAGCCGCGCAGGCTTTGAAGCCACCCCCGACATGCTGTCGATCACCGGCATGACGCTGGAACAGTTCAGCGACCTGATGGGTGGCTTGGGCTATAAGGGCGAAAAGGCCGAACGGCCGAAGGTCAAGGCGGCCCCGGTTCCGGTGGCGGTTGACCCCGATGCACCAGTGCAGCCGATTCCCGAAGGCGAATCGGCCTTCGTGCAGCCCGACCCCGAAGCCGCAGTCGAGATGGAGGCGTTCTACACCTTCACTTGGGCGCCGAAACCGCGCCCGCGCCCGGAACGCCCCGCGCGTCCCGAACGCAGCCCGCGCAAAGACGGCGATGCTCCGGCAGGCGAACGCGCTCCGCGTCCCGACCGTGGCCCACGCCCCGATCGCGGTCCGCGCCCGGAACGCAAAGAAGGCGAACCGCGTGCGCCGCGCGCCGAAGGCGAACGGGGTCCGCGCCCCGAAGGTGCACCGCGTCGCGATGACAAGCGCGAAGGCTACAAGGGTGGCAAGGGCAAGCACGACGGCAAGCATGATCGTGACACCAAGCCAAAGGCGTTCGAATCGCGTCCGCCGCGCGCTGAAAAGCCGATCGACCCGGATAACCCCTTCGCCGTGTTGATGGCGCTTAAAAACAAGGTCTGATTGGCCGGCCCGGGGGCAAGACCCGCGGCCAATGTCCAGCCGAAGCTTCGGCTGGACAAATGGCTTTGGGCCGCCCGCTTTTTCAAAACCCGTGATTTGGCCGCCGAAGTGATCGAGGGCGGCCATTTGCGTCTGAACGGCCAGCATTGCCGCAAGCCGGGGCATGCGGTGTCGCCCGGCGATGTGCTTACCTTTGCCCAAGGCCGCGCCATACGGGTGATCCGTGTGCTGGATCTGTCGGGCAGCCGTGGCCCCGCACCTGTGGCGCAGACGCTTTATCACGATCTTGCACCAGACCCCGCAGCACCGCTTGAATGATCCGCGCGGGTTCTGTAGTCAGACGCGACGTCAGACTGCGCTGAGCTGGGAGCAATACCATGACCTATGTGGTGATCGATAACTGCATCGCTTGCAAATACACCGACTGCGTCGAGGTTTGCCCGGTGGATTGCTTCTACGAGGGCGAGAACATGCTTGTCATCCACCCGGATGAATGCATCGACTGCGGCGTGTGCGAACCCGAATGCCCCGCCGACGCAATCCGCCCCGATACCGAACCGGATATGGACGCTTGGGTTACCTTCAACCGCAAGTATTCCGAAATGTGGCCGGTGATTGTGACCAAAAAAGACCCGCTGCCGGGGTATGAAGAGCGTGACGGCGAAACCGGCAAGCGCGACAAGTACTTCTCCGAAGCGCCGGGCTTGGGCGGCTAAGCCCTTATCCGGCAAGCCAAGACGGCGCCTGATTCGCACGATCTGCGTTCACGAATCAGGCATAATGCAAAAATACAATGATTCCGGGGCCTAATGCGCACTGGTGGCGCTATCGTGCCAGTTGGAATCAGGTCATTTTTGTGTTACACACAGTGCACAAACAATCACGGATGCCTGCACAAACCGCATTGCTGCCAGCTTGCGGTTAAAATCCAGTGTGAAAATATTCGCCGTTCTGCCGGGTCGTTTTCCCGGACAGGGTGAATTTTTCTGCGGAACAGGTCTCCTGCCCGAGGAAGCGACTGAATGACCAAATCGAAGAAGCCTGATTTCCGTCCGAACGAGTTCGTTGTTTATCCTGCCCATGGCGTCGGTCGCATCATTTCGATCGAAGAACAGGAAATCGCCGGCATCCAGTTGGAGCTGTTCGTGATTTCGTTCGAAAAAGACAAGATGACCCTGCGCGTCCCCACCCACAAGGCAACCGATGTTGGCATGCGCAGCCTGTCGACGCCTGACGTGGTGTCGAAGGCGCTGGATACGCTGAAGGGCAAGGCCCGCGTCAAGCGCGCGATGTGGTCGCGCCGGGCGCAGGAATATGAACAAAAGATCAACTCGGGCGACCTGATGGCGATTGCCGAAGTGGTCCGCGACCTGCACCGCAGCGATGATCAGCGCGAACAGTCCTATTCTGAACGTCAACTGTACGAAGCCGCACTGGAACGTTTGACTCGCGAAGTCGCGGCTGTGTCGGGCGTTGACGAAGCTGGTGCGCAGAAAAAAGTTGGCGATGTGCTGATGGGCCGCGCTGCCTAAGCGATTGCAATTCTTTAAAAAAGGCGGTCTTCGGGCCGCCTTTTTTATTTACGCCTGCTTGTCTTCGGGCGCTTCCATGTCGGGCTGCAACAGCGGCTCGGCGGTGTCAGGCTCCATCGGTTTGACATCATGCAGCTCGTCCATCAACGCGCTTTCCAGATCGCGGTCTAGCTGCTTGGCGCGTTCGATATAGGCTTCGTTCAGATGCGTCGGCTGCCCCGGCACCCAGACCTTCGCCAGATCACGCATTGCGGCGCGGTCGATGCGGAAATAGGCTTGCGACACTTTCGCGGCCTCGTATTCCGAAAAACCCATGTTTTCCAACACATACCGCCCCGCGCGGATAGAAGCGTCGAAGGTTTCGCGCACGATGTCATTGGCGCCCGCCTGATACAGTTCGTAAACATGCACCCGGTCGCGGGCGCGGGCGACGATGTGAATATCGGGGCGGCGCTGCCGAGCATAGCGCACGATGCGCGTGCAGGTATCGCGGTCATCCACCGCCACCACGATCACCTGCGCTTCGGCCAGACCGGCAGCCTCTAGCAGTTCGGGGCGCGCCGGATCACCGAAAAACCCCTTCACGCCAAATTTGCGCATGGTGTCGATGGTGGTCATGTCGCTGTCCAACACCACCGTCGGCACGCCTGATGTGCGCACCAAACGGTTGACCACCTGACCAAACCGGCCGATGCCCGCCACAATCACCTGACCCTTTTCGTTGATCACATCCGGCGCCCGTTCCGCCGCCCGCGGCGCAAAGCGATGCGACAGCCAGTCATAGCCAATGAACAACAGCGGCGTCAGCAGCATCGACAGGCTGATCACCAAAAGCGCCATCTGCCCCGCCGCCAGCGGCAACGCACTTTCAGACCGCGCAAAGCTGACGATCAGAAAGCCAAACTCGCCTCCCTGCGCCAAGCTTAGCGAAAACAGCCAACGGTCCTGCCGCTTCAGTTTGAAAACAAACGCCAGACCCAGCAGGATCACGCCCTTCAACGCCATCAGCCCCAGCGTCAGCGACAGCACCACGAACGGCTCGCGCGCCAGCATGGCAAAGTTGATGCCCACGCCCACCGTCATAAAGAACAGCCCCAGCAGCAGCCCCTTGAACGGCTTCAGATCCGCCTCAAGCTGATGGCGAAACTCCGAGTTGGCCAGAACCACGCCCGCCACAAAGGTGCCAAGTGCGGGTGACAGACCCACCAGCATCATCAAAAACGCGATGCCCAACACCATCAGCAGCGAAATGAACGTCGACATCTCTGGCAGCTTTGCCGCATGCACAAAGCGAAAGATCGGCCGGCTCAGATAATGGCCCGCCAACACAATGCCCGCCACAATCGCCAGCGTCAGCAGCGCCGCCCCCCAACCGGGCAGCGATTGCACGATGGAAATCAGCGGTTCGGCGGCGTTTTCGGTGGTGGTCACCGCTTGCGGGTTGGTCACGCCATATTGCAGCGCCGTCGGCCCTTGAATCTGCGGCAGCGACAGCAGCGGAATTACCGCCAACATCGGAATCACCGCAATATCTTGCGTCAGCAGCACCGAAAACGCCGACCGCCCGCCTTGGGTGCGCATCAGGTTCTTTTCGGTCAGCGTTTGCAACACGATAGCCGTCGACGACAGCGCCGCCGTCATCCCCAGAATAAGCGCAACCGACCGCGGATTGCCCATCCAGGTTTCCACCAGCCCCACGGCCAGCATGGTCAGCACCACCTGCGCGCCCCCCATGCCAATCAGCTTGTGCCGCATCTCCCACAGCGCCTTGGGTTCCAATTCCAACCCGATCAGGAACAGCATCAGCACCACGCCAAATTCGGCGAAATGCTGCAAATCGGCGGTTTCGGCCCCGGCAAGGCCAAAGATCGGTCCCATCAAAATGCCCGCCGCCAGATAGCCCAGCACCGAACCCAAGCCCAAACGCACCGCCAGCGGCACCACCAGCACCGCAGCTCCCAGATAGATCGAGGCTTGTAGCAGAAAACTTTCCATCAAACTCACTCAGGTTGGCAGCGGCGCATCCGCTTTAAGTTGGTCCATGACGATCTGGCTTTGCACCCTTGCCACGGCAGGGTGGGGCAGGAGCACATGGTGAATCAATCGGTTCAAATCGGTCAGATCGGCGCACCAGACCCGCAGCAGGTAATCCGCCTCGCCGGTCAGCGTCCAGGCAGAGATCACCTCGGGGCAGGTGGCAATCAGGCTGGCAAAGCCGCGCGCCACTTCCGGCGAATGGCTGGCCATCTGCACCTGCACGAACGCCTGCACGGTCAGCCCGATTTTCGCGGGGGCTAGCCGCGCGGTATAGCCGGTCACAAAGCCTTCTGCCTCTAACCGCTGCCGTCGCCGTGCGGCTTGGCTGGGCGAAAGGTTCAACCGCTCGCCCAACTCTTGCGCGGTCAGCATGGCGTTGGCCTGAATTGCGGCCAGCAGGCGTGAATCAATGGCGTCAAGCATGCGAGTTTCTCGCGCTGAAATGGGATTTGATGCGTGTATCACCGCTGAATCGCCCTTACGCAACCCAATTACGCGCAAAACCCGCCTCACATATGCGTTATACTTTCCCAAACATTGAAGGAGAGCCCGATGGGACCGTTTCCGCACAGCGCGCCGCGCGCCACGATCTCGGCGGCCAACCCCGCCGGAACTGACGGCTTTGAGTTTGTCGAATTCGCGCATCCAGACCCCGAAGCGCTGCGCGCGATTTTCGGCCAGATGGGCTTTACCCTCACCGCCCGTCACCGCAGCAAGGCGATCGAACTTTGGCAGCAGGGCGACATCACCTATATTCTGAACGATGAACCCGGCAGCCATGCCCGCGCCTTTGTCGATATCCACGGCCCCTGCGCGCCGTCGATGGGGTGGCGGGTGGTCGATGCCGCCCATGCGCTTGCCCATGCCGTGGCGATGGGCGCGACCGAATTCACCGGCGCCAAGACGCTGGACGTGCCTGCCATTGTCGGTATCGGAGGCTCACTGATCTACTTTATCGATCAATATGGCGCGACAAATCCCTATGTCGATTTCGCCTTTATCGGCCCGGCAAAGCCCAAAGGCGTCGGCTTTCACTATCTTGATCACCTGACCCACAACGTCCATCGCGGCAATATGGACAAGTGGTTTGATTTCTACGGCAAGATCTTTGGCTTCAAACAGATCCGTTTCTTTGACATCGAAGGCAAGTTCACCGGGCTTTACAGCCGCGCGCTCACCTCGCCTTGTGGCCGTATTCGCATCCCGATCAACGAAGATCGCGGCGAAACCGGCCAGATCGTTGAATATCTGCGCCGCTACAACGGCGAGGGCATTCAGCACATCGCTGTCGGCAGCGATGATATCTACGCCGCCACCGACGAAATCGCCGCGCGTGGTCTGCGTTTTATGCCCAAACCGCCGATGGCCTATTACCAACTGTCGAAAACCCGCGTGCACGACCACGAAGAACCGCTGGACGCTTTGGCCAAACATGGCATCTTGATTGATGGCGAAGGCGTGGTGGATGGCGGCGAAACCCGCATCTTGCTGCAGATATTTTCGAAAACCGTGATCGGCCCGATCTTTTTCGAATTCATCCAGCGCAAAGGCGACGATGGCTTTGGCGAGGGCAACTTCCGCGCGCTGTTCGAAAGCATCGAACAAGATCAATTGGATCGCGGCGTGCTGAAGGCGTCTTAACCCTTCGGCATCGCCAAGGTGACCAGCTTGCCACCTTTCTGATAGCGCACTTCGGTGGCGGTAATTGCGGCAACGCGGCCGCCGCCGTCGATGGTGTCCCCGACTTTGACCTTCTTGTAGCGTCCTGCGGCGGTGCGCACCAAAGCATAGCGGTTCGCTTGCGAGCCATAGACGCCAATCAGGTTGATCTTCGACAGGTTGATGACGTTCTTCAGCGTCGCCTGTTTGGCCACGGTGGCCTTGGTGGGAATACGGGGGGCGGCGGATGCCGTCTCGGGTTCGCCGTCGGCTTCGGCAGAGGCCTGTTTGTCAGGTTCTGGAGCGGCAATCGGCTCTGGTTCGGGTTCTGGCATCAGCACGGCAGCGGCAACGGCAGCTTCGACGGCGCGGCTTAGGTCTGCCGGGCGCGGCATCGGTCTGCGGCTGATTTCGATGGCAGAGGCAGAGGCCAGCAAGGCTGCCTCTTGGTTGGCAAGATCGCCCTGCGTGGTCAGTGACGCGGCAGAGGCTGCCTGTTGCGCCTGCCGCGCCGCAGACTCCACTCCGGCAGGGCGGGGCAACGGCTGCACCCCGGCAAGGCGGCTGTCGGCGGCAGGGGCCAGCGACCCCTGCTGATCAGACGTGGCCAGCGGGGCCAAGCCTTCGGGGCGCAGTTTTGGCTTTTTGCCCACCAAGGCCGGGTCTTGCACCAAAGCTGCGGGCAACGCCGCCGCTGCCGCATCCGGGTTGGCCGCTGCTGCTGCGGCTGCGGCTGCCGCAATCACGCTGGCAGGGCGCGGCCCCGGCGCATGCTTTGGCTTACCCGCCAGAAGCAGAACGCCCTCGGGAGTGATGATCCCCTCGGGCGTTGGTTGTATCTTTCCGGCTGCGTCAAACTGGTAAACCGTCCCGTAGGGCGGCGGCGCAGGTTGCACCGCCGGAAGCGGATCACCTCGCGCATCTGGCGGCTGCAAGGTCAGCGGATCGGGCGCCACCGGCGGCGCATCCATGGTGGCCAGAAAGATTTCATCCTGCGTGCCGGCAGTGGGGTTGGCCGGTTGCTTGGCTTCGCTGGCAAGCGTGGTGGCAGGCGCAGGTTCCGGCCCGGTCGGGGTTGGCAGCACCGCAGGCTGCGGCGCAGTGGTGGCCAGATCAACATCCGGCGCGGCGCTGTCAGCGGGGGCCGCCGTATCGGCGCTGTCTGCCGCGACGGCATCCGGTGCCAGTTCTGGGCTGGCGGTATCTGCGGCGGCACCATCGGCCAAAGCCTCGGGGTCTTGCAGATCGGCGGCCATCTCGTCGGCCGGGTCCGGCACATCGGTGGATGTATCGGCGGGGTCAGGGTCGGCCTGCACCACCTGCACCGGATCAGGGTCGGAGCCAAAGTTCCACGCGCCCAGCGAATACGACGACCACGCCGCAATCATCGCCAGCAAGAACAACAGCACCACCGTCATCACGATGCCCAGATAGCGCGGCTTGCCCCGCACCGGCGGGCGGGCGGCAAAGCCGGTCAGCGGCCGCGCCGTGGCAGGGCGCGGCGGCATGGTTTGCGACCGCGCGGCGGCATCGGCGGACTTTGCAGGCGGCAAGGCCGACGGGATCGACACTTTGCTGCGCGGCTTTGCCACCGAACCACCCGATGCCGCAACAAACGCACTTAGCCCGCGCAGCGCCGATTTGCCCGGCTTTGCAGGTTTCGCCGCTTGTTCGGGGCGGCTTGTGCTGGCGCGCGCCACCGGAGCCGCCAAAGGTTTAAGTGCCGCCGGGCGCGGTGCCGCTGGCTTTGCGGCCCCAAGGCTGGGCACATTGCTGCCAGCGTCGCCGTCCTGACGGCGGGAGGCAAAGGCCATCAGTGCCGCAGGCGCGGGCGCTTCTGGCAGATCATCGGTCAGTGAGGGGTCAACCACCCGCGCCGATTTTGCAGACAGCGCCGCCTTGATCGCGCTGGCGCCTTGCGGATCATCGTCGCCGCCATCCTCCATCGGCACATCCAGCGCCATCGGGGCTTCGTCAGCCTCTGGCACCGCTGGCATGGCAGGCTTGGTCGCCACAACCGGCGGCGCAGGCTGCGGGATCGGGGCCGCCAAAGAATCGCTTAGCGCCGCAATCAGATCGCGGTCGTCTTCGTCATGCAGCGACGGCATTTTGCGCAGCGTGGCGGGCTGCTCCATGCGGTCTTGCCCTGCAGCGTTGTTTTTGACCGGAGCTTCGGCGGGCGGATCGGCCCGCAGTTCCGGCGCATCGAACGACGGCAGTTCTGACGGCGCAGCAGGTTCGATTTCCGGCGCGTCCAAAGGCAGTTCTTGCGGCACCGCTTCGGGCTGCAGTTCCGGCTCTGGCACGATTTCCGGTATTAGCGGTTTCGGCGCAGGTTCAACCTCTGGCTCAGGTTCGACTTCGGGCGCAGGTTCAACTTCCGGCACAGGCTCAACTTCCGGCTCTGGCACCGGGTCAGGCTCGGTTTCAGGGGCAGGGTCTTCGGCCATCGCCGCACCCGCATCGGCCTCGGCGGCCAAAATCGCTTCGGGTTCTGCGGTGGCTTCCTCTGGCGCGGCTGGCTCTGCCACCACAGGCTCTTCCACCACCGGCGGCACAAACACCCGCATCGGCGCGGCCACCACGCTTTCGTGGTCGCGCTCTACCGTATCGCCCGCCGTCAGCAAGGTCGCGGCATGGGCTGTCGGGCCAAACCACGGCTCTATGTCGAACACGCTGGTATCAGGGGCCGCCACAAACGACACCGGGTTCAACCGATGCCCCACCGCAAACGCCTCTGCCTCGGCCAGCGTTTGCTTGGCGATCACCGCCACCTTCACTTCGGGGCCGCTGCCACAATAGTCGAACGCAAGGTCCGCCAGATCATAGGGCGTCCGCCCTTCCAGCGCGGCAATCACCTGCGCACGGCGGCTTTCCTCGTCGGGGCCGGGGGCCTCGACGGTGATGTAAAGGATCTGATCTTCTGGCAAGATCAATTTGGTTGCCAGACCGCGCGGCGAAAGCCCCAGCGCGGTCGTGCGTAAATATCTTATCGCCTCGGTCAGGTCGGGCGTATCAATCGGCACCGCCCCAACCACCTGCCAGCCGTTGCCAGAACGGTGCGACATGGTGATGGTGTCATCGCGGAAGTCTAGTGCAAAAGCTGGTTTCATTTCACGGGTCTAGCACAGGGTTATCGCCGCCGGAAACGCACCCCAGCGGGTCAGTGCATTAGTATAGCAGGAAATTGCCGATGGAAAGAAAAACGCAAAGCGGTTCCAAGGATTAGCTTGCGGCCTGCGTCACAACATTACACCTGTAACGCACAGTCCTGTGGAGGTTTTTATGCGCGTCTTTACTGCCCTTCTGCTTTCCGCCGCCCTTGCCCTGCCGCTTTCTGGCCAAGTTTGGGCGCAATCGCTGATTACCGTCACCGGCGAAGCCACCGTTGAAGCCACGCCCGACATGGCAACTGTGTCGCTGGGCGTCACCACCGATGGCGCCACGGCAGCCGAGGCTATGGCCGCCAACACCAAAGCCCTGCAAGCGGTGATCGACCGGCTGAAGGCCGCGGGCATCGAAGACCGCGATCTGCAAACCTCTAACCTGACGCTGAACCCGAACTGGGTCGGCTATGATTCCGGCTCTACCCCGAAAATCGCAGGCTATGTCGCATCAAACATGCTGAACGTGCGGGTGCGGGCGCTGAACAGCCTTGGCACGGTGCTGGATGCCTCGATTGCCGATGGCGCCAATACGCTGAACGGCATCACCTTTGATCTGTCGGCCCCGCGCCCCGCGCAGGACGAAGCCCGCAAGGCCGCCGTCGAAGACGCCAAAGCCCGCGCTACGCTTCTGGTCGAAGCGGCGGGGGCAAGCTTGGGCAAGATCGTGTCGATCACCGAAAACGCCGGCTATGGGTCGGGGATGCCGATGTTTCGCGCCGAAGCCTCTGCCGCCCCGGTTCCGGTGGCCAGCGGCCAGATCGGCCTGACATCCTCTGTCACCATCAGCTTCGAGATTGCCGAATAACCGCAGCAATCCCAAAGGCTTAGGAAAAGGGCGCCCCAACCGCAGGGGCGCCCGATTCATTTCCGCCGCTGTTAGGCAGTTGCCGCCGTCAGCGCCTGATCCAGATCGGCGATGATGTCTTTCACATCTTCGATCCCGATCGAAACCCGCACCACATTTGGCGCGGCCCCGGCGCGGATCTGCGCGTCTTCTTCCAACTGGCGGTGCGTGGTCGATGCCGGATGGATGATCAGGCTGCGGGTATCGCCAAGGTTGGCGACATGGCTGAACAGCTTCAGATGGTCCACCAGCTTGACACAAGCCTCGTAGCCGCCCTTCACCGCAAAGGTGAACAGCGCCCCAGCCCCCTTCGGCACAATCTTTTCCGCCCGCTTGCGGTAGGGCGAATTGTGCAGCCCGGCATAGGTGACAAAATCAACGCGCGGGTCCTGCGCCAGCCAATCGGCCACCACCTTGGCGTTTTCCACATGGCGCTGCATCCGCAACGACAGGGTTTCGATGCCCATCAGCGTGTAATGCGCGCCCTGCGGGTTCATCGTCATGCCCAAATCGCGCAAGCCCACCGCGATGGAATGGAAGGTAAACGCCATCGACCCCAGCGCCGGATGGAAGGCAAGCCCGTGATAGGCCGGCTCCGGCTCGGACAGCGACGGAAACTTGCCGCGCGCCGACCAGTCAAACTTGCCACTATCCACCACCACGCCGCCGGTAACGGTGCCGTTGCCGGTCAGATATTTCGTCGCCGAATGCACCACCAGCGTCGCGCCATGGTCAATCGGGCGGCACAGATAGGGCGTCGCCGTGGTGTTATCGACAATCAGCGGAACTCCGGCGCGGTCGGCAATCTGCGCCAACGCATCCAGATCGCTGATATAGCCGCCGGGGTTGGCGATGGTTTCGCAGAAAATCGCGCGGGTGTTGTCGTCAATCGCATGTTCCACCGCCAACAGATCGTCGGTATCGACAAACTTGGCAGACCAGCCAAAGCGTTTGATTGTCTGGCTGAATTGGGTGATTGTGCCGCCGTAAAGCCTTGACGATGCAACAATATTCAACCCCGGTCCCATCAGCGGAAACAGCGCCATGATCTGCGCCGCATGGCCAGACGAACAGCAAATTGCCCCCGCACCGCCTTCCAGCGCACAGACCCGATTGGCCAGCGCGCTGACCGTCGGGTTGGTCAGGCGCGAATAGATATAGCCGACCTCTTGCAGGTTAAACAGCTTGGCGGCGTGATCGGCATCGCGAAACACATAGGCCGTGGTCTGATAAATCGGCACCTGCCGCGCCCCGGTTGCGGGGTCTGGGGCGGTGCCGGCATGAATGGCCAGCGTGTCGAAACCAAGGGGCTCTGTCATCTTATCCTCCCAATATGAATGGCAAAAGCCTAGGCCAAGCGGGCCTTACAAACAACGGCAAAGAACCGACCACTGAAAGCGCGCTAAGATTTAAGAAGTATAATCTTTTCAATCGGTTGAATTTGAAATTTCCCTGCTTTCAACCGCTTGCGCACAGATGCCGCACCCTGCTGCCATGTTGGCAAACCGCGCCCACCCCCCTAAGCTTGCCGCACATAAGGAGGATGCCAATGCTGACCCCGTTTCACCTAGCGATTCACGTGCACGATCTAGACGCCGCGCGCGGCTTTTACGGCGGGGTCTTGGGCTGCGCCGAAGGCCGCAGCACCGACACGTGGGTCGATTTCAACTTTTTCGGCCATCAACTTAGCCTGCATCTGGGCCAGCCCTTTGCCACCACCAATACCGGCAAGGTTGGTGCGCATATGGTGCCAATGCCGCATATGGGGTTGGTGCTGCATCTGCCCGATTGGCAGGCTTTGGCCACCAAACTAACCGCGGCGGGCGTTGATTTTGTGCTGCCGCCATCGGTGCGGTTTCAGGGCGAGCCGGGTGAGCAATGGACAATGTTCTTCCGCGACCCGTCTGGAAACCCGATTGAGATCAAGGGCTTTCCCAGCCTTGACGGTGTGTTTGCGCATTAGCCGTCAGGCGCGTTCATCCTTTGGGCTGCCCATCACCACAAAGGTGGTGATGGATTGCACCTGCGGCAGCACCCCCAAAACCTCGGTGTGCCAGTGCTTATAGGCGGCCAGATCCGCCGCCTCGACCCGCAGCAGATATTCCACGGTGCCGGTGATGTTATGGCATTCGCGCACTTCCGGCGCGCTGGAAATTCCGCGTTCAAACGCGGTTTGCGCCGCTTTGGTGTGGCTGTTTAGCCCAACTGTGACATAGGCCAGAAACCCCGCGCCCAGTTTCGTCAGGTCCAGCACCGCGCGGTAGCCCTTGATCACCCCCGCCGCTTCCAAAGCCTGCACCCGCCGCAGGCAGGCCGATGGCGACAACCCCACCTTATCTGCAAGCGCCAGATTCGACATGCGGGCATCACGCGAAAGCTCGCGCAATATTTTGCGGTCTATGTCATCAAGGTTGATCATTAATTGCAAATTATCCGTATAATCGCGCCAATTTGCAATCCGTATCTGTATATTTCTGCAATACTGCGGCGCATGACATACAATCTTTTCCTTGCCCTCTTGGGCTTTGCCTTCGTCACCTCGGTCACACCGGGGCCAAACAACATGATGCTGCTGGCCTCGGGGGTGAACTTTGGCTTCACTCGCACTGTGCCGCATATTCTGGGCATCGCCTTGGGCCATGCGCTGATGGTCGGGCTGGTGGGGCTGGGTCTTGCGGGCGCGTTAACCTCGTTTCCGCCCGCGATGCTGGCGCTCAAGGCGGCCTCGGTGGCCTATATGCTGTGGCTGGCGTGGAAAATCGCGCATGCCAGCGCCCCAAGCGCCGCCAAAGCCGGGGCGCAGCCGTTCAGCTTTTTGCAGGCGGCGGCGTTCCAATGGGTCAATCCCAAGGCTTGGGCGATGGCACTGGGTGCGGTGTCGGCCTATGTGCCGGGCGGCGATCTGCATGGCGTGGCGCTTGTGGCGGCGGTGTTTTGCGTGGTGAACCTGCCGTCGGTGTCGCTTTGGGCGGCAATGGGCGAAGCGGCGCGGCTTTGGCTGGCACAGCCGCAGCGGCTTCGCGTGTTCAACTGGACGATGGCGGCTCTGCTGGTCGCTTCTTTGCTGCCAGTGCTGCAGATGTAATCCGCGCTAGCGCAGCCAAAGCCCCGCCTGTTTCAGCGCAAAGCGCACCTGCCGTTCGCGGCGCGGCAGGTCATCGCGGTCAAACAGCGCGCGCGCCTTCTTGCCGCGATTTTGATAAATCATCAGCCGCGCCGGTTCAAAATCACGCAGCACCCGCCGCAGCTCTTTTTGCCCCGCCACCTGCTCCAGCACCTCGACCACCCGGTCACTTTCGCGCGCATACAGCAGCGGCAAGCTGCGGTAATGGCAGGTCACATCGCCATCCAGCCCCGCAAGCTCTGGCCCCGGCCGCCCGCCGCCAAAGCTGCTGATCACCAAAGGCAGCGCAATCTGGTCCAGCCAAGGGTAAATCTCTTGCGCCGCCAGCGCCACGGGCCGGTCATCGCGGATGGTCTTAGCAAACTTTAAAAACTTTGCACCAAACGCCTTCGGGCTGGCATGAAAAAACCACCCCGCATTGAAATAAAGAAAGCGCTTCCAATAGTTTGCGGGCTGATTTTCATCTAACGACCTGGCAAAATCCAACCCGAACCGATCATACAGCGATTGCCAAAGCCCCGCCAGATCGGGGCCATACGCTTCTTCAATCGGCCAAGTCCCCTCCCGCCGCATCGACGCCGCCGGTCGGTTGAAATCAAACCCCACCGTCGCAAAATCGCCGGTCACCAGCGTATCGGTATCCAAAAACAAAAACGGCGCATCGGGCAGGGCTGCCAGCGCCTCGATCTTGTTGCCATGCGGATAATCCTGCCCGAACACCTGCGCGGTAAACGGCAAAAACGTCGCACCCAGACTTTCCAGCAATTCGCGGGTGGCGCGGTCGGTCACCGCCGGATTGCTGCGCCATTTGCCGCCCTGCTGCGGTTCGGCCAAAAACAACTTCCCGGCAAAATTCGGATTGCTGGCGCGCAAACTCGCGGCCAGCAACAGCGCCTCAAACTGTAA
>Ga0255096_1000640_pt1 | contig 16264 bp, 17 predicted proteins | sample Colum_Atlam_RepA_2_FD_188563 | JGI IMG/M metagenome (GOLD analysis project Ga0255096, IMG submission 188563) | Freshwater microbial communities from Columbia River, Oregon, United States - Colum_Atlam_RepA_8d | ecosystem: Environmental > Aquatic > Freshwater > River | place: USA: Oregon...
AACGTGTACGAACCACACTGCTATCGTCATCAGATCAGTGCGCTGGAAGTGGAGCCGGCCGCGGCCGGCTCCACTTCCAGCGCACTGATCTGATGACGATAGCAGTGTGGTTCGTACACGTTGATGCGCCGGTAACCGGTGACACGATCCTGCAGCATGCCGCGCCCTTCGCAGGAATACAGCGCCAGCGGCAGCTTGCCTCGGTGGTTCTCGCGCGTCGTGATCGTGTAACGACCATCGGCGGTAAAGAGCGGCGGCCACTCTTCCAGACGGTCATCGTCAATTGTCTGCACATAGCGTGTTTGCAGTTGCTGGATGCGCAGTTGCAATTGCCAGTCAATCATCGAGCGCATCTCCCATCAATGTACGATAACCCTGCCAGAAGCCGCGTACCGTGGTTTCGTTGGCACGCGAATCGGTGACACTGGCGATGTCGGTACCCCCCATGAGTAGTACGGCAGCTTCATCAGCGGCGGCGCCACCGATTCCGCGCTGTACATATTCTCCGATCACACCGTCTTCCATCGACACATAACCGGCCGGACCTATGAGGTTGCCCTGCCGCAGCCGCAGTGCACGCAGTTCGGTATCGTCATCGGCATAGCCGAATACGGTCCAGTGCAGCTCGCTCTTGTCGGGGCCGAGCGGCACCAGCTGGCGCATCGCCAGTGTGTTGTAGATCTGCTGATGCACGCAGGCAGGGAAGATCGACTGGATCGCCACCGTGATACCGTCGGCATACTCAAGCCGGTGATCCAGCAGCTGCGGACCAGCAAGACCGATGTCAGGCATCACCGAGCGCAGCTCCCTGGCGTCGTACTGGCCTTCCTGCAGCGAGGCGCCGATTGAATAGTTCATCGTATTCCAGCCGTCGTGGTTGACGACAAGACCGCCACCCATCGTCAGCCGGTTCAGTTTGAAGGTGGCATAGAACGCATGGAGGATGGTGGCGTGGTACGAATCACGCGCGTTCTCGGCATACAGCTTCCAGTTGTTGTGCAGTACCTGATGGTAGTAACCCAGCACCTGCACCGGCTTGTGGAAAACACGGCGCAGCTGCTGGCACATGTCGGACCCGAGATAGACTTCGAGCGACTCAGTGTCGGCTGACAGCGTGCCGAACACAACACCGTGGAATACTTCGGTACGCACAGGCAAAAGGCCGTGATCGGCCTTGTCGAAACAAGCCGGCATACCGCCCTTGCCCTCGATGCCCTTTTCAAACGGGACCAGTCGCAAGCGACCATCGAGGTGATAACTCCAGCCGTGGTACAAACAGCGCAGTGTCGCTGCCTGACCGCGCGGCTCGACACACACCAGCGCGCCCTTGTGACGGCAGCGATTGATCATCGCGCGGATGTTGCCATCGTCGCCACGCACGACCACAACCGGCGTTTCGCCGATCTGTGTCGTCACGAAATTGCCCTTCTGCGGCAGTTCGGCTTCCAGACAGAGATAGTGCCAGGTTGGTCCCTGGAATATGCGTTGCTGTTCAGCGCGATACAGCGCCGGATCGTGCAGGTATCGATAGGGAATGCGGGACGCATCAGTCATGAGGAAATCTCAACGAGAGGTGGAGCCGGCGCGACCAGCAGCAAACCAACGGCGCCCCACCAGATAGATGGCAACGGCTGCCACCAGCATCGGTACTGCTGCCAACTGCATAAGACTGGCATAACTCCAGCCCCAGCCGAGCAGGTAACCACCGACGACCGGGCCAAGGATCGAACCGAAACGCCCGATGCCCAGCGCCCAGCCCACACCGGTAGAGCGGATCTGCACCGGATAGAACAGTACCGCGAGCGCGTTGACACTTTTCTGCGCGCCGCTGACACAGAAGCCAGCACAAAACGTTGCCACCGCCAGCAGCGCGGGCGTGGCCTGCCCCATTGCAGCTACAAAGCCGGTGCCCGCCAGATACAGACCGGCCAGCACATAACACGGGTTATAGCGGTCCATCAGCGGGCCTGACAACAAGCCGGCCACGATGCCACCCCATGAAATCAGCGTGCTCATCAGCACCGCATCCTGCTGCGAAAGCCCAGCATCGGTGAACAAGGTGGGCAGCCAGTTCTGCAGGAAATAGAACACCATCAAGTTGCAGAAGAACACCAGCCATAGCAGTAATGTGCCGCTGCTGCGCCCTGCATCAAAAAGCGCTCTCACCGGCAGCTGTGGCTCCGGTGGCCGCTGCGCCAGCACCACGGAGCTATCGTGCTGCGGATTGATACGCAGCAGTTGCGCATGCACTTGATCAGCGTCTTGTCGTCGCACCAGCAGGAACTGCAGCGATTCCGGCAACCACCACAACAACAACGGCAACAGCAGCAGCGGCAGGACGGCACCGGCCAGGAATACCGCACGCCAGCCGTGGTCGCCGATCAAGGCAGCCGCCAGCAGGCCACCGATAATCGAACCCAGCGAAAAGCCGCAGAACATAAGGATCGTCAGCGTTGCCCGTAGTCGGCGCGGACAATATTCGCCGGTCAGTGCCAGCGCGTTGGGCATCGCACCGCCAAGACCGATGCCGGCAAGGAACCGCCAAAGCATCAGATCGGTGACACCCTGCGCGAAGGCCGTCAGTAGCGTAAAACCGGCAAACAGTGAAACGCTGAACAGCAGGCAGAAGCGGCGGCCGTAGTAGTCAGCCAACGCGCCAACCAGCAGCAAGCCGGCCATCAATCCCAGCAGAGACGCGGAGAATACCGGCCCCAGCTGTTCGCGCGGAATATTCCATTCAGCGCTGAGGGCCGGCCCCAGATAACCTATTACCTGGGTGTCGAGCCCATCGAGTAGCACGACCAGCGCGCACAGTACGATCACGCGCCATTGCAAGGCACTGACCGGCCAGCGGTCGAGCAGATCGTCGGGATTGAGGATTGGCGTTGTCATAAAACTCCTGAGCGGTACGCTGCAGCTTAGCCGCAGCCCACTCCGGCAACAACATGCGGGACGTCAGAATCTGAAAGTTCTGGTGTACTTCAATACCAACTCTGCACGCTGCGCGCTCATGTCGACAAAAGTACCTTCGGAATCGAAGTTGTAGTTGATTACCACGTACAGGTCTTCCCCGGCCTGTGGGTTCCAGCGCAAGCGGCTGTTGAGGCCGACCACATTTGAGCCGTTGTCGTACTGCATCAGATTCAGCCACGACACCTTGGAGTTATAGGCGTAGTTCACGTTGAAGCGCACCAGACGGGTGACAAAATCGCCCTGCGGCAGGCTGGCATCGGTGTACTGGTATTCAAATCCCATCGCCAGATGACTGTTGGGGCGGAAGTCCAACCCGCCGTTCAGCGTGTTGCGACTGCCATCGTAGTAGTTGCCGCTGTTGAAACTGATACGCGGTGCCAGCATATGCTGCTCGGAAAAACGCACCTCGCCCTGTATGCCGCCAAAGGTATATCGACCGGCAGGAATGAAGATGCCAGGGCGGATCTGGAACGGTTTCTCCAGCCCTTCCTTGTTCTGGTAGCCGCCAAGGCCAATTTGTCCGCCTTTGTGCGTATTGAGGTTGATCACGCGCCAGAACAATTCTTCCTGCTGCAAGTTGCCGGTATCAAGTTTCTCGGAGTAGTTATAGCGCATGAAACTGTTGATCGCTCGGAACCACTTGTTACCCTGCAGGAAGTAGCGGCCGTTGCCCATGAAATTGATGCCCTGCACACCAGTGTTGTTGGCAAAACCGAGCGCAGGGTTGAAGTCTTCACCGAAGTAGTTGTAGCCGAGCATGCCGCCGACCCCATTGTTCTGGGTATCGAAGTTCGCCTGTACGCCAAAGGCCTTGTCGTCGCCGGTGAGACCCTTTGTCGATGACTGCTGGTACCACATGTTGCCGCGCAATGTGTGCGACTCGGAAAAACGAGTGTTCTGATACCGAAAATCCATACCCGCCACACTGTTGTCTTTTCCCCTCGCCGGATCGCCCTGGGTGTAGATGGCGCCAATGCTGGATTCGGACAGCACGTTGGCCGCCACGCGACCGACAAACACCTGCTGGGCATCCAGCGTCGGTGTTTCTCCCTGCTGTACCAATAGACTGCCCACGTTCCAATCGCCGATACGGCCGGTGAGTTTGACACCGGCATTGATGTCGACCGGTGTTCCGGCGGGGCTGAGACCGATGCGGCGGGAATAGAAGGGAATGCCGTTCTGATCGAGACCACCAAAGCTGAAGATGTCTACGTCCTGCAAAAAGAAATCACGCTTTTCAGGAAAGAACAGCGAGAAGCGCGACAGGTTGACCTGGCGATTGTCCACTTCCGTAGCGGAAAAGTCGGTGTTGATCGTCAGTGCGCCGGTGAGATTCGGCGTGAACTTGTAGAACACGTTGAGCGATGGCTCGACAACGCGCTCATCGATATTCGTGACATAGTTGCTTGAACCGCCGACACTGAGCGACGGCACCACGTCCAGCCCACGGCCCTGCCGGATATCATGGATACCATAGATGATGCCGGTGGTCGTCGGATTGACATTGCGATTGAACGACGACCACGCCACCTCCTCGCGCTTGCGGGCGATGGTTCGAGAGAATGTAAAGCCCCACTCGTCTGCGTCCGGATTGAAATTCAACGTATTGAACGGTATGGCCACTTCTGCAATCCAGCCCTCCGCATCAATTTTCGATTCCACCTGCCAGATGCCGCTCCAATCCTGGTTGACTTCATTCGGGTTCTCGAACATGCCTTCGCGGCGGATTCCGTTGGGATTGACCTGAAAACTGTAACCGGTACGACCGTTGTTGAAGGTATCAAGCACAAATTCAAAAGCATCATCACTGTTGAAGTTGCCACCTTGCACCAGCTGCCGCGAGACGATGCTGCCGGGGTCACTGTCTTTCAACCGCGCGGCCAGGTAGAAAAAGCGCTCATCGTAGGCAATGTAGACTTCGGTCTGTTCGCTCGGCTTGCCCTGATCCACCGGCGAGAACTGATGCACGTCATTGATAACGGTTGCTGTCTTCCAGATTTCGTCGTCGAGCACACCGTCGAGCGTGGGCTTGAGCGCAGTACGAACAATTTCAACGCGTTTGCGGGAGAACGGCGTGGCATCCTCTTGGGCTGCCTGTGCGATGGTTGATGCTGACAGTACTGCGGGTAGCAGTAACGCCAAAACCAGCGAAGCTTTTGTCACGTGGTCATCCTGAATCATTGAGTGCGCGGATTCTGGGAAGCAATGAAGCAATAAACATGCAGAGAAATTTCTTTCCGCCGAAATTCCGCAATTAGTCCATATTCAACAGGGCTGTGTGCGGTGCGCCACTTTCCATGACCCGCGTTGACTCATGCATTGGCATGATCCAGCTGCTGCGGCTATCGCGGCTGATGCAGAAACTGCTGGAAAAAGCAGGGGGCGATCGGAGTTTTATTGTCTGCCTCGCTGCGCTTGCGTATGCCCTGCTTGCGGATACAGCCGATAGCGCGCAACAGTGACTAAGGACTCTGTGCACGTACGTCCGTGGCAACGCTCGGCACCGGATCAGTCTGTGCCTCAGAATGCTGGTGGGTATGACAAAAGCCGGCTGTCGGGCTCAGCGTGGAGGCTCTCCACCCGATTGGGGCGGCGGCCCGATGCCTGGCGGGAACTCGCCAGGAGGCGGGGACCCGGGACGAAATCCACCAGGAGGGCGGTTGCGGAACTGTTCGCGCAACTCGCGACGCTGCTCTTCCGGCATGCGCTGGAAGTCACGAAACCGGTCCCTCAACTCACGCTGTTCGTTGGGATCGAGACCACGGAAGCGCTCAAAGCGTTCGCGGATCTGCTCACGCTGCTCAGGGCTTCGCTCTCGCCAGTCCTGCATGCGCTGTTGAGCCTGCTCACGTTCCTGAGGCGACATACGCTGCCAGCGTTCCGCACCGCGCAACAGATCACGCTGGCGCTTGGCGGGTAACTGGCCCCAGTTCTGCTCAAACGGCGCCAGCAGCACACGCTGTTCATCGCTGAGTTTGTCCCAGGCAAGCCTGTCCTGTGCCAACGTCGGCAAGGACAGCAATGACAAAATAATCAGGACTAGAAGGCGGTTCATCGGGATCACCGTGGTCGATTTCTGGCAGACAGGCCTAGTTCTGAGCCAGCCATTGGTAAAACTCGTAATCGGCATAGAACTCCAGTGCCTCGTTGGCCGCGAGGATTTCAATGTCTTCCAGCGGGGCACCATCGTCACCCCCAGCCAGACTGCGCCAGTAGAGTCCCATTGCCAACACCAATGCACTGGCGGTGACAAGCGCACCAAACGGCACCAACCACTGCTGCAGGCGTGAACGGCGGCGTACCACTGCATCGCTTCGCATGCGATGCAATCGCGATAACGTGTAGCCGTCCAGTGCGGCACAGCTGCGATCGAGCTCGTGCCGGATCGAAGTCACCAGTGGATCATATTCACCAGCGAGGCCGCCCTCGGGTTTTTCCAGGTCGATATTGCTCATCACACATGGTCTCCCAGCTTTTCCCGCAGCGTCGCCAATGCGCGCGAGTAATGGGTTTTCACACTTCCTTCCGCGCAGTTCATAACTTGCGCGGTCTGTCTTGTATCCAGGCCTTCCCAGGCTCGTAACAGGAATACCTGTTGTTGTCGCAGCGGCAATTTTGCCAGCGCGGCGTCGAGTGCTTCCATCCCGCCGCGGGTTGCGAGCAATTCGTCCGGCGTACGGGCTGACGGATCTGCCAACTGGTCCAACAAATCGATCGGTTCATCTTCGTCGTCATTACCGAGCCAGCTGCGCAACCGATTGCGTACCGAGCTGCGACGATACCAATCGCGAATACGACTCTGCAGGATCGTAAAGAACAAGGGCGCCAGATCGCCTTCCGGCTTGCTGCCATAGTTCTCGACCAACTTCAGCATTGCATCCTGCACGATGTCAAAAGCGTCATCGCGGTTACCAGTGGCCAGCACAGCCATGCGGTAGGCACGCTTCTCGACACCCGCCAGAAATCGGTCAAGTTTGCGTTGTTGCTCCACTGCGACATCGCCCGCCTTGGCATCCACTTGTTCATCGCCGCTACGCAGCATCCAGAAAACGCTGCGGTTCAAGCCCATCGCTGCCGGGAATTGCATCACCTGTTGTCCGCTCTGTAGCCCGCTCCAGACAAGATAACGCAGCGACAATGATTTGGTTTACCGACAATGTCAGCGCTCGCCCAGCGCGAACCACCAGGTACGGCTGCAGGCCACCCGATGCGGCACAGGGGAGAGACCGGGCTCCCCGCACTCCACACCGATCGCAAAGTCTGCACCGCCGGCGGAAGGTATAATCCAGCCATCACCATGAATCAACGGAACCGCTCCATGTTCGGTACATTTCTCGAATATAAAGACGGCAACACCACCTTTGAAGCCTATGTTGCGTTGCCTGCCACGGAGATCAGCCTGCGCCCAGCAGTACTGGTCAGTCACGCCTGGGCCGGACGCAGCGCGTTCGAATGCGAAAAGGCCGACAGACTGGCAGCACTCGGCTATGTCGGCGTAGCCATCGACAACTACGGCAAAGGCGTACTTGGTCGCGACAATGCTGAGAACTCGGCGCTGATGACACCACTGGTGCATGATCGTGGGATGCTGCGTAGCCGGCTGCTGGCGGGCCTTGCTGCCGTCAAGAGCATTGCCATGGTCGACACCACGCGCATCGGCGCCATAGGATTCTGTTTTGGCGGAATGTGTGTGCTGGATCTGGCGCGCAGCGGCGCTGATCTACGGGGCGTTGTCAGCTTCCATGGTTTGTTCGCCCCGGCAAACCTCCCGAATGCATCAATCAAGGCGAAAGTACTGGCATTGCACGGCCACGATGATCCGCTGGTTTCGCCTGCTGCCGTTCTGGCACTTCAGCAGGAACTCACCGATGCCGGCGCCGACTGGCAGCTGCATGCCTACGGCAACACATCGCACGCCTTCACCAACCCCGCTGCCAACGATGCGGCAAACGGCATGCACTACAACACGACGGCAACACGCCGCGCGTGGCGAAGCATGGAAGAGTTCCTGGCAGAAGTGTTGGCCTGAGATGCGCGGTTCAGACGACCCGATCAGGTAAGGGCTCGCCGGCAAAAAAGGCGTCGAGGTTGCGCAAGACGCGCATGCCCATCGCAACACGCGTCGCAGTCGTGGCACTGCCGAGATGCGGCAGCAGCACGACATTCTGCATCGCAATCAGCTCCGCAGCTACCTCTGGCTCGCGTTCATAGACATCCAGCCCGGCGCCGGCCAGGCGACCCTGCTGCAATGCCTCCACAAGTGCGACCTCGTCCACCACATCTCCACGCGCGGTATTAATCAGGAATGCATCCTCGCGCATGTGCGCTAGCGACTCCCTATTGATCAAGTGGTAATTCTGTTTACCGCCGGGACAATGAAGCGCAACGAAATCCGATCGACTCAGTAGCGATGGCAGATCCGCGCAGTACTCGGCATGCAATGCCGATACTTCGGATTCATTTACCGGTTTACGGTTGTGGTAAAGGATGTTCATGCCAAACCCATCGTGCGCCTTCTTCGCCATCGCCATGCCTATACGGCCCATGCCGACGATACCAAGCGTGGCACCGGTGACCTGCTTCCCCATCAGGTGGGTCGGGTACCAGCCATGCCAGTTGCCACTACGCAACTGTCGCTCGCCTTCACCGGCACGACGCGCCAGCATCAGCATGACAGTCATGGCAAGGTCCGCTGTTGCATGCGTCAGTACATCCGGTGTGTTCGAGACGCTAATACCGTTGCCTGCAGCGGCGACGAGGTCGATGTGGTTATAGCCTACGCCGTAATTGGCGAGCAGCTTGGTGCGCGGGGAAGGTATGGACAGCATGTCAGCGCCGAGTTTATCGATTACGCAGGGGCAAATGGCATCATACTCACACAAGGCTGCATGCCATTCATCCTGCGACAGCTGTGCATTGTTTATCGTGAGGTCGTAACGCTGCTGCAATGCCGCTTCAACAGCAGCCGGCCAGCGACGGGTGATAAGGACTTTAGGCACTCTGACTCCGACAGCGTGTATGTCCGGGTTAGCTTACCCCAGCACTGGCGAGTGCGGATATCGCAAGCAACAGACTCAACACGATCGGCACCGTGCTGACGCAGCGCACTGGACGGTAGCGGCTGGATTGTACCGAACCGCACCGACTGCAGAAAACCTGCGACTCAGCGCAACTGCCAGAGTCCTGCCAGCGATACCACCACCAGCAGGCAACCCAGAAGCCGTCGACACAAGCGCTCACGTTCAAGCAGCCAATCGTGGCATTTCAACCCAATGACATGTCCTATTGCGGCCACCGGCAGTAACAAGGTCGCCGCCGCCAGTTGCAACGGCACACCCAGCACCCTCAGCGTGGCCAATTTGAATGCCACGATGATGAACCAAAGCACAAACAAGGTATCGCGCAACTGCCCCAGCGACACATGCCGCATAAATACGGCAATCATCAGCGGCGCACCCGTCAGGGAACTGCCGGAAACATAGCCGCCCAGTACCAGCAGCAGATTGTCGATCCATGCATGCTTGCTGCTGATGGCACGATCAAGTGCCCACAATACGGCGTATATCAGCGTTATCGCATAGATGCACCCCAGCAGGAGTCCGTTGGGCAGATTGAGCAATCCGAATACGCCAGCAAACGCGGCTGGCAGGATCAGCCGCCCAGAGCGCCACAGATAGCGCCAGTCGACATTGTGTAGCCGATTGCTGAGTGTGAGCCCTGAAAAGAACAACAGGTGGCTGCCGATCAACGGAATCCAGAACACCGGCTGGTCGTACACAAGCAGCATGAATGGCAGTCCCAGTGCGGCGCCGCCAAACCCCAGCCCTGAGCGCACGAATCCCGACCAGATGAAGATCAACGCCGTGGCAACCAACTGACCAGGGCCGAAGTCCGGCAATGAAGCAAGCAAGGCATTCATATCTGCGTTCGCAAAAAAGCGGGCATTCTATGCCAACTGCAACCTGTATCCCGCCCCAACAGCGCCTTGATCATCACAACCACAAACCGCCAGAATGCGGCTGACATCAGCCAGAGACTTTACCAGCCCATGTCAGGCGCGCTGCAACAACTCAACATCAGCTACAACCCGGTTGAAGACCGCCTGTTGCTACGGGCAAACGCCGGTAGCGCAGGTGAATTCCGTGTATGGCTGACCCGCCGGTACAGCACTTTGTTGGCCAAAGTGCTGGCAGAAATGATTGAAAAAGAGGGCGGAATGCGGGAACTTGCGTCTAGTCGAGACACCATCACACAATTAAAGGAAGGCGCCCTTGAGCAGGAGTACCAAGCCCCATCGGGTAGCGAAGACGCCAAGCCAGCCAGCGTTGTTCTGCCACTGGGTGCCGACGGCATCCTGGGCTATCGCATCAGCACCAATCGGAAGGCGAACGGCGTACTGAATCTGCAATTGCTGCCGTCGGAGGGCTCGGGGCTCAACTTCGACTTGAATCGCACGATGTTGTTCATGTTCTACAACCTGCTGGAGCAGGGATTGGTGGGAGCAGAGTGGAATGTCCATCTGCCACAGACGCACAAGGAACCGGTGCATTGAAAGGGCTTCTTTGCTAGGCTGCGACGCGTGTGCCGGGGCCGGAAACACCGTCAAATTCCAACAATATAAAGATGGTAATAACTACCAAGGGGAACAGCATGTCTTTCTACAAACTAAGCTTGTCGCTGGTTGTCGCCGGCCTGGTTAGCGGTTGCGGCCAGGAAGCAGTCACCACTGAAAGCACCTTTGCCACCGACAGCGCCGCACAGGCGCAGGCCGCAGGGATTTCCCATGGTGAATACGTAGCTCGGCTTGGCAACTGTGTGGCGTGTCACTCCACCCCGGAAGGCGAGCCACTGGCGGGCGGCCTCAAGATGGCCGTGCCGATGCTCGGCAACATCTACAGTACCAACGTTACGCCGGATCCAGAGAACGGTATCGGCGGTTACAGTTTCGACGAGTTCGATCGTGTAATGCGCACCGGCATCGCACGCGACGGCCACCGCCTTTACCCGGCAATGCCCTACCCCTCATATGCCAAGATGTCTGAACAAGACATGCGCGCTCTTTACGATTTCCTGATGACCGATGTTGAGCCCTCGACCCAGTCCAATCAGCCGGAAGAAATAACCGGCATACGCGATGTGCGCTGGGCAATGGGCATCTGGAACGTTCTGACCGTCGATGGTGCCCCCTATGAATCTGCCAGTGGCAAGAGCGATGGCTGGAATCGAGGCGCCTATCTTGTGCAGGGTCTTGGCCACTGTGGCGCCTGCCACACACCGCGCGGCCTGATAATGCAGGAAAAGGGCACTCACGATGGTGATGGCGATTTCCTCAGCGGGGCACCTCTCGATCATTGGACAGCGTCCAGCCTGAACAGCGACATCAACTCTGGCCTCGGCCGCTGGGAACAGGCAGATGTGGTCGAGTTCCTCAAGACCGGCCACAACAAGTTCGGCACTGCTTTCGGCACAATGGTGGAAGTCATCAACAACTCTACACGTCACATGAGCGACACCGATCTGGCAGCCATGGGTGAATACCTGAAATCGCTACCGGCCAACGCTGAAGCCAACGCGTCTCCATACGTGGCAAGCACTGCCGAGGCCGAACAACTGACGGCTCTCGACTTCAGCAAGGAAGGTTCGCGCGCCTACTACGAATACTGCTCCAACTGCCACGTCACCAGCGGCAGTGGCTACTACCCTTACCAGCCACCGCTTGCCGGCAACCCGGTTGTGATGGATCCGGATCCAAGTTCGCTAATCAACATTACGTTGAACGGCTCCTTGCGCGTGTTCACTGGTCAGGGTCCTGATGTCAATGACATGCCGTATTTCCGTCAATTGTTGAGCGACCAGCAAATCGCCGATACGCTGAGCTTTGTCCGTAGCAGCTGGGGCAACACCGCACCACCGGTCACCGCTGCCCAGGTTGCAGTGATCCGTGATGCTACTGATCCAAGCCGCAACGACGATATCTTTGTCCTGCGCATGAAATAGCAGGTCAACACGCCATGGGGGGGGGTGTAATGCGCCTGGCTGTTGTGCTTAAGGTCCTGTCGTGCCTCGTTGTCCCGCTCATCAGTCCGGTTGTGCTGGCGCAAAACCAGCTAAGCCTCGGTGAGCTGCGGGACGGCGAACTGGTACTCAACCTGAGCGCCACGGAGCAGCAGGAAGTGGCGCAAGACACATTGAACGTGTCACTTGAATTCTCGGTGCAGGGCCGTGATGAGGTGGTCCTGCAAAACCTGGTCAACAGCACGCTGAAAAAAGCAGTAGATGCTGCCAAGACCATTGACAGCTTGCAGGTACACACCGGCTACTATCAGGTGTATCAGGTACAAAACGAGCCCGGGATATTCAGTGCGGACAATCCCGTATGGCGCGCGCAGCAAAGTATGCAGCTGAGCAGTTTTGACAGCCCTGCCCTGCTTGCCCTGGTCGCCGACCTGCAAACCGCTGGACTAACCCTCTCCAATCTTTATTACAGCCTCTCTACCGCCCGCTATGAACAGGCGGCATCCGAACTCACCACTCAGGTTCTGCAGACACTGCAGCAGCGTGCCGAAGATGCCGGCAGTGCGCTGGGCAAGAGGTCGGCTGCATTGGTAGAAGTAAACCTTGATGGGAATGCAAACGTACAGCTGATGCGGGAAGGAATGACACTGGCTACGCGCGCCGTCGACGTGAAAATGGCAATTCCAGCTGCTGAACCCGGCGAAACTACAGTGTCTGTCACAGTGACGGCCCGCGCAATACTGTCACCCTGAAACGTTGGCGACCTCGCGGGCACCGTTCGCGCAATTGAGTGAAACCAATCAACTTCACCAGATTCCATCCATAAAAAAAGGGGCCTCTTCAGGCCCCTTTTTACTGCAAGCGGTACAACCTCTTACAGACCTTCAGTTTTTTGGAAGAACGGATGGCCGAGGTCGTCGGTCATGTCGAGCAGGTATTTGTTGTTTTCCTGGCACACATAATCCTGCAGTTCTGATCCATCATTCCAGTTGATGTCCCAGGCAACAGTCCACGGCGCGCTGTAGGCGCCCGGATCGTCGATTACGGCTTCGTAGTGCATTACTTCCTTGAACGGACGGGTAATGCGCTCGATCGTATGCAATTGGTCGCTATGCATGTGGCCATTGAAATCGATCCACGTTTTTTCGTTGTAGCCTACAGTGTCGATTACAAGCGTGTCGCCTTCCCAGTGGCCGATGGAGTGACCGAAGTAGGTGGGGTTAACGCCTTCTGGATGCGGACGGCCATCCATGTGGATTTCACGCCACACGTGACCACCACCTTCGAAAATGATGACTATACGGTCTTTCTGCTGGATGAACTCGGCCGGATATGGCGTACCCATAGAGCGAGGTCCGCCTGGTGGCAGACAGAAACCTTCAGGATCGTATTTCACGTCGTTGGAGCGGTTATATTCCCACATGGCCTTCGACCACGGCAGCATTGGTGGCTGGTCGCCTTTCTTGGCGCCTGGAACGCGAGTGGCAAAGTCGGTGATGTATGGCAAATCCCAGATGCCACTGCCACCAAGATCAACAGTGCCATCTGCATTGCGCGGCGTCGGCGTACGCGGAGCATCGGCCTCGGCAGCGGCGGCATAGCCCTGGTTGGCGGCAACAATGGCCAATGTCATCGCAGCGATGCGAGCGGCCGGCATTAAGTAAGTCTTGGACATGGTTTTCCCCCTCTCTCTAGCGTCAAAGTAAAAATTTAATTGGTTATGGGTGGATGGCGACAGGATACCTGGCTCTGTTTGTTCCTGCGTTCTTGTTCCCACATTACTCCCAGTTGCCGACAGTGGTACCGTCGGCCAGTTTAGCGCCTATAAACGCACCACCTGCACTGCCATCCTTCATCGGATTGGTGCGGATGGTAACTGCAGCTCCTGCAGGAAATGTGGAAGGCCTGATGCCCTGACGACCCAGCTGGTTCGGACTGCCCCACTCAAGACTCCATTCAACGCTTTCTCCCTGGTCGTTTTTCACTTCCACCTGAACCCAAGTATGAGGATTGGTGAACTGGAATTCCTTGATCGTGCCGCTAAGCTCGAGCACTTTCTCGCGCTCGAACATCGCATCGGAATGATGTGCCAGCGCACTGCCTGCAGCAAGCATCAGCAACCAAAACGGCAAATGTCTGATAATTTTCATGCAGATACGCTCTCCTGGAATGTGGGCCACAGGCCGGGTTTTTCGAAATTCATTCCGCCGCACCTGCTGCCGGCGGCTGGTCGATAATCTTGCCATCAGGCCCTATCGTATAGGTCCAGCCGGTAGCAGGATCAATCGGATTGCGATTATTTTCATTGCAGGCGTAATCGTACACCCTAGTACCCCCAGGTTGGCGATTGAAACGCTTGGTGACAACCCAGGCCGCTGTCAGCGCTTTTGCATCGTCTATCGTCATCTCGACCACCATTGCACCGCCTTCATCAAGATGCATTCGCGTCACCACATGGGCAGCATCGCTCAACATGAGCCCGGTGCGATCAATTAGCGTATTGCCGGATTCCGAACTATGGAGACTGACAGTGTCGAACACCAAGGTATCGCCCTCCCAATGTCCGACCGAATCACCCGTATGGGTAGGCCAGCGGTCAGCCACCGGAGGATGCTCGCGGCCATCGGTATAGATGCGCATGACGTTCGGGCCGTTTTCCGACAGTATCCAGACCTGCTTGTCGGTCACGGCAAATTCATAGACGTCGGGCAAATTGAAGATGCGGGGAAACCCGGATGGAATACCGCACATCGAATTCGGATCAGGCAGGATGCCCTTGTCACGCAGCGCGAGATTGGAGAGATACCTCGACTCGTACTCGGCGTTGTACGGCGGGCGTTCACGCAGGCCGGGCGTTGTCGATCCGCCAGGGCCACTCCGCGTAGCCGCATCAAACACAGTACCGCCGGCCATAGCCCAGACGCCACTCCAGTCAGGCAGGGCCAGCGTGCATGTACTGAACAGGCTGCCGGCAACCAGCATCCCGGCGGAGCACCAATGCATGTATGGCAACTTGTTCATGCAAACCCTCGATTTTTTTGCTTGATGGTTCTTTAAGGAACGGCTTGGTTGCTACCGGTTATCTAGAAGAGCCGGCACCCTTGCCATCAGTTTGGCCCAGCGTGGAACCATCCGCCAGGATTGCTCCGACATACAGCGAGCCTTGGCTTCCATCGTTCAGCGTGACTGCATTCTTTAGCGGATTGACGAACATAATCACCTTGTCGCCCGGCTGTAACGAATTGCGCTTCCAGCCCTGCAGCAGCAGGGTGTTTGGTGCGGTCATTTCGATGGTCCACACGCCATCAGGGCCATCGCTGGCGTCGCCCTCGATCTTTATTGACGCATGCGGGTTGATCCAGCGGAACTGGGTAATGGTGCCTTCGATACGGATCACTTTCTCGTTGTCGAACGCAGACGTTGAATGATGAGCAAATGCCGGCAGGCTCAGCAGAGCAAGCGAAGCAAACAAACGGATACCGGTGGTTTTGGTTTTCATTATGGAATCCTCGGTGAATGTCAGTTGAGGAACCTCGCGCTTCAGCGCGCGAGCCCCTGCTGGCCTGCCTGGGTACTCGGCAGATTGTCGTTGAGGTCAGGCAAACATTCTACCTCGCCGATGTCAGTGGTGTCGGTACGCAACCATTGTTTCGTATTGCGCCATTCACCAACCCAATTGACTGGATCGGTCATTACATACTCGATCTGCAAAATCTCGCCGTTTTCGAGTACGCGCATGCGTTCCTGCACGCGAAACTCCTCTGAAATCGGGATACCGCTGTCGATGAAATGGTTGTAGGTTTCGATGTACCGTGTATCAACAACCAGTGTGTCGCCTTCGAAATGACCCAGCGATTCACCGTTGTAGGTGAAGATCACCTCATCAGGATTTGAATACTCACGCCCATCAAGGAAAATCTGCCGGAAGCTGTTGTTGAAATTGGACATCATGTAGATCACGGTGGGCAGTTGCACCATTGCGATTGGCCAAACGCGGGTCATGATCATTGGCAGTCCCGCCGGAAAGCACTGGCCTATCGCATCACGATACGGCCGCCGTTCGGCAGCGGCGCGCTGACCTTCCTCGAAATCCAACTTGGCCTGGCCGATGAACTCAGGATAGGGAGGACCAAACCGGAAGCGGGCGAAACCCTCGCTGAGATCAACGAACCAGGTGCCGGTCAGATTGAACGGTGCTGCAGGCCGCTCCTTGTTGAGATTCTCTGGCGCCAGCGCGCCCAGCCGTCCGTCGGGGTGCTTCATGATGGTATTACCC
>Ga0255096_1000641_pt1 | contig 16263 bp, 12 predicted proteins | sample Colum_Atlam_RepA_2_FD_188563 | JGI IMG/M metagenome (GOLD analysis project Ga0255096, IMG submission 188563) | Freshwater microbial communities from Columbia River, Oregon, United States - Colum_Atlam_RepA_8d | ecosystem: Environmental > Aquatic > Freshwater > River | place: USA: Oregon...
CTGCTCAGCGTACGCTCCCTGTGAACATCGAAGTGCGGACAACATTATGAAACCCCAGCACAGCACCAACGTCGTCTGGCAATCCGGCCGCGTCGATCGTCGCAAGCGGCGTGAAATCTTCAACCAGAGCGGGGCTACGCTGTGGTTCACAGGACTCAGCGGCGCCGGCAAATCAACACTGGCGTTTCTGATAGAACACATGTTGGTCGAACAGAAGTACAAGGCCTACGTACTCGACGGCGACAACGTGCGCCACGGCCTCAACAGCAATCTGGGATTCTCGGCAGCCGACCGCGAAGAAAACATTCGCCGCGTGGGTGAAGTGTCGAAGCTGTTCGCCGATGCCGGCATGATCGTGCTGGCCAGCTTCATCTCGCCGTTCCGCAAGGATCGCTCACTGGTCCGCGGCATCCACCAGCAGGCCGGCCTGCCGTTCATCGAGATTTTCATCGATACGCCGTTGTCAGTGTGCGAGGAACGCGATCCGAAACAGCTCTACGCCAAGGCCCGCCGCGGCGAGATCAAGGATTTCACCGGCATCAGCTCGCCCTACGAAGCACCCACCGACGCCGAGATCCACCTGCACAACGGCCCGGCGCCGCAGGAGCAGGCGCAGATTGTGCTGGATTATCTGGAACAGCACGGGATTCTTGAGAAGTAGTTCGGATACTAATCAGTCTCCGGATTGCGCGCGGTGGTATGCAACCAGCGCATTCGCATGGCCATGACCAATCTTGTACTGGGACTTCAGATGAGCCACCTGCTCCATGTGCTTCTGCCCCTTCAGAGAATCAAGCACCTTGAGCCAGTGGCTTACCGGCTTTCCGTAGGTTTTCTCTATTGACGGAAAGTAGGACGCAGGACCTTTGACCTTCTTATCGTTTTCCATACAAGTCTCCAAAGATGATTTGGCCGGCACCAAAATGCGTCCACAAATGTGGTTGCAGATCAACCTTGATCGAGTGACCGAACATTTGTTGGTGCGCAAGCACACCATCCCGTTTCAGCGAGCAAAAGGCTAAGTGCCAATCTTTTGATCCGCAAGTGGAATCGCCAAGCGCACCGCCACGTCAGAGCCAGAGGCAAAAAGGTGGACGGCTCCAGGCGAGCCCGAAGCGTGGGAATACCGAGAGATAATCAGAGGTCCGAAGCAGGAGAAACTAGCCATGCCGAAGGGAGCTACATGGGTGAAGCAACACGCATGCAAAGCGCAGCTTTGTGTGTTGCTGAACGCCACGGAGCTTTGCGGAGTGGCCGGCCGCTTGCGGTATTTACGCGTTTCCCGGAGGTATGGCTAGTTGCTTCGACCTGCACGGTCCCCGTCTGTCCGGTGCGTTGTTAATAGAAAGCGCTCAAATCACCTTTCTCTGATAAGGCGGCAACGAATCAATAATCGCCCGCCCGTAGGATTTGGTAAGAAGCCGCTCATCCAGAATCGTGATCGTGCCAGTGTCATTCTCGTGCCGCAGCAAGCGCCCACTCGCCTGAATCAACCGCAAACAAGCCTCCGGCACACTGATCTCCTGGAACGGATTGCCGCCCTGCCCCTTCACCCACTCACCCAGCGTCGCATCCACCGGATCATTCGGTACCGGAAACGGAATCTTGGCGATCACCACATGGGTGCAATATTCGCCGGGCAGATCGATGCCCTCGGCCATGCTGGCAAGACCGAAGATGATGCTGTTACCGCCGCCATCAATGGCCGCCTTGTGCAGCCGCAGCAACTCCTGCTTCGGATAATCATCCTGCCCCATCACCTGCGCCCGGAATTCCGGCGGCACGCCCTGCATCACTTCATTCAGTTGCCGGCGTGAGCTGAACAACACCAGCGCGCCTCTTTCGTTGTTCAACAGACTCGGCAGGATTTCCGTGATGGCCTGCGTGTGAGCCATCGCGCTGGATGGATCGAAGCCCTTGCGCGGCAGTTGCAGCGTGGCGACCTGCTGATGACTGAACGGACTCTGGATGCATTGGTAGTGGCTCGAATCCGGCAGGCCGCAGCGTTTGCGCAGGAAGTCGAAAGAGCCGAGAGTGGTGAGCGTGGCGGATGTCAGCACGGCGGCAAAGCAGCTCTGCCACAGATGATCCTGCAACGAACCCGCCGCCAGTACCGGGCTGGTAAAGACTGTGATCTCCTGTTCGTTGCTGAACTCGCGGAATGTCATCCAACGCGCTTTCGGCACTGATCCTTCTTCGTCGGCCCGCGCCAGATGCAGACAGCAATAGGCGGCGGCTTCCACTCGCAGTTGCGCGCTGCCGAACAACGGAAACCATTGTTCGGCCAACGCGCGTTCCACTTCGCCGTTGTCGTCTTCGAGCGAAGACTTGAGGATGTCGTTGACCTTGGATAGGCGTGCTGCCAGTGCACCGCAGTCAACGCCAAGTGCATCGAACAACTCTCGCAGTTCCAGCGGCACAATGCCACGCATGAACACGTACTGCAGCGTGGCGCCATCGGCCGAGCCGGATTCGGCTTTGTCGGCGTAGGGCCGCAGCAGCGGCAGCTGATCAGCAATATTCGTGCGCAGCTGCAGTGCCAGTGCGGCAGCTTCGTCCAGCATGCCGGTGAAGCGGTTCTTCTGCGGCACTTCCTGCTGCAGCCGGCCGAGGATGGTGGCAAACTGTTCCAGCCATTTGATGGTACTGCCGAGCCTGAGCTGGAATGAGAAGTGCGACAGGCTCTTGCCCGGCAGTTGGTGGGCTTCGTCGAAGATATAGATGCTGTCACGCGGATCCGGCAGGATCACACCGCCACCGAGCGCGAGATCCGACAACACCAGATCATGGTTGGCGATGATGCAATCGGCCTTCAGCAAGCCTTCGCGGCTTTTGAAATAGCAGCAGTTGGAAAAGTAGGCGCAGCGCTGGCCGCTGCACTGGCCTGCCTCCACTGCTACCGGCCGCCATTGATCATCATCGAGTGCTTGTTTCCAGTCATCACGATCGCCCTGCCAGTCGCCGTTGCCCAGTGTTTCCAGCATGCGTTCATACAGGGCGCGGTCGAGTGCTTCCGGGTCTTCCAGCTCGACCTTGAACAGATCGCGCATTGCCGCACTGCTGCTGTTGGCGCGCAGTGCGTTGTCGAGTTTGGCCAGGCAAAGGTAGCGGCCACGACCCTTGGCGAGCGCATAACTGAACTGCAGCTCGCTGTGCAGCAACAGGTCAGGGATGTCCTTGTTGAGCACCTGCTCCTGCAAGGCAACAGTGGCTGTAGAGATGATCAGCTTCTTGTCGAGCGCCTTCGCTACTGGCACAGCGGCCACCAGATAAGCGAGCGTCTTGCCGGTGCCGGTGCCGGCTTCCACCACGCACACGGCAGGCTCGGCAGCGCTGCGATGGCCTTCGTCATCGCATTCAACGCTGGCCAGCGTGCGCGCAATGTCGGCGATCATCAGCTTCTGGCCGCCACGCGTCTGCAGCTGCTTGCCCTTTAGCAGGAGTGAATAGTTGCGCTGGATGTCCTGCTTGAGCGCGTCCGACAGCATGGCGCGGGTCAGCCGGCCAGCTGCTGGCGGCCGATCACCGGATTGGCGTACATCTGCAGCAGCAGCGGCCGCAGTTCTTCCGGCGCCGCCTGCAGCCGCTGCTGGAACTCGTGCCGTTTGGCAGCGATGGCGTCGGTCTCGGCAGCGGGAGCATCAACGCACTGCAGTGCTTCAAGCGCAAAATGGTTGGACGGATGCAGCCGGTAGTTGCGCACAATCTGATCGTCAATCAAAGCGGCCACCTGTTCGGCGTTGGCGTCGGCCGGCACCTGCAGCGGTTTGCCAAAGCTGACATGCACAGCGCCTTTCTGGCCGATGATGCCGGTGAGAATGCTTTGCACATCGCTGTTCTCATCCTTGACGAAACGTCCCACCGTGGCAACTGCGTACAGTTCACGCGCCTTCGCTACATCACAGGGATCGTATTCATACGAGATCGCCACCGGTACGATGTTGAGCGCATTGATGGCTTGTGGCAGCGACAGTTTCGCACTGCTTTCACGGCCGGCGAGATGCAGCATTTTGATGACGGCGGATTCGGTTTTGTCGATCCCGTCCTTGGCGCGGCCTTCGCGCTGGGCGATCCACACGTTCTGGTTGCTGTTGATGCAGTGGCTGATATAACCCGACAGCTGCTTGCTGGCGGCAAGTTTGTCACGCCCCTGTACCGAACGTTTGACGATGAAGCTCTTGTTGAGCTTCATCAGTTTGCTGAGAAAGGGACGCTTGAGCAGGTTGTCGCCGATGGCGATCTGTACGGTGTCGAATTCGTAGTGGTACAGCATGTAGTTGATCAACGCCGGGTCCATCGTGATGTCGCGGTGGTTGCTGATGAAGAGGTAGGCACTGCCAGCGTCGAGCTGGTCAAGTCCGCTGTGGGTGAGGCCGTCGGTAGTGGTTTCAATCAGTTTGTCGAGGTACTTTTCGATGACGATCTGTACATCATGCACACAGTTGGCGTTGCGCAGCTCGTTCTTCAGCGCCGCCTGCACCAGCCGCGCCACCGGACCGGGGAACCAGCGGTAGGCCCGCGGGTAACGGAACTTGCCCAGCGCACGTGACAGTTCCAGGTCTTCCAGCAAGCCATGCACAACCCCCCTCACCTCAGTATCGTGATAGGGACGGATATCGTCGAATTCGTGCATGAAGGGGACCGGCAGCCTGAATTGGGTGCCGATTCTATGCAATTACGGACGGCTTAGGGAGCCAGCGTAGCGCGCCCTGTCGGATTCACTCGCTGGGCAACAACAAAGCCCCCTGCACACCGCCTCCGGTAAGGTAATTCCAGGGCAGTTCGGCACCGGGTTCGTCGGCACGGGTGCGCAGCGTGGGCAAACCGCTCAATTTCAACTTCATTGGCAGCTGCATGGCCTGCAGCAGAGCAATGAGCCTCAGACTAAAGGCTGGCGAACTAGCGGGCATCAACTGCAATGCCGCACTGCGCTGCCACCGATTCCGCATATTCCCGTAATTGCAGTTGTAGCGCTGGTCCGATGCGTTCGGCTTCGACCTGCAATAGGCGTTCGAACTCTTGCAATGTGACACCGGCACCCGCCACTTGCCCCAGCAAGCGGTTGCGGCAGTGCTCCTGCCAGCGTTGCTGCTCAGCAATAGTGAGCGTGTACGGGAAATTGCGGGCGCGGTAGCGGAACAGCAGCTCGGGCAGGCGCGGATCGCGCAGCTCTGTCGTAACGGTCGCCAGCGATTCCGGCCGTGACTGGCGGATGCGCTGCATCAGCCGCTTGTCGCCATCGCCAAAGAAACTATCACCGTACAACATCAGGTCGGCATCGGTGGCGCCCACATGATCACTCTCGCGGAACACCTGTTGCACCCGTTCAGCCAAATCCTTCACTGCCAGCAACTGCTCTCGGTGGCGCTGCACAACAGCCAGGTCAATGCCGTTGCGCTCACACACGCTATCGTTCAACACACCCATGGGCGCCAGTGCCGGGCAGCGGTTGATGTGAACGGTCTTCAGCGGAATGCGGGCTTCGCCCTCAGGCCGGTTTTCACTGCGGGTATACAAGCGCTGCCGCAGCGTATCGGCGTCAAGCTGTATCCAGTGCCGAGGGTCAGACTGCAAGTCGGCCACGACTATGCCATTGCTGTTCACCGGATGTCGGCACAGCGGCAGCACAACCGCGAGACAGCCACGATTGGCAGCGAACATACGCGAGACGTGCAACACCGGCTCCTGCTTGACCAGATCGAGCAATGGAAGCACCCGGTGCTTGCTGCGCAACTGGAAAAGCCAGTCATAAAGCTTGGGCTGTTTCTCTTTGACAAGCCGCGCCATCGCCAGCGTCACACGCACATCGGCGGTGTGTTCGATGCCATTGGCTGCGGTCAACACCTCAAGACGGAAACTCGGGCTGCCGTCGTCCTGCAGTGGCCATACGATACCTTCCGGCCGCAACGCCTGTGTCATACGCAGTACATCGATCAGATCCCAGCGCGAGTTGCCCTGCTTCCATTCACGCTCGTAGGCGTCGTGGAAATTGCGGTAAAGCATGCTGCGCGTCACTTCATCATCGAAACGCAGGCTATTGTAGCCAACATTGCAAGTGCCGGGCTCAGCCATCTCACCGATGATATTGGCGCAGAACGTGGCTTCATCGACGCCATACTTCAGCGCATGCTGCGGTGTGATGCCGGTAATGGCACAAGAAACTGGATCAGGCAGGAAATCCGTCGCCGGGCGACAGAACCATTGCACCGGCGCCGCAATCTCGTTCAGCTCAAGATCAGTGCGTACGCCACCGAACTGGCACGGCCGGTCGCGTCGCGGATCAACACCGAAGGTTTCGTAGTCGTGCCAAAACAGCGTTTCCATTCTTATTGCATCCCGGGTTGGCACATGGCTCAGTTTGTTACGTTCAGCTGCAGTGGCGCTGGCGTGTAGTGCAAGGTGTTGCTGCTGTCGGGTTTATAGCCAAGGAATATCTGGAACGTGCCGAGTCCGACCAGACCCCTGTAGACTTCAACCGTATCGCCGCTTTGCAGGCTGGCAGTTTCCAGTGCCGGCCGCAGATCGGCAACGACGCGGCTCCATGGCCGGAAGGCGCCTGTGCTGTCGCGGTACAGCCACACCTCATTGCCGCCGAGCACGGCGCGTATCACGACAAAAATATCAGCTGCTTTGCCAATGTCGGCCGCTTGCGGTTTCACGGCACCGGCCACCTGGATACTGTCGCCGGGCTTGAAACTAGTGGTTGTACTGGCCCCACTGTCTTTGGAAGCACCCAGCGTAAAAGCGGCGCTGGTGGCGCCTGCCGTGCTGATCGAGTTGAACGACTGAGCCGCCGCGATCGTTTTCAGCACATTTGCAGTCCCAGTGCCGCCTGTGCTGCTTGCCGCAGCAGGGTACTGCGCCAGTACGGTGACGCCACCATTCACCCCTGACAGCGGCAAATTGACGGTGAGTTGCAGCAGGTTGCTGAAGCCATCGCCTGCTGAACTGCTGCCCGCGATGCTGCCGTTGTAGCGGGCGCCGCTGTCTTTCAACTCAACGAACAGCGTATAGGTACCTGCCTGCGAGTAATTGATCGTCTGCACCGCGATGCCGGTCTTGCCGATCGCCTCCACCAGACCCCCATCGTTGAAACCGTCGTTGTTCTTGTCGAGCGGTTTGCCGGGTGTATGCCATGTGACCGTCACGTTGTCGTTCTCGCTGTCGGTGACATTCAGTGTGATGGTGACCTGGGCCGGTGTCGCGCCCTGCACCGCACTGACTGTGGCCAACGGGGCTTTGTTGATCACGTTGGTAGTTGCGACATTGAGTGTCTGGGTTGTCAGCAGCGTGTTGGCAGTTTCATCAACCATGAGGAACTTCCAGCTGCCTGGATAGGTTTTGAGCGTATCGGTGGTAACCAGCGCAAGGCCTCCGCCTGAACAGGCTGAGCGCGCAGCGCATTGCAGCAACGCATCGGCCTTTGTGTACACGTATCCACCCGGATCAACGATCACCAGCGTCGCTGCAAGTTTGATCGCTGTGTTATTGGTGAAACCGCCAATGCCGCCGTTGTTGAAAAACACGAATTCATTGTTGGACGTAGCGTTGGTGATGGTGGTGACAGCGACACTCTGGGATGATTCCAGCGAAAGGAAGGCCCCTGTAGTGGAGCGCTCATTCGGCTTGAACAGGAACTGCGTCACGCTGGCTGCTGCAGCGGCAGGAGTGGTGTAACGCCACTCGCTCACCCCCAATGCCGGATTCACGCCACCCGAGCCTTTACCGTACAGCGCCTGCACGGCGCGGATATCGTCCTCGCGGGGATAACTCAGGTTGTTGTACGGATTGGCATACATGATCGACAAGGGCTCGTCCGAATGCCCAAGCCCGATCAGGTGGCCGAACTCATGTACAAGCGTGCTGACCAACTCGGCATCACTGTCCCAGGTGGATGCATCCTGGTTCAACTTCACATCACCGTCGTGAAAGGGGTAATAACCCAGGCTCTGATCGAAACTACCGAACTGTGGTCCGGCCAAGCCGGCGAACCCGCTGGTTTGCCCCCAATAGATACGCACCAGCCCGTCACGCTGGGCCAACGGCCGATCGACATCGTCCGGCGCTGTCCTGTCTGTCCCGGTAACCTGGAACCGGATTCCACTTACCCGCTGCCACTGATCAATGGCCTCATCGAGCAGCGCCAGCAATTTCGCCTGCGAGAACTGTGCGGGGGCTCCGTCCGGGTCGTACACCAGTTTCACCGGTCCGGTCCAGCGTCCGAAAGCCTCGTTGATACCGAGCGCCGGATCGGCGGCGTAGGTCCCACCGGCATCTATGCCCACGGGTTGCCAGGCGTGGACGCTGACCACTCCCAGCAACAATGGCAGCACTGACAAGCGGGCAAGGTAACGGGCTATGAAGGAAGGCGTAGGGCGAGACATCATTCGGGTTTCCTTGCCTGTGTGCTGGCGGGATTCTATGGCCAGCGTGTAACATCCTGCCAGCTTCAATTCCGGATTCATGACACATGCAGTTCACCGGCGCCCATATCCTCAGCATCAGTCAGTTTGCCCAACAGGATGTGGAGTATTTGTTCAAGGTCGCCGACGCCATGGAGCCCTACGCTCGCCGCGAAAAGCGTACGCGTGTGCTCGATGGCGCCATTCTCAGCAACCTGTTCTTCGAACCCTCCACCCGTACGCGCGTCAGCTTCGGCTGCGCCTTCAACCTGCTCGGTGGCCACGTACGCGAAACCAGCGACATCAAAACATCATCCATCAGCAAGGGCGAATCCCTTTACGACACAGCGCGTGTCATCAGCGGCTACAGTGATGTCATTGCCATGCGACATCCGGTCGCGGGCTCCGTAGAAGAATTCTCGCGCGCCAGTCGCGTGCCGGTGCTCAATGCAGGCGACGGTCCGGCCGAGCATCCATCGCAGGCCCTGCTGGACCTCTACACCATTCGCAAGGAACTGGGCATCAAGGGGCCGGTGGAAACCCTGCGCATTGCGATGGTGGGAGATCTCAAGCATGGCCGCACTGTGCATTCGCTCGGCAAGCTGCTGAGCCTGTACCGCAACCTGCATTTCACGCTGGTGTCGCCGAATGAACTGAAGATGCCAGCGGAGATCGTCGAACTGCTGCGCAGCAAGGGCCACCAGGTGGTCGAGACCGACAACATGCACGAAGGCCTGCGCGACAACGACACTGTTTACCTGACCCGCATACAAGAGGAACGCTTCGCCGACCAGTCCGAGGCAGACCTTTACCGCGGCCGTTTCCGTCTCAACCAGGCCATCTACACGCAGCACTGCAAACCCAACACCGTAATCATGCATCCGCTGCCGCGCGATTCACGCGCCGAGGCAAACGAACTAGACAATGACCTCAACCAGCACCCAAGCCTGGCTATCTTCCGCCAGACCGACAACGGCGTGCTGATACGCATGGCGCTATTCGCCCTCACGCTCGGCGTCGCAGACGAGGTGCATAAGCATGTAGAACCGGTCAACTGGTACACCGCCAAACGCTTCCATAATCCGCCGCCCATCAACGAATAAGTCACCACCATCCCACTACAGGAGTTTCAGATGGATATCGACATAAAGGTGTTGCTGAAAGAGATGGTGGATGCCGATGGCTCCGACCTGTTCCTGACCTTCGACGCCCCGCCGAGCATGGAGGCGTTCGGCAAGATGGTGCCAATGCGTGACGAGAAGTTCGCTGAGGGCGATGTGAAGCGTATTGCCTACAGTGTCATGAATGAAGAACAGCGTGCGCTGTTCGAGAAAAGTCCGGAGTGCAACCTTGCCATCATGCCAGAAGGCATAGGCCGTTTCCGTGTAAACATTTTCCAGCAGCGCAATGAAGTAGGCATGGTGTGTCGCACCATCAAGACAGATATCCCGGACTTCCGAAAGCTGGGCCTCCCCGATGTACTGACGCAGCTGATGATGAACAAAAACGGCCTGATCCTGTTTGTTGGCGGCACGGGCTCTGGCAAATCCACCTCGCTCGCCTCACTGATCGATTATCGCAACCAGAACCACGCCGGCCACATCATCACCATCGAAGACCCGGTGGAGTTCGTGCATCCACACAAGAAGTCCATCGTCAACCAGCGCGAAGTCGGCGTTGATACCAAATCGTATGAAGAAGCGTTGAAAAACACTCTGCGTCAGGCTCCTGACGTCATCCTTATCGGTGAGATCCGTTCGCAGGAGACGATGGAACATGCGCTGGCCTTTGCCGAAACCGGCCACTTGTGCCTTTCTACCCTGCACGCCAACAATGCCAACCAGGCACTGGATCGCATCATCAACTTTTTCCCGGAAGAGCGGCACAAGCAACTGTTTCACGATCTGTCGCTGAACCTCCGCGGCTTTGTATCGCAGCGCCTGATCCCGTCGCTCGATGGCAAGCGCGTGGCCGCAATTGAAATCCTGCTCGGCACGCCGCGCGTGGCCGAACTGATCAAGGGTGGCAAGATCGAAGAACTGAAAGAAGTGATGGAGAAGTCGGAAGGTGCCGGCATGCGCACGTTTGATTCGGCGCTTTACCATCTTTACAAACAGGGCAAGATTTCGATGGAAGAAGCGCTGAAGAACGCCGACTCCAAGAACAATCTGCGTCTGAAGATTTCGCTGGCCGAATCCGATGTGGGCGGCAAGATCGATGACCTTAGTGGCGGTTTGTCACTGGTATCGAAGGATCACTGAATTATTCACGGAATATACAGATTGCACCCAGTCTTGCGCCAAACCCGCTTTTCTTCTGCCTCAAGGAATCTGCCGTGGATCTGCTCCGTCTTGCCATCGACTTCATCCTGCATGTCGACCAACACCTGCTGGACTTGTTCAATCAGTATGGGCTGTGGATCTTTGGCATACTGTTCCTCATCATCTTCTGCGAAACCGGGCTGGTGGTAACACCGTTTCTGCCGGGCGATTCGCTGTTGTTCGCCACCGGTGCAATGCTGGCTTCCACCCAACTCAACATACACGCGATGGCGCTGTCGACAATCAGTGCCGCGATTCTCGGTAATGTCGTCAACTACACGATCGGGCGATTCTTTGGCACACAGCTCTTCCGCGACCCCGATTCAAGAATCTTCCGCCGCGACTATCTCCTGCGTGCCGAGGAGTTCTTTGCCCACTACGGCGCCCGCGCGGTCATCCTGACGCGCTTTGCCCCCATCATCCGCACATTTGTTCCGTTCGCGGCCGGCATGAGTCTCATGCACTACGGGCGTTTCATGGCGTACAACGTGATCGGTGCGCTGGTCTGGGTGGGTCTCTTTTTGTATACCGGGTATTACTTCGGCAATTTTCCGACGGTTCGCGAGAACTTTACGCTGCTGATCCTGGCGATCACCGTGGTGTCGTTCATGCCGTTGGTATGGGAGTGGTGGCGCTCGCGCAGAACTTCAGAATCCGCGTGAGCGCAAGGGGACTGGTATGCAACTGCAACACGCCGTGAATACGTCCGTGTAGGTTCGCCTGCGGATACTCTAATGTTCCCTCGTTGAAAAGAACCGCAACTCGGGCCAACGCTCTTCAGTCAAAGCCAGGTTGACGCGCGTCGGCGCCAGATAAGTGAGGTGGCCACCGCCGTCGATGGCGATGTTATCGTAGGCTTTTTTCTTGAACTCTTCGATCTTCGCCGGTTCGCCTTCGACCCAGCGCGCCGTATAGACGTTCACCGGTTCATACTGGCAGTCAACGCTGTATTCATCCTTCAGGCGGAACGCTACCACTTCAAACTGCAGCACACCGACAGCACCCACGATCAAATCGTTGTTGCGCATCGGCATGAATACCTGCGTTGAACCCTCTTCCGACAACTGGGTCAGCCCCTTCTGCAGTGATTTCAGCTTGAGCGGATCTTTCAGGCGAATGCGTTTGAACAGCTCGGGGGCGAAGTGCGGAATACCAGTGAAATGCAGTTCTTCGCCGGTGGTGAAGGTGTCGCCGATCTGGATGGTGCCGTGGTTGTGCAGACCGACGATGTCGCCAGACACTGCGTACTCAGCCTGTTCACGATCGCCGGCGAGGAAGGTCACGGCGTCGCTCACGCGCACGTCCTTGCCGAGCCGCACATGCTGCATACGCATGCCTTTTTCGTAGGCGCCGGCGCAGATCCGCATGAACGCGACACGGTCACGGTGCTTCGGGTCCATGTTCGCCTGGATCTTGAACACGAAGCCGGCAAAGCCCGGTTCCATCGGCTGCACGGCGCGCGTGCGAGTGGAGCGCGACAACGGAGCCGGTGCCCATTCAACAAAATTATCGAGCAATTCTTCCACACCAAAATTGCCGAGCGCGGTGCCGAAAAACACCGGCGTCTGTTTGCCGGCAAGGTAGGCCTCTTTGCTGAACGTATGGGAGGCGCCCTTCACAAGCTCGATCTGCACTCGGAAATCGTCCGCGTAGGCACCGAGGTAGTCAGTGGCTTCGTCACTGTCGAGGCCGAGGATCTTGCCGACTTCATGCACTTCATCCGACAGCCCGTGCTGGTACATATGGATGGTGTCGGTATACAGGTTGTAGATGCCCTTAAGTTCCTTGCCCATGCCGAGCGGCCAGTAGATCGGCGCACACTGAATCTTGAGGATGCGTTCGATCTCATCGAGCAACTCGATGCCATCGCGGATATCGCGATCGAGTTTGTTGATGAAGGTAATGATCGGCGTGTCACGCAGGCGGCACACTTCCATCAGTTTGATGGTACGTTCTTCTACACCCTTGGCGCCGTCGATCACCATCAGTACCGAGTCGACTGCTGTGAGTACGCGGTAGGTGTCTTCCGAGAAGTCTTCGTGACCGGGGGTATCGAGCAGATTGACTACACGATCGTTGTACGGAAACTGCATAACACTCGACGTAATCGAGATACCGCGCTCCTGCTCCATGGTCATCCAGTCTGACGTCACCATGCGATCCGACTTCTTGCCCTTCACGGTGCCGGCTTTCTGGATGACGCGCCCGTACAGCAGCAGCTTTTCCGTCATCGTGGTCTTGCCGGCGTCCGGGTGCGAAATAATAGCGAAGGTGCGCCGCTTGGCGACTTCAGTCTCGAAAGGGGTCATGGAAGTCGTCAGTGCAGGATGTCGGAAGCAACAGGGATGAGGCTACTGTAGCGTGCGGGCAGCAACTGATGCGGTCTCACGACTACTAGATCGTGGGCATGGATGTCTCCACAGGTGTTACCGTCTTCGTGCTCATGGTGTTCGTGCAACTGGCAGGTACCAATGTGGATGCAATCAAGCAGCACACACACTACTTCCTCGGCTTCACTTTCTTCGCATCCCACCACAATGCCACGTTTGTAGCCGTCGACGGTGTGCAGCGTGATCGCCATGCCTACTTCCGGCTCGATTAATGGATGCGAGTCACCGGGATCGGCTACCAGCAGGTCGTCCACCGTCAGTGCCATGCCGAAGCCCGCAGCTGCCACTATATTGACGATTTCGATGGTCAGGGGATCGGTGAGATCCACCTTGAAGGTATGGCTGAAGGAATCCGGCAGACGCTGTACGTGACCAGCATTGCGCTCAGCCAGCAGTTTCAGGAACAAACTGATGTCTTCCTCGTTCCACTCAAGGGTCTCTTCTTCGGCAACCTTTTCATGGTCGCCGCTGAAACTGACGACATTGGTGGGAATCGTATGCTCGTGGTTTTCGCTGCCGGTCTGGAACGGAATGACCATCGACACCAGACTGAAACCATCACCGCTTTCTGCACTCAACCGCCAAAGGAAAGGGATATCTTCGCTGAATTCCAACATGAAAAACCGGCACGGCAGTGCGTTACAAAAACGGCGGCAGTATAGCATCAAGGCCACGGCGACCGGTAAGTCGGCAGTGCCTGCGCAGGTTGTCCACAAATCATCTGGATAACACTGTGGATAACTTTTGGAAAAGCCTGTCGGATGCCAGTCATTACACGGATGTGCGAGAATTGCTCAAATTTTAATCAAAAAATAACTCATGAAATTCAATGAGTTATCCAAGCCCTAACGTTGACTTTACGGAAACCCGACAAATTGCTGTTGTTTTCTGCAGGTGTACATTTTTGTGCATAAAAAACCGGGGTTTGAAAAATCCATGCTGTTTTGACGCCTATTTTCCCGGGACTTTTTCCTGCCTGACGCATATTCGTCGGACTGAGCAGCACATGCAGAATGATTCCAGGAAAAATACTGGGAATTCGCCGCTTTTTACGCAGCCGATTGCTACTCCGAAACGATGCGCAGCAGCTGCGCGTAATCGGAAAAGCCCTTGAAGATTTTCAGGATGCCGTCCTGCTTCAAGGTAGTCATGCCGTCCTTGATGGCCTGCGCGCGGATATCGGACAACTCACCTTTGTTATAGATGAGCTGCTGTACTTCGCGCGTACCCACCAAGAGCTCGTGCACGCCGGTACGACCCTTGTAGCCGGTGCCGCCGCAGACATCGCAACCCTTGGCGCGATGCATGTTCAGGTTTGCCAGGTCGTAGCCACTGCTGCGTTCAAATTCTTCGACTCCACCGTATTGCGCAATCAGGTGATCGACTTCGCGCTGTTCGGGCTGGTACTTCTCCTTGCAGGCACCGCACAGCGTACGCATCAAACGTTGCGCCAGCACGCCGAGCAGGGCGTCAGAGAAGTTGACCGGGTCGAGACCAAGGTCGAGCAGACGGGTTATGGTTTCCGGCGCTGAGTTGGTATGCAACGTAGACAACACCAAGTGACCGGTCAGCGATGCTTCAACACCGATCGATGCCGTTTCCTTGTCACGCATCTCACCGATCAGTATCACGTCGGGGTCAGCACGCAAGAACGCGCGCATGGCGGTGGCGAATGTGAAGCCGATCTTGGGCTGCATCTGTACCTGCTGCAGGCCAGCCTGCGTGATCTCCACCGGATCTTCAGCGGTCCAGATCTTGCGCTCAGGTTTGTTGAGATGCCCGAGTACCGCATGCAGCGTAGTGGTTTTACCAGAACCGGTAGGCCCCACCACCAGGATCAAGCCGTGCGGATGCGTAGTCATTTCCCGTATCGTTTCATCGTTGCGCTTGCTCAGATTGAGCTTTTCCAGAGGCAACGCCGAGCCGGCAGCCAGGATACGCAGGACTGCGCCTTCGCCCTGCACTGTCGGCACCGTGGCAACACGCAACTCCACCGCGCGGCCCCGGATCTTCAACTTGCACTTGCCGTCCTGCGGCAGACGGCGTTCGGCAATATCGAGACGCGACATTACCTTGATACGGGCAATCAGCGAGGCCGTGTGTTCGGCCGGCACCTTGAGGATTTCGCGACATAGACCGTCGACGCGCACGCGCACGATGCCGGGACCACGATCCTTGCCGGGTTCAATGTGAATATCCGAACCTCCGAGCTTTTCGGCTTCGATAATGATGCGGTTAACCAGTTGAATGATGCCAGACGCGGCGGAAGCACCATCGTCTTCCTTATCCTTGCTCTCTTCGACTTCAACGGCTTCATCTTCGAGATTCTTGAACACCTCATCGAAGCCGCCGATTTCTTCCTCTTCGGCTTTGGAGGTATCGCCAAGGTATTGCAGGATGTGCTCGGGCAGGCCGACACGAAATATGTAGTTGCGGGCATTCAATACACCCTGGATCTCCATGATGCGCTGGTAGTTACTGGGATCACTGATCAGGATCACCACTTCTTCCTTGCTGCCGGAAATTGGTACCCACAGGTTGTTGCGCAGGTAACTGGCGCCGAGGTTTTCCATCATATCGATCGGCAACGTGATCTTGGGGTCGAACTTCATGTAAGGCACGCGGTAGTAAAACTCCAGCGACTTGCCGATTTCATCGGCATCAATCTTGAAGTCTTCCATCAGCGCCTTTGTCACGGTGCCGCCGTACAAACCGGCGTTGTGTGTCACCTTGTCGAGATCGGCGCTGGAAATACGGCCTTGCTGCACCAGATAGTCGTAGGGCCCCTGTGTGCTCTGGAATTCGGAACGGAACTGGCGTGCCAGCATCTGCGCCACCATGGTGGCGTGCTTGAGATCTTCCCTGGTGAACTCGACGTCGTCGCGAAGGTTGATGATCTGGATGACACCGAGCAGGATCTCGTCCTTGATCGGCACCACCATCATCGATTTGAAAAACAGACCTTTCGATTCGCTGAACTTCTTGTCCCACTGCAGGCGAGGATGGATGTTGGTCAGTTCTTCCGCGTTGTAAACGTTCTCGACGAGGATGGCTCGCTGGGCCAGCGCAACGTAACCGGCCAGTGAGGTGGGACTGAACGGCACCTTGATGACGATGTCATTGCTCTCATCGGAGCCGATACCCCCCTTG
>Ga0255096_1000652_pt1 | contig 16117 bp, 24 predicted proteins | sample Colum_Atlam_RepA_2_FD_188563 | JGI IMG/M metagenome (GOLD analysis project Ga0255096, IMG submission 188563) | Freshwater microbial communities from Columbia River, Oregon, United States - Colum_Atlam_RepA_8d | ecosystem: Environmental > Aquatic > Freshwater > River | place: USA: Oregon...
TCGCGTACTAAACGAGCACAGACTCCCACCATCTCTTCCATATTCAAATCAACAATCTGCACTGTGTTTCTCCTGTCGTGTGTCCAATGTTTCACGTGGAACAATTTGGCGTTGCCGGTTTTGATGAGGGAAGGGAGCCGCATCTGCCGTCCTCCCCCGCCCACAAAACGCCACCCCCTTTTGTTACGTTATAACGTAACATTTCCCCTCAGAACGGTATGTCCTCGTCCTCAGATGTTCCACGTGGAACATCGTCCTCCTCGACTGTTCCACGTGGAACATCGTCGCCCTCGTCCTCGTAGTAATCGAAGTAATCGTCCTCCGGGTGGCGCACTGCCGGCCCGGTGTAGAACGGGTTGCGCTGCCAAGTGTCGTAATCCGTGAGAATCCACGCCTGCTCGGCGCGGTCGCGTCCGACGTTGACCGCGAACTCTCGAATCGCGTCGTCCGGCGTTGCCAGCGGCCCTTCTTCATCCTGATACTGGATCCACATCTCGTCTCTCCTGTAGTTGCATCTCTCGCCCACAGGAGCCACTATACTCTTGTCACAGCGAAAAGCAACAAGCACGACCTACAACGCCGACTCCGTCGCGGCACGGCGCACGCCGCCCCATCAGGCTCGCCGCAGCCCCCTTCCTTACCAGTTCCCCAAAAAAATAAGGGGGCCGAAGCCCCCTGCTGCCATCCCACCTGTGCGGTGTTATGCCGATTCCATCCGCGCCTGTAGTTCGTCGATGTAGCCTTGGAGCATCGCGATGATCGCATCGCGGGTAGTGCTACGCGGGAGGCCGAAAGTCTTTTTGACCAAGGCCGTTACACTGCGCCCGCTAGAATGTTTCATGCCAAGGCTTTCGAGTTTGACTGCGGCCTTCCACTGGCAGAGTTGAAAGTAGGGGATAAATCTTTCGTCTTGCATTGTTGCTTTCCTTGGTTGTGGGATCGGTATCTTTCGATACCGACCCCGTTGGGTTTAGTACGCGAGGCCAACGTCGCCGGCAACGTGGTGCCGGAGCATGGTGCCGTGGGGAAGCTTCGCCACCCATGCGGCCAAGTCTGCGGCATCGTTCGACTGCGGTTTAGCCTTGGTGCGTTCCCACGCTAGGCGAACCTTGCCACCCGCCGCATAGCAGGCTTCACCGTTGGCCTTTTTCTTGAACACACCGTGTACCGGAAACGTAATGACGTAATCCCGCTCGGCGCCGCGACGATTGCAGAGCGGGTTATCACCACCGCAACCACGTTCACTGCCCTTGCCAGAGCAAGTAACCTTGCCGATGTTTTTCGCCACCGTGGCAGGGCATTGAACGTAACGGATACCATCCACCACGCGAACCTTGCTATCGGCACCATGCCAATTTTCAGGCACCACCACCGTGGTGGGCACACCGGCCTCCACTGCAAGCTTCGCATCGGCAAACGAATCCGCCGAATAGTTGAACGTGGTGCCGTAGGTCGCGGCCCTATCTTTCCATTGCGACCAATGGAAATGAGTGTAAGTCCACGCGAGGCCATCGACCGGCACCGCAGCACCCACGGTGTCCATGTAGTGGAAGTCGATATCGACTGCGCTAGTATCCTTTGCAGGATTCAACGCGCACGTGGTGGGACACGTGCCGAACAAGTTGATGCCAGCGCGGTAGGTTACCGCAATCTTTCCGGTCTTAGAGTCGCCGGACACTTTAACGAGTGTAAGCATAAAAGATGCTCCCCTAGTAGTTGAACTAAACCCCCGTTATCGATATCGATAACGTGAAGCCACTATACGCTTATCGTAGAGAAAAGCAACAAGCGCAAACTACAATCGCCACGCCGCGCAGGCGCACGCCGCCCCTGTAGGCTCGTCACAGCCCCCTTCCTTGCCAGTTCCCTAAAAAAGAAAGGGGGCCAAAGCCCCCTCAAGTGTGCGGGTGTGTTAGAGCCACTCCCCGCTGATGGCGGCGTACTTGCCGCCGTTGCGCTGGTCGATCTCGCGGATAACCGCGAGCCAATCCAAGTAGGCGGGGTGTTTCTCCCCCGCCGCCCAGCACAGGCGCCCGTATCGGTCGCCAAAAGGCAACGCCCGATGGGCGTCACCCATGAACGCGCTGTACAGCGCGTCCCTTTTCGCAATCAATTCGTTCATCATCTTCCCCTTGTGGTTGGGCCATCCTTGGCCCCGGTTGGTTTAGATATCGCTCTCGACCGTGAAGGTCACATCCCGCAGCACCGTCCGCACCATATCGCGGACAGCGTATTCGTCGGGAATCTCAAGGCTGCTAAGCTGCCGTTCAACTTCCGACTCCACTTCGGACTCTACGCTGGCCTCGACGGCCTCCCGAATCTCTTCGCGAATCTCTTCGCGAATCTCTTCGCTAACGCCGTGCTCTTTCGCTTCAAGCTCCTCAATCCGACGGATCAGAGGGAGGGTGGCTTCCGCCACAACGTGCGCGATATACGAACGAACTAAAGCTTCTATGGATTGAATATCCATTAGTCTTAACTCCAGATAAATTGTAGGAAGAGCGTGTATGCACTGGGCATGTAGGTCACTATACGCTTATCGTAGAGAAAAGCAACAAGCGCAAACTACAATCGCCACGCCGCGCAGGCGCACGCCGCCCCTGTAGGCTCGCCACAGCCCCCTTCCTAGCCAGTTCCCTAAAAAAGAAGGGGGCCGAAGCCCCCTCAAGTGCGCTGGGTGTTAGTCGCTTTTTTCCGGCCCTGCCATGAACACCGGCAGGTTAGCCTCGCGGTTCCACCCGCACGACAGATGCATAAACTTGCCTGCATTGGGGCAGTTGACCCGCTCAAGGTCGTCGTTTTCGGGTTCGTGACCTGTGGCTTCTTTGAACATTTCCGCAGTGATCATCATCTTTCTCCCTTGGTTTGCCCCGGCTCTCGCCGGGGCGTTGCTGTTATCGCGGTAAGCGGCTCTTGATGAAGGCCACTAGGGCCACCATCACCACTATCATCCCGCCAATCACCACGAACGCCGGCTCTGCCGCGTCCACCCCCACGGTCATCATGATGGCCGCGACCACTAAGCCTAAAACCCCAACGAAATCAAAGTATGCTTTCATGACACCCTCAAAAAATCTTTTCGATTAAGAAACAGAGACCTTCCACAATGGAATCGCCGCAGGCGATTCCCAATATCCACATCGTCACCCAGAACCTTTCCATCATTTTCCCCTTGTGCTCCCCGGCCTCGCGACCGGGGAGCGTTGCTGTTACCACATACCGTCCGTGACCATCCGACGCCACGTAACGCCGCTAGCGTCTACGTCCACTGCCGCTCTTACGCGGCCACTGCCATCGGCAGGCTTCATGGTCACATCCGCCCACACCACCTCAAACGACTCGGCGAGTCTTTTGACTTCACCGATTACGTCCGGAACATCCCAACCTTCCACATCACGGGATTCGCGTCCCGTGCTCGTGAGCCAATAGATGCGGCCGGACAAAGCATAAGGCTTCATAGTCTTTTCCTCGATTGAATTGTAGAAAGAGCGTGTGTCACTAGGACGATTTGAAGTTTACGCTTGTGACAGCGAAAAGCAATAGACGCTTGTAGCGACACCCCCACCCCCCAAATCCCAGTTAGGAGTCCCGCGACCCTGCTACATACCAATACGCTCAACCAAATCTACGTCTTTTATTTCTTAATTCTGCGTCCCTGCTACATACCAATACGCTCAACCAAATCTACGTCTTTTATTTCTTAATTCTGCGTCCCTGCTACATACCAATACGCTCAACCAAATTTCCATTCCCCAATTCCTCCCTCACAGGACTTAATTGACGTATACGTCAACCCCCCCATACCTTTTTCTATTTCCTACCCCTCGGGGGGTATTTTTTGAAATTTTAGGTTTTTGTCGGTGAAGGGAGGGATGGAAAAAGGGTAGGAAGTGCGGTAAAAGATGACGATGGCTAGACCACGTAACACAGAAGAGCAGAATGCTGCGGCAAGAGAACGGCGTAGAGCTTCAGCCGCTAGATACCGAAACAAGTTGGTAAATAAGGAACGCCAAAAAATATACGACCGTAAGAGCTACCTTAAAAACGGTAAGCCCCACATGAAACCGGAGGATGTAGGGAAGAACGGCGTAAGTAAGCCGAAGACTTGGGCGGATAGGTATGCGCTTAGGGCCACCACTGGGGTGCTCATTATGGCGTTTGACACGGTGGTGAAGATTTTGGAGAACGCGGATAGGAAAAAGGCGGAAGCGAAGAAAAGAAGTTATTACGCACTACCTTCTCCAGATCCACAGATGCTTATTGCGTTTATCAAAACTAATCTCTATGAGTCTCTTATAAAACTGGAAATATTAGCCAATGCAGACCTCTACAAACCCAAATCTCCCCCCAAGCGCAAGCGAAAAACCAAAGTCAAGCGCAAGCGCCCGCGCAAAAGCGCCGACAAAACAGGAAAAAGTTACCGTGGAAGACCTCCTGCCAAAAAAGCAGCAAGAGTTGAAAGTGATGAAGGAGCTAGCGGCGCTTAAAGACCAGAAAGCAAACATGCGGAAAGCGTCTTCAAGTGAGAAGACGGGTGCTTCTTTAGCGATAGTGAACATTAAGCAGGTGTTAGAGGAGTTAGACGCGCAGGTTATTAAGGATACTGACCAACTGCGGCGTTATATCACTAACAAACTTATCCAGATTTCCAACTGCGGCGTTTCTAAAGAGGAACTGCGGGCATTGGAATTGCTTGGGAAGATTTCAGATATTGGTCTTTTTGTGGAGAAGAGCGAAATCAAAGTTACGCATACCACTTCTGCTGCGCTTGAAAGTTCAATTAAGGAACGAATTGGGCGTTTGTTAGAGATGAGCAAGCCAGAAGAAGTTAAGGAGGATGTGATTGAGGATGCGGAGTATGAAGAGGTATCCGATGAGGGGGTAGAGGAGTGAGTTTGAACTTTGATTTGGACGAGGAGACGCTTGCTAACCTTCTTAAACTTCTCCCCACTTTGTCTGAAACCGAGCAACGGAGTTTGCTTCATGATTTAAACCGGTTGGAGGAGATAAAGAGGCGGGAGAAGTGTCAGAAAGAGTTCATTCCGTTTGTGCAGCGGATGTGGCCGGGGTTCATTTCGGGTCGGCATCACAAGATTATGGCCCGTGCGTTTGAGAAAGTGGCCCGTGGGGAGTGCAAAAGGTTAATTATCAACATGCCTCCTCGCCACACAAAGTCAGAATTTGCTTCTTATCTACTTCCGGCGTGGTTTTTGGGTAAATATCCCGAGAAAAAGGTCATTCAAACGTCTCACACGGCTGAATTGGCCGTAAATTTTGGTCGAAAAGTGCGAAATTTGGTGGATGAGGAGAATTACAGGGACATTTTCCCCGAGACCGTGCTCCAAGTGGACTCAAAAGCGGCTGGGCGGTGGAATACGAGCAAGGGAGGCGACTATTTTGCGATTGGTGTCGGCGGTGCGGTGACAGGTAAGGGTGCCGACCTTTTGATTATTGACGACCCGCACTCAGAACAAGAGGCAACCATTGCCGAAACCAACCCCGAGGTCTATGACAAGACTTATGAGTGGTATACATCAGGCCCACGACAGCGGTTACAACCCGGTGGAGCTATAGTCATTGTAATGACACGCTGGAGTAAGCGCGATTTAACAGCGCAAGTGTTAAAAGCAGCGGCGATGCGTGAGGGGGAAGAGTGGGAAGTGATTGACTTCCCCGCCATCATGCCCAGCGGCAAGCCGCTGTGGCCTGAGTTCTGGCCGTATGAAGAGTTAACGGTGCTGCGGAGTGAGTTGCCACATTCCAAGTGGATGGCGCAGTACATGCAAGACCCGACGAGTGAAGCGTCGGCGATTATCAAGCGTGAGTGGTGGAGGGTTTGGGAGGATGAAAATCCCCCTCAATGTGAGTTTGTGCTCATGTCGTGGGACACGGCATTTGAGAAGAACAATCGTGCGGACTACTCGGCTTGCACCACTTGGGGGGTATTTTATTTGGATGACGATGGGAGTGATTGGGAAGTTAGTAAAGCGGAACGTGGGAAGCCGCAGGCTAATATCATCCTCCTAAACGCATTCCGTGACCGGATGGAGTTCCCCGAGTTAAAGCGGGTAGTAGTCAGTCAATATAAGGACTGGGAGCCTGATGGGGTAATTATTGAAAAGAAAGCGTCCGGTGCCCCGCTTATTTACGAGCTTCGTTCGATGGGTATTCCTGTACAGGAGTTCACGCCGACTAAGGGTAACGACAAGATTTCCCGACTTAACGCTGTATCCGATATTTTTGCTTCTGGTAGAGTATGGGTGCCGGAGACGCGGTGGGCAGAGGAAGTGATAGAGGAAGTGGCGAGTTTTCCTGCTGGCGACCACGACGACTACGTTGACTCGGTGTCTATGGCGATGATGCGGTTTCGTCAGGGCGGGTATATCCGCACGACGTTGGACGAGCCGGATGAAGAGATTTCCCTGCGGTATCGCAACCCTAACCGCAAACCGTATTATTAAGAGGATCGACAGATGGGCGACGAAGAGATGCAGATTGAAGTCGAAGTAATTGACGACGGTTCCACCCTGCCGGGAGAAGACAACACCCCGCCGTCCGGTGCCGAGTTTGCCCTTGCGGAGCTTCTTGGGGAACCCATCGAGGATGAAGACTCGCCGGAAGTTGAGGAGTTTTACAAGAACCTTGCCGAGGACATGGACGAGGGGACGTTGAACTCCATTGCCGGTGACCTCCTTGAGGCGTTCGACGGTGACACTGCTTCGCGCAAAGACTGGTTGCAGACTTATATTGACGGGTTGGAGTTGCTGGGATTGCGGATCGAGCAGCGGACTGAGCCGTGGAGTGGTGCGTGCGGCGTGTTCCATCCTCTCCTCAGCGAAGCCCTAGTCAAGTTCCAAGCCGAGACCATCATGGAGACCTTCCCGCCGAGTGGGCCGGTGAAGACGACCATCATTGGTAAGGAGACGCCGGAGAAGAAACAGGCATCGGTCAACGTGGCGGCGGATATGAACTTCCAGTTGACGGAGGTCATGACCGAGTACCGGCCTGAGCATGAGCGGATGTTGTGGGGTCTGGGTTTGAGCGGTAATGCGTTCAAGAAGGTGTATTACGACCCGGCGTTGGAGCGGCAGATTTCGCTTTATGTCCCTGCGGAAGACCTTGTGGTGCCCTACGGCGCTTCCAATCTAGACAGTGCGGAACGTGTAACTCACGTTATGCGGAAGTCCAAGAACGAAGTTATCAAGCTGCAAGCCAGTGGGTTTTACCGTGACGTTGACCTTGGTGAGCCGACGCGGGGCAATCTTGATGAGGTGGAGAAGAAGATTGCGGAGAACATGGGCTTCAGTGCCACGAGCGACGAGCGGTTTAAGATTCTTGAAGTGCATGTGGATTTGGATTTGTCGGAATACGACGAAAAAGACCCCGAGGCCGACAGCGATGAGATGGAGATGGGCGGCATTGCGCTGCCTTACGTCGTGACCATCGAGAAGAGCACCCAAACCGTCCTAGCAATCTATCGTAACTGGGCACCTGATGATGAGAAAAAACTTAAGCGCGAGCACTTTGTCCACTACCCATATATCCCCGGCTTCGGGTTTTATGCGTTCGGTCTTGTGCATCTGTTGGGTAGTTTTGCTAAATCAGGTACTTCTCTTATTCGTCAACTCGTAGACGCTGGGACACTATCTAACCTCCCCGGCGGCTTTAAGACCCGAGGGATGAGGATCAAGGGGGACGACACCCCCATCTCCCCCGGTGAGTTCCGTGATGTTGATGTGGCTTCTGGCACCATCAAAGACAACATCATGACGCTGCCGTACAAGGAGCCTAGCCAAGTCCTCTTCACTTTGATGCAGAATATTGTGGATGAGGGGCGGAAGTTTGCTAGCACTACCGACCTCAACGCCTCGGATATGTCCGCGCAGTCTCCGGTGGGCACCACGCTTGCCATTCTTGAGCGCAGTCTGAAAGTGATGTCGAGCGTCCACAGTCGCGTGCATTACGCGATGAAGAGGGAGTTGCGCCTTCTTGCCGCCATTATTCGCGACTTCACTCCTGACGAGTACGACTACGAGCCGGAAGAGGGTGGTAGGAAGGCTAAGAAGGCCGACTACGACATGGTGGACGTTATCCCCGTGTCCGACCCCAACGCTTCCACGATGGCGCAGAAGGTCACGCAGTGGCAGGCGGTGATGCAGCTTGCTCAGTCTTCCCCCCAAATCTATGACCTCCCGGAGCTTCACAAGCAGATGCTTGAGGTGTTGGGTGTGCGGAACATTGGGAAAATCATTCCGACTGAAGAAGACCAGAAACCGCGTGACCCTGTGTCGGAGAACATGGACATTCTTGCTGGCAAGCCGGTCAAGGCGTTCATGTACCAAGACCATGAGGCGCACATTGCGGTGCATATGGGGATGAGCCAAGACCCCAAGGTTGCGAAACTTCTTGAGCAAAACCCCAAGGCGCAGGCTATTGCGGCGGCGGGGATGGATCACATCAGCGAACATCTTGGGTTTGCGTACCGCCGACAAATTGAAGAGCAGTTGGGCGTTGCCCTGCCGCCGCCGGATGAGCAGTTGCCGGAAGAGGTCGAGGTGCAGTTGTCCAAGTTGGTCGCGCAGGCGCAGGCGCAGTTGACGCAGAAAAACCAAGCCGAGGCTGCTCAGGCGCAGCAGCAGCAAGAACAACAAGACCCGTTGAACATCATTCAGCGCGAAGAGTTGGAACTGCGGAAACAAGAGATGCAGCTTAAAGCGCAGAACCAGCAGGCAGAGCTACAACTTAAAGCACAGGCACAGCAAGCGGATATTCAGATTCAGCAGGCTAAATTGGCGCTTGAAGCGGGCAAAGTTGACAAGCAGCAAGAGATAAAAGGTCAAGAGCTTGGTATGAAAGCTCAAATGGAAATGAATAAACTTGGGCATGTGGAGCGGGAAAAACAGCAAGACCGACTCCATCAGAACCGGCAAAAAGTGCAAGACCGCACGCATCAAGCCGTCCAACAAGCCAATCAGCAGGCTCAAAAACCTGAGAAAGAACCCAAAAAATGACCGTAATCGACCTAATTATTGAAGAAATCCAAAAACGTGTTGGTCAACTCCAAGACGATTTGGGTTCCGGCGTGGCTAAAGACTACGCCGAGTACAGGTACATCTGTGGTGCTGTAAACGGGATGTTGGCGGTAAAACGCTATGTGGATGACATCAAAACCAACTTGGAGAATGATTAATGACCGACGAGCAACAGGCAACACAATTGCCTAACCCCACAGGTTACAAAATCCTGTGCGCTATTCCCGACATCGAAGCAAAGTTCGATAGCGGCCTTCTCAAAGCGGAGAAAACGATTAAGGACGAGGAATTGATGACTACGGTGCTTTTCGTAGTCAAGATGGGGCCGGATTGCTATTCCGACGCCTCACGGTTCCCGACCGGCCCTTACTGCAAAGAAGGGGATTTTGTCCTTGTTCGCCCGCATTCGGGTTCGCGAGTTCACATCCACGGGAAATCTTTCCGGCTCATCAACGACGATAGCGTCGAGGGTGTAGTGGAAGACCCGCGTGGCATTCACCGAGGCTAGGAGATAACACATGGCAACCGACAAGAACGTGGCCGAGTTGGAAGACGATTTTGAGATTGAGGTTGAAGACGACACTCCGGAGGAAGACCGTAATAAGGAGCCGATGCCGGAAGAAATCGTCAAGAACCTTGAAGACGATGAGCTTGAAGAGTTCTCCAAGGAGAAAGCCAAGCAACTGAAGAAGGTTTGGCACGACGAGCGCCGTGCCAAAGAAGCTGCATTGCGCGAGCGCGAGGAAGCAGTGGCGTTGCTTCAGCGGTTTGCGGATGAGAATAAGACGCTGAAAAAGAGTCTGCATACGGGCGAACAAGCGTATGTGGATTCGGCAAAGGTGGCATTTGAGCGGGAGCTTGAGGTAGCCAAGCGGGAGTTTAAGGATGCTTATGACAGCGGCGACTCAGACCGACTGACTGCGGCACAGGAAAATCTTCTTGACGTAAAACTTAAACTCAAGCAGGTAGAGAACTACCGTCCAAAGTACGAAGAAGACGCTGGACAACCTGAAAAAAATGTAGTAAATACCGCCAATAACGACGGGTGGTCTGTGGCCCCTGTCGAAGATGCGGCTCCTAAAGTTGATCCTAAAGCGGTTGCGTGGCAGAAACGTAACTCTTGGTTTGGCGAGAACCGCGTCATGACTAGCATGGCTTTTGGTTTGCATGAAGACTTGGTGGGTGAAGGCGTAGACCCTACTTCTGACGAATACTATTCGCGCATTGATAAGGAAATGCGGCGTAGATTTCCGGAAAATTTTGAGGGTAGCGATAAGAAACGCCCCGCTACGGTGGTGGCTTCCGCAAAGCGTTCTACGGCCCCCCGCAAAGTTACGTTGACGGCAACGCAAGTTTCTTTGGCTAAGAGACTTGGGCTGACCCCAGAGCAATACGCAAAAGAAATGATTAAATTGAATGGTGACACCAATGGCTGAAAACAGAATTTCTCGTGACATGGATACCCGTGAAGCGTCTTCCCGACCCAAGAGTTGGGCACCGCCTTCGCTGCTTCCTGAGGTTAATCAGGAACCGGGATATTCTTACCGCTGGATTCGTATCAGCACCTTGGGCACTCCTGATGTAAACAACATCTCGTCCAAATTACGAGAAGGTTGGGAACCCGTGAAGGCTTCGGAACATCCTGAGGCGTTTACAATGGCCGATCCAAACAGTCGGTTTAAGGACTCTATTGAGTCCGGTGGGCTTATCTTGTGTAAGACCCCCAGCGAGTTTGTTGCCCAACGCACCGCTCATTATCAGAAACTCACTGAAGATAATGTGGCGTCTGTGGATAACAACTACATGCGGGAGAATGACCCCCGTATGCCAATGTTTAAGGACAAGAAAACTCAAGTTACTTTTGGTAAAGGTCTTGTTAAATAATTTAGGAATTTAGGAGCTAAACATGGCTTATCCTACTGTCTCAGCCCCTTACGGGCTACGTCCGGTCAATTTGATCGGCGGGCAGGTGTTTGCCGGTTCGACTCGGATGTTTCCGATTGCGAATGGGTACAGCACCAGCATTTTCTACGGCGACCTCGTTGAACTGACGACGGACGGCACGATTGTCAAGAATGGTACTACCTCGGGTAGTTCGGCTACTGCCGGTATCGTTGGTGTGTTCCTTGGCTGCGAATACAGCAGCACGGGCGGCCCGATCTTTGGTAAGAACCGTTACCAGTATTGGCTGGCTAGCACTTCGGCGACTGACGCTGTTGCGTATGTCAGCGATGACCCGGATGCGATCTATCAGGCTGCGATTTGCAGCACCGGCACCACGCTGGCTTATCCCGGTCAGTGGGCTGTTGGTAAGAACGTGGGTCTGCTTCAGAACACGGGTTCTACCGCGACGGGTGACTCCGCTGTGGCGGTTGGCGGTGCGGCTCCGGCTGCTTCTGCCAAGATCATGCGCGTCATTGGCCTTGTCCCGGCTTCTGCGGTGTCCACCACTGCTTCCGGTACGACCTCTGGTTCGTCCACCACGGTGACTCTGGCGGCTGCTAACGCCAATATCTATCCGTACATGACTGTCACGGGCACGGGTATTGCGGCGGGCAACTATGTTGTCAGCATCAGCGGCACCACCCTGACCTTGCAGGTTGCTGTCAACCTCGCGAGCGCCACCACGCTGACCTTCGCTGGCTCCCCTGAGGTGCTGGTTAAGTTCAATCAGGGCTGGCATTCGTATTACAACAGCACCGGCGCTGCCGTTGCGACCTAAGGAGTAATTACAAATGGCAATTTCACGCGCTCAGCTACTTAAAGAACTCCTTCCGGGTCTTAACGCCCTGTTTGGTCTTGAGTACAACCGTTACGGCGAAGAGCACAAGGAGATTTACGAAACTGAATCTTCCGAACGTTCTTTTGAAGAAGAAACCAAGCTGTCGGGCTTCTCTGCTGCTCCGGTGAAGAACGAAGGTCAGGCTATCCAGTACGACAACGCACAGGAAGCTTGGACTGCTCGTTACAACCACGAAACCATTGCGATGGGCTTTTCGATCACGGAAGAAGCTGTCGAAGATAACCTCTACGACTCGCTGTCCAGCCGCTATACCAAGGCGCTGGCCCGTGCGATGGCTTACACCAAACAGGTGAAAGCTGCCTATGTGCTGAATCAGGGCTTCAATGCTGCGGTCACTTACGGTGACGGTCAGCCGCTCTTCAGCACCGCGCACCCGCTGGTTTCCGGTGGCACCAACAGCAACACGCCTAGCACTGCTGCTGACCTTAACGAAACGTCGCTTGAAGCTGCGGTCATTCAGATTGCTGCTTGGACTGACGAACGTGGTCTGCTCATCGCTGCGAAGCCGAAGAAGCTGATTGTTCCGCCGGCCCTGATGTTTGTCGCGACCCGCCTGCTCGAAACCGAGCTGCGTGTTGGCACCAATGACAACGACATCAACGCGCTGAAGAACAACGGTTCGATCCCCGGCGGTTACACGGTTAACCACTGGCTGACCGACACCAACGGCTGGTTCCTGACCACCGACGTTCCGAATGGTCTCAAGCACTTCGTGCGTACCCCGATGTCCACCGGAATGGATGGAGACTTCGACACTGGAAACGTGCGTTACAAGGCCCGCGAGCGTTATTCGTTCGGCGTGTCTGACCCGCTTGGCATCTTCGGTTCTCCCGGCGCTGCCTAAAATCAAGCACTTAGCTTGAACTAGGGGGGCTTCGGCCCCCCTTTTTATTGCCCGTTGCTAATTTCCTCTCCCCCGTGTATGTTGCCTGTAACTAAGTCGCAGGAGGACAACATGGACACCCAAAACCTTCCCAAAACCCGCAAAGAGGCTCAAGCCAGCGGAGCCAAGTACTACTTCACTGGGGAACCGTGCAAACACGGCCACACTGCACCTAGAAAGACCAAAGGGTCTTGTGTGGAGTGTCTAGCGATTGAATGGAAAGTGGGCAACGCACAACGTGCGGAATACTTCAAAGAGTACAACCGCCGTGACGGTGTACGCGAAAAGAAACATGAGTGGTACGAAGAAAACCGAGAAAAGGTGATCCAAGCTGCGGCAACGCGGCCTTTGGAAGTAAAACGGAAATATCAAAAAGCGTGGAAAGACCGAAACACCACATGGATCCGCGCAGATACTAAAGCCCGTAGACGTAAACATCGAGAAGCCACACCACCTTGGTTGACTTCCGCTCAAAAAGCAGAAATTCGCGAGATTTACAAGTCAGCCATCACCCTTACCAAACTGACTGGGGTTCAGTATGTTGTTGACCATATCTACCCCCTGCGGTCAGACGAAGTTTGCGGGCTTCATGTACCTTGGAACCTACGGGTGATCACGCGGGAAGCAAATCTTCAAAAGTCCAATAAACTCGTTGACATGCCTTCCGAACCCTAGTATATCCATTTTTAATCCGGGGCTTCCCGGTGTAACCAACAGCCGCCCCGGCTGACTACATGCAGATGGTTACACTGAACTCGCATGTGAGGACAATTTAATGGCTACTTCTACCACCCTTGCTATTTGGCGCTCAAGCGGCGGCGACCAGACCAAGACCGCGTATGCCGGTCAGATGATCATGTCTGCGGCGTTCTATTTCAGCCCGATTTCCGCTGCTGGCACCGCTGTTCAGAAATCTTCGACCGACACTGCGCGGGTTATCCTGCCGCAGAACGCTATCGTTCTTTCGATTTTTGCCAGTGCTACCACGACCGGCGGCACTTCCCCGACGTTCAACATTGGTTTCACGGGGAACACCACGGGCACTGCGTCGAACAGCGGTCTTATCCTTAATCAGTCTGCTGCCACTGCCAAGCTGGCGCTTAACTGGGCTTCTGCTTCGGCTGGTACTTCGCTGGGCGCGGTCGCTTCTTCGTCCGAGCTTGTTTATCTCACGGGCGGTACGGGTACGGGTACGGCTGGTAGCGCCAGCACGGTTTCTGGCTATATCCAGTACATCGTGTCTGACAACGGTGCGTTCACGGCTTAATTAGGGAGGCATCATCATGATGCAAACAGATGTTAAGTCAACGCACCTAACAGCATCAGGTACTGTTTTTAATGGTAGAGCACGACTAAAAAGCGTGTCTTATCGTGGTAATGGTACAGATGGGTACGTTAGATTTCGTGACGGCGGTTCTAGTGGCCCAATTCTTTGTGAGCTTGATGTAGGCACTAGCGATACGTTTACTATTTACTTGTTGTTGCCCGGTGAGGGCATTGTTTTCCAAACAAGTATCTATGAAGAAATATCTAACGTAGACGCAACAACGGTGTTCTATGGCTAAGTCACCAGCGTGGACTCGTAAAGAAGGCAAGAACCCCAAAGGCGGTTTGAACGCCAAGGGCCGTGCCTCCTACAACAAAGCCAACCCCGGTAAGCCGGGGTTGAAGCCGCCTGCTCCGCACCCTAAAACGGAAAAAGACGCTGGCCGACGCAAGTCTTTTTGCGCCAGAATGAGTGGGATGCCGGGGGCTATGAAAGATGAAAAAGGTAAACCAACCCGCAAAGCATTGTCGCTAAAAGCATGGAACTGCTAACTTGCACTAGGTGTAAAACGGAAAAACCCGGTACAACGGAATTTTTTCCATTACATAATAAAAAGTTAAACGGGTTAGATAGTTGGTGTAGAGCTTGTCGTTCTTCTTATAGGAACGAAATTTGCCGAGGCAAGTTTAGAGATTCGATTTCTGATGAAGATTTGAAATCTATTAAAGCTGAAATTCGGGAATGTGTTATTTGCGGAACGGAAGACAATTTGGTGGTAGACCATGACCATGCCACTGGGCAAGTACGGGGGATTTTGTGCAATCATTGCAATCGCGGTCTTGGGCACTTCCGCGATGACCCTCAGTTGTTAGAGTTTGCCCGAATGTATTTGCTGGCTTCTAATGATTCTCCTGAGTGGGAAGATTACAACCAGCGACCCCAACAGCAGGATCAACAAAAGCCTTCGGGCATGGAATTGTTAGGAGATAGAAATGGCTATGTCTGAATTTGGTAAAGCGTTTGCCGCCGCCCGTAAAAGAGGCGACCTCAAATTTGATTTTGCTGGCAAATCGTATACTACTGAGCGTAAAGATGAACCGCGCCGCACTAAGTACAGCACCACTGCTGACACGGCAAGATTCCGAGCGGAACGCGATAAGCCGCGTACTTCGATGGGTCAGACAGGGACTCGAAATTTTTCGTCGTCGCCGTCCTCTTCCAAACCCGAAGCGGAAGATGGTACTCGGAAGGCTCTGAAAGACCTTTCTGCGCGTACTTCGCCTCGTGAACTGGGGAAAATCCCTCCGCGCAAGTATTCCGCTGGTGAAGTCCAAAACATGGCGTCTCGTGAAGCTGGTAGAAAAGGTTCTTTGGCGAACCAATACCGTAAAGAGAGCCGGATGAAAGATTTGGACGCCACCGCTGCAATGATGGGCGCGGTTGCCGGTGCCCCTGCTGTGACTGGGGCGTTTAAGGGCGCTACGATTCCGGAACTCATGAAAGATGTTGCGGGCACCATCCCCGGTAAAGTGGTTCGTCCGGGAGTAAAAACGGTTAAAGGGCCGGGTAAACTTGTTGGCGATGCCGAAGTTTCCGGGATGAAAAAAGGCGGTAATGTGAAAAAAGCGAAAGAATCCAAGGCAATGGTCAAGAAAGAGGTTTCGTTCTTCAAAAAGAAGGGCGCTCCGAAGTCCATGATCAAGCATGAAGAGAAAGAAGCCAAGGGCATGAAACGCGGCGGCGGCAAGGTGATGAAGTTTGCCAAGGGCGGCAGCATCGACGGTTGCGCGGTTCGCGGTAAAACCAAGCTCAAGCGAGTGAAGATGTAATGATGAAAAAGCGGACTAAGCGATTTGTAGATGGCGGCACTGCTTCTTCTGGAATCCAGTCCGCTTTTGATCAACCTCGTGGCTCTAGCAGCGGGGTTGGGTTGGGTAACAACGCCCCGTTGGTGCAGATTGGTTCCGAAACCGGAGTGGGCGGCGTGCGTACCGCTCCGCAAGCTTACGGCCCTCTGAACATCGGCCAGCCCGTTGCCCAACCGCAGCAGATGCGTAAGGGCGGCAAAGTGAAAACCAAAACCTACGCCAAAGGCGGGGTGGTTAAAACTCGCGGGGATGGCTGCTGCAAGA
>Ga0255096_1000654_pt1 | contig 16092 bp, 2 predicted proteins | sample Colum_Atlam_RepA_2_FD_188563 | JGI IMG/M metagenome (GOLD analysis project Ga0255096, IMG submission 188563) | Freshwater microbial communities from Columbia River, Oregon, United States - Colum_Atlam_RepA_8d | ecosystem: Environmental > Aquatic > Freshwater > River | place: USA: Oregon...
ACACCATTGCTGGTATTAGTGACAATCGAAAGGCCAGCGAACTGACTATAAGTTTGTGCTGCCATGAATGTGACAGCATTATTTGCCTGTGTGATTGTAAATGAATTGGCACTGATAGTTGAATTAGATGTAAGCTTATTGGTATTATTAACAAGGATAGCGCCAACAGGGGTGATAGAACCAATCGCACCATTAAATAGAATGTTGCCAGCGCCAGCGGTTAATTGAATATCAAAAAGCCCATCTAAAGTGGATGTAAAAGTGATATTATTTCCAAGGCCTAATATACCAAGGGAGTTTGAGGACATAACAATAGATTGATTCAATGTAACTGCGCCAGCAAAAGAAATTGGAAAAGAATTTGTTGAAATAGTAAGATCGCCTATTGCTCCAGAAACACCAATTGCAGTTGTTCCAGCCCCACTTTGTGCAAAACCACCACTAAGAATAAGGTCTTCATTAATAGATAATGCTGCGGAATTATTAATGATTACACTACCTAAATTAGAAGTAATAACTGCAGGTGAACTGGTTGCTGCGTTCCCTAAGCTAACTGTTCCAATGGCACTAAAAGTAGAGATAGTAAGCCCATCAACATAATTTAAATTAATTGTGCCAGAACCATTGAAAGGGCCCTGAACAGAAGCACTTAAAGACTTAGCAAAAACATTACCAACAGAAACGGAAGCAGCTTGCTGAGACCCTATTGTTATCGCCCCCAAAGGAAGCGTTGTAGTACCAACATCGCCAGAAAAAGAAACCGCACCCGAGGTTTGAATTGTCAAGTTTTCAGAAGAGCTTGAAACCCCTTGAACAGCAAAGTTAAAATTAACACCACCAGAACCCAATCCCGTGCTAATAAGAGTAGAAGTTTCCAAAGTAACCACTGAATCAAAAACGATGGGGCCACCAATGGTGTTAATAGCATTGCCATTAAGACGATTAGAACCGTTGGCACCTGCTTTTAAATGAACAGAACCAGAACCTATGTTGATCTGCCCGCCATTATTGATGTTAACATTACTAAGATTAGTGCCATCTGCGACAAGCCTGACCAAACCAGAACCAACAGAAGAAATGGCTCCAGAATTAGAAATAGTTATTGAATCAAGATTAGCAGCAACCTGCACATTGTTTGAAACATCAGTGGTAAAAATGCCAGCATTTTTCATCACGACATTGCCGCTGATTACTAAACTATCAGCACCAAGCGAAGAACCGCCAGCACTTGAAAGAACATCAATTTCAAAGCCAAAATTAGGCTGAGCAACTGCACCAATGATATTTCCATTCAAATTTCCCAAGGTCATGAGATCATTACCTTGACCGCCATAAACCAAAATCTTGTTGAAATCAGTGAGATTAAGAGAGTTTACTTCAGCAAGGGAAGTATTAAAACCACTTGAAAATAAAGCAGCATTTCCATTAAAAACAGTACCACTTGCTCCAGTAAACCTTATGAAGTTACTCGTGGGAGAATCTTGAGTAATCGTAAATGTATTTGTTTCGCCACTGGAAGTATTGGATTGGATTTGCAAAACCCCTGCAACGAGGTTTAAGGAAACTGTTTGTGAAGGCGTAAGCCTATCTTCAAGGTTTAGAATCTGTGGGCGAAAATAATTCCCAGAGTTATAATTGCTAATCGAAGGTTTCTTTTTCCAAAGTGAAGATACTATTTTCTTGAACATCGGTATGCCCTTCCCCAAATAGATTGAATCTGTTTGGAACTAATTCCTTGTACCCACTATCAATTTGCTTAAATCCAGTAAACGCAAACCGCTTAAGATCCATCACGCAGGTACTCACTATGTATGTAATACCTAAATGACCATGTGGCAAAAGCGTTGGGCATGAAGAGGAAGAGATATTTATTTTTATTCCCACGCATTCAACAAAGATAAAAAGGCTTTCGCCATTGCCAAAGTCGGCAAGCAAGAAAAAAAAGAAAAGACCCCGATAAGCCTTAAGCATATCGGGGTCTTTTTTTTAAATATTAGATTTAGGCTAAAGTGTTGTGTTCATAAACAATCCGCCATTAAACAATGGGTTGATGGCAATATAGGAATCAATGGTAGCCAAGGAGCTGTTAAAGATATTAACCTGAGGGCCACCACCAGGGCCTGCTGCTGCTGCAAAAGCTTCCTGTCCCAATGAATTCACCACAACACCAACACGGGCCCCGCCAATAAAGACATTAGTAAACGGTAGAGCAGTAGGTCTAGCCCCTGTAGAAAAGAAAGCCGCCACTTGAGTTGTTGTGCCAAATCCAGTGCCAGCGATGATATCTGCAGTGCCATCACTGTCCACATAACCTGCAGCAATAAATATTCCACTGGTAATACCAGTGCTGAAAGCAAAGAAGTTGTCAATTAATTGACCCGCTGCATTAAATGACCTGATATTTGGCCCACCGCCTACTCCAGCACCTGTAATCACTTCATCACCTGGTTGAGTATCACGATTTCCTGCGGAAACAGTGACTCCACCGGTAAAAATCGGATCGTAAGCAAAGAAATCCATTGCAGGTGCAATAGTATTAATAGCGTAACCGGCAGCACCATTAAATACTTTGACTCTTGGCCCACCCGTTTGACCTGCACCAACAATAACATCAGCATAACCATCAGCGTTGATATCACCAGTTGCAACATAAACGCCACCCATGAAGGTTGGTTCGAAGGCGAAGAAACTAGCAATTGTTACCGGTTGACCGCCCCGAAGATCAAATACTTTGATGTGGGGGCCCCCGCCCACTCCGGTGCCTGTTATTAAATCCGCATAACCATCGCCATTCACATCACCAATTGCAACCCGCACGCCTCCCGTGTAGGCAGAGCTATAAGCAAAGAAAGAAAGATTAGTGCCGTTGGTGTAACTAATTTGAACTACCGAGCCACCGCCGAAATCAACCCCAGTTGCAGAAAAGTTAGGTGGTAGTACAGGATTCACAATGCTACTAACGGTAAGAACAACATCATTACCTGTGCCGCCTTTATAACTGATGGTGAAAACGGTATTTCCCACAGTAATGGAAGCCCCTTCCACAAGGCCGTTGAATTGGCCATTAATAGGCACGGTATTACCATTATTGATAATGGTTATTTGCTGACCAGCGGACAACCCCGTAGCGGAGGTAATACTAAGAATAGAATTACCTAGCGAAGTAACACCACTGGTGACACTAATCTGGCCAAAAGAGCCAACATTTGCACCATTGATTTGTGTGACAAAAGTATTACCCGAAGAAAGTGCCAATTGACTGCCAATGGTCAACGTGCCTAGGCTAGAACCAGGAGATACATTACCCGTTGCACCAATAACATTAAACACCTGCCCTGTACCTTTTAAAGTTCCCCCGCCCAAATTGACAGTTGCATTATTATAAAAGGCGCTCACTTGAAGACTACCCGTATTAATCTGGAAATTCCCTGAGAACATAGGAGAATTGGCAGAAAGAACCAAGTTCCCTGCACCTCCTAAGGTAACGATACTGGTTCCGCTCATAGCCCCGCTGATCAAATTCGAAGCAGAAGAAAGATTTAGGCTCAATGGGGCGGAAATATTAACCGGGCGTTGCACTGTAAAAGAACCGGATGCAGTAACAATACCCTTCATATCAAGAGATCCCGCATTATTAAAAGAAACAGCTCCGCTAAACAAAGTAGTATTACTTAACGAGACTTTCCCTGCATTAAGGAAATTAGCCTGCCCGCCGATGGCGGTACTATTCCCCAAAAAAGTAAGACTGTAATTAGCAGCGGATGTATTCAAAGCAGTTTGAACAATTGCAGATCCTAAGAACCTAACATCACCATTAATATTCAAAAAGTTCAAAGTCGAGGTATTAAGATTTCCGTTAAAGCTAGCAGCTATACCACTAAGATTATTATTAATAGCTCTACGCAGCTCAAGGACGCCAACCCTGTTGGTGGCACCTACATTACCATTGAAAGTGACTGTGCCGGAAGATTCAACAGCAAGATTTCCCAAGCCATCAACAGTGCTTGCAAAAAAGATGGAAGCCGGAATGGTACCATTGGTGGCGCTTAACAAAGTATTACCAGCCAGATTGACCGGACTATTAAAGTAGATGTTTGGATTTCCGTTGCTTGCAATGGTTATGGTAGGAGAAGAAGTATAACCTGAACCGCCATTGGTTACAGTAATGGAAGTCACAACACCATTAGTAACATTTGCAACAGCGGTAGCGTTAGCGCCGCCCCCGCCGGTGATCGTAACTGAAGGAGCAGACAAGTAACCGCTTCCACCAGAAGAAACCGGAATAATGACAATTTGCCCACCCGCGATGGTAGGAGTACCTGCTAAAGCGATAGTATCCCCTGTGGTAATAATATCACCTGCAAGAGAAACAGGCCCGGTTCCTGCTTGTGTGAAAAACCCATTGGTAATCGTTATATCAGCAGAATCAGAAAGGGTAAATGTCCCTGCGTTTTGTATGAAAATACTACCAGGAGCAGATATTTTTCCCTGCAAATTTATAGTAGCCTGGGGCGTAGATGAATTGATGGTAAGACTGTTACCCGTGGTGTTGTTAAATACCATTTCACCTGTAATAACAATAGGGCCACTTGCATTGAGGATCGAAAGAGACTCAGCAAAAATATTACCCAACATGGTAACAGTAGTAGCCCCATTGACGGTAATAGGCCCGATGGAATTAAAACCAAGTCTGCCGCCAAGCAGAACATTACCGCCTGAAGCATTGAGGGTAAAACTAAAATCCCCGTCAACAATATTATTAAAAGTAATATTGCCACCTGTTGAATTTATGGTGGTATTAGAAATTAGATTGACAGCATCGGTAAAAGAAACAGCATCATTAGTGGTGGAAATTGAAAAAGAACTTCCTGTTACACCAAAAAAGACTGTTCCACCACCGGATTGAGTAACCGCTCCGGCTGAAGTAATGTTGCCCGTAAGTTGCAAAATTCCAGCATTAGTAATGCTAATAATACCATTGTTAGTTGTTGTCACTGCAGCGATTTGGGTGCGATTGCTAGAACTGGTGTTGATAATATTTAAACCCAAAGCTGTGCTATAAGTTTGAGCAGCATTTATAACTAAATCACCAGCAACTTTAGTAGTAAGCGACTCCGCATTAATGACCAGATTAAAGCCACCGTAAGCGATAGTTACATTAGGGGGTGAAGTATAACCTTGACCGGGATTGGTTACAGTGATGGATGTCACAATGCCATTTAACACATTGGCAACAGCAGTAGCGTTAACCCCACCACCGCCAGTGATGGTTACTAAAGGAGCAGAAGGAGCGGACAAGTAACCGCTTCCACCCGAAGAAACCGGAATACTTACAACTTGCCCAGCAGCGATGGTAGGCGTACCAGCAATTGCAGGAGTAGGATTTTTTAAACTTGAAAGGGTTACAAAAGATGTATTAATAGCACCTAAAGGAGTTAAATTACCTAACGAGCCACTAAAGGTAAGATTGCCCCCAGCTAACAAGGTAAGATCAAAGGCATTTCCACCTAAACTGTTAATAACCCCAAGGGTCATATCAGCGGTACTAGCAGTTCCTGCATTGAGGGTTAAATCAGTATTTAAAGTAATTGCCCCAGTGAAAATCATATCTTGATTTCTAGTGGTAATAACCAATGGGGACCCAGCAAGCGTACCAATGGTAACCCCGCCTGCAGTAGTCTGGCTGAAAATACCATCTAAAGTAATACTTTTAGTAATATTAAGAATACCCGCATTGTTAATAATAACACCGCCTACCGAACCAATGTTACTAACAACACTACCAAGGGTAATATTGCCTGAGCCAATAGTGGTTAAAGTAAGGCCGCCAGCAGAATAAATCTGGTCAACCGTTAAAATAATATCACCCGTGGTGGTTGCATTTAACAAACCAACATTCAATGTTTTACCAGGCGTAAGGGCTTCTGAAAAAGTAAGTGAAGAAGGGTTGTTGGTTAAAGTGTTAATTTGGCTAACAGCAGAAGTAGAGCCAACATTATCCCTGAAGTTTACTGCACCAACGGTATTTAGAACCAGCGTTCTAGATCCATCCAATGTACTGTTAAAAGTAATCCCTTGGCCATTACCTGTAACCAAAGTTGTATTTTGACCAAGTGTAGTAGGTGAATTAAAACTGATTCCCTGATTCATGGAAAGTGTAATACTGTTGTTAATACCTAGCTGAATAGTCGAGGTAGGAGAAACATTAACTTCATTAAGGACACCATTGGTAATATTTCCCCCGATTGAAAGCTTACCAGAATGGGAAAGTTGAAGAGGGGCATTTGCAGCAAGGGTTACATTGCCTGAAAGAGTAATATTCCCATTGTTAATGGTACTTAAATTCAATCCTAACGCAGCAGAAGTATAATTTTGAGTTCCCCCAAAAGAAATATTTCCGTTGATAGCCGTCGTAGTTACTAAAGATGCCGCAGACACATTGCCCGTTACTGCCAACCCAGTACCACCACCAGAAATATTTATATTTCCCATCAAAGTATTACCGATATCGCCTATAAAACTAATCAAGCCTTGTGAAGTTACGGTCAAAGAATCAGCGCCATCTACTTTACCACTAAAAGTAACATTTGCAGTGATACTATTTCCCGAATTAATCGTGGTAGCGTTTCCCAAAACAACATTGGAGTTGAAATTAATCGATCCACCATTGGTGGTAACAGCGTTGCCATTAAGTAAAATAGTTCCGAGAGGATTCGAGGTTAGCGTTGCAATTAAAGTCACTGTACCCGAAGTGGTGGTGATTGTGCCGCCATTATTAACTCTAACAATACTGTCAGCAAGGGAGTTTGCGACTAAAAGAACATTTCCAGTACCGGCAGTAGAAATAGATCCTGTAGCTGAAACAGTAGCTTGGGCAAGATTAATGGAAGAATTGGCATTATTACTGGTTGCCAAGCTACCTGAGCCCTTAAGGATCAAGGCGCCATTTACGGTAAAAGTATCGGAACCACCAGGAATCGTGCTGGAATCCACTAAAACATCGAAGTTTGCAGCAGTCTGCAATGCGGTGCCATCAAAATTAGCGATAGTGAAAAGATCATCGCCAACATTGCCAGTGAGTTTAAACCCTGCCATCTGAACAGTACTTAAGTTAATGGTTGCAAATTGAGTAGGTGCACCCCCAGAAACAATCAGATTTCCACTAGTACCATCCGTAAGCGCAATAGTGTTACCCGCACCCGCATCAACTTGAATGATAGTGGAACTAATATTCGAGATAGAGATATTGTTAGCGTTGGCTCCAACCCCGGTACTAGTCATTAATAATTCAACTGAACTATTAGCCAGATTAACGGTACCCGTAAAAGCCACGGGATTTACCCTGCTTTCCAAGCCCATTAAATCTGGTGTAAAAAACCTGGAGCGCAGGTTGGGATTATTCTTGGACTTTTTCAGGTTTAACCAGGAGAAAGACATGACAAGTGCCTCGCAAAACAAAAACTAGGGTGTTCGATTGGAAAACTATAAAGTCCTCCATGTAGACTAACTTTAGCTTTCTTTTTGATGGTTCATCTGAAAAGTGAGCGCATCATTTTACTTATATTTGCAGGTTTTCAGCTTTAACTATTAAGAAATGCGTTAATAGAACAATTAGAAGTTCCGCTACTTCCAAAAAAATAAGACGACAAGCATTAAAGCTTATCGTCTTATCAACTATTTTTAAAATCTTTCGATTTTGACTTAACTTATTGAGGTGTTGGTAAACACTCCACCCGTAAAGTTAAGTGGGAAAGCAAACAAGCTATCGATTGCAATCAGGTTCCTATTGTAAATTTGAACCAGTGGACCACCGCCAGGGCCTGCTCCAACAACCATGTACTGGTTATTGTTGTTATCCTTTGCAACACCCACCCTTGCACCACCTGTGAATTCTCCAAATGGATAAACTATAGCTTGATTACCATTTCCGTATCTAACATTAACCATGGTAGGTAAACTTGGAGCTGAATTGGTGCCGGTAAAGATTTCATCGTAACCATCGTTATCCAAGTCGCCTGCGCCTACATAAATACCGTTGCGAATTGCAGGATCAAAAGCCATGTACTCAAGAACCGAGTTAGGGGTGTTTGTGTTGCTTAACACAAATGCCCTAACATGAGGGCCACCACCAGGGCCTGCACCCGTGATAAGCTCATCCGAGCTATTGGCTGCACCAACCACATTGCCCGCTGCAACTGATACCCCACCTGTAAAGGCCGGTGAATAAACAAAGTAATCGCAAAGCTGATTATTCAAGTTCACATAGTTTGCACCACCCGAGTAAGCAATCACACGAGGGCCACCACCAGGGCCTGCAGAAACAATCAAGTCTGCAATGCCATTTCCAGAACCTGAAACATCGCCGTTCAAGTTGCCCGCTGCAACATAAACGCCACCCATGAACTGAGGTTCGAAGGCAAAGAAGTTAGCAACCATAGTAACGCTACCTGAAGAGGTCACATTAAAGACCCTAATATTCGGTCCACCACCAGGGCCTGTGCCAGTGATGATTTCGTTGGTACCATCGCCGTTTAAGTCGCCCATGGTTACACGAACACCACCACGATAAGCCATGTCGTAAGCAAAAAAGCTAACGGAAGAGCCATCGGTGAAATTGACCTTAACTTCAGGACCGCCGCCTGCATCAGCACCCACCGCAAACAAGGCATATGGCCCGGTAGGCGTAGGCGTAGGTGTTGGGCTTGGCGCAGGGGGCGTAGGTGTTGGCGCTGGGCTTGGGCTAGGAGTAGGACTTGGGCTAGGAGTAGGGCTTGGGCTAGGAGTAGGACTTGGTGTTGGGCTTGGTGTTGGGCTTGGTGTAACCGAGGTTACCGTCAGTAATACACCATTAGCATTATAAGTTACTGAGAAAGTAGTATTTCCAGCAACAATTGAGCTAACTGCATTAGAGAATTGTCCGGTGGTTGTGCCACTGACAATCTGGAATTGCTGGCCAACCTGAAGGTTTCCAGCCGCAGTAATATTAAGCACTGCATTGGCCAAACTTGCAGAGGTATTAACTTTGATCTGATCAAACTGGCCTGCAGAAGACCCATTAATTTCTACATTGTAGGTTGCCTGTGAGCCGGTGGCCCCTAAAGTTGCAGTTCCTACTGTTAATGTACCAGGGCTATTGCCAGGAGAAACAACGCCACCGTTAGCGGTCAAGGTGCTAATCGTACCAGTACCGCTGATTTTACCTGCTGCGCCCACAGTCACATTTGCATTAGCAAAATTCGCATTCACTGCAACATTGCCCGCATTAGCGTTAATGGTTCCGGAATAAGTTGAATTTCCAGTAAGAACCAAGCTACCTGTACCATTCATGGTTAAGGAATTAGATCCTGCAACCGCGCTAGAGATAGTATTGGTGCTACTATTCAAGGTTGCTGTGGTAGCCCCAAGGATATTCACTGGCTTAGATATATTAACCTGACCATTTGCAATAATCGTTCCATTAAGATTTACTGCTGCAGGGAAAGCTGCACTAAAACCATTGGCAAAAGTTGTACTACCAGAAGTAGAGTTAAGGTTTACATTTCCAAGGTTATTAAAGCTGGTTGCTGCACCTATGGAATTGGTAGTTCCAAGAATGTCCACATTGTAATTGTTTAGGCTGGTTACAATCTGGCCTGTGAGGGTCAGGTTGCCACCAAACTTAATTGTTGTGTTTACTGCGGTATTAGCAATGTTTACATTTGAACCATAAAGCTGGCCTAAGAACTCAACGCCCTGCTGGGAATTGGTGATATTGACTGCGCCGGAATTCGTAACCCCGCCCACATTACCCGTGAATCTTACCAAACCCCCTGCATTCACAATCGTCAACCCGCCCGCAGTGCTATCCACCGAGGCAACAGTGATGGTCGCGCCCGTGGTCGAACCAGAATTAAGGGAAAGAGCTTTACCGTTCGTATTAACTGCATTTAGGGTGATAACCGCAGAGGAAGAATTACCTGAATCGATAGCAGCATCGCTGATAAGATTGATGCTCAGCGTAGAACTACCCAGGTTGATTGCTTGGCCCGTGGCTTTCAAGGAACCAGCCAAGCCCACCGTACCAGAACCTGCAGTTGCTGTTACACCATTGGTGAAGGTCGTTAAGCTGCTAGCGTTCCTACCAAAGGAAACACCAGCCGTGTTTGCGAAGGTGGTCGCAGTATCAACCGTGGTGTTATTTTGGAAACTGACTGCATAAGTTCCTGCTGCTGTACTAATCGCAGAGATGGTCACATCACCCGAGAAAATAACCGAACCTTGAGTGCCGGTATTCTGCAAAGAAAGACTATAACTGTTAGCGCCATCGGTGATGGAACCAACCGTGATGGTGCCCGTACCGCTCTGAAGAGTGGAATTTCCTGCAAGGGTAACCGCACCGATTGTGAGCGCATTATTAACCGTAGCAAGCGTGCTATTAAGAATTACCCCACCCGCAGTTGCGGTAAGGCCACCTGTGAAGGTTACGGTATCAACACCGGTGCCACCATCCCCAAAGGTGGTTGCCCCAGTATTATTGAAGGTTGAAGCGCTTGCAACCGTAGTAGTACCTAACAAACTAACTGCATAGTTTTGTGCGAAGGTTTCAATTTGGCCGATGGTGGCCGCACCATTGACAACAACCAAACCACGAGAATTCGAAGTATTATCCTGAAGGGATAGTTTTCTAGATGCACCATTAACAATAGCAATAGTAATGGTTCCAGACCCGGATTTGACCGTACCATCCAATAACAAGTTAACTGTGCCAAGATTCATATTGCTATTCGTGGTTGCAACGGTACCAGCAAGATTCACATTAGAAGCCGTTGCAATAAGTCCATTGGTAAAGGTGCTGACATCCGTAGTACTATCGCCAAAAGTTACCCCGCCGGTGTTCGAGAAAGTAGTAGCGGTACCAGAAGAAATCTGGTTGCTGGAACCGGTAAGAATCACAGCATAACCGCCTCCAAAGGTTTCAAGCTGATTGACAGTAACATTGCCAGTAAGATTAACTGTACCCGTTGCAGTGATATTCTGAAGGCTAAGCTTGATACCTGCCCCACCTGTAACGCTACCCGTAGTGATTGTTCCACTGCCGCTTTGCAAAATGGTGTTTGTGGTAAGCACCGAGTTGCCAAGATTCATTGCGTTATTAGTGGTTGCAATGGTACCAGCAAGATTTAAAAGGGAACTGCTAGTTGCGGTAAGGCCGGCTACAAAAGTAAGTGCATCGGTTGTCTGGTCACCCAGAGAAGTAGTACCCGTGTTACCAAGCACAGAAACAGTAACACCACTAACATTGCCACCGGAAAGAACCTTAAGGTTATAAGCTCCATTAGCGGTGTTGAGGCTTGCAGCGTTTAATGTTCCATTGAAAGTAACATCCTTGCCGGAAGTCGTTGCATTGATATTAACCGCACCAGCAGTAACACTTTGGTTGAAAGTAGCCCCGCCGCTATTGGTGATGGTGATGCCACCAGACATGTTGAAGGTATTATTCCCAACAATTAAACCAACTGAACCAGAATCAAGGGTCAAGTTTCCAGCACCAGAGAACCTACTATTAACCTTCAAATCAATATTCGCCCCAGTAGGATTGCTATTTCCTGTACCCGTGGTTGCAATTGCTCCACCCGTATTAACCTGGGTAGCGCCATCAATAGTGATCACATTTCCCTGAGTCGAGATGGCACTTGCTAAGGTAATAGTGGCAGTTGCATAATTAGGGTCTACAAGGCTCAAAGTTGCGTTATCGACTGCAGCAATATTGCCATTAATAAACATGTTTCCGCTGGTGGTCAAGGTAAAGGGATCACGAATTTCGCTACTGGTCAAAGCGGTAGCAACAGTAAGGTTACCAAGCGAATTAGCATCACCAATCGTGATGCTCCTAAATCCATTAACCAAATTAAGGAGTTCAGCAGAAGTAATGTCCAAACCAGTAGTAGCCCCTCCTGCAATCACCACAGGGGTGGAAGTATTACCCGCCTTAAGAATCAAGACACTAACGCCACTGCTACTTGGATCTATAGTGCTGTTAATATCGATTTCATCTGCAGCAACTGTCAAGTTTCTAGAAGTCAAGCCAACGGTGTTGCCAAACACCACAGCACCACTACCTGCTGTCAGGTTGATCTGTCCAGGAGCGGTATTACCAATCAGCAAAGCCGTGTTATAAGTCTGACCACTACCGATAGTGGTTACTGAACCTGCATTAAAGGTGGTAAGAGCACTGGAAGTACCCGAAACACTAAAACTAGAAAGCGGACTAGACGCCCCGATATTACCGTTCAACTGGACTGCATTTACATCTTGAAGGGTAAGTGCCTTGGTGGCCAAAGGTGCAGAATCAATGGTACTGCTGAATGAAACAGGACCAGTGGTTCCAGCATTCATAACCACGTCGCCATTAAGGGCAACCACACCATTATAAGACTGACCAGCAGAGCCCTTGGTCTTAACCGTAGTGGTACTCAGGTTGTTTGTAAAGTTAATTGCATTACTGGTTATCGCAAGGAAACCAAGTTCAGAATTAGTTGCTGTGCCCAAAGAACCACCAATATTGGCTGTACCATTGGCATTGGTAACGGTCAAATTCTTTGCCACATTGACCAAACTATCTACCGAAGAAGAAAGAGTGACTATGCCAAAACCAGTTGCGCCAGTAGAAAGCAAACTGTTTTGATTCATCAGGATTGGCGCTTCAAAGCTGATATTATCACCTGTGGTGGTAAGGCTAAAGCTAATCCCGCTCACTGCTCCAAATTCAACATCTTCATTGCTTGAAGACAGGTCGTTATTGGTTTGGGTGAAAGCACCATCCAAAGTAAGAGTTCCCTGCAATTTCAAACTATCAACATTTTGAATGTTAACGACACCACCGTTGGAGGTGGTAACTGCTCCAAGTGTAATATTGCTGGTACCAGAACCAGCAACGGTGGTAAGGTTTAATCCCGCTGCGGTTGAATAAGTCTGTGGCGTAGTAAGATTGATATCACCTGCAACAAAACCTGAGTTAAAGGATTGGGCCTTGATCACTGCGTTAACATTAGTTGCAGTAATTCCAGTAAGGGTTGCAGTACTTGCATCAATCACGCCCAAAGCTGTGGTATTACCAACATTGTTTGAAAAAGAAAGAATGCCTGCGGAATTCAGGGTAAGATTGCTGGTTTGGCCAACAGCACTATTAAGATTTTGCGCGAAAGAAATATTCCCAGGTGCAGTAAGGCTTAAACTACGATTTAAGGTTACAGCCCTGTTGAATGCAGCGCCGCCCGATCCAATCTGGATTGTGGTTGGTACAGTATTTCCAATAAAGACGGTGCCACCACTGGTGCCGATTTGTGCAAAGCTGCCAGAAACATTGATATTACCTTGCAGATTAAGATTCCCCTGATGGGTAAAGCTTACAGTGGAAGACGAACCACCAGAAGTGATATTCCCAACCGTGATCGAACCTGCATTACGCGATTCCAGAACGAGGCCGCCAACGCTGTAGTTTTGATCACTCGTAATACTGATGTTACCATTCACAAAACTATTATTTATGTTTTGCAACGAAGAAGCATTCACCGTTCCCGTGATGGTAAATCCAGAAGGATTAGCTGCATCGATAAACATATCACCAAGAGGGTTAGTAGCGCCAACATTACCATTGAAGTTGATTGCGCCAGCAGCTGTCATAGTCAGGTTCTGAGTGCCATTCACGTTGCCATTGAAGGTTAATACGCCAGTACCATTGGCAGTCAAGGTAAGATTTGCATTACCAAGATTGATAGATCCTGTATAAATCTGGCCTGCAGAAGTACTGGTGGTAATTGCACCGCCATTCAAGTTAATAGTACCTGCAGCTCCAGCGTTAATGTTAATAAGGGACAAAGCAGAGCTGGTCGCGGTACCAATCGCACCAGCCGTGGTGATGGTGCCACCCGTATTCGAAATATTAAGCGACCTTGCATTCGTGGTGTTGGAATTTACTGTGGAACGAACATCAACTGAACCATTACCTGCTGCAATCAAGGTTGCACTCTGGTTCAAGGTAGTCGCACTACCAATATCGATTGCAGACCCTGCATTGGTGGTTTGAAAAGTCAAGACCGTTCCACTACTGGTCACGCCGATTACAAGCGTAGGCGTACCACCGATTCCAGCTTGCTGAAGGATGGTACCAAAGCTAGAAACATTACCTAAAAGTGTAAGCAGATTGCTGTTGGTAAGGGTAACACCACCTGCGGTGGTGGTTACTTGGCCCAAAGTAATATTGCCGCCTGCACCCGTTGTAAGAAGGTTTAAACCCACAGCGCCATCATAATTCTGAATGCCTTGAATATTAATGGTTCCAGAAGCTGCGCCTGTGTTTACAAAGGAAGCTGCACTAATGTTATTGGTGCCTGCATCAATTCCGGTTGGAGTTCCTGCAATACTGATTGCACCAAGCCTGGTCGCCTGACCAACTGCACCCGAGAATGTGACACTATTATTTGTAGTGCTGATTGCAAGCGCTCTTCTTTGACCTGTAATACTGTTTAGAGTATTACCAAAAGCAACAGCACCGGAAGCATTGACAGTTAAATTATTAACTAGGGTAACTGCACCTCCGAGGGAAATTCCACCGGTCAGCGCCTGCATAGAAACATTGCTACCCGTACCCACGATTATCGTCGCACCATTGTTCGTGGTAACTCCAAGAGTTGTTCCTGCAAAAATATCGCCACCAATGGTTAGAGTGCCACCATGGGTAAGGGAAACTGCGCCTGCAGTTGCAATCAAAGACCCAACGTTTAAGGTTCCGAGATTGGTAGTTAGGGTAATCGGGCCAGTTGTTGTATTTACACCCGCAACACCAATATTGTTAACACCGGAAGTCGCCAACACCAAACGATCAGAATAACTCTGCTGGCCAGTGATGGAAACAGCACCATTCAATGGCACGCTTCCAACCAGGGAGGTCGCACTGATACTCGTTCCAGTCAACCCGGCAGATGCTGCTGTTACGCTGATATTGCCTAGGCCACTCACTGCTCCACCAAAACTCAATCCGCCCGTGGTCGTTAAGATTAAATTTTTGGTCCCAGATGTCAATGTTCCTACGAATCCAATTGCTCCGGTTCCAGCAGACAACGTCATGTCATTCGTGAAGTTCGTGTTTGCGCCACTGTAATTCTGGCCGCCATTGTTGACCGTGGTCACATTGCTTGCACTCAGACTAATATTTCCAGTAGTCGTTGCATTCACCTTCGACAAACCACCATTAACACCTTGACCAATATTTCCATTCAGGCTGATTGTGCCACTTGTTGAATTCAAGGTCAGCCCTTGCGCCGTTCCCGTTGCATTGTCCACCGTGCCGCTCAGCGTCACATTACCCGCCCCCGCTGCTGTCAACACACCATCCCGATTCAAGGTAATATTCTTGCCAAACACTATCCCCGATCCCGGTGTCGTCGTGGATACCGTGATCGTTGGGCTTACTGCACTTGCATCTCCCAACAACACTGTGCCAGCTCCACTCTCCGTGATCGATCCAGAACTCAACACATTTCCCAACAATTGCAGGATCTGACTGTTCGAGATCAATACCGCACCACCACTCGTGGTCAATTGACCCAACGTGATGTTGCCGGCTGTTCCTGGGAATGTTGTATCCGTTGTCGTTACATTGAAGCCGTTGGCGCCATTAAAATCGAGGGTTCCTCGAAGGTTGATTGCTCCGGTGGAAGCTGATGCGACAAAGGACTTCGCACTGATATTCTTAGTGGTTGCATCAATGCCAGCAGGGGCTCCAGTGATGGAGATATCACCCAAGCGGGAAGTTTGACCAATATTCCCGCCAAAGGTTACAGGGTTTGCTGCGGTAAGGGACAGGGCCAGGTTCCTGCCTGCTGCACTGTTAATGGTACTGCCAAAATTAATGGCGCCAGCACCAGCGGTTGCACTTAAATTGTTCACCAAAGAAACAGGGCCGGTTAAGCTAATACCACCGGCCAAGGCTCGCATAATGATATCTGTACCAGTGCCCACGATGATGGCAGAGCCATTGGTTGAATTTACCACTAAAGTGGTTCCTGCCAAAATATCCCCTGCAAAGGTAAGAGTTCCACCATGGGTCAGATT
>Ga0255096_1000657_pt1 | contig 16050 bp, 13 predicted proteins | sample Colum_Atlam_RepA_2_FD_188563 | JGI IMG/M metagenome (GOLD analysis project Ga0255096, IMG submission 188563) | Freshwater microbial communities from Columbia River, Oregon, United States - Colum_Atlam_RepA_8d | ecosystem: Environmental > Aquatic > Freshwater > River | place: USA: Oregon...
GAGGTGGGGTTATTCGGCGGGGGCTGTCATTTCATCCCATGCGGCGAGGGCGTGGGCGGCATACATCATCGCCGGGCCGCCGCCCATTTGCACGCAGATGGCGAGGATCGAGCCAAGCTCGGCGCGGGTGCAACCGGCTTTGATCAGGGCTTCGACGTGCAGGGTGATGCAGGGTTCGCAGCGTTGGGTGACGGCGATGGCCAGCGCGACATATTCGCGCTGTTTCTTGTCGAGCGCGCCGTCGATCATCGCGCCTGCAGACAGGGCGGAGAAGCCCTTGGCGGTTTCGGGGTTCAGTTTGTGCAGGGCGCGCAGTTCGCTGCGGATTTCGGCGGTTTTGGCTTTGTAAGACATGGCGCGGCTCCTTCGTTGCGCGAAGGATAGCGGCAAAGCGGGCGGGCGGATTTGATTTGCGTCAATAATATTCAGAAAATTGAATGTTATTTTGGCTTGTAAGCGATGAGCGACAGGTTGTTGGCGGGCATCGGTTGGGCGGTGACGGTCAGGCCGTTGGCGATAAGGCAGGCGGTGACCCACGCCTGATCTTTGTAACCGATGCTGGGGTCTTGCGCTTGCAGGCTGGCGTGGAAGGTGGCGTCGCCTGCCGAGGTGGTTTGGCCGTCGCGCAGGTAGGGGCCGTAGAACACCGCGACGCCGCCGGGGGCCAGGGCGTGGGCGGCTTCGGTCAGCAGGGTTTTGGCGGCGGCGGCGGGGATCAGGTGCAGCAGGTTGACCAGCAAGATGGCGTTCTGGTTGCGGTGTTCGGTGGGCCAATCGGTTTGGGTGGCATCAAACACCAGCGCGGGCAGGACATTGGCAAGGCCGGCTGTCCAAGCTGCGATGGAGGTCAGATTTTCTGGGGCAATATCGGTGGGTTGCCACAAAACATCGGGCAGATGCGGCGCGCAATGGGCGGCGTGCAGGCCCGAGCCAGAGGCGATTTCCAACAGCCTGCCTTTCGGGGCAAGCTGTTGCAGCAGATGCAGGATCGGGTCGGCGTTGCGCTGTGCCGACGGCGGCACGCGGCGGCCGTCGGGCAGGGTTTGCGCCCCGGTATCGGGCAGCCGCAGGGTCATCCGAAGCGGGCGGGCGACAGGGCGGCGATCAGGCTTTCCGACAGGGTCGGGGCGGCACCGATCACCAGATCTGCGGCAAGTTGGCTGGCGGCGGGGCTGGATTGGAAGCCGTAGCCGCCCTGACCGGCCAGCCAGAAGAACGACGGTTCGGCGCTGTCGCGGCCAATCACCAGCGAGCGGTCGGGGCTGAAGGTGCGCAGACCGGCCCAGTTCGAGATCAGGCGGGTGACGGGTTCGGTGACCATTTCTTCATAGCGGGCAAGGCCTTCGGCCAGAACCATATCGTCGGCCCAAGCGTCGTGCGGGTCCATCGGGTGTTCTTCGGCGGGGGAGACGATCAGTGCGCCGGCGTCGGGCTTGGCATACCAGGTTTCGCCGCAGCCAAACATCATCGGCCAGCCAGACACGTCATGGCCGCCGGGGGCGGGGATGCGTGCCATCGAGCGGCGGTTGGGGGTGAAGCCCAAGGGTTTGACGCCCGCCATGCTGGCGATTTGGTCAACCCAAGCGCCGGCGGCGTTGATCAGGGTGGTGGCTTCGTAATCACCGGTGGCGGTGCTGACGCGCCAGCCGGTGGCGGTTTTGGCAATGGCGGTGACGCGGGCGTTGGTCAGGATTTGCGCGCCGTTGGTTTTGGCTTCGCGGGCGAAGCCTTGCAGCAGCAGGTCGGTGTCGATGTCCCAAGCGTGATCGGCCTTGGCGGCGCGGGTGACGACATCGGGGTTCAGGATGGGCACGATGGCACGGGCGGCGTCGACGCCGATTTCGGGCAGTTCCATATCGGCGATGTCGTGTTCAAAGGCGGCGTCTTCGCCCGCTTTGCCCAGAATCATCAGGCCGCGCGGCGACAGCAGGTTGGGGATGGCGCGGAAATGATCGCCCGAGGCCAGCGACAGTTCGACCACCGGGGCAAGACCATAGCGCGGTTCATAAAGTGCGGCAGAGCGGCCCGAGGCGTGGTGGGCCAGATTGGTTTCAGCTTCGAGCAGGGTGACGCTGCCGTGGTTGGACAGACGCGCAGCCGCAGAAATGCCTGCGATGCCGCCGCCGATGATCAGGAAATCCGCAGTCATATTCGCCTCTGGTTAGGGATGCGGCGATTGGTTGGTATTGGAAAGCGGAATGCAAGGGGCGGATGACAGAATGCCGTGCGGTTTCGGGCAGTTTGCTCTGTCTGATGCTAGCCGCGCCGGGCAGCGTCGATGGTTGCAACGTCGATTTTATCCATGGTCATCATGGCGGCAAAGGCGCGTTGGGCTTCGGCGCCGCCTGCGGCCATTGCTTCGATCAGGGTGCGCGGGGTGATCTGCCAACTGACGCCCCATTTGTCTTGGCACCAGCCGCATTGGTTTTCCTGACCGCCGTTGCCGACAATGGCATTCCAGTAGCGGTCGGTTTCGGCCTGATCTTCGGTGGAAATCTGGAACGAAAAGGCGATGTTATGCGTGACGGCGGGGCCGCCGTTCAGACCGATGCAGGGGATGCCGCAGACGGTGAAATCAACCATCAGCACATCGCCCTTTTGGCCCGAAGGATAGTCGCCGGGCGCGGTATACACCTTGGACACGGCGCTGTTGGGAAACACGCTGGCGTAAAAGTGGGCGGCGGCTTCGGCGTCTTTGTCATACCAGAGGCAAATGCTGTTCTTGGCAATCGCGGTCATGCGGCGTCCTTTCCCTTTGGCGTTTGGTCGGGGCTGTCCAGACAAGATGCGCTGACCATACATGAAAAAGGCCCGCAAGAGAGCGGGCCTTTTCCAAAATTTTGCAAGCGGATCAGGAGGCGCTTTCGACGCCTTTGACGAACCAGTCGATCACAGCCAGATCGGCCAGCGACATGACTTCGCCTTCCTTGACGCGCAGGGTGCCGTCTTGGTCGTAGATCGGGCCGGTGAAGATATCGAAGCTGCCGTCTTTGTAGCCAGCCTGCACCTTGTCAGCCTCTGCCGCGACATCAGCCGGAACAGCGGCCGAGTAGGGCGAGATCACCACGGTGCCTTCTTTCATGCCATCCCACGTGTCGGTCGATGCCCAAGTGCCGTCGACGATCGCTTGCGCGCGGGCGACGTAGTAGGGGCCCCAGATGTCTTCGATGGCGGTCAGGTGGGCGTTCGGGGCGAAGGACGACATGTCGGCGCCTTGGCCAAAGCCGTGCAGACCTTTTTGTTCCAGAATTTGCAGCGGGCCGGGGCTGTCGGTGTGGGTGGTGACGATGTCACAGCCCAAGTTGATCAGGGTTTCGGTTGCAGCAGCTTCTTTCGGCGGGTCGAACCAGCTGTCGATCAGCACCAGTTTCACGGTGGCGCCCGGGTTCATCCGCTGTGCCGACAGGCAGAACGAGTTCACGCCCAACACGACTTCGGGAACCTTATACGAGCCAAGGTAGCCCAAGGTGCCGGATTTCGACATTTTGCCAGCGATGGTGCCCAGAACGGCGCGGCCTTCGTGGAATTTCGAGTTGTAGGTCGAGACGTTGTCTGCGCGCTTGAAGCCGGTGCAATGTTCGAACTTTACATCCGGGAATTCTTTGGCGACTTCCAGCGTCTGATCCATGTAACCATAAGAGGTGGTGAAGATCAGCTTGCAGCCTTGCTGCGCCAGATCGCGGATCACCGGAACGGCGGAAGCGTCTTCCATGACGTTTTCGACGTAGATGGTTTCGACCTTGTCGCCCAGTGCGGCATCAATGGCTTCGCGGCCTTTGTTATGCGCCCAAGTCCAGCCATAGTCGCCAATCGGGCCAAGGAAGATGAAGCCGATCTTCACCTTGTCTTCGGCACGGGCGGTGCTGGCGATCATCGAAAGCGTGGCAGCAGCGCCCACGCCTTTCATCAGGCTGCGACGGTTAAGTGTCGTCATTTGTAGTCTCCTGTTGGTGGTTTTAGTTAGACGGTAGGAAGGGCTTGCCAAGGCAAGCAGGCGCGTTGGAGCCTGCGTTCCCTCGGGCCGAGATGAACGTAAGCGCCACAACGGTCATAAGGTAGGGCATAGCAGCCCAGAACTGTGACGGCACGACAGAAAAGCCCGAAGCTTTTGCATAAAGCTCTAAAGCCATCAGGATGCCGAAAAAATAGGCACTGACAAGCAGGCGGCCACTGCGCCAGCCAGCAAAGACCACCAGCGCCAGCGCGATCCAGCCGCGACCGGCGGTCATCTTTTCGGCCCACATCGGGGTGATGACCATGCTGAAATAGGCGCCGCCGATGCCCGCCATGGCGCCGCCGAAGGCGATGGCGGCATAGCGCACGCCGATCACCGAATAGCCGATGGAATGGGCGGAATGGTCGTTTTCACCGACCGCACGCAGGATCAGCCCGGCGCGGGTGGATTTCAGGAACCAGCCGACGGCGGGCACCATGAACAGGGCGAAATAGACGATGGGCGAATAGCCGAAGATCACTTCGAACAGCGGGTGTTTGGCCAGCGCGTCCGGGAACACCGAGGTGAACGGGATCACGATGCGACCGGTGAACGACACCCCGATCAGCGACGAAAGCCCGGTGCCGAAGATGGAAAGCGCAAGGCCGGTGGCGACTTGGTTCGAGTTGAGTTGCAAGACCAGCACCGCAAACAGCATCGACGATGCCGCGCCGCCCGCAGCGGCCCCCAGCACGCCAAGCCACGGGTTGAAGGTAAACACGGTGACGGCAAAGCCCGAAATTGCCCCCATCAGCATCATGCCTTCGACGCCAAGGTTCAGCACACCGGCTTTTTCGACCACCAACTCGCCCAAGCCTGCCAGCAGGATCGGGGTGGTAAGGCCAACGACGGTCATAAGGGCCGCAATGATGAAATCTGGGCTCATATCACTCTCCGGCAACGATCTTGGGGGCTGTGGCAATAACGCGGACGCGGTAGCGGATCAGGATATCGCTGGCGAGGATGAAGAACAGCATCATTGCCTGAAAGATCCCGGCGGTAGAGTTCGGGATGTGAACGGTGGTTTGCGCGACCTGACCGCCAACATAGGTGACGGCGAGCACGATGCCCGCGATCAGGCAGCCGATGGGCGACAGCCGACCAAGGAAGGCGACGATGATGGCGGTAAAGCCGTAGCCCGACGGGAAGCCAAGGTTGATGGCCCCCAAAGCGCCGGTGAATTCAAGCGAACCGGCAAGCCCGGCCATGCCGCCACCGATCAAAAGCGCGGCCCAGACGGTTTGTTTGGCATCAAAGCCGCCGTGGCGGGCGGCATGGGGGGCAGACCCGACAACGCGGATCTGAAAGCCGAACACCGAGCGCGACATCACCAGCCAGAACAAGAAGGGCAGCAGCACCGCGATCAGCACGCCAAGATGCACGGTTGAGCCGGGAAACAGGATCGGCAGGGTTTGGTTTTCGGCCAAGGGGGCGGTGGCGGGGAAGTTGCGGCCGTTGGGGTCTTTCCACGGGCCGCCGACCAGATAGCCAAGCACCTGATAGGACACATAGGTCAGCATCAAGGTTGACAGGATTTCGTTCACGTCAAAGCGGGTTTTCAACCATGCCGGACCGGCGGCCCAAGCCGCGCCGCCGACAATGCCTGCCAGCACCATCGCCGTGATCACCAGCGGCCCGCCTGCGGTGCCCGCGGCAATGCCGACGCCTGCAGCACACAATGCGCCGATAACATACTGGCCTTCGGCACCGATGTTCCAGATTTGCGCGCGGTTGCCGACCGACAGCCCCAGCGCAATGATGATCAGCGGTGCGGCCTTTACCGCCACGTCTTGCCACTTATAGCTGGCCAGCAGTGGCGTCAGGAAGATGTCGACCACCGCCCTTTGGCCGTTGATGCCGATCAGATCAAACACCACCACGCCGATCAGCATGGTCAGCAGCACCGAAGCGATTGGCGTGGCCACCAGCATCAGCGTGCTGGGGGTTTGCCGCTTTTCCAGCTTAATACGCATGAACCACCTCCTCGGACAGTTTTGTTGGCGCATTCGGATCGCCATGCACCCCGCCCATCAGCAGGCCAATTTCTTCGATATTGGCGCCCGCCACCTGCATCGGTGCCGAAAGCCTGCCTTCGTTGATCACCGCCAGCGTGTCACACAGCGCCAACAGCTCATCCAGATCTTGCGAAATCACCACGATGGCCGAACCGATTGCGGCCAGATCGACCAAGGCCTGATGGATCGCTGCCGCGGCCCCGGCATCGACGCCCCAGGTCGGCTGGCTGACCACCAGAACCGACGGTTTCTGCATGATCTCGCGGCCCATGATGAACTTTTGCAAATTGCCGCCCGACAGCGAATCTGCCAGCGCCGCAGGGCCGGTGGCCTTGACGGAAAACGCGGCAATCACCGCGCCCGCATAGGTTTTGGCGGCAGCACCATTCACCATACCGCCCGACACCATGCCCAACCGGTCGCGCCCGGTCAGGATGGTATTGTCCGATAGGCTGAATTCCGGCACGGCAGCGTGGCCGTTGCGTTCTTCGGGCACCGAGGCGATTCCAGCCAGACGCCGCTGCTTGGCGGTCATCCGGCCAACCTGCACGCCATCGACATGGATCGCATCGGATGTGCTGGCCAGAACTTCGCCCGACAACGCCAGCAACAGCGCGTTCTGGCCGTTGCCCGCGACGCCTGCGATGCCAAAAATCTCGCCTGCTTTCACCGAAAAACCGATGTCTTTCAACGACACGCCAAACGGGCCATCGCCGGCCACCGACAGATGGCTGACCTCTAGCTTCATGCGGCCCAAGGCCCGGCCTTCGCCGCGCTGAATGTCTTTCAGGCTGCCGCCGATCATCTTTTCGGCCATCGACCGCGAGGTTTCCACCCGCGGATCGCAGGTATCAACCAGCTTGCCGCCGCGCAGGATGGTGGCGGTATCACACAAGGCTTTGATTTCATGCAGCTTGTGGCTGATATACAGGATCGAGCAGCCTTCAGAGGCCAGTTGCCGCAACACGACGAACAACTGTTCCACCTCTTGCGGTGTCAGCACCGAAGTGGGTTCGTCCATGATCAGCAGATTGGGGTTCAACAAGAGCGCCCGCACGATTTCGATGCGCTGGCGTTCGCCGACCGACAGCGTCGACACGATGCGGTGCGGTTCCAGTTTCAGGCCATATTGCGCCATCACCGCCAGAATTTTCGCTTCCAGTTCGCGCTGCGGAATTTTGCCATCCATGCCAAGCGCGATGTTTTCCAGCACCGTCATCGCCTCGAACAGCGAGAAATGCTGAAACACCATGCCGATGCCCAACCGCCGCGCGGCCTTGGGGTTGGCAATGGTGATGCGCTGGCCGTTCCAGCGGATTTCACCGGCATCGGGCTGCATGATGCCATAGATCATCTTCACCAGCGTCGATTTTCCGGCGCCGTTTTCGCCCAGCAGGGCGTGGATCTCTCCGGGTTTGACCGAAAAGCTGACCTGATCGTTGGCCAGAACGCCGGGAAAGCGTTTGGTGATGCCAGAAAGATCCAGGCGGGCGGTTGGAAGCATTGATGCGTCCTTCATCAGGGTCGGCCGTGCGACGGTGCAGCGGGTTTGAAAGGGTTAATCGCGATGCCGGCGGAAATTATGCAAATTACACTTGAAAGACTTTCAAATGCAGGCCGGGTAATGCGATATCGTCCAGCAATATCAATAGGCTGCGGGCAGGGTGCCGGTGATGGGCCGCGCGTGGCAGTCAAATCGAACACTGCAGACTTTCCCCCAGATGCGCCGGTTGGCCCGGCGGTTTTGCTGTTTGGTTCACCAAGTTTAGACCGGAATTTGGGCATGCAGCAAGGATTCCAATTGGCTGCGATTTGACGCTTAGGGATGGGGTGCAGCCCGCGCAACGTGTTGGCAGATTTGGCGTTTTTGCAAAGTGCGGCAATACGCTTGCGCGGCTTTGCGATGGGGGCGCTGCGCGGCTGCGGGGCGATCTGCCTAAATTTGCAAGCCGATGCTGAAATTTCAGGCGGTGCGAAAAGCTGCCGTGCGCTGGGCTTTTGGCTTTGGGTGGCTGGCCGGCGTCGCGGCCTTGCAACTTCGTAGCTTCGCGCACAGGCTGCAAAAACCACAAGCAAAGAGGGCGGCGATGTTGAAAGCGAATGGCGAGTTGGATCACGAGGCGCTGCTGCGGCGCGCCATTGACGAGTCGCGCAAGGCCCGCGCGGCGGGCAACCATCCGTTCGCCTGCATTCTGGTGGGGCCGGATGGCACGGTGCTGATGACCCAGCACAACGCCTATATGCCCGACCACGACATGACCGGCCACGCCGAACGGGTGCTGATGACCCGCGCTTCGACCAGCCTGCCGAAAGAGTTGCTGAAAGACTGCACGATCTATACTTCGGCCGAACCCTGCGCGATGTGCGCCGGGGCGATCTATTGGACCGGCTTGCGCCGCGTGGTCTATGGGCTGACCGAAAAGGATCTGAAAAAGATCACCGGTGATCATCCGGAAAACCCGACGCTGGATCTGCCCTGCGAGGTGGTCTTTGCCGCCGGGCAGCGTCAGGTCGAGGTGATCGGCCCGATGCTGGAAGCCGAAGCTGCCGCTGTGCATGAGGGCGCTTGGGGCTAAAGGTGCCAAGGGCAGGGGGCTGTCTGCCCCCTCGCTTCGCTCACCCCCGAGGATATTTTTGCCAATGTGAAAGCAGCTTCATCTTGGCCCAAATATCCCCGCCGGAGGCATCTGCAGGTGCTGCCTAGCGCTAAAGCCGGGGGGCGTAGTCTGACGCATCAACGCTGTCGGGGCGGCCGGGCAGGTTTAGCGCGCTGCTGCGCGGGGCGGTGCTGGCGATGATCTTGCCCGATTTGATCACCGCAAGCCGCGCCGGTTTCAGCCGCAGCGCTTCGGCCGGATCGCAGGCTTGCAGAACCACCAGATCGGCGGTGCAGCCTTTGTTCAGGCCATAGCCGGTCAGGCCCATGGTCTTGGCGGAATTCACCGTCAGGGCGTTGAAAATCTGGGTCTTCTCTTCGATGCCGGCCATTTGCGCGACGTGGACGGCCATATGGCCCACTTCGAGCATGTCGCCCGAGCCCATCGAATACCATGGGTCCATCACGCAATCATGCCCGAAGGACACGTTCAGGCCCGCCGCCATCAGCTCGCGCACCCGGGTCATGCCGCGGCGTTTGGGATAGCTGTCGTGGCGGCCTTGCAGCATGATGTTGATCAGCGGATTTGGGATCACGTTCATCTGCGCTTCGGCCATCAGCGGGATCAGTTTCGACACATAGTAATTGTCCATCGAATGCATCGAGGTCAGGTGCGAGCCTGCGACCCGGCCTTGCAGGCCAAAGCGGATGGTTTCGGCGGCCAGCGTTTCGACATGGCGCGACAGCGGGTCATCGGTTTCGTCGCAGTGCATGTCGACCGGCAGGCCACGATCGGCGGCGATGCGGCACAGTGCTTGCACCGACAGGCGGCCATCTTCCATCGTGCGTTCGAAATGCGGGATGCCGCCGACAATGTCGACGCCCATATCCAGCGCGCGTTCCAGCGATTTCACACCGTGTTCGGCGCGGTAATAGCCGTCTTGGGGGAAGGCCACGGTTTGCAGCGTCAGGTACGGGGCGACGCGGTGTTTGACCTCTAGCATCGCTTCGACCGTCACCAAAGCCGGGTCCGAGGTGTCAACATGGGTGCGCACCGCCAGCAGGCCTTGCGACACCGCAAGGTCGCAGTAGCGCAGGGCGCGGTCGACCAAGGCTTCGCGGGTCAGGGTGGGGCGCAATTCGCCCCAAAGTGCGATGCCTTCCAGCAAGGTGCCAGAGCGGTTCATCCGTGGCAGGCCCAGCGATAGCGTGGCGTCCATGTGAAAATGCGGATCGACGAAGGGCGGGGTGACAAGGCGGCCAGTGGCATCAATTTCGGTGCCTGCGGTGGCGGCGATGCGCGGCGCGACCTCGACAATTTTGTCGGCGCGGATGGCGATATCGATGCCAGAGCGGCCATCGGGCAGGTTGGCGTTGCGGACAATCAGGTCAAACATGGCGGGCCTTTTTCGGGGTTTGGCGCAGTGTTGGCTTTGTGGCGGGCCGCGGTCAAGCCTTTGCTTTCAGGGCGGATTGTTGCGCCGGGTGCAGCAGCTGCGCGGCCACGCCAATGGCGATGGCCGTGGGGTGTTTGCCGAAAGACGGATCGCCGATCGGGCATTGGATGCGGCCGATGTCGGCGGCGCTGTGGCCAAGGGCGGCAAGCCGCGCGCGAAACCGCGCCCATTTCGTGGCAGAGCCGATCAGTCCTGCGCTGGCAAAGCCGTGGTTCAGCAAGTGATGGCACAGATCAAGATCCAGCGCGTGCGAATAGGTCAGGATCAGGTGTTCGGCGTCTTGCGGGGCAAGGCCGATGGCGCGAATGGGGTCGGGCACCGGCAGGGCGCGGGTGTTATCGGGCAGGGTTTCGGGGAAGCGGTCGGGCGCGGTGTCGACCCAAGTGATCGCAAGGTCGGGCAGCGGCGACAGGGTGTGCACCAGCGCCCGCCCGACATGGCCCGCGCCCCAGATCCAGATCTGGCGGGTGGGGCGCGCGGCGGGTTCGATCATCCAGCCTTGCAGCAGCTGCGTTGCGGGCAGGCTGCCTTGGTTGCGCGCGGCGGCCAGCAGGCGTTTCACCGCCAAGGGCATCGCAGAGCCATCGGTGGCACGCGCAATCACGTCGGTTTCAGGTGGCGCGGTGTTATAAACCTCGGTCAGCAGGGTGACGGCGCCGCCACAGCATTGGCCAAGGTTCGGGCCAAGCGCGTGTTGGTCAAGCGCGCTACCGCCGCTGCCCAGCAGGGCGCGGGCGTGGGCGGTGGCTTGCCATTCCAACGCGCCGCCGCCGATGGTGCCGGACTGACCACCCGCCCAGACCAGCATTGCCGCCCCCACCTCGCGCGGTGACGAACCTTTATGCGCGGCAATCACCACGCGGGCGGTGGGGCCATGCGCCGCGATGCTGGCGCGCAGGGCGGCCAGATCAAACACTGCGCTGCCTTTGCACGGCGGCCAACACCCGCTCTGCCGTGGCGGGGGCATCAAGGTCGGGGTACCGCGTGCCATCACCGCAGGCGGCAATGGCATCGGACAGCGCAAGGAAGGCCGATATGCCAAGGTTGAACGGCGGTTCGCCCACCGCTTTCGACTTGCCAACGGTGTCTTCACGGTTGGGTTTGTCGTAAAGCGCCACGTTGAAGACGCGCGGCCGGTCGGAACAGGCCGGGATCTTGTAGGTCGAAGGCGCATGCGTGGTCAGCAGGCCCTTGCCGGTCCAGACCAGTTCTTCGGTGGTCAACCAACCCGCGCCCTGCACATAGGCGCCTTCGATCTGACCAATATCCAACGCGGGGTTCAGCGGGCTGCCGGTATCGTGCAAGATATCGGCGCGCAGGATGCGGTTTTCGCCGGTCAGCGTGTCGATCACCACTTCGGTGACGGCCGCGCCATAGGCGAAATACAGGAACGGGCGGCCACGACCGCGCACCCTGTCCCAGTTGATTTTCGGGGTGGCGTAAAACCCGGTCGAGGATAGCGAAATGCGCGCCTGATAGGCCCACATCGCCACCTGCGCGAAACCAAAAGCTTCGCCTGCCAGCTTGACCAGCCCGTTTTCGAACCGCACCGCGCTGGGCTCCAGCCCGTGTTTGGCGGCAATGAACGCGGCCATACGGTCCCGAATGGTTTCACACGCCGCCTGCGCCGCTATGCCATTCATGTCAGACCCGGAAGATGCCGCAGTTGCGCTGGTGTTGGGCACTTTGCCGGTATCGGTCGCGGTGATCTTGACCTGCGCGGTGTCCACGCCAAACACCGAAGCCGCCACCTGCGCGACCTTCTGGTTCAGGCCCTGACCCATCTCGGTGCCGCCGTGGTTCAGGTGGATCGACCCGTCTTGATAGACATGCACCAAGGCTCCGGCCTGATTAAGCCATGTCAGCGTAAACGAAATGCCGAACTTGACCGGCACCATTGCAAGGCCGCGCTTCAAGATCGGATTTTTCGCATTCCACGCCGCAATTTCGCCGCGTCTGGCTTGGTAATTGCTGGATTTCTCTAAGGCGGCGGTCAGATCGTGACCGATGAAATCTTCAACCTCCATATGAAAGGGCGTGGTCTGCGCTTTCATACTGGCCAAAATATCCCCGCCGGAGGCATCTGCCGCGTCCACCGCCTCGGCGTAGAAATTGGCGCGGCGCACCTCTAGCGGGTCGCGGCCCACGGCAAAGGCCGCGTGGTCGATGACGCGTTCGATGCCAATGATGCCCTGCGGGCCGCCAAAGCCGCGATAGGCGGTGGCGCTTTGGGTATTGGTTTTCAGCCGGTGGCTTTCGATGCGGATGTCGGGCAGGTGATAGCAGTTGTCGGCATGCAGCATGGCGCGGTCGGCCACGGCCAGCGACAGGTCTTGCGCCCAGCCGCAGCGGATCAGGTGGGTAAATTCGATGCCCAAGATCCGGCCGGTTGCGTCGATGCCCGCGCGGTAGTTGATGCGCAGATCGTGGCGTTTGCCGGTGATCATCATGTCATCGTCGCGGTCATAGCGCATCTTGCAGGCGCGACCGGTGGCGCGGGCGGCGATGGCGCAGGCGATGGCCAGCGCGTTGCCCTGACTTTCCTTGCCGCCAAAGCCGCCACCCATCCGGCGGGTTTCCACCCGCACCGCCGCCATTGGCAGGTGCAGCGCATGCGCGACTTTGTGTTGAATTTCGGTGGGATGCTGGGTCGATGACAGGATATGCACGCCATCTTCTTGCGGGATGGCGGCGGCGATTTGGCCTTCCAGATAGAAGTGCTCTTGCCCGCCGACTTCGAAGCTGCCCTCGATCAACTGCGGGGCGGTGGCGATGGCGCGGGCGGCGTCGCCTTTGGCCCAGATCACCGGGCCTTGTTCAAAGCGGCTGTTGGCGGCCAGCGCGTCATCAACGGTCAGCAGTGCGGGGCGTTCGGCGTAGCTGATCTTGCCCAGTCGTGCGGCTTTGCGGGCGGCAAGGTGGGTTTCGGCGACCACCAGAAACACCGGTTGGCCGATGTAATGCACCGTGCCTGTCGCCAGCAGCGGTTCGTCTTGTGCCGAGGGCGAGCAATCGGGCATTTCGGCAAAATCGCTGGCGGAAAACACCGCAACGACGCCGGGTGCGGCGCGCACCGCCGTCAGGTCGATGGCCGTGATGTCGCCATGCGCCACTGACGACAGGCCAAAGGCCAGATGCAGCGGCGTGCCGGGCAGCGGGATATCATCGAGATAACGCGCAGCGCCAGTGACGTGCAGGGGCGCGCTGTCATGCGCAAGGGATTTGCCGATGCTCATGGCTGCACCTCCAGCACATTGGTGGCGGTTCCGGCAAGGTCGTGGAAATAGCGCAGCAGCAGGTTTTGCGCCGTGGTCAGCCGGTAGGCGGCCGAGGCGCGCATGTCAGACAGCGGTTGGAAATCTTGCGCGAAGGTGGGCAGTGCTTTGGTCACTGTAGCAATGTTCCAGCTCTGACCCAGCAGTGCTGCCTCGACGGCGCTGGCGCGTTTGGGGATGCCCGCCATGCCGCCAAAGGCGATGCGGGCGGCGGTGACGATGCCAGCCTCGATGCTAAGGTTAAAGCAACCCAGCACCGCCGAAATGTCTTGATCGAAGCGTTTTGACAGTTTGTAGCAGCGCAAGGCCGGGGCGTGTTCGGGGATCGACACGCCTGCCACGAATTCGCCGGGGCGGCGGTCTTGTTTGCGGTAGTCGAGAAAGAACGATTCAAGCGGGATCGAGCGCAGATCGTCGCCGCGGCGCAGGTGCAGGGTGGCGCCAAGGGCGATCAGCGCGGGCGGGCCGTCACCGATGGGCGAGCCATTGGCGATGTTGCCGCCGATGGTGGCGGCGTTGCGGACCTGTTCGCTGGCATAGCGGCGCAGCAGTTCGGCAAAGCTTGGGTGGTGCGGCGCGATGGCATCGCGCAGCTTTGTGATGGTGACACCGGCCCCGATGTGCAACCGCCCGCCCTGACGTTCGATATGTTGCAGGTCGCTGACACGGTTGAGGAATGCGACTTTTGGCAGATCGCGCAGCTGTTTGGTGACCCAAAGCCCAACATCGGTGGCGCCCGCGACAAGCGTGGCATCGGGGTTTTGCAGATACCAGTCTGCCAGATCGTCAGAGTTGGTCGGGTTGAACGCGCCGGGGAGGCTGCCTGCCTCCCCGGACCCCACCGGGAGTATTTCGGAAAGAGCAAGAGTATCGGTGGTCATCCATGCCGGCACCGGCGCGCTTTCGACGGCTTCGGCGGCGCGGATGATCGGGGCGTAGCCGGTGCAGCGGCATAGGTTGCCGGCAAGCGTGGTGTCATGGTCGCGGCGGCCTTGCAGGTGGGCGGTGGCCATCGAGACGACAAAACCGGGGGTGCAAAAACCGCATTGCGCGCCGTGATGGTCGATCATCGCGGTTTGCACCGGATGCGCTTCGCCGTTCGGACCGGTAAGGCCTTCGACGGTGCGCACCGCTTTGCCGTGCAGTTGCGGCAAGAACAGGATGCAGGCATTCAGCGCGCGAGCGCCTTCGGCATCTGTCACCATGACGGTGCAGGCCCCGCAATCGCCTTCGTTGCACCCTTCTTTGGTGCCACAAAGCCCGCGATTTTCCCGCAACCAATCAAGAAGCGTGCGCGTTGGGGCTTCGCCCGCAATGCGAACCGGCGTTCCATTCAAGAGAAACGCAACTTCGGTCATGTTTTATCCTGCCGCGGTCTTTGCGCTTGAGCCGTTCTGCGCGCCCGCCCGATGCGGCGTAAAGCGGGTCGCGCGACCCTTGGGCCGATGCCCACCCTGTTTTCAACATCAAGCCTTGGCGCGGGGATTCTTGCAAGCCCTTGCTTTGCCGAAATGTTGAAAGCAGTTTCAGCCGATGGATGCGAATAGCCGCGATTAGGCGTGCCGGGCGGGGGCCTTGGGCTTTTGTTCTGGCGGCGGCTTCGTTAGGTTGGCGGCTATGTCAGCACCGCGATTCATTCACCTGCGCACCCATACCGAACATTCGTTGCTGGAAGGCGCGGTGCCGGTGAAGGCGCTGATCAAGCTGTGCGTCAAGCACGAGATGCCTGCGGTGGCGGTGACCGACACCAATAACATGTTCGCCGCGTTGGAATTTTCGGTGTTGGCCAAGGATGCCGGGCTGCAGCCGATTGTTGGCTGTCAGGTGGCGGTGGCCTATGATCCGACAGTGCCGGGCGAAAAGCCGCGCGCGCCTGCGCCGGTGGTGGTGCTGGCGCAGAACGAAGCCGGCTATATGAACCTGATGAAGCTGAACTCTTGTCTTTATATCGACAAGGGCGGGCAGTTGCCGCAGGTGACGCTGGAAGAGTTGGAACGCTATTCCGACGGGCTGATCTGTTTGACCGGCGGGTCGGAAGGACCGGTGGGCAAGCTGTTGCAAACCGCGCAGGGGCCAAAGGCGCGCAGCTTGATGCAACGGCTGACTGCGACCTATCCGCAGCGGTTGTATGTGGAATTGCAGCGCCACCCCGGCGAGGGAGGGCGGTTGACGCAGGCCGAAACCGAAACCGAGCGCGGTTTCATCGAAATGGCCTATGAATTCGGGCTGCCGTTGGTGGCGACCAATGATGTCTATTTCCCCGCCACCACGATGTACGAGGCGCATGATGCGCTGATCTGCATTGCCGAGGGCGCTTATGTTGACCAACAGCAACCGCGCCGCCGTCTGACGCCGCAGCATTATTTCAAAACCGAAGCCGAAATGGTGACGCTGTTCGCCGATCTGCCGGAAGCGGTTGAGAATACGGTTGAAATTGCCCGTCGCTGCGCCTTTGCCGCGTTCAAGCGCAAGCCGATCTTGCCGAAATTCGCCGATGACGAGGTGAACGAACTGCGCCGTCAGGCCAATGAGGGGTTGCAGCGGCGTCTGGCGATTATTCCGCATGCGGTCAGCCCGGAAGACTATCAGGCGCGGCTGGATTTCGAACTGGGCATCATCGAAAAGATGGGGTTCCCCGGCTATTTCCTGATCGTGGCCGATTTTATCAAATGGGCGAAAGACCATGATATTCCGGTGGGGCCGGGGCGGGGGT
>Ga0255096_1000660_pt1 | contig 16011 bp, 7 predicted proteins | sample Colum_Atlam_RepA_2_FD_188563 | JGI IMG/M metagenome (GOLD analysis project Ga0255096, IMG submission 188563) | Freshwater microbial communities from Columbia River, Oregon, United States - Colum_Atlam_RepA_8d | ecosystem: Environmental > Aquatic > Freshwater > River | place: USA: Oregon...
GCAACCCCGGGGCTGCCTTCCAGGGTGCGCGCGGTTTCCATGCTCAGCGCGCCTTCGGCGAGATAACGCACTTTGAAAATCGCGCCCAGACCGCCGCGATAACGGCCCGGACCACCGCTGTCCTGACGGAGCTCGAAGGCCTCGTAGGCGATGGGGAATAGAAGCTCTGCGGTTTCCGCCGGCATGTTCATGCAGTTGCCGAGCGGATCTTCGGTGACGTTCATGCCGTCGCTGTAGGGCGTCGCGCCCCAGCCGCCGGCCGGCAGGTCGGAGAACACATCCGTCGCGCCGTTGCTCGCCACCACCGAGGACACAAACCAGTTGCAGTCGGCGCTGGTCGAGCCGGTCACTCGCTCCGGAATCGCCTTCGCCAGTGCCTGCCAGATCGCGCTCGTGATCTTGGCCGAGGTCAGCGTGGTGCAGCCGATGGTCGGCGCCGGCCACTTGGCGTTCAGCCAGGAGTTCTCCGGAATGACCAGCGTAATCGGGTTGAACATGCCCTGGTTCTGCGGCGCGTGCGGCGCAAGGAAGAACTGCAGCGAGTACAGCGACGCCGACGCCGTGTTGGCGTAGGGCGAGTTAATCGCGCCCTTCACCACCGAATCGGTCCCGCTGAAATCCACCGTGATGCCGGAGCCTTCGACGATGAGCTTCACCTTGATCTGGATGGGCTTGTCGGAGAAGCCGTCGGTGTCGGCGTAGTCTTCTCCTTCGTAGACGCCGTCCGGGATCTCGCTGATGCTCTTGCGCACGATCCGTTCGGTATATTCCTGCAGCTGCTTCATCGCGGCTTTCAGCGTGACCACACCGTATTTGGCCGCCGCGCGCTGCATTTCCACAATGGCGGCGCGCAGGCAGCCGACATGCGCCTGCAGGTCGCCTTTTACGAAGTGCGGCGTGCGGGTGTTGTTCATCAGGATGTCGACAATTTCCTGCCGCACCACGCCGCGCTCGTAGACCTTCACCGGCGGCAAGCGCAGGCCCTCGCCCGCGATATGGGTGCCCGCAAAGGCCTGACCGCCGGCCGCACCGCCACCGAGGTCCATCCAGTGACCGCGGCTGACCGCGAAGCCCAGCAGGTCGCCCTCGAAGAAAATCGGCGACAGGAAGGTCATGTCGTTGATGTGGGTGCCGCCCTGAAAGGGATCGTTCACGCAGATCACGTCGCCTTCATAGATTTGGGGCAGGCCGTAGCGGCGGATGATGGCTTCCGCGCTGAACTTCATGGCCGCGAGGTGAATCGGGCAGTTCGCTGCCTGCGAGAGCAGCTGGCAGTCGTAGTCGTAAATGGCGTTCGAGAAATCGACCATGTCCGCCAGAATGGGTGAGAACGAGGCGCGCTGGAGCACGGTCGACATCCGGTCGCTGGCGTACTCGAAAATGCTGCGCAAGACTTCAAAGGTCACCGGGTCGAGCTTGGTCTGGTCGACGACCGCGGCATCTACAACAACTTTTTTGTCCATTTGCTTAACTCCCGTCAGCTTGCGATCTAGACGTTTGAAACCAGGTTCTTGCTGATGTCGATCACCAGATTGCCGAAACGATCGACCGTGGCCACCGCGTTCGGCGGCAGCACCGCACAGGCGTGCTCATACTCCACGATACACGGGCCGGCCACAGTGGCCGCCGGCGCCAGCGCATGGCCGTTGTAGACCGTGCTCGCATGCCAGGCCTGATTGAACCAGATCTGGCGTTCGCCCTTCACCGGATTGCCGCCCTGCACGCCCACTTCCACCGCCGGCGGCGACTCTGTCTTGCCCGTGACGGTGACACCCAGCGACACCAGCGCCGGCGCGAAATCGTCTGAGCTCACACCATACTCGCGCTCGTGGCATTGGTGAAACAGGGCTTCGACCGCGGGAATATCGGCGGCCGTGAGCCCGTGCTCTGGCATAGGGGTTTCCACTTCGTAGCTCTGGCCGACGTAGCGCATCTGAGCTGTGCGGCGGACCTCGATCTGCTCGCGCGGTACGCCGTCCTTGGCCAACAGGCGAATGCCTTCGGCTTCGAGTTGGGCGTACAGCGCGTTCACCTGCGCGAGGTCGGCGCCCGCCACCGGCGAGAAGTAAAAGGCTTCCAGATCGTGCCGCAGATCCATGGCTGTCGCGCCGAAAGCCGACGCCACGCCGGCGTGGATGGGCATGATGACGCGCGGGATGTTCATCGACTCCGCGACAAAGCAGGCGTGCATCGTGCCCGCACCGCCGAAGCTGGCGAGGATAAAGTCGCGCGGGTCGCGACCGCGGGAAACCAGCACTTTCTTCACCGCCTGCGCCATGTTCTCGCAGCCAATGCGAATCATGCCGTCGGCGGTTTCGATCGTGGACAGGCCGATACCCGCCGCGAGCCGCGCCATCGAGGCTTCGGCGGCGTCGCGATCCAGCGTCATCTTGCCGCCCAGCGTCGGCTCGATGCGGCCGAGCAGCAGGTTGGCGTCGGTAATCGTGGGCTCGGTGCCGCCCAGGCCGTAGCAGACCGGACCGGGCTTGGAACCCGCGCTGCGCGGACCGGCGCGCAGCGACCCGCCCTCGTCTATCCAGCCGATCGAGCCACCGCCGGCGCCCACGCTGTGAATGTCCAGCATGGGCACGATGCAGGGAATTTCCCATTCAATTTCGTGATCGCGGGTAATGAGCCCTTTGCCGTTCTCCACGATCGACACGTCGAAGCTGGTGCCGCCCACGTCGGTGTGAATGATATTGGGATAGTCGCAGAGCTGGCTTAAGTAAGCCGCGTAGGCCACACCGCCGGCGGGGCCGGATTCGATCAGTTCTTCCGGGTGCTGCTTGGCGTAGTCGACGCCGGTGATGCCGCCGCTGCTCTTCAGAATCATCAGCGAACCGGCAAAGCCTTCGCCTTTAAGGGCCGCTTCAAGGCGTGCGAAGTAGACCTCCATCACCGGGATGGTGGCCGCGCGGATCGCGGTGGTCGTGAACCGGCCGTGCTCACGGAATACCGGGCGGGTCTCGGAGGAGATCACCACGAAGGCATCCGGGTTCACTTCCTTGATGATGTCGCGCATGTCGCGCTCGTGCTGGCCGTTGCGATAGGCGTTGATGAAAGCCACCGCCACCGACTTGATGTTGTGCGCGCGGATTTTCTCGGCAATCGCCAGCGCTTCCTCGCGCTGGAGCGGGCGCACCACCGCGCCCTGCGCGTCGGTGCGTTCGTTCACCGTGTAGCGATAGCGGCGCTTGATGATGGGCCGCGGCTTGACCTGATAGGGGTCGTAGAGCTGTTCGCGATGCTGGCGACCGATTTCGATGGTGTCGCGAAAACCTTCGGTGGTGACCATCGCCGGATCCGGATAGTCGCGCTCGATCAGCGCGTTGGTCGCGGTGGTGGTCCCGTGCATCAGGTGCGAGATCTGGTTGAACGCAATGCCCGCCTCGCGGATCGCGTTCACCACGCCTGGCGCGCGATCGGGCCGGGTGGTCAGGACCTTGGAAGTCACCTGCTCACGGGTCTCGTCGTTCCAGGCGTAGAGGTCTGTGAAGGTGCCGCCTACGTCGATGCCTACGCGCCACATAATCTTCGTCCTTTGCTAAATCTTTCGCGTTAAAGGGGAGAGTCGGCGCCGCGCAACCGCGCGTTAGCCGGGTCGTATAAAGGCTGCAGCGCGACGCGCGCGGCGTGGCGCTGGCCGGCAATTTCAATCTCGTAGCGCGCATTCGTCACGAAGGCGTCGCTGACGCCGTCCGGATGACTCACGTAGGCCATGGCCACTGCCCCGCCAAGCGTGTGCCCATACATCGCCGAAGTCACGTAGCCGTTCAGTTCGCCGTCCCGCCATACCGGCTCGTTGTGATACAGCAAGGGCTGCGGGTCGGTCAGCAGCAGCTGCACCAGACGGCGTTTGGGCAGGCCGGCCTCGCGCTGCTTCAGCAAGGCCTCACGGCCCGCAAAACCGCCCGGCTTGTCCCAGGCAATCGCGAACTCAAGCCCGGCTTCGAGCGGCGTGTCGTGCGGCCCGATGTCGTGCGCCCACTCGCGGTAGGCTTTTTCGATCCGCAGCGAGTTTAGCGTGTGATAACCGCAGTGGCGCAGGCCAAAGTCAGCCCCGGCAGCGGCCAGCGCGTCGTATACCGGCAGCGTGAAGGCGGTGGGGATATACAGCTCATAGCCCAGTTCGCCGGCGTAGGACAGGCGCAGGGCGAGCAGCGTCTGGTAGCCGATCTGGATTTCCTGCGCCCGGCCGTAAGGGAAGGCGGCGTTGGAGAAATCGTGGCTGCTGAGACTTTGCAGCATCGCCCGCGACCGCGGTCCCTGCAGGCTCAGCATCGACCAGCTGCCGGAGATGTCTGTGATGACACAGCGCGCCTCGTCCGGAATCTGGTTGCGGATCAGCGCCTCGACGTGCGTGTGGGTGAACGCCGCCGCGACCACCATGTAGCGGTCCTCGGCCAGCCGGGTGACGGTAAGGTCGGCTTCGATGCCACCGATGGCGTTCAGAAACGCGGTGTACACCACCCGGCCCACCGGCACCGACATCGAGGCGGTGGTCATGCGGTTCAGGACGCGCTCGGCGTCTTTGCCCTGCACCAGAAACTTCGAGAACGAGCTCTGCTCGAACAGGCCCACCGCTTCGCGCACGGCGCGGTGTTCTTCGGCGTTGTTGTCGAACCAGTTCTGGCGGCCCCAGCTGTATTCGTAGGCGGCAGGCTGGCCGGGACGCGCGTACCAGTTGGGGCGCTCCCAGCCGGCCGATTCTCCGAAGCAGGCGCCGGCCGCGGCCAGCCGGTCGTGCAGCACGCTCTTCTTCACCCCGCGCGCGGTCTCCCACTGGCGGAAAGGCCAGTGGTCCTGATAACCGATGCCCAGCGCCTCGATGTTGCGGTCGTGCAGATAGCGCGGGTTGTTTTGCCAGGCCTGGGTGCGGCGAATGTCGACCGACCACATGTCCATCGGCGGCAGGCCGGTGGTAATCCACTGCGCCATGACCATGCCAACCCCGCCACCGGACAGAATGCCCAGCGAGTTCATGCCGGCCGCCACAAAAAAGTTTTGCAGATTCGGCGCCGGGCCCATGAGGTAGTTGTGGTCCGGCGTGAAGGATTCCGGACCACAGAAAAACAGCTTGATGCCGTGGTCCATCAGCGTCGGCACGCGCGACATGGCTTTTTCGACCACGGGCAGCAGGCGGTCCCAGTCGGCCTGGATATCGTCGAAACAGAAGGACTCCGGAATGCCGTCCATGCCCCAGGGTTTGGCCACGGGTTCGAAGTAGCCAACCATGATCTTGCCGGCCTCTTCGCGGATGTAGGCCGAATTGCCGGGGTCGCGCAGGATGGGCAGCATCTTGTGCACCCCGGCGACCGACTCGGAAATCAGGTAGTAGTGCTCGCAGGCCTGCAGCGGCACGTTTACGCCCGCCATATTGCCGACCTCGCGGGCCCACATGCCGGCGCAGTTCACCACGAACTCCGCCGCGATATCGCCGCGGTCGGTGCGCACGCCGGTGACCTTGCCGTTGGCCTGCTCGATGCCGATGACCTTGGTCTGCTCGAGGATTTGCGCGCCGCCCATGCGGGCGCCCTTGGCGAGCGCCATGGCGACGTCCGCCGGGTTGACCCGGCCGTCGTTTGGAAAATGAAACGCCGCCTGCACGTTGGACACATCCGCCAGCGGCCACATGGCCTTGACCTCGGCGGCGGTGATTTCGTGGCTCTCCACGCCAAAGGAGCGCGCCATGGCGCAACCGCGGCGCATTTCATGCGCCTTCTCCGGCGTCATGGCCAACTGGATGGAACCGCACTGGATAAGCCCGGTGGCCTGCCCGGTTTCGGCTTCCAGCCGGCGATAAAGGTCCTGCGTGTATTTGGCGAGCTTGGTCTGGGCTTCGGTATCTCGCAGCGTGGTTAACAACCCCGCCGCGTGCCAGGTGGTGCCGCAGGTCAGCTGCTTGCGCTCCAGCAGCACGACGTCGGTCCAGCCCAGCTTGGTCAGGTGATAGGCAATGGAACAGCCAATCACCCCACCGCCGATGATGACGACACGGGCATGGGACGGCAGCGGTTTGGTCATCGGCAACTCCCGGTCAATACCGGCTTTGGAGGTCTGCCAACCATATCCATATCTGAATAATCTGCCTAGCTAATTTTCAAATTCCGATATCTGCGCGCCGCGCTTGCCGCCTAGTAGGTGGGCGGGGTCATGGCCCACACCACCACCGTTTTGGCCCGCCCCGGATTGCGGTAGCGATGCGGACGATTGCTGGGGAAGCTGAAGCTGTCTCCGGTATCGAGGTGCAGACTCACGCCATCTATCCAGAGTTCCAGCTTGCCGGCGACGACCAGTCCGGCTTCTTCCCCTTCATGCGCATAGGGGCTCTCGCCACTGGAAGAACCCGGCGCGAACGTGGAATAGAGCAGGCCGATCTGGCGTACCGCCAGCGAATTCAACTGATAGTCGTCGATGCCTTCGGCGAAGCTGATATGGCGGCGTGCGTCACGCCGCACGATGTACTGACTCGCATGATCCAAGGGCACTTCGGGCGTGAAAAACCATGAAATATTGACGCCCAGCGCGCGGCTGATGTCGTGCAGGGTCTTGATGGACGGAGAGACCAGATCGCGCTCGAGCTGGCTTAAGTGGCCGACCGAGATCCCGGTAATGGCGGAGACCTCGGCCAGCGTGCGGGTCTGGCGCTGCCGCAACCCCCGCAGCTTGGCGCCAATCAGGCCAGTGTCTGACGCTTCGGGCGGCGCCCCGGCGGGTGCGGCCCGCCGGGGGGCGGGCGTTTTTTTCCTGACGCTCAAGCGGGATCTCCGGCTGCGGGGTGCCCGTCATTATGGCACCCCGGCCTCTTCCCGCATCCGTCGCCCGAGAGCGACTTGCCTTATTCGGCCAAAGCCGGGACCTCGTCCGCTGCGGGCTCCAGGCCCGGCACTTCGGCGTTGGCCTTGGCCCGTGCCCGTGAATCAGCCGCCATGCCGGAGGCGAGGCGCGCGGACAGACGGTCCACGCTGAGCACCAGCAAGAGGCTGTCTTCGGCCGGGTTGTCCGGCGCAATCGCGGCATCGGCCAGCATCGCTCCGCCGCTGACTACCTCGGGCAGCGCGCTGATCCGGGACTCGTCCACTTCCGGGATTTCGCCCAGCGCGTCGACCACGATGCCAAAACGGGTGTGCGGATTTTTCTCGACGACGACCACCGGTTGCGCTTTCCGCTGCGTGAACTCGGTGCCCTTGCGGACCAGCCCCAGCATGGCCCGGATGTCGAACACCGGCATCGGCATTTTTTCGTAGGTCAGGTAGCCAATGCAGTCGACGCCGGCGCCCGGCGCGGCCGTGATGTTGCTGATATCGACCGACTCCAGCACCTGCGTCGCGCGCAACCCAAACCACTTCTGAGCCAGCTGGAAGGTCGCCACTTCGACAGAGTTTGCGCCATGGCCACGGTCGGAGCGAATGCTCGGGCAGGCGATGTCGTCGTCCTGCAGCTGGCGTTCGGTGATCGGGCACAGTTCCTTGCAGACGATGGCGATGACTTCGTTCTGGTACGAGTCGGTATCGCTCTTGTATTCGCGATAGCCGCTGGAGGCGTGCGCACCGACCGCGTAGTAGTGCCCGTTCAGCGGGATGACGCCGGTCGTTTCCGTCCCTGCGTCGAGCTCATAGCAGGAGGCGGCGAGCGGCAAACGCTCGCCCGGCTTGAAGCGCTCGTCGGAGCAGGCGATCACACGGCCATCGCGTGACGCGAAGACGCCGAAACTGCCCGCATCGATGCGGCCGTTGGCGTCTTTGGGCAGCGCGTCGCACAGCATGGCGGAGAACTGGGGCGCGGAGTCGAACACGATGCCGATGCCGCCCACCACGCGCGAACCTTCCGGGTCGCGAATCGCGGCGCCGTAGATATAGGTGTGGCGTCCCGCATAGAAGTGACTGGGCAGAAAATCCGACACCACATAACCCTGCGAATCGCCGATGGCGGGGACGCGGCGGTGCCACTCTTCGCCAACGCTCTGGCCGACCAGGTCGCCCTCCGCTGGATTGGAAACCGCGAGGATCTTGCCGCTCACATCAAAGACGATGAGGTTGGTGTAGACCGTGTACAAATTGTTGATGTAGGCCAGCACATTGCCGATGCGCTCGCGGTCGGCCTCGCCCACCTCGCCACCGGCGAGTAGTTCGCGGAAGCTTGAGGTCAGCGCCCACCAGCGGCAGTCGTTCGCCCGCTCGTAGAGGTTGCGGTCCATGATGTCGATGGCCAGCGACGCCTGAAAGCGGCTGTCTTCCAGCACCGAGGAAACCACGGTTTCGTGCAGGTTGGCGATCGAACGCTGGAACACCGACTGCGTGCGAGCGCCGGTATTGCTGATTTCCCACAGCAGGATTTTGGAAAACCCGGTGTCGCGCGCCTGACCGAAACGGCATTGTCGGACGTTGCCGTTCCACACCGAGCGATTCAGGTCGCGCTGGATGCGCTCGGCCTGCACCGGGATCTGGCGCAGGCTGTCACTGAACAGCTTGGAATGTTCCATGATGCTGTCGAGCGCCTCGCGCGGGATGTCCCGCAAGAAACCCGATGAATCCCGATTAAACGCATGTTGCAGCGGCAACATCACCTGCGCGTGCCACGGCGGTCCGGCGTAGCCCTGATAGCCGGTGCTGCCGCGCGTACAGGCCAGATATTCCTGAGCGGCGAACTTCTGTACCCGGTATTCCTCGTCCAGCACGGGCGACAGATGCGCGCCCAGCGGGATGTGGTAGACGTCCGAGCTGGCGATTACGCGACCTGTCTGATCCAGCAGGGTGATGACCGACCAGTCGTCCGGCGCCACCAGGTTGCCGAAGATCCCGCGCAGTTCGTTATCGAAGCGGAAACACAGGCACAGCACGCCCAGCGGCGTCCCGTCGGTATCAACGACTCTGAAAGAGTAGATCAGCGCGGGCGTGGTCTGCGGCAGGAAATCCACCACGTCGAAAGTCTCCACGTAGCCTTCGGCGGTATCCAGCGACGTGCGATGAAGGCTGTGTTTGGTGTGCGTAATGCCTGGCGCGTCGTTCAAGCGCGCCACGATGCGGCCGGAGACATCGCTGAGCACCACGTCGGAGTAGACCGAATACTTGGCGACATACTCGGCAAAGCGCAGTCGCAGGGCTTCGAGTTGCAGGTCGTCGATGCCGCCGTGCTGGGTGACTTCGCGCAGCGCGGCGCAGATGTCTTCGTCGGTGGCGAGAAAGCCAATGTCGGCGGTGCGCTCGAACAGGTTGCGAACCAGGATGTCGATCGCGACCTGGGCTTTGGAGGTCATTTCCAGCACGCATTTGCGCAAGGTTTCGCTGGCGAGCTGGTTGAGCAGAGAACCGGTGAGTTTGTGGAAGGACTGCCGGGTCCCGTTCATGTCCGTACCGGTACCGGACAACTGGCCAAGCAGCGTGAGGTTGTCCCAGACGCTTTGCAGGTTGTTGAGTTCCTCGCGGCATTCGTCGACCGCCTGCATGTTGCGCATCATGCCGTCCAGCCCCGACTCGATTTCGCTGTGCTTGTACTTCGCCATAGGTCGCCTCTCTCCTGTTCTACGAGGGTTTACGCTGCAAACCCGTAGCGGCAAAGGCGCGGCGAGACTTTAGTGCAAGATTTTGATTTTTAAGAATATTTTCATCAAAAAAGGCACCATGTTCGTGCACAAGAAAGAAAAACCGCACCATCACGGTTAGTTTTCCTTAAGGTCCAGACGAAGGCACTGTGAAAAGCGTCACAGAATGGCGACGAAGACCGGCCGCTTACCACTGCTGTCGCCTGTAAAAAGGTGCCGCGCGCTACCACAGGCCTCGTGGTCTACCGTCCCTACGCCGCCGGACGAACAAATTTTTCCCGATTTGCCTTTCGAAGGTGCGCAAAATCGGGGGCTTGAAGGCAGTTTGTGCCAAGGCGGGGCTGAAACCGGGGAATGCGCGGCATAGGTCGCGTTTTTCTTTTTCCCAGAGCGATTTGGCGCTTGCTCTCCTGCCTCACGGGTCGCTTGCGGGATGCGCAACTGCGGCTTGAGACAGTCCCCAAGTCATCGGGCTACCATGCCGGCCTTCAGGGGAGGACTCGACACATGAACAACGTCTTCGTGGCCGGCGTCAGCATGACGCCCTTCGGCAAACAACTCGATCGCACAATCAAACAGCTCGCCGCCGAGGCGCTGGCCGGGGTGCTGGCCGATGCCGGCGCCGAGACCAGCGATATTCAGGCGGTGTTCTACGGCAACTGTGTGCAAGGCCACATGGAAGGTCAGGACATGGTGCGGGGCGAAATCGCGCTGCGCGACGCGGGTATCCAGCGGGTGCCTGTCGTGAACGTGGAAAACGCCTGCGCCACGGGCAGCACCGCCTTCCATCTCGCCGCCAACTATGTGCGCGCCGGTGCCGCCGACATCGTGCTGGCGATTGGCGCGGAGAAAATGTTTTCACCCGACAAAGCTCGCATGTTCAGCGCGTTTGACGGGGCATGGGATGTCCATCAGGTGGAGACCAGCCGCGACACGCTGATCCGCATGGGCGACGGTGTGCCGGTGCCACCGGGCACCACGTCGACCAAGCCCTACAGCGTGTTTATGGACGTGTATGCCGGCTTCTGCCGCTTGCACATGAAGACCTTTGGCACGACCCAGCGCCAGTTGGCCGCGGTGGCCGCGAAGAACCACGCGCATTCGGTGCACAACCCGCTGGCGCAGTACCGCATGCCGTTCTCGATCGACGAGGTGATGGGCGCGCCGCCGATCATCTATCCGCTGACCTTGCCCATGTGCTCGCCGGTCAGCGACGGTGCGGCGGCAGCGATTGTGTGCAATGCCGCGGGTCTGGCCAAACTGAAAGGCCGCAGCAGCCGCGCGATCCGCGTGCTGGCCAGCGTGCTGCAAACTGGCAGCGACCGCGCACCGGAGGACTACGCCAACCATGCCACGGCCCATGCGGCGCGCCGGGCCTGGGCTGAAGCCGGCATCGGGCCGCAGGACGTCTCGCTAGCCGAGGTGCACGACGCCACCGCCATGGGTGAAATCATCGAGATTGAAGCGCTGGGCCTGACCCCATTGGGCGATGCGGGCCCGGCTGCCGAGCGCGGCGAGTTGTCGCTCGGCGGTCGGCTGCCGGTGAACGTATCCGGCGGGCTTGAGTGCAAAGGTCACCCGATCGGCGCTACCGGGCTGGGGCAGGTGTTTGAACTCGTCACGCAGCTGCGTGGCGAAGCGGGCGTGCGACAGGTGGCAGGCGCCAAGGTCGGGCTGTCCCAGAATGGCGGCGGCATCATCGGCGTCGAAGAGGCCGTGGTTGCGGTGACGGTGCTGGGGCGGTAAACGCGAGGCGGCGACGAGGCCGCTCATCTTGTAGGTGCGGCCTCGCACAGCATTTGTGGGAGGGGCTTCCTGCCCCGACTAGCGCTTGTCGCCGACTTGCCGCTGGCGTCGCGGCGCTGCCGCTCCCACGGTCGATCAGGGACTAGGCGCGGCGAAGCCTCCAACAGGAATGTGTTGCTACCTCGCACAGCATTTGTGGGAGGGGCTTCCTGCCCCGACTTGCGCTTGTCGCCGACTTGCCACTGCTGTCGCGGCGCTGCCGCTCCCACGGGAGGTCAGGGACTGGGCGCGGCGAAGGTGTCGCTCCAACAGGAATGTGGTGCGACCACGCAGAGCATTTGTGGGAGGGGCTTCCTGCCCCGACTAGCGCTTGTCGCCGACTTGCCGCTGCTGTCGCGGCGATGCCGCTCCCACGGGAGGTCAGGGACTGGGCGCGGTGCAGGTGTCGGTCCAACAGGAAAGCGGCGCGGCCTCGCACAGCATTTGTGGGAGGGGCTTCCTGCCCCGACTGACGCTTGTCGCCGACTTGCCGCTGGCGTCGCGGCGCTGCCGCGCCCACGGGAGGTTTACGAATGCGCCGCTGATCTCAGGTGCCTAAACGCCGAATCGCGGCCTCGGTCAGGTACTGGTCGTACAGGTTCTGGTCGTTGACCTTCATCTCGTAGCCGCCGCGGATGGTGCGGGTTTGTTCTAGCCGGGTCATGCGATTGCTTTGCACGTCGTGCGCATGCACGTTGACCCAGGACCAGTACGGCCGGTTGCCGTCCATCACCTTCTTGTCGCCGTTCTCGTACAGCGAGTAGCAACCGTCGAAAGACTTGAAGGGCTCGCCGCGACGGTCGAAGGTCACCATGTTGACCGGCAGCAGCGTGCGGGCGTCGAACCACACGCGCTTTTTACCCACCGGGGCCTGCGGGTAAGAGGTCGGCTCGGCCTCCACCACGATCACTTCCGGAATCAGCTCTACCTTGGTGTCCCAGAAGGTGATGCCCTTGGGCCCGCCATGGACCTTGCCCTCCCAGTTGGGTTCGTCGCTGTTCCAGTTCTGCGTCAGGCCGGCCAGGAACGGACCGCGGCCGACCACCTTGAAGTTGCCCCAGGTGAGATACGGATCGCCCGCCGCCCAGGCGTCGGACAGGTACAGCGTGGTACCCGGAATCAGCGGCTCAAAGCGCTGACTGGCCGGGAAACGCCGCACCCGCTTGAACGCCGGCAGATAGCCCAGCAGTTCGGGGAACGTCGCCTGATCGTAATCCCAGATATTGAGAAACGAAGTGCCCTTGGCATCGTTCGGATGCGTGAAAAAGACCGACTGATAGCGCAGCTTTTTCTCCGACCCCGGCATGTAGGGTTTGGGGTCCAGCGTGACCCGGCCCACCGCGGCCATTTCGCACCAGGCGATTTCGTAGGTGTAGCCCTGCTCGCCGTCCGGATTGATTTCGTAATCTTTCACCATGTAGAACGACACATCGTGCCGCCCCCAGGAGAGCGTGATCGGCACAAACACTTCCAGCGCCGACTTTGGTTCGGGGAAGGGACAGCCGCCAATCCACGGCTGGCCATCGGTGGTGTAGCAATTGCCTTTGGCGTCCAGCATCGCCTTGCCCTTGTTGCGCAAGGTGGCCTCGATGTAGTCGACGGGCGAGAGGTGGGTCATGTCCTTGGTGCTTTCGACCACCCCGATCTTCCGCCCCATCTGCTTGATCTGCATGAAGCGGATGGGATCCAGCAGGTCCTGCACCTGATCGACATTATTGGCGTCGATGACGTCGCCGGGCTTCAGCTTGCCTTTGGTGTAGACCTCGATCGACTGCAGCTCGTCCGGATAGACGTTCTCGAAGGTGCCGTTGGCGGCGACCGCGTCCCACACCGAGCCAAACACGCCAGCGCCCAGCATGCCGCGCGCGGTCTGCTGCAGGAAATGGCGGCGGCTGTAGTTGGCGTCGTATTTACGAATGCGCATGCTTGCTCCCCGGATCGTGTTTCTAATCGTTTTAAGGCTTGGCGGTCGCTCCGCCATGGTCGCGACAGGGTGCGCGTATAGGTGAGTACGCGCTGCGCCTGCCCACAGTTCAATTTACATGGCGACGGGCGCTGTCGCGCCTTAGTTCACCGCCCGATCGGTATTGACCCAAAACTTCTTGCGGATCTCGGTCTTCAGCACTTTGCCGACCGGCGAGCGCGGCAAGTCCGGCCAGATCTCTACGTTCTTTGGCGCCTTCACGCTGCCCAGCCGCTCTTTGGCAAATTCGATCAGCTCGTCGGGCGTCAGGCTGTAACCGGGTCGTAACAGCACGATGGCGGTCACCGCTTCGCCCCAGCGGGCATCCGGCACGCCGATCACCGCGCAGTTCTCCACCGCCGGGTGGGCGTTAATCGCGCTCTCCACCTCGGCCGAAAACACGTTGAAGCCGCCGGTGATGATCATGTCTTTCTTGCGGTCGACGATGTAGACGTAGCCTTCATCATCCTGCCAGGCGACGTCGCCGGTGTGATGCCAGCCAAAGCGATGCGCCTCGGCCGTGCCTTCCGGATTACGGTAGTAACAGGGCGCGACCAAATCGCCGCGCACCACAATTTCGCCGCGTTCGCCGCCCGGCACCATCTCGCCATCCTCGTCCATCACGCCCATCAGGGTCAGCGTGCAGGGCTTGCCGCAGCTTTTCAGCAGATGGGCGCGCGCCGGGTCGCGGGCGGCTTGCGCCAGTTCCTGCGGCGGCAGATAGGTGATGAGCATCGGCGCTTCAACCTGACCGTAGCACTGACACATGCAGGGCCCGAAGACATCCACCGCTTCGCGCAGTTTGTCCGGCGACACCGGCGAGGCTGCAATCAGGAAATGCGTCAGCGAGGAATAGTCGAACTCGCGCACCCGCGGATGCGCGAGCATCGAATAAAGCGCCGTCGGCGGCAAAAAGAGATGCGTGACGCGGTGCTGCTGGATGGTTTCCATCAACTCCAGCGGGTCGACTTTTTCTACCACCACGTGAGTCGGCGCCTGCGGCGTCAGCATGAAAGCCAGAATGCCCGCGGCGTGGGTCATGGGCGCCGCGCACAGGTGCACCGGTGGCGTGGTGGACGGCATGGTGATTGAGGTCTCGGCAATCAGCGTCGACCAGGTGAGGTTGTTCCACATGATGCCTTTGGAACGCCCGGTGGTGCCGCCGCTGCCAAGGATGGTCGTCATGCGCTGGGCGTCGTAGGGGATGTCGGCCACGCGGTGACCGTCGCCCTCCGCCATGAAGGTGCCTAACGCGGGCGCGTCGGTGTCGCTGCCATCAATGCACACCACATGGCGCAAGCTCGGCACCTGTTGGCGAATCGCCTGCACGTTCTCGCGGAAGCTGCTGTGATAGAACAGCCACTCGCATTCGGTGAGGTTCATGAAATCGATGTTGGCGTCCAGCGCGTTGCGCGCGTTGATCGGCACCCAGGTCGCGTTGGCGCGGAACGCGCCCAGCACACAGGCAAAGGCCTCTACATCGTTCGGCGCGTAGACCGCAATGCGGCCCGCCTCGCTCAATCCGCGGTGGTCGATCGCGGCGCCGATGCGGTGGGAAAGCGCCTGCATTTCGCGATAGCTGTAACGCGCCTTGGCGGCGATGAACGCCGTGCGTTCGGGATGGGCGTTAGCCGCCTTGTCGAAAAAATCGATAACGCGCATGCGTTTCCTTTCTGCTCGTCGTTGGCGGCAGGCCGCCGGTGTTCAGGATTCCGTCGCGCATTTAAGCCGCGAACGGGCGGCCTGCCAGCGCTTTTCGGTGCCGGCATCCGGCGCTTTTTGCCGCGCCACTTTCACCGCCAGTTCGCAGGCCGATTCCGGCCGCGTGGAGCCCGCGCGAATTTCAATCCGGCTCAGCATGCCGTCCCACCAGATGGGAAAACTCGGCGGAACCTTCCTGGTGATGATGGCCCAGGCATTGTCGGCTTCGATCAGCCGCTTGGTCTGCTGCGCCGAGCGGGCCAGCATGCGGTAGCCGTCGCCGGTCTTCGGATAGTCGGCGACCAGCGCGCGAGAGGCGGTGTAGGCCGCTTCGCCCTGCCCGTCGGCCAGCAGAAGCTCAATGTGCAGCAGGCGGAAGCGGCGCTCCATTTCCGGCAGGGCTTTGAGTTTAGGCGCCAGCGCCGCGGCAAACTCGGCCTGCATCGCGGTGTCTTTCAGCTGCTTCACCCAGGGATAGAGCTGCTCTGCCATCCACGCAGGAACCACCGCGCCGGCGGCCTCGACCTGGCCCAGCGCAAGCCGGGGCGCGTTTTGGCGGTCGTACAGCCGGAGGCGCGACCAGAAGTACACGCGCTGGTCATTCACGCTGACGCCGGGCTGCTGCTCGGCCAGCGCGATGGCTTTCAGCACAGCGGCCGGATCGGAATCCGCCACCGCGCGCAGTTGCAGCGAGAACACCAGATTCTGCTTGTTCTTGCGCTGCTCTTCCGGCAGCGCCGCCCAGACTTTTAAACCATCGCGGGCCAGCGCATCGAGCTGCGCGCCCGGACGGTTGGCCTGCTTGGCAAATTCGCGGGCAATCACATAGAAGCGCGAGGTCTCCACGCTGCCCGCGGCGCCAGCGGGCGACTTGATCTGCGACAAGAGCTTCAGCGCGCCGGCGGTGTCGCCGGCGCTTTGCGCCAGCGTGACGCGCGCGCCCAGCGCGTCAGGATCGGCGGGGTTCAGCTTTATAAAGCGCTGGGCGGCGGCTTTCAGCCCGGCCCGCGAACCGCCGGTA
>Ga0255096_1000661_pt1 | contig 15961 bp, 14 predicted proteins | sample Colum_Atlam_RepA_2_FD_188563 | JGI IMG/M metagenome (GOLD analysis project Ga0255096, IMG submission 188563) | Freshwater microbial communities from Columbia River, Oregon, United States - Colum_Atlam_RepA_8d | ecosystem: Environmental > Aquatic > Freshwater > River | place: USA: Oregon...
ATGCGCAACCACGGCCAAAGCCCGCGCGCGGCCAGCCAAAGCTACGGCGAAATGGCGGCAGACTTGGCAGCGGTGATCGAAGCAAACGGCGCACCGATGGATGTGTTGGGCCATTCGATGGGCGGCAAGACCGCGATGGTGCTGGCGCTGACCCGGCCCGAACTGGTGCGCAAACTGATCGTCGCCGATATCGCGCCGGTGGCCTACAACCACGACCAAACCCAGCATGTCCACGCCATGCGCGGGCTGGATCTGACCGATCTGACCTCGCGTTCCGAAGCGGACCGCAGACTTGCGCTGTCGGTTGCCGACCCGGCGCTGCGCGCCTTCTTCCTGCAATCGTTGGATCTGCGCGCCACCCCGCCGCAGTGGCGGCTGAACCTTGACGTGTTGGAAGCTGAAATGCCGAAAATCGTTGGCTGGCCGGAACCGCAGGGCCAGTTTGACGGCCCCACCCTGTTTCTGACCGGCGCGCTTTCACATTACGTCAAACCCGAACACCGCGACAAAATCCGCGCGCTGTTCCCGAAAGCCCGCTTTGCCAAGCTGCCAGAGGCCGGGCACTGGCTGCACGCCGAACGCCCCCGCGAATTTGAACTGGCAGTGCGGGTGTTTCTAAACGCCTGATCCCGCACCACCTTTTTGACGGCGGATTAATCCAGCGTCCGTTTCATCCGCGCCAGCAGATTGTCTTTCAGAACAAACTGGTGGAACAGCGCCGCCAAGACATGCACCGCCACCAGAATGATCAGCAGTGGCTTGAACAGCTCATGCACCTCTGCCGCGGCTTCAACCCCGCCATACCAAGCCGCAAGGCCAGTGGCGGGGGCCAGCACCATCAGGGCATAAAGCGCCCAATGTCCCAGCTCGGCCGCCTTAACCATCAAGGCCGACCCGGCCGGCGCCTCGGGGGCGCCCCGCGTTGCCCGCAACAGCAAACGCCATGCCGCAAACACCAACACCGCGATACCGGCGATGATATGCGCCCAGACCCAAGTGGTCATTTCGGGTGCTTTGCCATCTTCAACCGCGCGCCACGCGCCGCCCATGTCTTCGCCAAAGATCAATTGAAACAGGATCAACCCTGCAACAACCCAATGCAGGCCAATCTGGGTAACCGAATAGCCTTTAACTGCCATGACTTATCCTTTCGCAACCGATGAAACCCGTTGCAGCCAGCTTGCCAAATTTTGCCGAATTTGTCGTGGGTTATTCCAACTGTTTGGCAACAAACCACGAAATCGGAAAGGCCAGAACAAAACCAACCGCCGCCGCGATCAGAATTGGGTTAAGCGTGCCATGTCCAGTGGTCAACGCGATCACCACACCGACCCCCATCAGGGTGGTGGCAACCATCGAAAACAGCGTCATCATCAGCCGAGACATCGTGAACCCTTTCATAAAAACAGGCCCACAGCCTAGCACCGTGCCGATAAAAGCGCCTTGATCCGCATCAAACAAATTGTAATTGCAGAATATAAACCGGGGCGCCTTGGGAACGCCCCGGTTTATGACAGGCTTACACCTTCAGGCTAAGCCCGCCTTGTGCCGCCGACTGCTCGGCACGGTCCAACAGCCGCTGCAGGGCTGCGCCACGGGCAAAATCGGGGTCAGCCACGCCTTCGCCGCGAATGGCCGCGATAAAGCGTTCGTAGATCGACGCCAGCACCGGGGCGTCAACATCATGCCACTGCGCCGATTGCAGGTCTGGCTCTAGGCAGGCGCGCAGGTGGCTGGTGTTGTTTTCCCAGCAAACCTCTAGCCCACCCTTGTCGCCATAAATCCGCAAGCGCAGATCGTTCAGATGGCCACTGGCAAAGCGCGTCGCCGCAACCGTGCCAAGCGCCCCGTTCGACAACACCACCTGCATCGTGGCGCTGTCGTTGGCGTCCAGCGGGTATTCCCCGATCTGGTCGCCCGGCGCTTTGTGAAAGGTTGCCAAACGGCACGACACTTCGGCCGCATCCAGACCCGCGACGAAGGTCGCGTAATCCAGAATATGGATGCCAACGTCGCCCAGCACGCCTTTGGAGCCGTGCTTGGTTGAAAGCCGCCACAGCCACTGGCTTTCCTTGTCCCAATGGCCCCAAGCCGGTTGGGTCAGCCAGCTTTGCAGATAGCTGGCCTCGAAATGCCGCACCGTGCCAATCGCACCATCGCGCACCATCGCCGCCGCTTTTTGCAGCGCGGCGACATTGCGATAGGACAGGTTGACCATATTCACCACGCCTGCCTTGGCCGCAGCAGCCGCCATCGCATCGGCGTCGGCCTCGCTGGTGGCCAGCGGCTTTTCGCACAGCACATGCTTGCCCGCCGCAAGGAACGGCATCGTGGTCGGGTAATGCGCCTTGTCGGGGGTGACGTTGGTTACCGCGTCAAACTGCCCCCAGGCAATCGCCTCGTCGATCGAGGCGAAGCGGTTGGCAATGCCATGCTTGTCGCAAAATGCCGTCAACTGTTCCGGGCGGGTGTCAATGCCCCCCACAACCGTCACACCGTCGATCTTGGCAAACATCTCGGCATGGTTATTCGCCATGCCGCCGGTGCCAAGGATCAAGATCCGAACCGGTTTCGACATTACCGGAACCCCTCTTCGCCGTCATGGTGCAGACGCGGGCCGCGTTCAACAATCGGTTCCAAGGCTTTGTCCACCGGCGTGTTCGGCGCATGGTTCGGGTTCATGATGCGCTTGTTCGGATTGTAAGCCCATTTCACCGCGTTCGAAATCACCCGCTGCACGTTGGCGTCGTGATAGGTCGGATAGGTTTCGTGGCCGGGGCGGAAGTAGAAGATATTGCCCGCGCCACGCTTGTAGGTCAGGCCCGAGCGGAACACTTCCCCCCCGGCAAACCACGACACAAACACGGTTTCCAACGGCTCTGGCACGCCAAAGGGTTCGCCGTACATTTCTTCGTATTCCAGTTCGAAATGGTCCGGCAAGCCCGCCGCAATCGGATGCTGACGGCTGGTCACCCACAGACGTTCGCGCTCGCCGGCTTCGCGCCACGACAGGTTGCAAGGTGCACCCATCAACCGCTTGAACGGTTTGGCAAAGTGGGCCGAGTGCAGGAAAATCATCCCCATGCCGCCCCAGACGGCATCACAGACCCGTTCAACGATCTCGTCTTGCACATCGCCATGCGCCGCGTGGCCCCACCACACCAGCACATCGGTTTCGGCCAGCTTTTCCTTGGTCAAACCATGCTCTGCGTCTTGCAGCGTGACCGTCGACGCCTTGATACCCTTGTCGGTATTCAAAGCTGCGGCAATCGTGCCGTGCATGGTCAACGGGTAAATACCGGACACAACTTTGTTCTTCTGCTCGTGGACGTTTTCGCCCCAAACGGTGACACGGATGCTCATGGCATGCTCCTTAAGAAAGTGTCGCGCCCCCAAAGGCAGGGGCGCGACGGGATGGTTTGAATAAATTTCAGCGGATCGGCGCGCCGTTGGCATCAAAGCGATGCAACATCCCCGCCTTCGGGCTAAGGCTGACCGTGCTGCCCAAGGCAACCGTCAACTTGCCCTCTTGCCGCACGATCAACGGCTCATCGCTGCCAACTTCAACGAACAGATAGTTGTCAGACCCCAGATCTTCGGCATGCACGACATTGCCGCTCCACATGCCACCGCCCGGAACCACGTCGATGTGCTCAGACCGAATCCCCAGCGTGGTGCAGCCATGATCGGCGGCGAACTTGCCGGTCAGGAAGTTCATCTTCGGGCTGCCGATGAAACCTGCGACAAAGATCGAATTCGGCCGCTCATAGAGCTCGGCCGGGGTGCCGACCTGTTCAAGCTTGCCGTCACGCAGCACCGCGATCCGGTCCGCCAACGTCATGGCTTCGACCTGATCATGCGTCACATAGATCATCGTCACGTCCGACATCGAATGGTGCAGCTTGGCAATTTCAAGCCGGGTCTGCACGCGCAGCGCCGCATCAAGGTTCGACAGCGGTTCGTCGAACAAGAACACCCGCGGATCGCGCACAATCGCGCGGCCAATGGCAACCCGCTGCCGCTGACCACCCGAAAGCTGTTTCGGCAAACGATCCAGCAGATGGTCGATCTGCAGCAGTTTTGCCGCCTCTAGCACCCGCTTTTTCATGTCTTCGGGGCTGGCCTTGGCCAGTTTCATCCCGAAGGCCATGTTATCGTAAACCGACATATGCGGATACAAAGCATAGCTTTGGAACACCATCGCGATGCCACGCTGCGACGGCAGCACGTTGTTCACCCGTTCGCCGTCAAACATCATGTCGCCGGACGAGATTTCTTCCAACCCCGAAATCAACCGCAACAGGGTGGATTTGCCGCAACCCGAAGGTCCGACGAACACCATGAATTCGCCCTTCTCGATGGTCAGATCAATGCCCTTGATGACATCCACCGCGCCATAAGACTTCTTCAGGTTTTTAAGTTCAATCTTTGCCATTTTTCAGCCCTTCACGCCGCCCGCGGTCAAACCCGCGACGATTTTGCGTTGGAAGATAAGAACGAGGATGATCAGCGGGATCGTCACGATAACGCTGGCTGCCATGATCGGCCCCCACGGAACCTCTTGCACCGAAGCGCCCGACAGCATCGCAATCGCCACCGGCGTGGTGCGGGTGATTTCTTGCGAAGTGAAGGTCAGCGCGAACAGGAATTCGTTCCATGCCCCGATGAACGCCAGCAACCCCGTGGTCACCAAAGCCGGCCACAACAGCGGCATGAACACTTTGGTAATGATGATCCAAGGCGTCGCACCATCCACAATCGCCGCTTCTTCAATCTCGACCGGCAGGTCGCGCATGAAGGTGGTCAAAACCCAAACCGTAAACGGCAGCGTGAAGATGGTATAGCTTAGGATCAGCGCCCAAGGCGTGTTGTAGATGCCCAGCCAAGTGATCAATTCGAACAACCCGGCCAGCACCGCAATCTGCGGAAACATCGAAACCGCCAGAATGGTCATCAGCAACAGGCCCCGGCCACGAAACCGCACCCGTGCCAGCGCATATGATGCCGTCACCGCCAGAAATAGCGCCAAAGCCACTGTGGTCGAAGCGATGAAGATAGAGTTCAGGATATTGCGCGGAAAGGTGCGCCCACCCAACACCGTTTCATAGTTGCCCAGATCAAAGTGCTTGGGGAAGTAGTTCACTTCGAAAAGGGCGGTGCCGGTGGCGAAAGACGTGACGATGGCGTAGTAGAACGGGAATACCGAAAACACCACGATCACCACCACCAGCGCGTAAAACGCGATGGATTTCAGCAGCTTGTTGTTGCTGTTCATTTGCTGCCCTCGCCGCTTAGGTCAACTTTGCCAAGCCAGATGTAAAGCGACACGAAGATCGCCAGAATGGCGAACAGCAGCGTCGATTGTGCCGACCCGTAGGCAAACTTGTCAAAGTCGAACAGGTTTTCCTTCGAGATGATCGACATGGTTTTCGTCGCCGCCGAATTCGGCGTCAGCACATACATCAGGTCAAACACCCGCAGCGCATCCATGGCGCGGAAGATCACCGCCACCATCAGCGATGGCCAGATCAGCGGCAGGGTGATCTTGAAGAACACCTTCACCGGGTTGATCCCGTCGATCTTTGCGGCCTCGTAAATGTCACGCGGCACCATCTGCAAACCGGCCAGACACAGCAGCGCCATGAACGGCGTGGTTTTCCAGATATCCACCATCAGCACCGCGGCCATCGCGGTATCGACGTTTGCGGTCCATGCCAGCTTTTCGCTCAGCAGACCCAGTTTCAGGCCCATGTCATTGATGATGCCGTATTGGTCGTTCAGCATCCACGCCCACATCTTGGCCGACACAATGGTCGGGATCGCCCAAGGGATCAAAATTGCCGCGCGCACAAGGCCACGGCCTTTGAATTCGGCATTCAGCACCAGCGCCACAATCAGGCCCAGCACGGTTTCGCAGCCCACAGACACCAGCGAAAAGCGCACGGTGTTCCAGACTGCGTTCCACCACGCCGGATCAACCAAGGTGCCCTTATAACGCACAGCGCCATTCGAAAGCGTCTGCACCCGCAGATAATTGTCAAATCCTATCCATTTGCCGCCATAAAGATCGTTCAGCGACGTGTCGGTAAAAGAGAACCAAACCGTTCTCATCAAAGGCCAGGCTGCCACGCAAAACAGCGCCGCCAGCATGGGTGCCAAGAACCAGAACGCGGCACGCTGGCGCTGCTGTTGCAGGCTCAGGCCACTGTCCTGCCGCGTGGCAGAGTTTGAAATTGTCATTGCTTCCCCCCTTGCAACGGCCCCACTTTGAAGGCCGAAAAAGAAAGATGGGCGGCGGTTAAGAAGGTTCGTTTTCAAACCTTCCCGCCGCCCATCCTCAAGGCTTGCCCGTGATCGGGAGGATTACCAGGCGTCGCCCTTCAGATCGGTCAGATCAGCTTCAAGGCCAGCAAGGTTGTCCGCAGCCGAACCGTTACCAGCCAGCGTTTCGTGCACAGCCGACCAGAACTTCGACGACACTTCGTTATACTTGCCAAGCGTCGGTGCCGACGGACGCGGAACAGCGTTCAGGAACACGTCTTTCCACTGCGGAATGATCGGCTGTGCGGCGGCTATATCGGCGTCGTCATACAGCGCCTGAATGGTCGGCAGGTTGGATTCGTTCAAAGCGCGCATCTTCTGCACTTCCGGGCCAGCCAGATACAGCGCCAAGCTGATCGCAGCTTCCTGATGCTTGGAATACTTCGACACCGCGACGTTCCAGCCACCCAGCGTTGCCGCCGAGGTATCGCCTTCTGCGCCAACCGGCAGCGTGGTCACAGAGAACAGGCCTTTCACAGCCGAGTCGTCGCCATTGCCCAGCGTGTAAGCATAGGGCCAGTTGCGCATGAACGCGGCGTTGCCGGTCTGCCAAACGCCACGGGCTTCTTCTTCTTGATAGGCCAGAACGCCTTCGGGCGAAATCGTGCCAACCCAGCCCTTAGCGGTTTCAAGCGCCTTCGCGGCCTTTTCGTTGTTGATCGAAATGGTGCCATCGGGCTCGACGATCTGACCGCCGCCGAACGACTTCACCCATTCCAGCGCGTCGCAGGTCAGGCCTTCGTAAGCGTTGCCTTGCCAGACAAAACCCCAGAAATCGCCTTTGCCAGCAGCGCGTTCGCCGTCCTGAATGGTCTGCGCCGCAGCGGTCAGCTCATCCCAGGTTTTCGGCACGGCAACGCCGTATTTCTCCAGCAGGTCTTTGCGATAGTAAAGCGCCGGTGCGTCGGTGAACAGCGGCAGCGCAACCAGCTTGCCACCCACGGTTTGCGACTGCACGATCGACGGGAATTCGGTCGGGATCAGGTCTTTCGCAGCTTCGGTCAGGTCGACGAAGTGGTCAGCCAGTTGCGGCGCCCAGATCACGTCGGTCTGGTAAAGGTCGATGTCCGAAGCACCAGCCGCCAGCCACAGGCGATATTGGCCGAACTGGTCGGTGGTCGATGCCGGCATCGGCACCAGCGTCACGGTGTTGCCGGTCTTTTCTTCCCACGGCTTGACGTAGGCTTTGAAGTTTTCAACCGCGTTGCCGACAGCGCCGGAAACGTAAAAAATCTCGTCAGCCATTGCCGGTGCGCCGAATGCGGCAGCCAGCGCAACAACGGCAGCAGACCGCAGCGCACGGCCCTTGAAACCAAAGGACATGGAATTCTCCCTGATGTTTGTTTGCGCCCTCCGGCGCGTCCCTGTTCAAAACGCCTCATTTTCCGACCCTCGCAGGCTGGCCTCCCGAAGCGTTTGACAGATCAGTAGCGCAAACATTGGCATTGCGTCAACGATTCTCGCCCCAAAGCGCTTTCAAATTTTTGTCCGAAACGTCAAAAGCCGCATCCAGCCCCCCAAGATTTCAAACCACCCCACCGCGCCGCAACGCAGCATTTCAACTTTTGAAAGCGGGGAATGAACAGCCACGAAATACAGCCTATCCTACTGTTAATATTTACATATATTCGATACAACGAAATCCGCCGCAGCCAGACACCACCCAAAAACCACCCCCACAGCATGGCGCTAAACCCCGTCCCAAAGCAGCGTAGATTTCGACTGTTTACGCTTTGAAAATCTCAAAGCGTGGCCAACCAAAGCCCGACAATCCCCGCCAAGGCACCTTGCCAAGCGGCCAAAGCAGTCGCACAGTCTGCCCAAGGATCGCTGTTGCCCGCTTTGCTTTGCCTGTTCACTGTGATGGTCAGACCTAACCACCCAAACCTGACCGTCAGGCACCGCAACCCAAGGCAGGCGTCAGCAGGCTGAAAGGGAAAAGTTGTGGTTCAAGACTCTGCAAACCCCACCCAAACCGCCGTCTTGCCGACCGACTTGCGCAGGCAATGTGATCCGGCGGTTTTCGATTTTGCCACCACCGCCGATCTGGAACCGCTTCCTGCCCTGATCGGCCAGCAACGCGCGCTTGATGCGATCCGCCTTGCGGCGCGAATTTCGCATCAGGGCTTCAACCTGTTCGTGCTGGGGCCAGAAGGCAGTGGCCGCCACACCGCCGTGCTGCAGATGTTGAAAAGCGAAGCCGAAAACCGCCCCACCCCGCCCGACTGGATCTATGTTTTCGATTTCGACAACCCCGACAAGCCGCGCGCGCTAAAGCTGCCCGAAGGCACCGCCCGGCCGTTTCAGGCGGCAATGCAGGCAATGGTCGATGATCTGGCCACCGACATCACCGCCTTGTTTGAATCCGAAGAATACCAAAACCGCCGCCGCGCCATCGAACAACGCTTTGCCAGCCGCAACGACGCGGCGTTTCAAAAGCTGAACGAAGACGCGCACACCCGTGGCGTCGCAATCTTGCGCACCCCGATGGGCTTCACCATTGCCGCCATCAAGGGCGAAGAGGTGATCGACCCGCAAACCTTTGCCAAACAACCAGAATCCGAACGCGCCGAAATCGAGCGCAAAGTGGCCGACACCAGCAAAGATCTGGAACGCTATCTGAAATCCTTGCCAAAGCTGGAAAAGGAAAGTCGCAAGGCCGTTGCAGAACTGAACGCAAAAATGGCGGAACAGGCGGTCAAAGACACGCTGTCAGATGTGCTGGCCGCCTTCGGCCATATCGAGGTGCTGAAATCCCATCTGCAGCGGGTTCACACCGACCTTATCGAAAACGCAGAGCTGTTCTTGCAAAAGGGCAGCACGGGCGACAATGGCCCCTTCCCGGTTGCGCGCACCAAATTTCACAGCGACCCCAGCTTTCACCGCTATGCCGTCAATGTCATGGTTTCCAGCGTGACAGGCAGCGGCCACGGCGCGCCGATCATCACCGAACCGTTTCCAACGCTGGCCAATCTGACCGGGCGGGTCGAACATATTTCATCAATGGGCACATTGATGACCGATTTCACCCTGATCAAACCCGGCGCGCTGCATCGGGCCAACGGCGGCTTTCTGGTGCTTGATGCCGCGCGCGTGCTGACCGAACCCTTTGCCTGGGAATCGCTGAAACGCTGTCTAGAACTGCAAGCGATCCAGATCGTTTCCGCCGCCGAAATGCTAAGCATGATGGCAACCACCTCGCTTGAGCCCGAACCGATCCCGCTGGATGTGCGGGTGGTGCTGGTGGGCAGCCCGATGGTGCATATGCTGCTGGTCGGGCTTGACCCCGACTTTGCGCGACTGTTCAAGGTTGGCGCCGACTTTAGCGACACCATGCAGCGCGACGACGCCTCGGTGCAGTTGTTCGCCCGCCTGATTGCCACCGTCGCCACCCGCGACCACCTGCGTCCGGTAACCCGCGATGGCGTTGCCGCGCTGATTGATGTTGCCAGCCGCCTTGCCGAAGATCAGGAAAAGCTGTCACTTGCGGTCGGCGCGCTGCTGAATGTGCTGTGCGAGGCAGACTATCTTGCCGCCGAAGCCGGCAGCGCCACCATTTCCGCCGCCGATATTCACGCCGCCCGCAAAGCCGCCGAAACCCGATCTGACCGGGTGCGCCAAGAGATGCAGCAGATGATGGCGCGCGGCTCGATCCTGATTTCCACCCAAGGCAGCAAGCTGGGCCAGATCAACGGCCTGACCGTCGCCGATTACGGCACGCTGGCCTTCGGGATGCCGGTGCGCATCACGGCAAGGGTGCGGATGGGCTCTGGCCGCGTGCTTGATATTTCGCGCGAGGTCAAAATGGGCGGCCCGATCCACAGCAAGGGCGTGCTGATCCTGTCCAGCTATCTTGCCACCCACTACGCGCTTGATGTGCCGCTGTCGTTGTGGGCCAGTTTGGTGTTTGAACAAACCTATGGCGGGGTCGAAGGCGATAGCGCCTCGCTTGCTGAACTTTGCGCGCTGCTATCGGCCTTGGCCGGACTGCCGCTGTCGCAATCGCTTGCTGTCACGGGGTCTATCAACCAGATGGGTGAAGTGCAGCCGATTGGCGGCGTGAACGAAAAGATCGAAGGCTTCTTCGATCTGTGCAATTCGCGCGGCCTGACCGGCAAGCAAGGCACCATCATCCCGCGCCAAAACGTCAAAACCCTCATGCTGCGCGACGATGTTGTCGCCGCCGTCGCCGCAGGGCAGTTCTATATCCATGCCGTGTCGCATGTGGACGAGGCGATGGATATTCTAACCGGCATCCCGTCTGGCAACCGTGGCAGCGACGGCCAGTTCGAAGATGGCACCGTCAACGGCAACGTCGAAGCACGACTGCTGGATTTCGCCACCGCGCTGCGCGATTTCAGCAAATCTGATGACACGATCGACGACGGCGCTTTCGACGAAAATTAACCGGCCGCACAACTATAACATGCAGCGCAAAAAGGCGGCAAATACCGCTGGCCTGCGTTGCAAACATGGCCGCGCCCGCTCTACCCCAATGCCCCACGCAAAACCCATTGGAGAAATTGACTAAACCGCCAATTCGCAGCCTCTCAACGGATAACAAATGTCAATCAACCAGAGAGGTCATGAAAATGTGCGGCGCGTGCGAAAAAACCAAAACGAACACTGTCCACCGCCGTCAGGTTCTGGGCTTTGCAACGGCGGTTGCGGGCGGTGCCCTGTTCGGCCTTTCGGCTGGTCACGCGCAGGCAGATGAATGCGCCGCCTTCCTGGCCAATGCGCAAGCTGCCACCACGCCCGATCAGGCGATCCAGATGCTGGTTGACGGCAACGCCCGCTTTGTCGCCGGGGCATCGCTGAACTGCGACCTCTTGGCCGAAATGAAGGCAACGGCGGAAAAGCAAACCCCGTTCGCCTGCGTTCTAGGCTGCATCGACTCGCGCGTGGCACCGGAGATGGTGTTCAACCAACAGATTGGCGACGTGTTCGTTGGCCGTGTTGCGGGCAATCTGCCCACCGCCGAAATCCTTGGCAGCTTTGAATATGCCACCAAGGTTGCCGGCGCAAAGGCCATCGTTGTGCTGGGCCACAACCATTGCGGCGCGATCAAGGGGGCGATTGACAAGGCCGAAGTCGGCGCCAACCTGACCACGCTGTTGACCGAAATCGAACCGGCAATCGCCGCGACGCCGCTGGAAGGCGAACGGTCGTCAAAGAACCACCAGTTCGTCGAGGCGGTTGCCGAAAGCAACGTGCGCTTTGCGGCTGCCGCCATCACCCAAAGAAGCACCGTGCTGAAAGAACTGGTCGATGCGGGCGCACTCAAAGTGGTTGGCGCGCTTTACGATATCGAATCCGGTAAAGTCACCTTCCTCGCCTAAACTCGCAGTCACACCGCTCGGATCACCCGATCCGGGCGGTGTTTTGCCTTTCCGCACGACCGCCCGCACCGCCGATTTGCGCGGGCCTTTATGGCGCCGCTTCGCCTCGCCAAGCCGCCCCACACATAGCCAAAACCTAAGCACTTACGCCTGCGTGTTTAGCGAAAAGCTAATCAAAGCTGCAGGAAAACATTATTTTCCCGAACCAGCCTCTGCGCTAGATCAGCGGCTACACCGCAGCAAGATTGGCTGCTAAGCTTCAGAAAACCCAATATAAGGACGTCGACATGCCAACCGAAAACGTCGATACGCTGATCATCGGCGGCGGCCAGGCAGGGCTTGCCATGAGCGAACACCTCAGCAAACGCGGCGTGTCGCATCTTGTTGTGGAACGCAACCGCATTGCCGAACGCTGGCGGTCCGAACGCTGGGATTCGCTGGTTGCCAATGGCCCGGCCTGGCATGATCGGTTTCCGACCCTGAACTTCGACGACATCTCTCCCGACAGCTTTGCGCATCGTGACCGCATCGTTGCCTATTTCGAAGCCTTCGCCAAACATATCAATGCCCCAATCCGCTGCGGTGTCGAGGTGACCTCGGTCACACCGAAAGCCGATGGCACCGGCTACCGCGTCGAAACCAGCACCGGGGCAATCGAAGCGCGCAATGTCGTTGCCGCCACCGGGCCGTTTCAGCGCCCGATCATCCCGACCGTGGTGCCTGAAAGCTCCGGCATCGTGCAAATGCACTCCAACGCCTACCGCAACCCCGGCCAATTGCCCGAAGGCGCGGTGCTGGTGGTTGGGGCCGGGTCGTCCGGTGCGCAGATCGCTGACGAATTGGTGCGCGCGGGCAAGCAGGTGTATCTGTCGGTCGGCCCGCATGACCGGCCGCCGCGCGCCTATCGCGGCCACGATTTCGTCTGGTGGTTGGGCAAGCTGGGCATGTGGGACGCCAAGACCCGCGAACCGGGGATGGAGCATGTGACCATCGCCGTCAGCGGTGCGCGCGGCGGTCACACCGTTGATTTCCGCGATCTTGCGGCCAGCGGCATCACGTTGGTTGGCCGCGCCGAAACCTTTGCCGATGGCGTGATGCACTTCCGGCCCGACCTTGCGCGCAACATAGCCCTTGGCGACGCGAACTACCTGTCGGTTCTGGACGCCGCCGATGCCTATATTGCCAAAGAGGGCCTTGATCTGCCGACAGAGCCTGACGCCCGCAAAATCGGTCCCGACCCGGATTGCGTCACCAACCCGTTGTTGCAGCTAAACCTTGTTGATGCTGGCGTCACCTCGATCATCTGGGCCACCGGCTTTGCGCTGGATTTCAGCTGGCTGAAGGTCGATGCGTTTGATGAATTGGGCCGCCCGGCGCATGATCGCGGCGTATCGCAAGTTCCTGGGATGTATTTCCTTGGTCTTGCTTGGCTTTCACGCCGCGCCTCGCCCTTCATCTGGGGCGTCTGGCACGACGCCGACTATCTGGCAGGCCACATCGCCGCGCGCGGCTAATCCTACCACATCGCCGCAGCGCAACCCGCTGCGGCGATGTCATGTCTTACGCAGACGTGGCGTTTCAGGGCCGAAGGATCGGGGTGCAGTAGTAGCTGGATGGATTGGTCGGGTCGATATTGACGCAGGACCATTTCACCGACTTGGCCTCTGCAGCAGCCGGAACCAAGACCGGCGCAACCAACAGCGCCGCGACGATAGCGCAGATAAAAGATTTCACATCAAACTCCTTGTTCAGCAATGCGTGGCTGTGCTGTCGCACATGCCGCCACCCTGCCGATAACAGGCCTGCCTGAAAACCTACCAAGGTCTGATCAGCTTACGCCCGAACGTCTGACCCGAACGCCAGCTAGGCCGGTCTGCCCTCTGCAACGGCACCGCCGTCGGTCGAAGGAAGCTGCGCGCTATCGGTTGGCTGATGGAATTGCGCCTGCGCACGGCCCGCATGCTTTGAAGCGTAAAGTGCGGCGTCCGCGTCACTCAGCATCCGCTCTGGGTCTGGCGCCGAATAGCGCGTCGAAATCGTCAACCCGATCGAGGCTGAAATCGCGCAGCTTTGCCCCTCGAAACTGATTGGCGTGCTTAACCTGTCAATGATGCGCTGCGCGATCTGCGCCAGCCGCGCGGTATCTGAAAGCCCCGGCAGCACCACCACAAATTCGTCGCCGCCAATCCGTGCCACCAGATCACTGGCGCGGGTTTCGATGGTCAAAGATTTTGCAACCTCGCGCAAAACCGTGTCACCCGCGGCATGGCCAAACGTGTCGTTGACCTGCTTGAAATAATCCAAGTCGATATGCATCAGGCCAAAATCAATGCCCTGCGCAATCAACTGCGGCAAGCGCAGCTCCAGCGCGCGGCGGTTGCGCAATCCGGTCAGCGCGTCGGTAATCGCCTGTTCTTCCGCGACGGTCTTCGCCCCTTCCAGCCGCAGGTTCACCCGCCGCAGTTCTTGCATCACGGCCGTCTTCACTTCGACCAGATACAGCATTTCAACTGCAAGGTCGGTCACGGCAAAATCGGCGTCGGTCAGGCTATACTGGCGCACCGCCTCGATGATGCCGATACCAAACGACAGGTTAATCAGCATGCCCCCATCGGTTGCAATCGCCAAACCGCGCAAATGGCCGCCATCAATGCGCAGTGTCAGTTGCAGCCGCTGCCCGGCGCGGGCGCGCAATTGCGCCATCCCGGTGATCCCCGCCGGACGACGCACCGAAAAATGCCGAAAAACATCCTGCCCCAGCGGCACTTGGCCACCGATGATCTTAGCCAAAGTCGGCCCGATCCCGGTGATGCGCCCGTCGTCGTTCAGCGCCAGATACATCGGCATCAGGCGCGACAGGCTTGCATGGTCCAATCCAACCATTTTAGCCCCCCGGCATCGCAAGTTCGAACCGCCGCCCGGCGCTATGCGCATGGTCCAGCAGATGCACCGTCACCACTTCGCGGCCATCGTCGATGCCGCCATGATCCAGCAGCACCAGCGCGCCGTAATCATCCGCCATGGCCCGCAGCAGGCCCACAACCACATGGCCAATGCCCGGCACCAATTGCGACACCCGCAGCAAAAACCGGCCATCCGCCAGATCTTCTAACGCAAACTCTGGCACATCCAAATCCGGCAGGCCAAGGCGGCCATGTTCGGGCAGATCTTCCATCGAATGCAAAAACTCGACAAAATTCACCCCGCCAAAGCGCAGCAACCGCCGCAGCCCTTCAAGGTTCGGGTGTGACACCAGATAGGTGCCCAGATCTTCCAAAACGGTTTCACGCGGCCGCGCCAATTGCTTGGCTGCTGCGTCCACCACGGCATGCGTCAAACAATCGTCATAGCTAAGCAGCGGTTCAAAGTTGTCAAAACCAAGCTCTGCCGCGCCAGCAATGCTTTGCCAGGCGCAGGCACCATAAGTGTCGCGCAAAAAGCACTGAATCGAACGGTTGATCAGCCCATGCATGACGGCGCTCGTACCAAAAGGTCAAACATCAGACTAGTTTCACCTCGTTAAGATTTGCCGAATAGCTCATGGCAGCATCAACAGGTCGGTTTTACCCGCCCGCAACAGGTTGAACGGCGCGGCTTGCACCGCTGGCGCCGCAAGTTGCAACGCTGCCAAAAGCGCCGCACCTTCGGCTTGCTCTGGCAAAAATCCGGTGTGGCTGGAAATGCCGTGTTGCACCAAGTTTCCAGCATCTAGCGAAAGGCCGCTGTAACTCATGAAGCCGTCTGCGCTGCTGGTCACCATCAGCGCCTCTTCTCCGGGCGCATCCGTCCACAAATCGGCCACCACCATCGCACAAGCGCGCGGGCCAGCGGGCAAAATCACCTGACAGCTTGCCAGCCAGTAAGACAGCAGTGCCGGATCGGCCGCCGCCAACATCGCATCCCGCGTGGCGGTTGCCGTTGCGGGTTGCAGCGGCAAAATCGCCACCAAATCCGCGCGCAGCTTTTCGGCATCCGCTTCGGTTTCAACCGGATCACCCGCCAGTGCCGCCGCCAAAGCCTCTTGCCCCGGCAGCTTTGCCCGCGCCTCTAGGTCTGCCCGCGCAGTAGCGCCAGCAAGGCCCCATTGTGAAATCGTGTAAAGCTCTAGGTCTTTCACATCGCCGCTGGCATCAAAGCGCGCGATCTGGCTGCGCGTCGAAATCGCCTCTGGGCTGATCACGCCCAACCACAGCGCCGCCGACCCGATCAGTCCCAAGGCCATCGTCACATTCGCAGACCGTATCCGCGCCCGCCAATTGCCGCGCAGCACCGCCACTGCGTAAAAGCCGCCATAACCC
>Ga0255096_1000668_pt1 | contig 15886 bp, 16 predicted proteins | sample Colum_Atlam_RepA_2_FD_188563 | JGI IMG/M metagenome (GOLD analysis project Ga0255096, IMG submission 188563) | Freshwater microbial communities from Columbia River, Oregon, United States - Colum_Atlam_RepA_8d | ecosystem: Environmental > Aquatic > Freshwater > River | place: USA: Oregon...
GGATCTGCAAACAGTGGCGCGGCGAAATTGCCGTGCATCGCATCGTTGTGAGTCTGTTGCTGTCGCCGCGCCACTGTTTGCAGATCCAGTGTTACGGCAAGACTGGCGGCCATATAGTCGAAATCAGCGTAGCTGCTGTCGCCGTTGCCGTTGAACTGCAGTGAGCTGGCGCGGCGGTAGCGGTCGATGCCGGTGCTCAGCAAAAGTCCGTTGCCAAAGCGGCGCTGCAGCGAAATTCCTGCACTGACAACACCGTAGCCGGCAAGGCGTGGATCACTGGAATACTGGGCCGGCAACAGCGCAGGTGAGAAGTTGCTGAACTGCGGCAACAGGTCGAGCAGTGCCGGATCGAGTTCTTTGCCGGCGGCATCGAGATAACGGCCGTCCACTGTGCGCAGGTAACGCTGACTGGTGTCGTTGGCATTGAGCCAGATTTCATTGCCGTTGCCATCACGCGCGATGCCGCGATAACGCTGCAGGCTGACAAGGTGCGATTGGTGGAACCACGCCGCGCTCTGGCTGTACCACCGCAGGCGCGGCGCCAGCTGCCACTCACCGATGGGTTGCAGCCACTGCAGCTCTATCGCGTGACTCTCAAGCTCCCAGTCGTCGCGGCTGTAGTCGTAATCCACATGCAATGCGGCGTTGAACGGTGCGATGTGCTGCACGTAACGCACACTGGCAGCCTGAGTACGCCGCGTATCAGGGCGCTGTTCCAGCAAGGCGCGCATGTCGCCACGCACCTGTGTACCGGCGGGCGTAACCAGTGCCGACGGATCGACAAACACCACGCTCATCGCACGGTATGGATTCTCCAGATAACCCTGCGCTTCGCGCACGCTGAAGCCAATGTCGATGAGAGCACCACGATTGAGTACCTGTGTCAGCGCAAAATCGAAACTGCGATCCGTGCTGGTGGCCTGCAGCACCGCAGCACCGCCACTGCGCAGCAGCGTGGCCTGCACGCCGGTGGTAGTCACATAGGGCAACCAGGGGCCGGCGATGTCGGCATTGATGCGACTGCTGGTGTAAGCGGCGCCGACAGCAAAGGTGGTGTGCTGTTCGTTGAAATGAAATTCGCTGCGCACCTTGGCGTGCTGCGAGCGGTAATCGGGTTCGTCCGACAGGCTGAGTGCTGCTTGCAGCCGTTGGGGTCCATTGGTTTGCGCTACTGCCAGATCAAGTTGACGGCGCAATTCCGGCGACGCCGACGACATCACTGTTTCACTGGCGTTGGACGCCTGCAGGGTGCCGTCTGAATTCCGCTGCAGTGGAATCAGGGAAGGTGTCATCAACAAGGTGCCGTTGATCAGCGGCGACGCACCCGAGATCACGGTGCTGCCATTGCTATTGATGCGACGGGCACGATTGCCACCAAGCGCCACCGGCGCAACAGTGACTGGCGTGGCACCGGACCATGAATCCTGCGCAAGGCCGAAGTCGAGCTGCAGATTGTCTGTCAGCGCGCGACTGCCACGCATATCGAGGGTCCACGCCTGCAGTGGCGTCAGGCCGGTGTCGATGGCGGTGTGGCGTTTGCCTTCTTCGAAACGGCTGGCCTGCACACTGATGCTGTTCACCGGCTGCGCCGTGGCCTGCAGGCCGGGCAACAACAGTGCGGCAGCAGTCAGCGCCTGCAGCGGGGTTGCCTTGCGGCAACGCTCAATAACAGCCACAACCACCACCGGACGCCGACCCTGCGGCGCTGCCGGCTTCGCGGCTTTGCCGCACATGGCTGTTGCGGGCTGCATCCAGCACCAATGGTGCCGGTGCCATGGCTGGCTGCGCCAGGATGTCGCGCTGCCACGGTTCCACGTGCTGGCAGCCGCCAAGCAGCGCCAGCGTCAGCAGCATGGCCACAGGTTTCATTTGAATTGGTCTACCAGGATTTCAGTGCCGGTGTGGCCGGAGTCATGCCCTTTATTGTGGTCATGTTCGGCGGTCACGCAATGCCATTCGATATCGATGTCGCGCGGGCCGGCAGCGGTTTTGTTGATCATCATGGTGTAAACGCCACCGCCGCCCTGCAATTGCAGCGGCAGCGTGTAGTCGGCGTCGCCGGAGGAGTTGTCGGTGATGGAAACAGCCTGTTTTCCCTTCAGCAATTGCACACTGACAAGCAGGCCGGGTATTGCCGGTGAATTGTCGCGCAGGCGCACTTGCAGTGCATCGGGCGGGCCATTGCCGTCATCAAAACAGGTGACGCGGGCCAGCGCCGTGAAGGTGGCGCTGATTCCGCGTGGGTCCATCGTGGCGCGTGCGGTGTGGGCCGACGCCATTGGCATGAAGGAGAACAGGGCCAGCATCAGCAGTGATGCTGGTGCGCTTCCATTCATTTGGGCCATATCTGCACTCCGTTGTATTTGATGGGCATATCGCGTTGCAGCTGCGCCGGCGAAATCCGCACGTCCACCGTGGTGCCGGTGCCGCCACAGGAAGCCGGCAGCGGGTTGGTGGTGAGATTGCGCGTGATTGTCAGTCGGGCAGAGTCATCGGTCGTACTGTTATCGTATACGGTTTTCAGCGTGTTGGATGTCCAGAATTCGGCAACTCCGGGTTCGTGCAGGCGGGCGGGCGTCGTAATCTCGCAGATATCGACGATGCTGACCTGGAAACGCACGCTGGTGGCACACGAGAGCGGGTTGATGCTGGTGGGGTTCACGCGGAACGGCACATAACCCACCATGTGGTTGGGCATGCCCTTGCCGCCGCCGGCCCACAGCCCAACGACATTGCCGAGTGCGTCGTTCTTCTCATCAACATCCGTGAACACCGCACGGTTCACCAGCGGCTGGATATTGGGACCCCAGGCGGTGATGAAATCACTCAGCTTGCCGGTATAGGCCACGTTGTTGACGAGCAAGGTTGAATCGGCTCCATCAGGAAACACCACCGACGTTCCGATGACACTGGTGCCATTGCCACAGGCATGGCCTATCTGCACATTGTTCAGCACTCGCACGCCTTCACTCATTGTGGGCGTTTCCAGCGTGGTGTGGGCGAGGGCGGCGTTGATGCAGGCGAAGGCGCCGAGTAGCACTAGTGATTTATGGATGCGTTGCATCGCAGAGTCCCTGCAGTGATTGTCAGATGGCCCTATGATCCCGGCGCATGCAGTGGCGGACAATGTGACAAATGGTCGCAGCCTGCGTCTTCATTGTCGCACCGGCTTCTTTTGGAGCATGCGCTGCAATGTGCGGCGATGCATGCCAAGGGCGCGTGCGCTCGCCGAGATGTTGCCGTCGTGTTGCTGCAATACCTGTTGAACGTGTTCCCACGCTAGTCGCTTGACTGAAAGCGTTGATGCTTCTGCGGAGACTGCCACCGCCGGTGCGGCCACTGTCGCCTCTCCAAGACCCAGCTTGCCGAGTATCGCGTCGGCGTCGAGCGGCTTGCAGGCATAGTCGAAGGCGCCTGCTTTTATCGCCGTTACCGCGGTAGCGACCGACGCATAGCCGGTCAGTATCAGAATTCGTAACGCCGGATTGATCGCGAGCAGCGGAGCAATGCAATCCAGCCCGGATTCCTGCGCAATTTTCAGGTCCACCACCGCATGTGACGGCGGAGTCTGCTGTGCCAGTTGCAGCGCTTGTGTGCTGTTGCACGCCGCCAGCACACGATGGCCGCGTCGCTGCAATGCACGCTGCATCACGCCGACAAAAACGGCATCGTCATCCAGCACAAGTATGGTGAGCGCTTCAGTCATCAGCCTGTTCCAGCGGCAGTTCGATCACCGTCAGTGTGCCGCGCGGCTGTTGTGGGTACAGGCTGACGCTACCGCCAAGCCGGTTCAGCGTGGCCTGACTCAGCACCAGTCCCACGCCCATGCCATCAGGTTTGCTGCTCTGTATTGCGGTACCGAGTTGTTCCAGCAGTTCACGTGCAATGCCGGGGCCGTGGTCGCGCACCTGCATCGTCCACTGCTGCGGCGTCCATTCGACACTGATACTGATGCCGTCGGGGCTGGCGTCGCCGGCGTTGTTCAACAGGTTGATGAGCGCCTGTTCCAGCGTTGGGTCCACCTGCAGCGAGGGGCTGGGGTCTTCCAACATCTTGAGGTGGCAACTCACTTCCGGCCGCAGCAGTTGCCACTGCTGCAGCAGTTCGCCAACGAAGGTTGCCACTGAAAGCCGGCGCACCTGCTGGCGTTTGAAATCGGCTTTTTGCACGAGGGTCTGCAGTGTGCTGCGGCAGTGGTTGAGCTGGCCCTGCAGCATGCGGATGTCGTCAGAGAGTGTGGCATTGGCCTTGTGCTCGTCGGCGAGTTCACCCAGCAATACCGCCATGGTGCCCAGCGGTGTTCCGAGTGCATGTGCGGTGCCGGCTGCTTGTGTAGCCACTGCCAGGATCTGCTCGTTGCGCAGCGTTTCTTCCCGGTATTGCCGCAGGCGCTCCTCACGCTGACGCAATTCGGCAGCGAGTTTGACCACAAAATAGATAACCAGCGCTGCGCTCACTGCAAAGTTGAACCACATGCCGAGGCTGTGCAGGTTAGGCGCTGTGTCAGTGGCCGTCATGCCCAGGTGGGCTGCGTGTTCGTCCACCGGCATCAGCGCCGGCAATGGCTGGTAAAAAAACAACAGCAGCGAATAACTGCCCAGTGCAATACCGCCCAGCAGCGTAGCCGGCAGCGCCGGCAGTGCAGCAGCAGCGATGGTCACCGGCACCAGCAAATAGGACACGAACGGATTGTTGGCGCCGCCGGTGAAATACAGCAGCAGACTGAGCCCGAGCACGTCGAGCAGCAGATGGGTGAAGAATTCGCGCTGTTCAGGCGCGCCGGCCCGTTGCAGCCGCAACAGCAGCGCACCGTTGAGCAAGGCAAGCAGTGCAATGATGCCGATGATCAGCGGATAGTCGAGGTCCAGCGCCAGCGCGTAGCGTGCATAGGCCAGCGCCCCCAGCTGCAACACGAACACGATGCTGCGTATTACCAACAGGCGGTAGAGATTCTGGTGCAGCGGGCTTTGGGTAGGGAGGCGGGTCACGCAGCGGGGGGCAATTGGCACCGGCAGGGGCGCCGGCGGTTGCCGCGGATGTTAGTCCCGCCCCGTGGCGCTGTCATGCGACAAAACGCCGCAGGTTGCCCGGCAGGGTCCAACACCATCGGTTCGATGTTGGCTAAAGTGGCAAATCAGTACTCCCACCGCACGTGGTCATTGATCAGGTCGAAGTATTTGCCTACCGGTTCCTGCGGGTTGCCCAGTACCACCAGCGTGCCGCCGGCCACCGGGGTGATGGTGCCGCTGAAGCGGGCATCGGAGATGGTGGTTTCCCGCGCAACAACACGGGCAGGGATCATCATCAACGACACCGGACCGGTGTCGCCGTCGACAATCATGTGTACGGAAAGCTTCTTCGCCAGAAAGCAGTCTTTGGCGAAAACGACGTTCATGGCTTCGGTGTCCGGGCTGGATTCCAGTCGTGCTCCCAGCCGCTCTTGCATGCGGGAGTTCACATCCTGCAGCGATACATGTCCTTCGCTGGCCAGGAAACGTTCCTCGGCATAGACATGGGCCAGGATCTCGGCTTGCAGTTCACCCTCAGACTGCGGCTGGAACCACTGGGCCAGCAGCAGGAACAGCCCAAGACAGGCCGCAACCGGCAGCGCGCGGCGCCAGAACGAATCGTTGGACGCAGGCACAGCCTGAAGGTCAGCCGCCGCCACCAAGGCAGGGATTGCCAGCAACTTCTGCTCCAAGCCTGCCGGCGACGCTGGCGCCTTCAGTACGGTTTCCAGTAACTGTTCGAAGTCGTTGTCGTTCATCTCACTCATCTTTTGACTCTTTACCGTCCAACAGGGCGCGCAACTGGTTGCGTGCACGAAACAAACGGGTCATTACCGTGTTGTTGTTCAACTCCAGCAAAACCCCGATTTCCTCCCCACTGAAGCCGCCTATCACCTGCAATGCCAAAGGGTCCCGGTATTCCGGTTCCAGCGACATGATGGCCTTGTGCAGCATATGGGCTTCCATCTGCTGGTCCGGCTCCAGGTGGCCTGCATCCGGCAGTGCCATTTCATGTTCGTCGATGTCGTCCAGTTCAGGACGTTGTTTCTCGTACAGGCGGGCGTTTTCGCGCCGCAGGATCGTGAACAACCACGCTTTGGCCGAGTCCTGGCTCTGCAGGCTGTCAAATGCCCGCCATGCCCGCATGAAGGTTTCTTGCGTCAGGTCTTCCGCCAAAGGCTTGTGGCGGGTGAGCCAGCAGGCGTAGCGGTAGATGTCGTGGTAGTAGTCCCGCACAAGCGCTTCATAGCGCTTGCGTCTGGGCACAACGCTCTCCAAGACCGTACTGTCGGCAGTTTCTTGCGTGGTCATGGAGTTTTTGTCGGGAAAATTATGGGGGAAATCTACGAGGGTGGCCGACCACCAGTACTGTGAAGGCTTGCCATTTCAGGGGTCGCAGCATTATTGCCCAGCAGGGAAACGGGCGGCAAGCCATAGGCTCTGTCGCTATACTGACGACGAACTGCCACAACCGACCTGATAAGCGGGAGACACCCCATGCTGGACTGGAATGATTACTTGCGCATGTTCACCGGTCTGGTGGCCATAGTCGGTCCGCTCAGCACCGTGCCGCTGTTTCTTAATTTCACCGAGAACGTACAGGCGCAGCGCAAACGCATCGCACGCACCTCGGCCTTTGCCGTGGCGTGCATACTGGCTGTCAGTGTGCTGGCCGGTTCGCGCATCCTCAACATCTTCAACATCAGCATCGAAGGTTTCCGCGTGGCGGGCGGCATCCTGCTGCTGACTATTGCGTTCGACATGCTGCAGGCCAAAACCAGCCGCACCCGCCACACACCGGAAGAAGACGAAGAAGCGATGCAGTCCACTGCAATTGGTGTGGTGCCACTGGCCTTGCCGCTGTTGGCCGGGCCCGGTGCTATCAGCACGATGATCCTGTTTGCCCAGCAGGCGAATGGTTTTGCCCACAAGCTGGTATTGATTGCACTCGGGTTGCTGGTGGCCGGCATCGTGTGGATCTGTTTCCACCTGGCGCCGCAGATAGGCCAGCGGCTGAGTCAGACCACGATGAACATCGCATCGCGCGTGATGGGCTTGATCCTGGCGGCGATGGCAGTCGAATTCATCATCGACGGTCTCAAGACACTGTTGCCCGGGCTCGCCTGAGCCGGCAGTGACAGCTGCTGCTACTCGGTTTTCAGCAGCGGCTCGTAACGTTTGTCGGTCAGCATGTTCATGAACGCCAGCAGCGCGTCGATGCTGCGGGCATCCAGCGCGCGGCCGGCTTCGAGTTTGTCGCTGGCGATGGTGGTGGCCACTTCGGGCGGGCCCCAGTTCTCACCGGTTTCCGGATTGATCTGCGCCTTCGATCCCTTCTGCAAATACTTGTTGTAGAACTGCATCACCGTGCGCAGCTCGTTGAACACACCGTTGTGCATGTACGGCGCCGTGATGGCGACATTGCGCAGCGTCGGCACACGGAACTTGCCGTCCTGTGCTGCATCATCCACTGCCGGATGTTCCAGCAGGCCGTGGTCGATGTAGTCGCTGCCCTTGCCATTCGCTGCGCGCAGTGCGGCATTCACCGGCACGCCAATGTTCTGGTAGGTGTAGTTGCTGAACGTTTCCTGTTGCGCTTCCGGCAACTGCTGCAGCTGGTGGCACTTGTTGCAGTTGGTGAACTGGTTGGAGAAGAACAGCGTGATGCCGAGCTCTTCCTGTTCAGTCGGTTTGTACTCGCCGCGCAGATAGCGGTCGTACTTCGAATCGTATGGCGAGAAAAACGCGGTACGTTCCAGCGCGGCAATGCTCTGCTGCAAACCGTTCCACGCTTTGGCGGTATCGGCAAACACATCATCGCCGAACAGGCTTTTGAAGGCGTGCTGGTAGTTGGCGTTTTCCTGCAGGCGAGCGATTACGCTGGCGCTGTCTGGCATCCCCATCTCGATCGGATTCAGCGGCGGCCCGCCGGCCTGTTCTTCCAGCGTGGCGGCGCGGCCGTCCCAGAACAAACCACCGACATAATCATTGTCGGCATTGCGGCCGAAAGGCGGAATCGCCGCGGCATAACTGATGGTTGGCGCATTGCGGTCGCCGTAGCTCTTCATGTCACCCCCGAGGGATGCGGGAGCAGGTGTGTTGCCTTGATTATGGGCATCGCCACCGGTGGCGAGCGGTCTCCAGTCAGTGAAGGCCTGCGCTGGGTCGTGACAGGTGGCGCAACTCTGTGTGCGATCAAGCGAAAGATTCACATCGAAGAACAACGCGCGGCCAAGGTCTTCCAGCTCAGTCTGCCGCGTGGCGTCATCAGCGGCCGCCACCACACCGGCACTGCACAGCAGTGCAATGAACAGCGGTGCGCGTGTCATGCCACGGCTCCGCTACACAGATGGTTGTCCCACAACAGCGCCAGTTGTTCCGCACCGTCGAATTCAGTGACCACACCGCTGGCGAGGTCCAGCTCGGCCACCTTGCCCATGCCGGTGCTGTAGACAAAACCGTTGGCGCTGGCGATGACGCCGCAGTTGTCACGCGCACGCAGCGCATGCACCAGGGTGCCGGTGCTGCTGTCCCACACGGTGAACTGGTTGCCACGCGGGCAGCTGGCAGCGAAGTGGCGGCCATCGGCAGCAAAACGGATGGCACCGACATACTGGTTCAGTTGTGGCTGCAGTTCCGCCGGCGCCAACAGCAGTTGCAATGATTCGCCGCGCTTGTGGGTTGCTACCAGCGGTACTGTCATGAAGGCTTCACCTTCGAACTGCATGCCAAACACCACAGTGCCACTCGCATTCACATCAATATGGCGAATGCTGCTCTGGTGGAACTCTGCTGGCAGCAGTTGTTGTTCCAGCAGGGCGCCAGTGCTGCGATCAATGTAGGCAAGTGAGGGCTGCATGGTGTCGAGGTTGAGAATGTCGCGGTCGTGCGATGGATGTGTGCGGATGCCGCCGTTGGCGATCGCCAGTGTGTTGCCGTCGGGCATCAGCAGCAATTCGTGCGGGCCTACACCGCCGCTGGGCCAATCAAACGTGCGGGTGAGACTGACATTGCGGCCGCTGCCGTCCACTTTCCACGCCACCAGCCTGCCGCTGGTATCGCCCTCGTCGTCGAAGGCGTTTTCAGTGGTGTAGAACCACTCGCCATCGGCCGAAAACACGCCGTGACCATAGAAGTGACGATCCGCCGGTGCGCGGATTTCGCTGATCAATTCACCGCTGGCGGAATCTGCCAGCACCAGCGTGGTGCCGGGGCGGCGTGCAATCGAGACGAAAAATCCGCGGGTTTGATTCACGGCTACATGATGGCCGCGTTCGGGCAGCGGTAGTTTGAACACTTCATGGAAACTGCTGCCATCGTGACGGAAGCCGATCAGGAAATGCTGGTCGTCTCGCGTGGATGCCGCGCTCAACAGTAGCGGAGCACTGGCAGTGTCGTCCGTAGCCAACGCGCGCGCGGCCGGCCCCAGCAGCAGTGCGGTCAGAGCAAGGAATTGTCGGCGGTTGCAAAGCGGTGTCATGGTGTCAGATGGCAAACGTGATTGTGGGGCGGATTGTGTGGACAGCAGTGCTGAGTTGCAGTGACCCGGATCAATCGCCATCCAGACTGTTGAAGCCAAGATAGAGATCGGTTTTCTTCACTGCTGCTTCCAGTAGTTCAAACAAGGCATCGAGATCAGCATCCACCTGTTTCAGCGCAGCGTAACCTTCGGCCGACTTGACGGCGGTATTCATCGAATCAGGTGTAGCAGCCAGATCCTGCTGTAATTTGGCAAAGGCTTGCTGGATATCCGGCAGGTCGGCCGGCACCAGCACTGTATTGAGCGCTGGCGTTGAATCGTTGAAAAGCGTAGCAAATGCGGCCACGTTGGTGCGCAGATGCTGCACTGAGCGGTCCATGTGCCACGCTTCAGCGCGCCGTTCGCGCGCCGTTGCCTGGCTGTCGCCCAGCACGGCTTCCACTTTCTGCTGCTGGATGCGACGCACGCTTTCGATCACGGCTTTCAGATAGTCGATGGTGGCGTCCTGCGAACTCTCGAAGAAACCGCGTTCATCGGCTTTCTCCACAGTGGCACGGAAATCATCTCGCCAGCGCTGCGCTACACCGTGGGCAATATCGTCGAGGTTGTGGGCGATCGCCTGCACCACTTGGCAACGATAGGGTTCATTCTTGAGCGCGGCGAGGCTGTCGTCACTGAACAGCAGACGTTCCAGCGCCGGGAACCCCTGCACGCCCACGCTCTGTTGCGCAAAGGTTCCGGCCGTGAGTGCTGCCGGATCGCCAGCGGCCAGCAGGGCATCGAGCTGGCGCGCACCAGTGCCTTTGTCATCAGGCCAGAACTGCAGGCGGAAATTCCAGTTGAAGTAGGTGATGGGGCCGAACTGGATATGCTGCACGCCCTGCCAACCGTCGTAGGCAGCAATGAAGTCTTGCTGCAGGGCGCCCAGCGAGGTGTCATCAACCGCAGCACAGAAGCCGGCGGCATTGCTGGCCAATGGGGTAGTGGCGGCAGCAAAGCGGTCGTAGGCCGGGATCACCACAGCGTCCGTCATCGCCAGGTTCAATGGCGTCCAGTCGGTGTTCTGCGCCTGTAGCATGGGTGATCGGGTCATGGGTGGCAACCTGGAATCAATAATCATTCGCATTTGCATTATAGGCCTTGCAGGAAGCCCAGCAACTGCTCGCGCTGTAATTTTGTTGCCCTTTCATACGCATGTCGGCTGGCTTCGGCTTCACCGCCATGCAGTCCGATAGCCGCTTCCAGTGAGTCTGCGCGGCCATCGTGCAGGTAATGCATACGCCGGCCCAGGCCCCATAGCGCGGTGGTACGCCATTCGCTGGTGTCAGCCATCGCGCTGGAGGCGGGCAGGTCGGCGGCCAGTGCAGGCCCCATGTCGTGCAGCAACAGGTCGGTCCAGCCATGCAAGCTGGCCCCCGGCGCCGGCAAAATCGGTACATGGCAGCCATCACACCCGAACTCGCTGAAGAGCGGTTCAGTCGCCGCCGGAGGTGGCGGCAAGGGCAGGCTGCGCAGCCAGCTTTCCAGCAGGGGAATTACGCTGGCAGACACTTCGGTGTCGTTGGCCAGCGCTCCGGCTGGTAGTTGCAGGCAGGCGGTCTGACGGGAAGTGCAGTCGCCCCACGGTGAAGGATAGAAAGTATTGCCCAGCCCCATGTCGATGCTGAACGCCTTGCCGATCTGCTGCGCCAGCGTGGCGATATCCGCTTTGTAGCCGTAGCGTCCGGCCACCCGTCCGCTGATGCCGTTGCCGTCGCGGTCATCCGGATCGGCCAGTGCCTGCAGCGTGGTTTCGGCCACCAGTTCAAACAGGTAGCTGCCGGCCAGCGGGGGAGACAGCCGCCGTGAACCTTGATGGGCAAGTGGATGCTGACTATCCAACTCGGCCGGCAAACCGGCAACGGCATGGCGCTGCAATTGCCTGCCGTAGAACGGATCGTCGATCACCTGCGTCAGCGAATCGGGGAAGGCGCCGCTGCCACCGGCCGGATGACAGGCTGCGCACGAACGGGCGTCGTAATAGGGGCCGAGGCCGTCCGATGACTGCGTTGAGGCGGGCGCACTCACCCAGTTCTTGTCGAACAGGGCCTTGCCGGCGGCAATGTTGAGTGCGCTTGAGTCCTGCGTCTGCGCGAAACAGTGGCCCGCGAGACTACTGAGTGACAGCAGGCAGGCTGTCAGAGCCTTCGATACTGACATTCTGCAGGTCCAGTACATTGATGATCTTCTCGATGGTACGTGTTTCGTCCATCAGGGCGGTCACAGCAGCATTGATCAAGGTTTCACCGGTGGCGTTGCCGGGGGCAATCAGTACATCGTATGGCGAATCCTGCTCGATCAACGCCTTCATCGCCAGCTCGGCCGTTTCCACCTTGGCGTTCATCTCGGCGTGTTCGGCCGGTGCATTGGCGCGCAGCAAGGCCTCGAGGCTGGCACCCTGCACCACATCGCCATTTACCCTGGTGTAATGGCCACGATAGGTATTGTGGATGCTCTGCACATCGTAATAGTGCGACCACAGCGTGTTGTCGGAGAAGCAGTCCTGCTCTTCCTCGGGATCATGCAGCAACAGGCCAAGGCGGATGCGTTCGCCAGCCAGCTCGCCATAAGCCAGCGAACCCATGCCGGTCAGTATTGTCGCCAGTCCGCCGTCTTCGCCCTTTGCCATCAGCTGCTCATAAGCATCACCGCCCACCTGCCAGCTCTGCACGATTTCCTCGAGATCACTCACCAAGAGTTGCATGGCGGCGGCGAGGTAGTCGCGGCGGCGATCGCAATTGCCATGGGTGCAGCGTGCTACGTCGTAGTCGGTCCATGGCCTCTCGCCTGCGCCCGGCGCGGTACCGTGCAGATCCTGTCCCCACAGCAAAAACTCGATGGCGTGGTAGCCGGTGGCCACGTTGGCATCGACCCCATCGATTGCGTGCAGCGTTTCTGCCAGTAGCTCGGGCGTGATGGTGCCGGCGTCGACACTGATGCCGCCAATGTCGATCACTGGATTGGCAATGATGTTGGCGGTGTAGAAAAAGTTGTTGTCGGACTCGTTGCCATAGGCATCGGCCACGTAGTCAATCAGGCCCTCGTCGAGCGGCCACGAGTTGACGCGTGGTTCCCATTCGTCCACCGCCGCATTGCCGAAACGGAAGGCTTCAGTCTGCAGGTAGGGAATGCGGGCTTTGCGCCAGGCGTCGCGCGCAGCTGCCAGCGTGACATCCGATGGTTTGGCCAGAAAAGCCTCCACTGCATTGGCCAGTTCGCGGGCGGTCAGCAATGTATCGCCAAAGCCGGCCTGCGCAATCGCAACGTAGTTGGCAATGACCGCCTGTTTCGCTGGTGCCGTGGCGGCAACGGCGCGGGGCGGCTCGACAACCGCTCGGGCAGAACCGGAATCTGACGGCGTGGTGCAAGCAGCCAGACCAGCCAGGCCAAGGGCAAACGCGAGGGACTTGAAACGGAACGAAGCGGTCATGCGGGGTATTCTACCCCATGTGGCGCATGACCTTGCCTTCCACCATGAACAGCACGTCTTCGGCGATGTTGGTGCTCAGATCCGCAATCCTTTCCATATGGCGCGAGCAAGACAACAGATTGAGCGCTGCTTCGGTACGGGTGACATCCTCGGCAATGAGGCGCCGCACTTCGATATACATGTTGGCGTTGATCTCGTCGACGCGCTTGTCCATCTTGATGATGCTGCGAGCGAGGTCCACATCGAGCGTCACCAGCGAATCCAGCGATTTGCGTACCATGAGTCGCACGAGATCCGGCAGCTCGTTGACGAACTCCGGGAAGATAGGCACCGGCTCCAAATGGGCCAGATCGAGCGCGCGCTTGGCGATGTTCTTGGCGAAGTCGCCCATGCGTTCGAGATCGTTGTCCACTTTCAGCACGGCAACGATGAATCGCAGATCCACCGCCACCGGCTGGTGCAGTGCCAGCATTTTCAGACACTCTTCCTCGATCAAGACTTCCTTCTCGTTGATTTCGAGCTCAATCTTCAGCACGCGGTCGGCCAGCGTGGTCTCGCGGTTGTGCAAGGCCATGATGGCGCTGTTGATCGCGCTTTCGACCAGGTTGCCGAGTTGCAGCAGTTCTTTTTTCAGTGCTTCCAGATCGCGCTGTAAATGCAGGGACATAACGTATTCCGCCAGTAAACGAGTACGAACGATCGCTCAACAACTGCAACTCAACCAAAACGACCCGTGACATATTCTTCCGTCCGCTTTTTCTCTGGACGGGTGAATATCTGGTCGGTTTCGCCGAACTCAACCAGGTTCCCCATTTCCATGAAGGCAGTGTAGTCCGAAACGCGGGCTGCCTGCTGCATGTTGTGGGTTACGATCACGATGGTGTAACGCGACTGCAGTTCAAACAACAAGTCTTCAATGTGTGCGGTGGAAATCGGATCCAGCGCGGAACACGGTTCGTCCATCAGCAATACCTGCGGCTCCATTGCCAATGCACGGGCGATGCATAAACGTTGTTGCTGGCCGCCCGACAGATTCAGCGCGGAATCCTGCAAACGGTCTTTCACTTCTTCCCACAGCGCGGCCTGTTGCAGCGAACGTTCCACCAGTTCATCCATCGAACCGCTGTAGCCATTGATACTGGGGCCCCAAGAGATATTGTTGTAGATCGATTTCGGGAACGGATTCGGTTTTTGGAACACCATACCGATACGGCGGCGTACTTCGACCGGGTCAACGTCGTCACCGTACAGGTTTTGATCGGCAAACAGGATCTTGCCTTCGATGGTCACGCCGTCAACGAAGTCATTCATGCGGTTGAGCGAGCGCAGCAGTGTGCTCTTGCCGCAGCCGGACGGCCCGATGATTGAGGTAATGCGGTTGCGCCACACCGTGCAAGATACTTTCTTGACGGCCGGTTTGCCGGAATAGAGCACACTGACTTCCTGCAGGTCGAGAACCGCTTCTTGCGACTTTTTCTTGTCTGCTGCCTCGACTGTTTCGACTACGGACATTATTTCAGTCTCTTTTCGGTTCGGTTGCGGATGTAGATTGCAGTAGCGTTCATGATAAGCAACACCGCCAGCAGCACAATGATGCCGGCGGCAGCCAGTTCATGGAATTCCTGTTGCGGCCGCGACACCCAGCCATAGATCTGGATCGGCAGCGCGGTGAACGAATCCATCGGACCTGTCGGCAGGAAGGCCACGAAAGAGGCGGCGCCAATCAGGATCAGCGGTGCGGTTTCGCCAATCGCGCGTGACAGCGCGAGGATCACGCCGGTCATGATGCCGGGGAAGGCAGACGGCAATACATGCGACCAGGTCGTCTGCCAGCGTGTAGCGCCGAGCGACAGCGCGGCATAACGAATGCTCATCGGTACCGTTTTGATCGCTTCACGGCTGGCGATGATGATGACGGGCAGGATCAGCAGGCTCATCGTCAACGCACCGGAAATCAGGCTGCGTTCGAGTGCGAAGAACCGCACGAAGATGGCAAGGCCGAGAATGCCATAGACGATCGACGGCACGCCGGCGAGATTGGCAATGTTGACTTCAATCAGCGTGGCAAGACGGCCCTTCTTCGAGAATTCTTCAAGATACAGTGCGGCAGAAACGCCGACCGGAATCGACATCGCGGCCACCATCACGATCATCCACAAGGTGCCGACCAATGCCGACTTGATGCCGGCACGTTCCGGCAGACGCGACGGGAAGCTGTTGATGAACTGCCAGTCGAGCCAGCCGAGGCCGTCCATGGTTACGCGCACCATCAATACCAGCAGCAGCAGCACGCTCGACCAGGTGACCAGCGCGCACAGGTGTTTGAAGAATCTCGATTTGCGGTGGCGCGCAGCCAGTTGTTTCTGCGCGGTTTGGCTGACCAGTGCCATCAGTCGTATACCTCGCGGAAGCGGCCGAGTATCCACTGCGAAATGATGTTGATCAGCAGTGTGATGCAGAACAGCATCATCGCCACTGCAAACAAGGTTTGATAGGCAACGCCGCCAGACGGTGTATCGCCGAGGCTGACCTGCACAATGTAGGCCGTCATGGTCTGGATGCTTTCCAGCATCGAGAAGCTGAGGTTGGGCGTCTGGCCGGCGGCGAGCGTCACCGCCATGGTTTCGCCGATGGCGCGAGAAATCGCCAGCAGGAACGACGCCATGATGCCCGACAGACCTGCCGGCACCACGATGCGGGTGGTGACTTCATACGAGGTGGCGCCAACTGCATACGCCGCCTGCCGCAGACTGATGGGCACTGCGCGCAGGGCGTTGTCACTCAGCGTGGCGATGGTTGGCAGGATCATGATACCCACCACGATGGCGCCGCTGAGCGCGTTGAACACCTGGATGTCGGGAATGAAGTTGCGCAGCATCGGCGTGACGAAAGTCAGCGCGAAATAGCCGTACACCACGGTCGGAATGC
>Ga0255096_1000678_pt1 | contig 15717 bp, 17 predicted proteins | sample Colum_Atlam_RepA_2_FD_188563 | JGI IMG/M metagenome (GOLD analysis project Ga0255096, IMG submission 188563) | Freshwater microbial communities from Columbia River, Oregon, United States - Colum_Atlam_RepA_8d | ecosystem: Environmental > Aquatic > Freshwater > River | place: USA: Oregon...
TTTCGATACCATCGGTGATCAGCACCACCGTGACCTTGTCTTCGGTCGAATGCAGTTCGGCGGCAGCGCGGCGCACGGCTTCGGTCAGCGGGGTTTTGCCCAAAAATTGCATCTTGGCCGCAGCATCGGAAATCGCCTGCGCGGTGCCGGGGGCTGGGGCCACGACGGTTTCAATGTCGTCACAAGCGCCCTTGTCACGATGGCCATAGGCAATCAGGCCCAGTTCGGTTTCGGGCGGGATGCCTTTTAGCACTTCTGCCAGCGCCTCACGTGCGATTTGCAGCTTGGGCTTGCCGTCGATCTGCCCCCACATCGAGCCAGAGGCATCCAGCACGATAAGGGTGCGGCCTTCGGCGGCGGCAAGCGTTGGCACCAGCAGCAAAATCAGCGCCAAACGGCGCAGGATGAACCCAAGCATCGGCATTTTCCTGAAAACGGATGAAACAATACGGCAAGGTTACCGCAAGCCCCGCAAATCACAAAGGGCCTTCAGATTGCTCTGAAGGCCCTTGCACCGGCGGGGGTTCAACGTGGGGACAATGACAGGACCGCCGGTGTTGGCTGCGGGCTGGGGACCCGCGCCAAAACTTTACATTTTCGGCAGCATCACCGTGTCGATCACATGGATGACGCCGTTGGATTGCTTGACATCAGCGATGGTGACGGTGGCGACGTTGCCGCCTTCATCGGTCAGCTTGATCATGTCGCCGTCAAGGCTGGCTTGCAGGGTGCAGCCGCCCAAGGTCGGAACCGGATGCATGCCTTTGTCATCGGCGATCATGCCTTTCAGCGCATCCGACATCACCGCTTTGCCGACAACGTGGCAGGTCAGGATCTTGACCAGCGTGTCTTTGTTTTCCGGCTTCAGCAGGGTTTCAACCGTGCCTGCGGGCAGCTTTGCGAAAGCTTCGTTGGTGGGGGCAAACACGGTGAAGGGGCCAGCGCCTTGCAGGGTTTCCACCAGACCGGCGGCGGCCACGGCGGCAACCAGCGTGGTGTGATCGGCCGAGTTCACTGCGTTTTCGACGATGTTTTTGGTGTCATACATCGCGGCGCCGCCGACCATCGGGTTTTCGGCCAAAGCCATGCCGGAGGACAAAGCCAGGATCGCGGTGGCCAGACGAAATGCTTTCATAATTATACCTCGGTGTTGTAACGGGGCGAGCCAGTCTCGCCTCACATCCGAAGTAACGAGGGCGCGGGGCAGAAAGTTTCAGCGCCGCGCAAAATTTTTCAGATTAAATTTTTGCCAGCTTGCCCGCAGCCACGATCGGGCCTTGTGGTGCGCCAGTGGGCGAGCCGCCTTTGGCTTCCAGCGTGATCGCAAGGGTAAAGCCGCTTTCGGCTTTTGGCGCGGCGATGGTGACGGTTTCTGCGGTTAGCACGCCCAAAGACACCGGCGCGGCGTCGCCCGCGATGATCCAAAGTTCGTAATCCTTGCCCGCGTCAGCCGCAGCACCGCCGGTGCGGGTCAGGGTGAGCTGATCGCCCGCGATGCTGGCTTCATAGCGTAGTGCCGAGGCATCGGCGGTCAGGCTGGCGGTCATGCTGGGGGCGGGCGGTTGCAGCCACAAGAACACCAAGATGCCAAAGGCTGCAGCGGTCGAGGCAACAAGGCCGATCAGCCCCGACAGCCAAGCGCGGCGCGGTTTTGCGCTTTGCGGGAACAGCCGCGCCTCGATCTTGGGCAACAGGTTGGGGGCGGGGGCTTCGGCGTAATCGTCGTTCAAGCCCGCCAGCCGATTTTGCCACTCTATCACACGGGCGGCGAAAATGTGGTCAAGCCGGATCCGGGCTTCGGCAGCACTGCGTTCGGCCAGATCAAGCGCGCCCAGAACATATTCGGCGGCCAAGAGATCGTCTTCTTCCGGAGTGTGGGTCATGTGTCCATACACTCCTTCAGTTTTTGCAAAGACCGGCGCAGCCAAGTGCGCATGGTGTTCAGCGGCACATCAAAGCGGGCGGCAAGATCAAGATAAGATTGCCCCGACAAATAGGCACCACGCAGCGCCGCCGCCTTGTCGGTTTCCAGCGTGTCAAAACATTCGCTGATCCGGCGGGCTTCGCCGCTTGCAATCAGCCGGGTTTCGGCACGCGGGCTTGGGTCGGCCACGGTTTCCATTTCGTCGCTGTCGCCCGCATGATCGTGGCGGGCGCGCAAACGGTCGATGGCGTGGTTGCGCGCAAGGGCAATCAGCCACGTCATGCCACGGCCCTTGGCGGCATCAAACCGCCCTGCGCGTAGCCAAACCCGTGTGAAAACCTCTTGCAATGCATCCTCCGCTTCGGCGCGACTGCCCAAGATACGCAGCAGCACGCCCATAAGTTTCGCAGAGGTATCGGAATAGATAGAACGGAACGCGGCACGATCTTGCGCCGCGATCCGTGACAGCAACGCGGCAATCGGATCATCTATCATCTTGCCAAGGTAAGCTGTGGGCGAGGTCTGTCAACCCCGCCGACGTCTGCGCCCGCCATCTGCGCCACCGCCCGAACCCGAGGTGTTAAAGCTGACATCGGGCAAGGTGACGATTTTCGACAGTTCCGGGAAGGTGTCGACGGCATTCGGAATGGCGCTGGCATTGACGAAATGCTCTTGGAAGCGCGGCTCGATTGCGGTTTCAACCTTGTGAATGTCGTGAACCGTGGCTTCGATGGTGTCGCGCGCCGCAACATTGCACAGCGCAATGCGCGCGCCGGTGCCTGCCGCGTTGCCGGCCGAAATCACCTTATCCAGCTTCACATCCGGGATCATGCCCAGAACCATCGCGTGTTTGGGGCTGATATGGGCGCCAAACGCCCCCGCCAGCGTAACGCGGTCGACGGTTTCGACGCCCATTTCATCCATCAGCAGCTTGGCCCCGGCATAAAGCGCGGCCTTGGCAAGCTGAATGGCGCGAATGTCGCCTTGGGTGACGGTGATCTTCGGGCCACCTTCGGCAGAGCCGTCGTGCAGCACATAGGCATGGGTGCGGCCTTCGGCGATGCAGCGCGCGGTGCCGGTTTGATCGGGACCACCGATCAGGCCACCCTGATCAACCAGACCCGCCATGCGCATTTCGGCCACAGCCTCGATGATGCCAGACCCGCAGATGCCGGTGATGCCCGACGAGGCGGTTGCGGCGGCAAAGCCCGGATCATCCGACCAAAGATCGGTGCCGATGACGCGGAAGCGCGGTTCTTTGCTGATGGGGTCGATTTCCACCCGCTCTATCGCGCCGGGTGCTGCACGTTGCCCCGAACTGATCTGCGCGCCTTCAAAGGCAGGACCGGTGGGCGACGAACAGGCCAGCACACGGTGTTCGTTGCCCAACAGGATTTCGGCGTTGGTGCCAACGTCAACGATCAGCACCATGTCTTTCGACTTGTTCGGTTCTTCCGACAGGGCGACGGCGGCGCAATCGGCCCCGACGTGACCGGCGATGCAGGGCAGAATATAGACGCGGGCGGCGTTATTGACCGCAGCCAGATCCAGATCATGCGCATCAAGCACAAGGCTGCCAGAGGTGGCCAGTGCAAACGGCGCTTGACCAAGTTCAACCGGATCAATGCCCAGCAGCAGGTGGTGCATCACCGGGTTGCAGACGAAGACCAGTTCATAGATCGACTTCGGGTCAATCTTTGCTTCCGTCGAAATCGACTGGATCAGGCCGTTCAATGCAGTGCGCACTGCCGTGGTCATTTCGGCGTCGCCGCCGGGGTTCATCATGGCATAGGACACCCGGCTCATCAGGTCTTCGCCAAAGCGGATCTGCGGGTTCATCACACCGGACGAGGCCAGAACCGACCCGTCGCGCAGATCGCACAGGTGGGCGGCGATGGTGGTCGAGCCAAGGTCGATGGCCAGGCCGTAAAGCCCGCCTTCGTGGAAGCCCGGCCAGATATCCAGAATGCGGTGGCGGGCGTCGTGGTTGCCCTTGTGCAGCGCCACGGTGACTTTCCATTGACCCTTGCGCAGCGCCGGTTGCAGGCGGCGCAGGATTGGCATTTCGGCGGCCACTTCGCCGACGCCCCATTGTTCTTGCAGGGCGGTGACCAGACGTTCGAAATCGCCGGTGGGTTCATGCATGTCGGGTTCGGCGACCTCGACGTAAAGCGCGCGGGTGGCCGGGTCCATGATGATATCGCGCTGGCTGGCGGATTTGCGGATCACCTGCTTGTGGACCTGCGATTCCGGCGGCACGTCGATGACAACATCGCCCATCACCTTGGCCTGACAGCCCAGACGGCGGCCGTCGATCATGCCGCGCTTGGATTTATAGCGTTCCTCGACCGAATTCCATTCGGTCAGCGCATCGGCTTCGACGGTAACGCCGTGTTTGGAAAATTCGCCGTAGCCGGGGGTGATCTGGCATTTCGAACAAATGCCGCGCCCACCGCAGACCGAATCCAGATCGACGCCCAGCTGCCGCGCCGCAGTCAGCACCGGGGTGCCATGCGGGAAGCGGCCACGTTTGCCCGAAGGGGTGAAGATCACAAGTGCGTCTTGGTTGCTGTCGGTCATGGCATCCTCGGTTCAGGCGAAGCTGTAGGCAATGTCAGGAAAGGCGTTGGCGGCGAAGGTATAAAGCCAGCGCACGGTTTGATCTGCTGCCAGCACTCCATGCACGGCATGGCCGGGAATGAAAAGGGCGACGCCGGGTTTCAATCGGTGGCTTTGGCCGTCGATCATCACATCCACTTCGCCTTCAAGGCCGAAGTAAAGTTCGGGTTCTGCATGGGAGTGCAGCGCAAAGGTATCGCCCGCCGCCATAATGGCAATGCCGCAGACAAGCGCATCTGTCGCGGTCACATCGCCGGAAATCAGAGTTTTCCATCCGATGCTGCCGCGCGCCGGGTCTTGCCAATGCTCGGTGGGGCGGTCGTTCTGATCGACCGAAACCGGGGCTGTCATGCGATCCTCGTGCATATCTGTTGAAAATTTAACCTGCATCTGCCCGACATCATTGCCTGTTCGCGGCATATCAGCGGGCGTCTGCGCCGTTCAGCCAATCCAGCACTGCCTGACGGTCACCGTTCAGCCGCGGTGCTGCGGCGCGGGCGGTGATTTCGGGCAGGGTCGACATTTTGATCGGGTTGCCGGGCGCAGTAAAGCCGGGGCCGCCAGGCTGTGGCGCGACCGGCAGCACCATGTTGCGCGCCAAAAGCTGCGGGTCTTTCAGCACCTGATCCATGCTTTGCACCCGCGCGGTGGGCAGGTTGGCGGCTTCAAGCGTTTTGATCCAGTGATCAACGGTTTCGCCCAAGGTCACCGCCTCGATCAGGCGTTTCAGCAGGGCATAATGATCGCAGCGCGCGGCGTTGCTGGAAAAGCGCGGGTCTTGCGCCAACGGCAGATGCAGCACGTCGCAAAGTTCGGCAAACATCGCATCATTGCCCGCCGCGATCACGAAAAAGCCGTCGCTGGCGCGAAAGGTGGAAAACGGCGTGATGGTGGGGTGGCGCGCGCCGGTGCGGCCGGGGGCGATGCCGGTGGCCGAAGTCAGGGCGATGGAGTGTTCTTGAATGGCCAACTGGCTGTCCAGCATCGCCACGTCGATCTTGGCACCAAGCCCGGTTTTTTCGCGGTCATAAAGGGCAGCCAGCACGCCTTGCGCCAGAAACATCCCCGCCACGATATCGCCGATTGATGCGCCGACCCGCACCGGCGGACCGCCTTCTTCGCCGGTAATGCTCATCACGCCGCCACGGGCTTGCACCACCATGTCATAGGCGGGCTTTTGCGCCTCTGGTCCGGTATGGCCATAGCCTGACACCGCGCCATAGATCAGCCGGGGGTAGCGTGCGTGCAGGCTTTCATAGCCGTAGCCCAGGCGTTCCATCACACCGGGGCGATAGTTTTCCAGCACAATATCGGCGCGGGCCAACAAGCGTTCAAACAACACCCGGTCTTCGGGCGCTTTCAGATCCAGCGTGATCGAGGCTTTTCCAGCGTTCAGCGCCGCGAAATAGGCACTTTCGCCTTGCACGAACGGCGGGAAAGCGCGGGTATCATCGCCCGCGCCGGGGCGTTCCAGCTTGATCACCTTGGCGCCAAGATCGGCAAGCGTGTGGCTGGCATAGGGGCCGGCCAGAACATGGGTCAGGTCAAGAATAGTGATACCGGTCAGCGGCGCCATGGGTCTTCCTTGCAGCTTTGCCGGCAGTTTCAGCTTTGTGCCAAGGCAGCGCAAGCACTTCCCGGCATGACGGTGGTGAAGAGATGCCGCAGGGCAGGGGGAAGCGTGGTGCCCTGCTGCTGATACCGCCCCGAGGCCAAGCCACCGTTCAGCTTGGCGAACCAATCGACCGTTAGATAGGGCGGCTGCAACAGTGGCAGATCTTGCGGGTTTTGCGATGGGATCTGCCCGGTCAGAAAGCCTGCAAGGCTGTCGATCATCGCCTGATCTTCACGCGAATTTGCCCACCAATGATAGGGGCGGGGCTGCATCAGCCCCATGCCCCTAGCGGCGATGGCGCTGACTTTGCGGCCTTCGAAGCTCATGGCGCAGTAAAGCACAGCGGCCGGGTCGGTTGACGGAAACATCTGCAACAAGATGGTGTTGCCAGCGGCGCCTGCGGCAAGGCTGGTGGTCAGAAGGGCAAGCGCAATGCAGGCTGCCCTTGCGCCCATGGCTATCCGGCCTTGAACTGTTTGGCGAGTTTCAACCCTTGCCCCTGATAGTTCGATGCTATTTCCCGACCATACAGGGTTTCGGGGCGTTCGGCCATTTTTTCATAGACCAGACGGCCAACGATCTGACCATGTTCCAGCACAAATGGCGCTTCGTGGCAGCGCACCTCTAGCACGCCGCGCGAACCGGCACCGCCCGCTTCGGCATGGCCGAAACCGGGGTCGAAGAACCCGGCGTAATGCACCCGGAATTCGCCGACCATTGCCAGAAATGGCGCCATTTCGGCGGCATAATCGGGGGGGATGGTAACCGCCTCGCGGCTGACCAGAATATAAAACGCACCCGGATCAAGAATGATGCGGCCATCTTTTGAATGAATTTCTTCCCAGAATTCAGACGCCGGATAATGCCCGATCTTGTCCAGATCGACGACGCCGGTGTGCGGTTTGGCGCGATAGCCCACCAGATCACCCTCGGCGGGCCGCAGATCGACCGAAAAGCCAAGACCTTCGGAAATCAGCGCCTCGCCGGAAACCAGCGTTTCGCGATGGTGCAGCGCGGTCAGTTCGGCATCCGACAGCACCGCTTGGCCGTGACGAAAGCGGATCTGGTTCAGGCGTTGGCCGGCGCGCACCAGCACCGAAAACGACTTCGGGCAAACCTCGGCGTAAAGCGGGCCGTGATAGGCTTCGGGGATGCGGTCAAATTCGGTGCCGCCATCGGTGATGCAGCGGGTCAGCAGATCAAGCCGACCGGTCGAGGATTTGGCGTTGGCCACAGCTGTGATGCCCGCGGGCAGCGCCAGACGCTCCATCAGGGGAATCACGTAGACGCAGCCTTTTTCCAGCACTGCGCCATCGGTCAGGTCGATGCGGTGCATTTCAAATTCGGCAATGCGGTCGGCCACGGTGCGGTTCTGGCCCACCAGAAACGACGCCCGCACGCGGTAGGCAGTGGTGCCAAGCCGCAGATCAAGGCTGGCAGGCTGGATCTGCGGAAGGACACCGGTGTGGCTCATGTTCGCCTCTGCGACTGGACTATGCTTGAAACAGAACCGCCCGCACTGCCAAACGGCAGGCGGGCGGTTTTGATTTTGGTCGGGCCAGAGAGATTCGAACTCTCGACCTCCCGCCCCCCAGACGGACGCGCTAACCAGACTGCGCTATGGCCCGACACGGCGTCTTCATAACAATATTCCGGGCGGGGGCAAGCAGGAAAGCGCAAGGCGATCAGTGTGTTTGCGCGATTGCGCCGGGGGCGGCTTGCAGGCGGTCGTGCAAGGCCGAAGCGCGGTCGCGCAGCGCTGCGGCTTCGGCGTGACGCGGGCGCAGCGCAAGCGGCGGCAGCGCGCGCAAACGGGCGATCAGGCTGGGCGTTTCGGCTGGCTGTGCTGCGGGCGGCGAATCGACTGCAATCGCGGCGCTTGGTTCGGCCATCGGGGCCGGTTCGCGCGGGCGGCGCGGCTTTGCGGTTTCGATTTCGGGAAACAGCGAAGGTTGGAACAGTGCCGGTTGCGCGGGCGCATCTATAACGGCATCGCCGCCATCATCTTCCACCGCATGAAACGGCGCTTCTGGCACCGGTTCGGCCACGGCAACTGGGGCTGCCACCAAAGTTGCCACTGGGGCAGCGGCCGGAAATACTGCGATCACCTCTGCCGGGGTTGTTGGCAGCGGCGCATCGCTGCGGCGCAGGGCGGTTTCCAAGGCAACCACGGTTGCGGTTTCGGCCTGTTCTGGTTCGATGTCATCGGCATCGACAAGGCCGAAATTCGACGCCAAGGCGGCTTCGAGCGCGGCTTCAGCGTCAAGATCAATGTCATCGGGCACCGGCGCGCCCGACAGGCCCGCCACATGGCGCACGCCCTGTTCGCGCAGGATTTTCTGCACGCCACGAATGGTCATGCCTTCGTTGTGCAGCAAATGCTTGATGCCGGTCAAAAGCGCCACATCGGCAGGCCGATAATAGCGACGCCCGCCCGCCCGTTTCACCGGGCGGATCTGCGGAAAGCGGCTTTCCCAAAACCGCAGCACATGCGCTGGGGTTTCAAGTTCGTCCGCCACTTCCGAAATGGTTCGGAAGGCGTCTGGCGACTTTGTCATTGGCTTATCCGCTTGTTAGCGCTTCTTGCCAGCAGCCACGCGGTCTTTCATCAGATGCGAGGGCCGGAAGGTCAGCACGCGACGCGGCGAGATCGGAACTTCGTCGCCGGTTTTCGGGTTGCGGCCGACGCGGGCGGTTTTATCGCGCACCGAGAACGTGCCGAAGGAAGAAATCTTTACGGTGTCGCCCGATGCCAGCGCATCCGACATGTGTTGCAGCACCGCTTCGACCAGCTCGGACGATTCGTTGCGGCTAAGGCCAACCTCGCGGAAGACGGCCTCGGACAGATCCATACGTGTTAGAGTCTTTTCGCTCATCATATCCCCCCCGGGTTATTGGGACACGATGCGCAGATTAAAATCACAAGTCAATAACAGGGGCTTGGCGGGCGTTCTTAAATGTGGATTTCGCCGCTTTACCAGCGCAAAACCACCGCGCCCCATGCCAAACCGCCGCCGATTGCCTCTGTAACAAGCAGATCGCCTTGTTTGATCTGGCCGCGCGCCTTGCCAACCGACAGCGCAAGGGGAATCGATGCAGCCGACGTGTTGCCGTGGTCTTGCACGGTGACGACCACTTGATCCATCGGCACCTGCATCCGCTTTGCGGTGGCTTCGATGATGCGGATGTTGGCCTGATGCGGCACGATCCAATCGACATCGCCGCCGCTAAGGCCGACTTTTTCCAGCGCGGTATGCGCAGTTTGCGCCAGCTTTTCGACGGCGTGGCGGAACACCTCTTTGCCTTCCATGCGCAGATGGCCGGTGACCCCGGTCGAGGTGCCGCCATCAACATACAGCAAATCGCGGAAGCGCCCGTCGCTGTTCAGATCGGTTGACAGCACGCCCCGGTCTGCTGTGGTGCCATCGCCTTCGGCGGCTTCCAGCACCAGCGCACCGGCGCCATCGCCAAACAACACGCAGGTCGAGCGGTCTTTCCAATCCATCAAGCGCGAGAAGGTTTCGGCTCCGATCACCAGCACCCGCTTGGCCTGACCGGTAACGATCAGGGCGTTGGCATTGGTCAGCGCGAACACGAAACCGGCGCACACGGCCTGCACATCAAAGGCGAAACCGCGGGTCATGCCCAGATTGCCCTGAATCATCGTAGCGGCCGACGGAAAGGTCAGATCGGCGGTCGAGGTGGCCAGAATGATCGCGTCGATGTCATCGGCGGTCAGCCCGGCATCGGCCAGCGCCGCCTGTGCTGCACGCGTGCCCAGATCGGATGTGGTTTGGCCCTCGGCGGCATAATGACGACGTTCGATCCCGGATCGGGTTCTGATCCACTCATCCGTCGTTTCAACGAGGGTTTCCAGATCAGCGTTCGGCACGACACGTTCGGGCAAATAATGCCCAACGCCCTTAACCACGGCGCGTATTGTCATTGTTTGGCCTTTGCCTCCGCCCCATCTGCGGCGGCATCCTGCCCCGCGCGGCCTGTCGACGCAAGCCGCGCCGCAAGCCGTTCCAAAAAGCCCGCGCCGGAAAGCTGGTGTGCCAGCGTGATCGCGGCAGCAACCCCGGTTGCATCGGCCGAGCCGTGTGATTTGATAACCGTGCCGTTCAGGCCCAGAAACACGCCGCCATTGACGCGGCGCGGATCAATCCGGCGCTGCAGACGTTTCAGCGAGTTCAGCGCCAGAAGGGCGGCAAATTTTGACAAGATCCCGGCGTTGAACGCTTCTTTCATGAAGTCTGAAATCAGCTTTGCGGTGCCTTCGCCGGTTTTCAGCGCGATATTGCCGGTAAACCCGTCAGTGACGATGACGTCAACGCGGTCAGACGGAATATCGCCACCTTCGACAAAGCCGACAAAATCGTAGCTGCCAGCTTCGGCGGCATTGGCGATCAGGTCGTGGGCGACCTTCAGTTCGGCGCGGCCTTTGTGTTCTTCGGTGCCGACGTTCAGCAGGCCGATGCGCGGACGCGCCAGATTAAGGCCGTTGCGGGCATAAGACGCGCCCATTGCCGCGTATTGCAGCAGATCGTCGGCCTCTGCCTTGATGTCGGCGCCAACGTCCAGCATCAGGTTGAAGCCACCCGGATTGCGCGACGGCCACAGGCAGGCAATGGCAGGGCGGTTCACGCCCGGCAATTTGCGCAGCCGGATCATCGACACCGCCATCAGCGCGCCGGTATTGCCGCAAGACACCGCAACCTTGGCTTCGCCATTCTTCACAGAATCAATGCAAGACCACATCGAGGTGCCGTCGCCGTGGCGCATCACCTGACTGGGCTTGTCATGCATTGTCACCACGCGGGCGGCATGACGAAGTTCCACCCGCGAGCCAAGCTCGGGGTGGCGCACCAGAAGCGGCCTCAACTGCACTTCGTCGCCGTGCAGAATGAAAGAAGCATCAGGAAGCGAGGCTGCAGACAGCACAAGACCGGCGACTACAGCCCCCGGTCCGCGATCTGAACCCATCGCGTCAACAGATATGACGATGCGGCTTGCACCAAGGTTCGACGGCGTTTCAGATCCGGGTCCCATGGGGCAAGCAGCAAAGGGGCGGCTTACGCCGCGTCCTCGTCTACTTCGACAGCCTTGGTTGCCACGACTTCGCGGGCATCATAGTGGCCGCACGACGGGCACACATGGTGCGGGCGCTTCAGCTCGCCGCAGTTGGTGCAATCTTGCGGGTTGCCAGCAACCAACGCGTCGTGCGAGCGGCGCATGTTGCGCTTGGAGCTGGTGGTGCGGTTCTGCGGGACAGCCATGTCACGACCTCGGATAGTGGGGGACAGGCCCCGGATTTTACTTATATTTCATAGCCGTTACGCGCAAACTTTAGCCACGCGAAAAAGCCCTTGATGAGGCGCGGAACATAGCCAGATTTCCGCCATGTGCAAGCCCCTTTCTGCAGCCAACCAACGATCTGGTCAAACCTCTGGTTCGTTTGACTTTTTCAGTTTGTCTGCCAGACCTGCAAGCCCGGCAAAGGGTTTCAGGGTTTCCGATTTCAACGGCTCGATGCCGGGGGCTGCAAAGGCGGCCTCGCCAAATTCGGCACCGCGGGCGCGCGGATAAAGCGGCAGCGCCAGCGCCAGCGCTTCGACAGCCACAGCCGCCACGTCGATGCTTTCGGGCAGCGGTTCGGTATCTTCGCTGGGAATTTCCAGTTCGTCGGCATCAGGATTGACATAGTCATGCTGATAGCGCCGTTCGGTGCTGTCGGCCAAACGGCTGCGCACCGGGGCCAGCGTGACCGAACAGGGCTGCACCACCAAAGCCGTCAGATCGGCGCGCAAAACCACGTCAACCCGGCCCATCGGCGACAGTTCGCCCTTAAAGGTGAACTCCGGCAGGTCAATCAGATCAAGTGACGCGGCAATGGCCGCGCGTTCAGCCTCTGTCGGGGTGAAGGTAAAGCGCAGGGCCTTGCGGCCCGATACCAATGCAGTGCGATAAAGCTGATGCGGCAAAGACGGGTCTGCGGCGGGCGAGGGGGCGTTGGTGTCGGTCATCGTCATTCTCCAAAGCGTATCAGACGCCAATTCTTGCGGTTTTCTCGGCGTTTGTCGGCCAAAGCGCGTTCCATTCTTGAACAGAGCCGCGACCTTCTGTAAGCCAAACGCAACACGCCTTGGCAAACGGCGTTTCACCTTCCGATACTGGTCCGCTGAGACTGGCGCAAGTGTGGCGGTGTTGGCTTTGGCTGCGAGGGTGAGGGCTGGGATGGCGGATTATAACGGTATGACGGCTAAAGTCACCCCGCGTGGCGGGATGCGTCTGGCGATTGCTGTGCTGATGATGGTGGTGGCAGTTGCCTGCGCGCCGATCTATCGCAACCACGGTTATGCGCCGACCGATGAAGAACTTGCGCGCATCACGGTGGGCAAAGATACCCGCGACACGGTGGCAACCTATATCGGGCGCCCGTCGGCCGAAGGGCTGCTGAATGACGTCGGCTGGTATTACGTCGAAAGCCGCTGGAAAACCTTCGGCGCGCTTGCCCCGAAAGAAGAACAGCGCGAAGTGGTGGCGATCAGCTTTAGCGACGCGGGCGTTGTTGAAAACGTAGAACGCTTTGGCTTGGAAAAGGGCCAGATCGTGCCGATTTCTCGCCGCGTCACCAAAGAAAACATCAAGAGCGTTGGCTTGTTGCGGCAGTTGTTTGGCAACATCGGCGGTCTTTCGACCGACGCCTTGCTCAAGTAACGTCTGGAACACACGAAAATCAAAGCGCAGGGCCGCAGGGCTTTGCGCTTTTTGTTTTGGGCCCCGACTTTTCTTTAGGCCTCGACCTTGGCGCGTAGCCAAACCAGATCGACCGTGGCCAGATAGTGCGGGATGTTCTGCCACACCGCATGAAAGCCAAAACCGCCGTTGACCAGTTCGGCAGTGGCATCTTCGCGGCTCCAGCCTTGATACAGCATGCGCCACAGCGCGATGATCAGGCCGGTGCGATCAGCGCCATGGGTGCAATGCACCACGACCGGCGGTTTCGCCGCCACCAGCGCGCGCAGGGCGGCAATGATCTGCGCCGACTGATGTTCGCGGATATGGCGGGTTTTGATCTTGATATGCAGCAATATCAGCCCGGTGCCCGCCGCCAAGGGCGCATCATCTACGCTGCGGCGCAGGTTGATCACGCTTTGCACGCCAAGCTTCGCCAGATTGGCAAAGCCCGTCGCATCGGGCTGGGCACAGCGGTAAAGCGCCGGGGTAACCCGGTGCAAATCCGGCACACCGGGCAGCGACAGCGGCACCGCCCAACTTTCGGGGCGGGGCTGCAGCGTTTGTGCGGCAGATGCCAGCGCAAGGCTGCTAGCGGCGGCGGCCAACAAGCACAGACTGTCACGACGGGAAAGCAAAGGGTGCATGCGGGGTCTTTCCGGTGTTGGCTTGCGCTGACGGCGGGCGCGGCGCAAACTTAGCCTTACGGCACTGATCCTTAAACCCCGGTTCTTGTAACGATGCTTTCGCTTGTAAAAGGCAGATACCGTGCGCGGCTGGCGCAAGATGCCAGCGATATCGCCCGCGCCCAAGCGCTGCGCCACCGCCGCTTTGTCGCACGCAACAGTGCGGCGCAGGGCGTGGACGCCGATGCGTTTGACGCGACCTGTCAGCATGTGCTGCTGGAAGAGTGCGCCAGTGGTGCCTTGGTGGGCTGTTATCGGTTGCTGCTGCTGCCCGCCGGTTCTGCCATGGCGAACAGCTATTCGGCGCAGTTTTATGACCTTGCCGCGTTAGATGCCTTTGCGGGCGCAAAGTTGGAACTGGGCCGGTTCTGCCTTGATCCGGGCTGGCATGACCCTGACATCTTGCGGCTGGCATGGGGGGCGATGGCGCGGATGGTGGATGATCTGTCTGTCACGCTATTGTTTGGCTGTTCGTCGTTCGAAGGCAGCGATCCGGCGCGGCACGAGATGGCGCTGGCGCTGCTAACCGATCATCTGGCGCCGCCCGGCTGGCAACCGATGCCCAAGGCCGCCGAACGCTATGCGCTAAGGCGCCCCGCGATGATCGACCGTAAAACCGCGCTGCTGGGGGTGCCGCCGCTGTTGCGCACCTATCTTGGGATGGGCGGCTGGGTCAGTGACCATGCGGTGATCGACCGCGCACTTGATACGCTGCATGTCTTCACCGGCGTTGAAATTGCCCGCATTCCACCCGCCCGCGCCCGCGCTTTGCGTGCCATCGCCAATTGACGCCGCCCGCGCCACCGCTTACCTGACGGGCATGGCACGCGCACCCCTTCTCCAGCTTTCTGGCATCTCGCTGACTTTCGGCGGCAATCCCGTATTCGACGAGCTTGATCTTGTCGTTCAACCCGGCGACCGGGTGGCCCTTGTGGGCCGCAACGGTTCGGGCAAATCAACCTTGATGAAGGTGATGGCCGGTCTGGTTGAACCTGACAAAGGCTTGCGCGTGGTGCCGCCCGGCGTGGTGGTGGGCTATATGGAACAAGACCCTGATCTGTCGGGGTTTGAAACCTTGGGCGATTACGCGGCGTCGCGTTTGCCTGTGGGCGAAGAATACAAGGTGCCGATGGTGGCCGAAGGGTTGAAGTTTAACCCCGACACCCCGGTTGCAACCGCATCGGGCGGTGAACGCCGCCGTGCCGCATTGGCCAAGCTGATGGCCGAAGCGCCTGAATTGATGCTGTTGGACGAACCGACCAACCATCTTGATATCCAAGCCATTGAATGGCTGGAAGAAGAGCTGAAAAATACCCGCACCGCCTTTGTGCTGATCAGCCACGACCGCGCGTTCCTGCGGGCGCTGACCAAGGCAACCTTGTGGATCGACCGCGGTCAGATCCGTCGCCGCGAGGCCGGGTTTGACGGGTTTGAAGAATGGCGTGAAACCGTTTGGGCCGAAGAAGACGAAGCCCGCCACAAGCTGGATCGCAAGATCAAGGCCGAAGCGAAATGGGCGGTTGAAGGAATTTCTGCGCGGCGCAAGCGCAATCAGGGCCGCGTGCGCGCGCTGGCTGCGCTGCGCGAAGAGCGTGGTAGCCAAATCCGCCGCCAAGGCACCGCCGCGCTAGAGCTGGAATCGGGTCCGCAGTCGGGCAAAAAGGTGATCGAGGCCAAGGGCTTGGTCAAGATTTTTGGCGGCAAGACCATTGTTGATGGCTTTGATCTGCGCGTGCTGCGCGGCGACCGGATTGCCTTTGTTGGCCCGAACGGCGTTGGTAAAACCACGCTGCTGAAGATGCTGACGGGCGAACTTGCGCCGGATGAAGGCTCGGTTTCGCTGGGCACCAATCTGGAAATCGCGGTATTCGATCAGGCGCGGGCGCGGCTGGACCCGAATGCCACGCTGTGGGACAGCCTGACCAACGATCCGCTGATGGCGGTTTCGGGCAGCTCCGATCAGGTGATGGTGCGCGGCAACCCCAAACACGTCGTCGCCTATCTGAAGGACTTCTTGTTTGATGAACGGCAGGCCCGCGCGCCGGTTCGGTCGCTTTCGGGTGGCGAAAAGGCGCGGCTGTTGTTGGCCAAACTGATGGCGCAACCGTCTAACCTGTTGATTCTTGACGAACCGA
>Ga0255096_1000680_pt1 | contig 15692 bp, 13 predicted proteins | sample Colum_Atlam_RepA_2_FD_188563 | JGI IMG/M metagenome (GOLD analysis project Ga0255096, IMG submission 188563) | Freshwater microbial communities from Columbia River, Oregon, United States - Colum_Atlam_RepA_8d | ecosystem: Environmental > Aquatic > Freshwater > River | place: USA: Oregon...
GTGTGAGTCGTCCGGCCGCGACCTCCCGGGATCCAAGCGCCACAATCCCGGCGGTGCCGGCGGCGAGGATGGCGGCCACTGCGGCGAGGTACACAACCTCGGAACGATGTTGGTGTCGGCGGGCGCGGAAGGCTTCCGCGGCCTGTTGGTCGAAGGCGGCCGTCAGCGTGGATTCCCGCGTGAAGGCCTGAATGAGAGACAGGTTCGCCACCCCTTGTTGAACGGCGGCGGCAATTCCCGCATCGGCCGTCTGGGCTTGTGCGGCCGCTCGCTGGAGTTGCGGCCCGAAGATCCGCATCACGATGAGCAGGGGCGGCACGGTGGCCAGCGCCACGGCGGTCAGCGGCAGGTGGATGCGCGCCATCACCACGGTCATGGCGATGACGCCGGCTCCCGCGGTCAGGCTGGTAAAAATGCCGTGAGTGAAGAGGGTTTGGAACGCGTAGGTGTCCCAGGTGGCCCGGTAAATCCAGTCGCCGGCGGCGTTGCCCTGAACTTCGCGAGGCGACAAACGCATCAGGCGCTCGAAGACCTGATGGCGGATGCGTTGAAGCCCCCTCAGGCCCAGAGTGATCACCAGGCTTTGTTGGGCGGCTCCGAGGAGCCCGTGCAGGAGGTAGGCCCCGAGCAGTGCCAGCGTCCAGCGGGGGACGGAATCGGTTTCCCCAGAGCGACCTGACAGGGCATCCAAGATCCAAGCCAAGGGCCACGGCTTGATCACCGCGGCGGCGGTCGTCAGGCCGACCAAGCCCAGTGCCGCGGCGCAGCGAGCGACGTAGGGTCGGTAGATCCGCAGCGTGGGGATCAGCCACTTCATGCGCGGTGAGGCACCGACGCCGTGGCTGCGAGCAAGGCTTCGACCCGGGCTACGTCGGACGGCACATCCACCCCCACGCTATCGTGGTTCACCCGGGCGACGGCAATGCTGAAGCCGTTTTCCAGCGCACGGAGCTGCTCGAGTTTCTCCGCGGCCTCGAGCGGCGATACCGGGAATTCGACCAACCGCAAAAGGGTTTGGTGCCGGAAGCCGTAGATGCCCAAATGCTTTTGGAACGGGTAGCTGGCCAGTTGTTCGGGCAGGGGTTTCTGGGCGGCGTCGCGGAGGTAGGGGATGGTCCGGCGGGAGAAATACAAGGCGCGCCCTCCGGCGGTGGTGACCACCTTCACCACATTGGGGTTGTCGAATTCGGCGATGTCTTGGATGGGCGTGGACGCTGTGCTCATGTCGCTGTCGCGCAGCGCCTCGGCCACGGCATTGATGACGGCCGGATCCATCAGGGGTTCATCGCCCTGAATGTTGACGTACCCATCGGCCTGGACCCGTGCGGCGACTTCGGCGATGCGGTCGGTGCCGCTCGGGTGGTCAGCGCGGGTCATTTCCACGCGACAGAATCCGCGGGCGAATGCGGCGATGCGCTCGTCATCGGTGGCCACGATGACCTCGGCCAGGGCGGGGGACAATCGGCACCGCTCGACCACCCGTTGGATCAAAGGAATTCCGGCGATGGGGTGCAGCGGCTTGCCCGGGAACCGCGTGGAGGCGTACCGCGCAGGGATGACACCGATCAGCTTCATACCGAGAGAATGGACTCACACCATCGCCTTGGGAAGGGGCGGCGTGATGCCGTCCAACAGGCGTTTCCCGTGGGGTTGACGGATGATGACGGCGCCTTGCCAGTCTTCCGGCTTCAATTTCGGAGGCTCCAACCGGACGAGAACTTTAGTGGGGGACGTAGACCCAGCGATTCCTGAGCTGCCAAGGGAGTCATGAACCCAACGGGAACTCAGGTTGGTCAAAGTCCGAGTGCTCGAATGGGTCATTGCATACCCGCCCTGGACAACGACCTGGGCCCCGAAGACCCGACGTCTCGTGTTCCTTCAGAACTGAAAGCCTGAGCGCGCACTTCCGGTCCAACAGGCTGGGTGGATTTGCGGAATCGACCCGCCTGAACCCATTCTGATTCTTGCGGCCAGAATTTGAATGGCAGGAGGGCGCAACCCGAGTCCGTCAAGCCGTTCCGATGGGCAGTTATTCACAATAGACCCCTTTATCTTGTGGGGTTGTGAACAACTTACCCCTAGGGATTGTGGCTTCCAGCTTGCCACCCCGGGGTGCGGTTTCCCAGTCTGCCCGACAATGTACCTCAAAAACCTGACCGTTCTCGGGTTCAAGAGCTTTGCCGACAAGACCAGCCTGAACTTCCAACCGGGAGTGACGGCGATTGTCGGACCCAATGGCTGCGGCAAGTCCAACGTGTCGGATGCCATCCGATGGGTGCTGGGCGAACAGTCGGCCAAGGCGCTGCGCGGCGGGGAAATGGCCGACGTGATCTTCAACGGCACCGATACGCGGCGGCCGCTGGGGTTGGCCGAGGTGTCGCTCACGCTCGGTGGCGTGGATGCCGAACCGTTGCGCGCGGCGGGTATTCCAGTGGAATTCAATGAGGTGACCCTGACTCGCCGCGTTTACCGCGACGGGGGCAGCGAGTATTTCCTCAACAAGACTTCCTGCCGCCTGCGCGACATCCAGCAACTCTTCGCCGGCACCGGCATGGGCAAGACGAGTTACTCGATCATGGCCCAGGGCAACATCACCCAGATCTTGTCGAGCAAGCCGGATGACCGTCGCCTCGTATTCGAAGAGGCCGCGGGCATCACCCGCTTCAAGCAGCAGAAGCGCGAGGCCCTGCGCAAACTCGAGGGCACCGAACAGAACCTCCTGCGTGTGGAAGACCTCATTCGCGAGGTGAAGCGCCAGATCGGTTCCCTGCAACGTCAGGCCGGCAAGGCCCGCCGATTCAAGGCCTTCCAAGCCGAGTTGCAGAATTTGGAGACGCAGTGGGCCCGGCGGCAGTTCGACGTGCTCACCAAAGAAATTCTCCTGCGCCGTCAAACAACCGAACGCTCCCAATTGGAGATCGAGGTCGGCCAGGAAACGGTCATCCGTCTCGAGGAGGAAATCCTCCAGCTCCGTGCACGCCTTTCCGAGTTGGAGCAGCAAATCTCGCAGCAGCAGCAGCGCGGGTTGGAGTTGAAGGCCGAGACCGATCGCCAGGAAAGCGTGATCGGGTTCAACCAGCAGCGTCTGGCCGAATTGGCCGATCAAAATGCGCGGGCGGTCAGCGATGTGGTGCAGTTCACCGAACGACGTTCCATCGCCGAGGCGGAGTTGGTGTCGCTCGGAGAACGTTCGGCTGCCTCTTTGGCTGCGGTGGAGCGTTTGCGTGTCGAGCAGTCGGTGCGTCGGGACGCCTTGTCGACCGTCGAACGCGAACTCTCGGTCCGTCAAGAAGACCTCCGCAAGGCTCAGGCCGAGGCGTTTTCAGCATCGCAGGGGTTGGGGCGTATTCGCAATGAGATCAACCAGTTGGCCCTCCAACTCCAGGGCAACGTGGTGCGTTTGGAGAAGCTGAATTCCGAGAAGATTCAGTTCGAAGAAGAGCGCGTCCGGTTGGAAATGCAGGGGGTCGAATTCACCCAGCAGGTGGAGGCGGAGCGGGTGCAAGTGCAGACGTCCCGGATGACCTTGGAAGAGCGCCAGCAGCGGCTGAAGGCGCTTCAGGCCGAGATCGTGCAGGCGACCCAGGAGCGCGACGCCTTGCTGCGGCAGCAGGCGGAAAAGCGTTCGAAGCTGGGAGTGCTCGAGCAATTGGCCACTCAGCACGAGGGTTTCGGAGCCGGGGCCCTGGCGGCGCTCAAGCAAAGCAAGCATGTCCTCGGATCCTTGGCCGACCGACTCAAGGTGTCCGATGCCCACGTCCTCGCGGTGGAAGCGGCCCTGGGCAACAACCTGCAAATTGTCCTCACCGAGCAACCCGCTGCGGCTTCAGAAATCCTGGCCGACCTCTCGGCCAATCGGAAGGGCCGTGCCAGCATCGCGGCCTTGTCGCTGTTGGCGGAGGCTCCGGCTGAGCCAGCCACAACGTTGCCTGATGGCGCGGTTTTGGCCTTGTCGGTGGTGGAAGCCGAGGCCTCGGTGGCGCCCTTGGTAGCTGGTTTGCTCGGTCGTACCCTGATTGTGCCCGACCTGACGGTGGCCCAAGCCCTGGCGGCTGGCGCCTGGACTGGCTGGGACTTTGTCACTCCCACCGGCGAGATCCTCAATCGGTTGGGCGTGTTCACGGGCGGTGCTCAAGGCGCATCCGGCAAAGCGCCGGCGAGCATCCTGGGACGCAAGAACCAGATCGCGGAACTCCAGGCGGAGATCACAGTGCTGCAGGAAAGCATTGCTGAGGCCAGTCGCCAGCAAGGCGCCCTTCAGGCCGAACAGACCGCCCTTCAGGTGAGTCTCGAAGAAGTTCGGATCGAATTGCGCCAACAGGAAGTCGCCGTGGCCACCCGTCAGGGTGAGTTCAATGCGCTTCAGGCGGCCAAGCGTTCGCTGGAGGTGCGGTTGACCCAGGTGGATCGCGATTTGGAGACCCTCGCCAGCCAAGAAGCGGGCAATGTCCAGAAGCGCGAATCTCTCGCCGCCCAGGTGGCCGAATGGGAACAGCGTGAATTGTACGCGACCACCCAGGTGGCTGAGTTGAGCGGGGGCTTGGAAGACCTGCGGAACCGCCGTGATGCAGCGAGCCAGATTTTCAACGACGCCAAGATCGCCTTCGCCACCGAGGAGCAGTTGCTGGCCTCCCACCAGCGTCAACGCGGTCCGCTGGAGACGCGCATCCGAGAGTTGAGTGCGGCCATCGAACGGCTCCAGACGGAGCAGGGGCAGTTCGAGGATCGTCGCGCCAATTTCGAAGCTGGCATCGGACAATGCCGACGTGAGATCGAGCGACTCACGGGCGAACGGGCTGTTCTGGCCGATCAAATCAACCAGTTGCTGGGCGATCGCAAGTTCCAGGAAGGCGAGATTCAGGGTCGCGAAGAACAGCTCAAGGAACGCCGGGCTCGCGTCGCCGGACTCCAGAACCAACGGGGCCAGATCGAGGTGGAGTTGGCTCAGAAGACCCTCACTCTGGAAAACCTGCGGACGCGCATTCAGGAAAAGTACCAGGTGGCCTTGGAAGAGATCCGGGCCGAAGGGCTGCGCATCCTGCCTTCCGACGATGGCTTGTCGAAGGTCGAGGTCGTGCCCATGGATGTCATGGACCAGCAAGGCTGGACGACCGATTGGGACGCCGTGGCGGCCCAGATTCAGGCCCTTCAGCGGAAGGTGGATGACATTGGTCCGGTCAACTTGGTGGCCATCGAGGAGTACGAGGAATCCGAACAGCGACATACCTTCCTCCAAACTCAGTACGATGATTTGGTGAAGGCCAAGAGCGAGTTGGTGGAAGTGATCAACCGCATCAACACCGAGACCAAGAGTCTCTTCGTTGAGACCTTCGAGAAGATCCGCGCCAACTTCCAAGCCATGTTCACCGAGATGTTCGGCGGTGGTCGCGCCGATCTCAAGCTGACAGAGGGCGAGGATGTACTCGAGGCAGGCATCGACATCGTGGCGCGGCCTCCGGGCAAGCAGCTCCAGAGCATTTCGCTGCTCTCGGGCGGCGAGCAGACCATGACGGCCGTGGCCCTCCTGTTCTCGATTTACCAAGTCAAACCGTCGCCCTTCTGTGTGCTGGATGAGTTGGACGCGCCGCTCGACGAATCCAACATCAACCGCTTCACCGCGGTGCTGAAGCGTTTCCTCGATCACAGCCAATTCGTGGTCATCACTCACAACAAGCGGACCATTTCCATGGCCGATGTGTTGTACGGCGTGACCATGCAAGAGCGCGGCGTGAGCAAGATCGTCAGCGTGCGCTTCAACAAGGAAGAAGGAACCGCGGTGCCTGCTGGAGAAACGGCCAACATCGCAGATGCCGTCCGCGGTGGCCGTGCGCCCGAAGGCGACCTCAGCATGGCTCAATAGGAGCGGTTGAGGGATCGGCTCGGGGCATTGGGCGGCATTGCTCCCAACAGAGCCCTGTGAGCACCCATTGGTTGTGGTGGTGGGCTCGATAGCTCGGGCTCGTTGGGATTACCGTTGTTCTGAGCGGCTTGTCTTTTCAGTATAACCCCCATGAAGACGGACCACTCCCAGACCCACTCGATGCCGGCACTGGAGGCCTTCATCGATCGGCGTGAGTCGATTTGCGTGATCGGTTTGGGATATGTCGGATTGCCCCTGGCGGTGGCCTTTGCGTCCCGCTTCCGGGTTCTGGGATTCGACATCAATCCCGCACGAGTTCAGGAGTTGCAGGCGGGCCATGACCGCACCTTGGAATTGACCGAGGAACAGCTGCGTCGGCATTCCATCGAGTTCACCACCGATCCGTCGGCCATCGCCTGTTCCCGCTTCATCGTCGTCACAGTCCCGACTCCGATTGACGCCCACCATCGCCCGGATCTCACGCCGCTCATCAAGGCCTCCACCTTGATTGGTCGCCATTTAGAGGCAGGAACAACGGTGGTTTATGAGTCCACGGTGTACCCGGGATGCACCGAAGAAGACTGCATTCCGGTGATCGAGCGGGAGAGTGGTTTGACCTGGAAGCGGGAGTTCTTTGCAGGCTACTCGCCGGAGCGCATCAACCCAGGAGACCGCGAGCACACCGTCGAGAAGATCAAGAAGGTCGTTGCCGGTGATTTGCCGGCCACGGCGCAGTTGATTGCCGGAGTCTACGGATCGGTCATCACCGCGGGCATCCACGTGGCCCCGACCCTCAAGACAGCCGAAGCCGCCAAGGTGATCGAGAACACCCAGCGCGATCTCAACATCGCGCTGATGAATGAACTGGCGCTGATCTTCGACCGGCAAGGCATCAACACCTTGGACGTCCTCGAGGCGGCGGGTACCAAGTGGAACTTCCTGCCCTTCCGGCCCGGACTGGTTGGAGGACACTGCATTGGTGTGGATCCGTACTATCTGGCCTTCAAGGCCGAGAGCCTCGGTTACCATCCCGATGTGATCTTGGCCGGGCGCCGGGTGAATGACTCGATGGGTAAGTTCATCGCCGAAAAGACGGTCAAATTGCTCATCCAATCGGAGCGGCCGGTGAAGGGAGCGAGGGTTCTGGTCTTGGGCTGGACCTTCAAGGAGAACGTGCCCGATGTGCGGAATACCCGTGTCATCGATATTGTCACGGAACTCGGCAGTTACGGTGTGCAGTGCCTGCCGGTGGATCCGCACGCCGATCCGAAGGAAGTGCTCCACGAATACGGGGTGGAGCTGTCCGATTCGGCAGAAGCCAGCGCCCCGTACGACGCGGTCATCCTGGCTGTGAAACACCGCTGTCTGATCGAGGACTATCCGTTGGAAGTGTTGCGTCGCCTCGGCGGAGAGCGGCCTCCGGTGTTGATCGACGTGAAAGGGTTTTTCAGTCCGGAACAGGCCGAGCAATGGGGCTCGTCCGGTTACTGGCGTCTTTGAATGGGTTTAGCGGTTTTTGGGTCAAGAAGCCCATGTGCATCGAGACGGTTCACATCGATGAAGGCTCAAATTTATCGGTTAACAGGCCGGCTTTCAGAGACAAAAGTTGACGTGCAGAGATTTGGATCAAGCGATGGATTGATATCCCTGACGGTATTGAATCAGGGTGACTCAAATTGGATGAAGCCTCTGCTTTTTTTCATTCTTCTGTTTCTTGCCGGATCTAGCAGTCGAGCGGATGGAGCCACTCCAGCGTCGTCGCAGAAACCCAATGTCATCTTCATCCTCGCTGATGATCTAGGGATCGGGAATGTCGGCTGTTACGGTTCTGATCATTACCGGACTCCGAACATCGACCGTCTGGCGGCACAAGGCACGCGCTTCACCCGATCGTTCACCGCAGCGCTGTGCGGCCCATCGAGGGCGATGATCCTGAGCGGACGCTATGCCTTTCGAAATGGCTCTTCCAATCAGGATGCGTGTCAGCGCATGCCACTGGAGGAACTGCAATTGGGGCGTGTTTTCAAGGCGTCTGGCTACGCCACCTCGGCCGTTGGCAAGTGGGGCCAACTTCCCGGTGACCCCGATTCGGTGGGATTCGATGACACCCTTCGGTTCAACGGCAGTGGTCTCTATCGCAACAAGAAGCCCGGAAAAACCACGGTCTACCGGGTCAATGGTGAGGATCGGCAGCTCGATGACCGTGAGTACATGCCGGACCTCATGAACGATCGGGTGCTGGCCTTCCTTCGATCCCATCGATCCAAGCCCTTCTTCCTGTACTACTCGATGGTGCATGTTCACGCCGACATCCAACCCACTCCGGACAGCCCTCCGGACAGCAAAGACCTCTTCGGAGACAATATCCGCTACATGGACAAGTTGGTTGGAAAACTGGTCGCCGAACTGGAGGCCCTCCAACTGCGCGACAAAACGTTGATCGTGTTCATGGGGGACAACGGCACCGGCAAGGCACAGGACGCAAAGTCCACCATCGGCGGTCGCAATGTGTCGGGAGCCAAAGGTTCCATGCTCGAATGCGGTGGGCTTGTCCCCATGATCGCAAACTGGCCCGGTCGGGTTCCTGCAGGAAAGGTTTCGGCGGATCTCATCGATTCCACCGATTTGCTGCCCACCTTCGCAGAACTGATCGGCGGGAAGCTTCCTGAGAATCGGGTTTTGGATGGTCACAGTTTCGCTCGGCGATTGTGCGGAGAGCCGGGGCCGCAGCGTCCGTGGATCTACAACCAGCTCGCAGCCATGTGGTATGTCCGTGAGGCGGGGTGGAAGCTGAATGAAAAGGGGGAGCTGTTTGACATGAGTGGCGCCCCGTTTGTTGAGAAGCGTGTGGAGGAGTCCGACGACTCCACCGCCAGCAAGGCGGCTCGGCAACGGTTGACCGCGGTCTTGGCGCAGCTCAATCCGGCCGGGGGCATCCCGGACACGGGAGACGGCACCGGTCGCCATGCCAACCGCAATCGAAGCCGCAAGGCTGGCAACGAGTGACACCCCTTCCATGAATACGATCCTTCGTTTTCTCGCGTTTCTCCTCGCAGCGGCATCGGTCAACGCGGCGGGAAGACCCAACATCCTGTTCATTGCCGTCGATGACCTTCGGCCTGAATTCGGGGCCTATGGCTTTACATCCATCAGGAGCCCGAACTTGGATCGGTTGGCCAAGTCCGGCATCACCTTTGGTCGCGCTTATTGCCAGCAGGCGGTGTGTTCGCCATCCCGCTCCAGCCTGATGACCGGGTTGCGCCCTGACTCGACGCGGGTTTGGGATTTGGACACCCATTTTCGGACAGCACAGCCCAACGTGGTGACGCTGGGTCAGCACTTCAAACAACACGGCTATTTTGTCCAAGGCATGGGCAAAATTTATCACGGAAACTTCGACGACGCGCCGACCTGGTCGGTTCCGTGGCAGACACCCAAGGCCCAACCCTATGCTTTGCCTGAGAATCTCGCGCTCCAACAACGTGGTTTGGAGGCCATCGATCCGGAGAAAAAAAACAAAGCAAACGGCCGGAAGGGTAAGAAACAGGCCTCGGGATTGAACTCCCGGGGCCCCGCGTTCGAAGGGGCTGATGTTCCCGACAATACCTTCCAGGATGGCAAGGTGGCCGAGTTGGCCGTTGGAACGCTGCAAACACTGAGTCGGAAATCAGAGCCGTTCTTTTTGGCGGTCGGTTTTTCGAAACCGCACCTCCCGTTTGTGTCACCGAAAAAATACTGGGACCTCTATGAACCGGCGAAGATCTCTTTGGCACCGAATCCATTCCGCCCGAAAAACGCTCCCGAGTACGCCATTTTGCCTGGCGGTGAGATGCGCAATTACCACGGGATTCCGGAGGGTTCTATTCCCGAGGGACTCGCCCGCCAACTCAAGCACGGGTACTACGCTGCGGTCAGTTACATGGATGCTCAAGTAGGCAAGGTTCTCGACGAGTTGGACCGACTGGATTTGCGCAAAAACACCATCGTGATTTTGTGGGGCGATCACGGTTGGAAACTTGGAGAGCACGACGCCTGGTGCAAACACTCCAACACCGAGAACGACACCCGCGCGCCCTTGTTGTTGTCCGTTCCGGGGATGAGGCAGGCCGGCGTGCGCACAGAGGCCTTGGTCGAGTTTGTGGACATCTATCCGACCTTGTCCGATTTGGCAGGACTCCCGCTGCCTCAGCACCTCGAAGGGAGTAGTTTCAAGCCGTTGCTCGAGGATCCGAAACGCCCCTGGAAGTCCGCAGCTTTCAGCCAGTATCCGCGACCGGGTCGTCGGTCGGGCACTGGGCCATTGATGGGCTACTCGATGCGAACCGATCGGTATCGCTTCACCGTCTGGGTGGATCGCGAGGCTCCTACCCACATTGAGGACGTTGAGCTTTACGACCACCGCACCGATCCGCAGGAGAACATGAATGTCGCCGGTGAAGCTTCTCAGCGAGTCCGGGTCGAGGAGTTGACCGCTCAGTGGCGCCGAGGGTGGGCAGGGACTAAGGCCGAGTTGGCCGGCCGAATCCAAGCCCCGTGACCTCAACTTCCCCGATCGGATCGCCCGTCTGGGATGTTTGTAGAAGTGGCGCGGGCCTGGGATTCTTCGGATTTGATTGGTGGGTCTGGGGACAATGGGTTTGAAATTTCCCCAACGCAGTTGCTCAACGTTGTCGCCCGTTTCTGAATTATGTCCAAAACCCTAGATACCGCAGTGTCTACAAGATCATCGGGATTGCCGCCCATTCGGATCGTTGTGACCGGGGCGGCCGGATTCATCGGCGGTCAATTGCTGCAGACGCTGCGGGGACTTTACGCCGCCTCGGAGTTGCTGGCGGTGGATCATCCGTTGAAGCCGGCGATGGGCACGGCTACCGAAGCCTTTGGTGGGGTTCGATTCCTGAGTCACACCCAATTCTTGGAGGCACTTACGGCGGGTATTTTGCAGCCTGAGTTGATCTTCCACCTCGGGGCCTGCAGTTCCACCACCGAGACCGACTGGAACTACCTGGCCGACAACAACCTGGCCTACTCCCAGAAGCTGTGGAACTGGGCAGCGGCCCACGGGGCACGGTTGTTGTACGCCTCCAGCGCGGCCACCTACGGGGACGGCGAGAACGGTTTTGATGATTCCCTTGAACTGACTCGTCTCTGTCCGCTGAACCTCTACGGGAAGTCGAAGCACGATTTCGACCTTTGGATCGAAGAGCAGCAGCGTCAGCGAGTACCGCAACCGGTCCAAAGCGTCGGGTTCAAGTTCTTCAATGTGTTCGGACCGGGCGAGGGGCACAAAGGACGCATGGCATCGATGGTCTGGCACGGTTATCACCAGATCCTGAAAGAGGGCACGGTGCGTTTGTTTGAATCCCATCGCCCCGACTACACCCACGGCGGTCAGCTTCGTGATTTCATCTACGTGAAGGACGTGGTTCGGGTGATGTTGTCCTTTGCCGAGCGGCGGGAGGTTTCCGGGCTCTTCAATCTGGGCACGGGTCAGGCGCGTTCTTTCCGGGACCTCATCGAGGCCACCTTCGCGGCTTCGGGTCGGCCTGCTTCCATTGAGTACATTCCGATGCCGGAAGACCTCCGGGGGCGGTACCAATACTTCACTCAGGCCACCATGACCAAGACCGCCCGGGCGGGTATTGTCTTTCAGCCCACCCCGCTTGAGGACGCCGTGGCGGATTATGTGGCGTGGTTGCGCGACAACGCCTGATCGGTGTAACCGGCGCTCCGGCTGGAAGCCCGATCGGTGATTCGCGCTCAGTGTTTCCTCGATGGTGGGATGGACAGCAGGGGCGGCGAAGGGTAACCCTTGGAAGATCCGCTTTGCGGAGGAGTGCGCCCGTAGCTCAGCTGGATAGAGCATCCGCCTTCTAAGCGGATGGTCACAGGTTCGAATCCTGTCGGGCGCGCCATTCTCCGATCGATGGTCGGATCCGTTCTGCACTGGCAATCATGGGGTTCTCCTACCGCAAATCCGTTCGCCTGGGACCGTTTCGCATCAATGCCAGCAAGTCGGGCATTGGATGGTCGGTGGGCACGAAGGCGGTCCGAACCACCGTCACGCCCTCAGGTCGCCGCTACACCACGTTCTCAGTGCCCGGCACGGGGTTGAGTTATCGCACCGATGCCAAGCAAGGATGTTTGGTGCCGTTGGCCCTCGGCCTGGGTTTAGGAGTCGGGGTGGTTTGGTGCGGAATTCGCCTGATGACGTAGTGGTGGCTTTACCTCGATTTGGATGATGCACCGTTCTTTTTCCCCAAGCCTATGACTCCCCTTCGTTGGACTCGCACTTTGCGAACCCCTCACTCCGAACGCCTCCTCGCCAGCCGCGATGGCAAAGACGTTGCGGCAGCGGATCTTCACTACCTTCAGGATGGCACCGTCGCCGGTACGGTCATCCTCTTGAAGGGCTCGGGACTGGGTACCGATCAAGTGCCTGACCTGTTGGCCGAGTTGGATCAGGAATGGCTGCCGGGTGTGGATTTGGGCAGTGGTCATTTGAACTTCACGGTGATCCTCGGTGAGGTGCTGGGGAATTACGAACCCAACGCGGAGAGTTGAGCCGTAAACCGTAGAGAAGGCCATGCAGCCGGAATGATCACCGAGGGGGTATTTCGCACCCTCGAGGTTGGACAGGCACCCGGAAACGGAGGGTGGTTCCGTGTCCTGGCGTGCTCTCGATTTGGACGGAACCACCGGCCTGCTCCAGGCGGGATCGCATATTCCTCAATCCGTGATTTTGTGAACCGTCCGCAGCCAAAGCGGGATCGTTCTGAGTCAAACCGCATCCGTCATCGGCGACGGTCAGTGTCAGTTCCTCGGGTTTCAGATCGAATCGGATTTGGACCGAATGGGCTCGAGCATGTTTAACGATGTTGTGAAGAGCCTCTTTCAAAGCCAGATACAGGTTGTATCGAGCCGTAGCCTGCAGGGTTCCGGCCATCACGGTTGACGGTGGCACCACTTCCAGCCGCAACTGGGCACAGGACAGGAAGTTGGTGGCAAACTGAGATGCGTGATCCACGAAGTTTCGGACCGTGTCGGCCTTGGGGTCGACGGACCAGACGATCACCTCCAGAGCCTCCACACTTCGGATTGCACGGTTCTCAATCCGTTGCAGTTCCTTTAAAGGATTCGTGGAAGATTGAGCCAATGAACTGAGCAGGCTGATCTCGGACAAGGAAGCCCCCAACTCATCGTGCAGATCGCGGGCGATGCGTTTGCGTTCATTTTCCAGCGCATTCTGGGCTGCCAAAGCGTCGCGTTCCCGCTGCAAGCGATTTGCTTTCGCTTGGGCTTTCCACAGCACCAATGCCAAACCCATCCCGAGTATCAATCGCAACGCAAACGTCCAGCTTTGGGGGCTCTCCCAGAAATGTTTTTCTGTGAGGTCTCGAAACGAGGTCGCGATGGCCACATTTCCAAAACGCCAACCCGAGCCCACTCCCCGGTGGAGCAGCAGGATTCGGTCGAAAGAGGCATCGGCTCGAAAGCTGGTGGTCTGTTCTTTCGGTATCAGGAGTTCACTCGCTCCGGCTTTCAAGTCGGGCTCCAACCAAACCGTGACATGGTCAAACTCTCCCGGAACATATTGAACCCGTACGACGAGTGTGCGGGGAACGCCGTATCGAGGGGGCTCAAACCGACTCAACCCGGCGGTGATGGGCTGATTGGAGTTGAGGTCGTATTCACCGGGGAATTCATTGGCGAATCCACTCTCGGCCGCATTGAACGCGCTATATCCCCAAGAGTTCCATGCGGTTCCAACACCCAGATTGAAGCCAACAGTTCCGGAAAAAACCACCCCGGCCTCAAAGTTACCGGTCTGTTTCGACGCCAAATCCGTGGTCGGATCTACCGTGAACCGGAGATACAACGTCGACTTGGAGGTGTTGTCCTGACTCGGCAGTTCACTGGGTTTGATCGGAAGGGCGAAATTGGTGGTTTTGACCAAATACCAATCGGGATCACTCCAGATGACGTGCGCCCGCAACGGGATGGATCCCGCTGCTATTGACAGCAAAGTGATGAGAACTGTGAGGAGAAAGCGCATGGACGGTCGACTTCATTCAGGCCGCAATAACTCAGGAGGAGCAGCGGCGCTTGCCGGATCACCTTCCTTTGGAGATGCGTTGTCCGCGCGTTGCTGGGCTCAATACGGCCTTTTCCGCGCTGACTCCGCCTCCAGCGAATGGATTCACTGGTGTAATCACTCTCGTTACAACTGGATTGGATACCCTGAAGTTGCTCAGGAAATTACCGTTTTGGTGGGGTTTCCGGCCACATCTGTTAATCGGCAATCAATTCATTAAAAATGACAAGTAAGCCGTTCGTGGTCCAAGCCCATCCGTTGCAGAATGGTGGCATTCAAGCCATGGACCTGGACCCGATTTTCCATGGCAGCGAGCCCGAAGTCCTCCGTGGATCCGTAGCTGAAACCCTCATTTATTCCGCCGCAGGCCATCCTGACGTTGTAACTAGGGTGTTCGCCTTCATAGGAACGTGAATAAGGATTTGTCCCAAGGGCTTTTGGAAGAAAATGGATAGGGTAGGTGACCTGATTCTCTGATTCCGCGATGAGTGTCCCCTCCTATGGTGAGAAGATGAGTCGGGGTTACCCTTTATTAGTCAGTTGAATGAAATCCTCAAACTGTATTAATATGAAAATTCGCCGCCAAGTGACACTTCTTGCCACTGTTGGATCGCTCGTATTCAACAGCGCCAATCTCTGCGCCTCCGATTTGGATGACCGCATCGAATCAGTCGCCAAAAAATCTCATGTATTCAGGATTCATCTGAAAGGGGACTCGATCAAGACCGTTTCGCAGGACGGAGTTGTGACTCTGACAGGTACAGTCTCTGACACGTACCACAAAAACCTTGCGCAAGATACCGTCGAGAACATCTCGGGCGTTCGGCGCGTGGACAACCAACTGGTCATCAAGGAAGAAGGTCCCAAGGAACATTCGGACGGGTGGATCAGCGCAAAGGTGAAGATGACACTGTTATTCCACCGTAATGTCAGCGGCAGTACCACCGATGTCTTTGTCAAGGATGGCATCGTCAGCCTCCGCGGCGAGGCATCGAGCGAGGCGCAGAAGGAACTCACAGCTGAATACGCGATGGATGTGGAGGGAGTCAAAGAGGTGAAAAATGAACTGACTATCGCCAAGACACCTCTTCAGAAAGAAAGCCTGAGCGAAAAAATCGATGATGCCTCCATCACAGCCCATGTGAAGTCTGTCTTGATTTCGCACCGTTCGACGAGCGCGCTCAAAACCAAAGTCGAGACACGGAGCGGTGTCGTCAATCTGACTGGCATTGCCAAAAACGACGCCGAGAAGAGTCTCGTGACCAAGCTCGTATCTGATGTGATGGGTGTCACAAGCGTCGTCAACGAAATGACCGTCGCTGCGCCGATTAATGATAAATGACGATCCGTGAGCGTGGGTCAAAGAAAAGTATTTATAGCCAGTGGTGTGGTCTGATTACAAAAACCACGGCCCGATTTTAATATTGAAAAATTGAAACAATTAAAACCATGTACCTGAGAACCATTCTTATAGTTTTCTTGATACTGATGCTGGTTGGTGCTCTACCCACTTGGCCGCATAGTAGGAGCTGGGGTTACTATCCAAGTGGCGGCCTAGGATTGGTGCTGGTGATTCTACTCATACTACTACTGCTCGGAAGAATTTGAATTGGGTACACGTTGTCGCCTGAGCTGGATTCTTGAGGAATGACTCCGGTGCAACAGCACTGGACTGAATCACCTGACCGACGGTGGTGGCCAGCCTTTCGATATCTATCTATTTTGTATCGGTATTCA
>Ga0255096_1000681_pt1 | contig 15687 bp, 15 predicted proteins | sample Colum_Atlam_RepA_2_FD_188563 | JGI IMG/M metagenome (GOLD analysis project Ga0255096, IMG submission 188563) | Freshwater microbial communities from Columbia River, Oregon, United States - Colum_Atlam_RepA_8d | ecosystem: Environmental > Aquatic > Freshwater > River | place: USA: Oregon...
GCGGCGGCGCTGCGGGCGGGGCGTGGCGATGCGCTGGACGCCTGTCGGGCCGAGGTGCTGGCGGCGGGGTTTGACAGTGTGGAATATATCGAGCTGCGCGATGCGGCTACGCTGGATGTTGCGGCCACGCTGGACCAACCGCTGCGGCTGTTGGCGGCGGCTTGGCTGGGTGGTGTGCGGTTGATCGACAATATTCCGGTTTAGCCCGGCTTTGGCTGGGCAGAGAGGGGCTGCGATGATTGCGATTTTGCGGACGGCGTTTTTCGGATTTATCGGCCTGACCGTGGTTTATGTGCTGGTCGCGACCTATTCGCGATCGGTCCGGCGCGAGAAGTTGGAAAAGAAATTCGATGCCGGTGGTATCGAAGGCGACCGCGATACCTATATTGAGGACGGGATGAAGGCCTATGAACACGGGCTGAAGCATCGTCTGCTGTGGTTGGTTTACATCATTCCGGCGGTGGTGGTGGCGGTGACGGTCTATCTTGTGAACTATCAGTAAGGAGCGGCTGGAATGTGGAAATATGTGAAATGGACGTTCCGAATTCTGGTCGTGCTGATTGTGGCGGGGTTTTTGCATTACACCCTGCCGCACCATGATATTGTCAGGATTACAAATACTTATAACCGGATGACGACGGTGGGGAGTGAAAACTCTTGGGCCTATGCGTCGCCCGATACCGGCACGGCGGAAAGTGCCGTCACGCGCGACATTCGCTTTATCGAAGCGGCCTATGATGATGGGTCGGTGATTGTGTATCGCAACGAAGATACCGGCTGGGTGTGGCCGCCGTATTTCAAATACGACAGTTCCAACCTGCAGGCAGAGGCGGGCAATCTGAAATCTACCGAGGCCGCGCCGAAATGGGTTTCGGTGACGCATTATGGCTGGCGGTTCCCGTTCTTGTCGATCTACCCCAATGCGGTGTCGATGAAAGAGGTTGCCGGGCCGGACGTGCGGATTATTCCCTATGTGAACATCGTGGTGCTGCTGGCTTTGGCCTATGGGCTGTTCATGCTGCGGCGGATGTGGCTGCAGTTTTGGGAACGCATGGTTGAACCGGCGGTGGCCGAGGTTGAAGAAACCTGGGATGGCGTCGAGGCGCAGGCCGGGGCGGCAAAGGCGCGCGCCGGCGGCTTCTTTGGCCGGATCGGGGCGTGGTTTTCGCCCAAAGCCAAACCAAAACGCTAGGGCAGCACCGCGCCGCGGATCAGGTCTGCGGCACGTTCGGCGATCATGATGGTGGGGGCATTGGTGTTGCCGCCAATCAGGCGCGGCATCACCGAGGCATCAACCACGCGCAGGTTTTCCAGCCCATGCACCGTTAGGTCGGGGGCGGTGACGGCAAGCGGGTCTTGGCCCATGCGGCAAGTGCCAACGGGGTGATAGATGGTGTCGGCATGGGCGCGAATGGCGGCGCGCAGGCCCGCGTCGCTACCATCATGCGGGTAAAGCCGGGTGCCGCGCCACGGCGCCAGTTCAGGGCTTTGCAACACGGTTTCGGTCAGGCGGGCGCCGGCCATCAGCGCGGCCATATCAGCGGGGTTTGACAAGAAAGCCGGGTCTATGCGCGGCGGCGCTGCCGGGTTGGCAGAGTTTAGCCCCACCGTGCCGCGCGATTTTGGCCGCAGCACGCAGATATGGGTCGAAAAGCCATCGGCGAAGTGCAGCTTGCGCATGTGCTGGTCGACAATGCCGATGACGAAATGAATTTGCAGATCGGGTTTCGGCTGTGTCGGGGAGGACCGGAAGAAGGCGCAAGCCTCGGCCATCGGCGAAGCGAACAGGCCTTCGCCGGTTTTGCGCCAGTGCAGCGCCGCTTTGCCAAGCCGCAACAGGCCGCGCGGGTTTAGCCCGACGGTATCGCGCCGCAGCGAGGTGTAGCTGATGGTGTAATCAATGTGGTCTTGCAGGTTTTGCCCCACGCCTTGCAGCGCATGCAGCACTGGCAGGCCGTGGGCGCGCAGCTCTGCCTCTGGGCCGATGCCCGAGAGCAGCAAAAGCTGCGGCGAGCCGAAAGCCCCGGCCGAGACGATGACTTCGCGGCGAGCTTGCAGGTGCAACCGCTTGCGGCCGCGTTTGACGATCAGGCCGGTGGCGCGTTTGCCATCAAGCACGATCTTTTCGGCAGTGCTGTGGGTCAGCACCGTCAGGTTCGGGCGGCCAAGCACCGGATGCAGGTAGGCCGCCGCCGCCGAACAGCGTTCGCCCTTGCGCGCGCCGTGGTGAAATTGCGTGACCTGAAACAGGCCCGCGCCATCTTGGCTGGGGCCGTTGAAATCGGAGGTTTCGGCAACCTGCAGGTCTGCCATGGCCCGAATGAAGGCGCGGCTGATGGCGCGCGGGTAAAGCTGATCGGCCACTTGCAGCGGCCCGCTGCCGTTGTGGTAGGGGCCGGAGCCGCGTGCGTTGCCTTCGGCGCGCAGAAAATAGGGCAGCACGCTTTGCCAATCCCAGCCCGTAGCGCCCAGATCGGCCCATTCATCGTAATCGGATGGATGGCCGCGCATATACAGCATGGCGTTGATCGCCGACGATCCGCCCAAAGCCTTGCCGCGCGGTTGAAAGCCGCGCCGGCCGTTCAGCCCGGGTTGCGGCGTGGTGTGCAGCGCCCAGTTGTGGATCGGTGGGCGACCCGACACCATGGCGGCAATCAGTGCGGGCGCACGAATGAAGATGTCACGCCCGGCACCTCCCGCTTCGATCAGGCAGACGGTGACGGTCGGGTCTTCGCTTAGGCGGGCGGCAAGCACGCTGCCGGCAGACCCGCCCCCGGCAATGATGTAATCGAAATGCATGGGGCGAGCCTAGCGGCCCGCCCCAAAAACGCAAAGGTGACGTTGCGGCGCGGATCAGCCGCGCAGCGTGCCGCCGGTGGCCTTGCTGACCTTTTCGATGATCTTGGCGGAAACCGCTTCGATATCGGCTTCGGTCAGGGTCTTTTCGGTTGGCTGCAGACGCACCGTCAGCGCGATGGACTTTTTGCCAGCGCCCATCTGGGCTTCGGCCTTGTCGCCGGTGAACTGGTCGAACACGCGGACGCTTTCGATCAGAACCTTGTCGGCACCGATTGCGGCGTTGACGGCCGTGAGCGCTTCGACGCCCTTATCGACGACAAAGGCGAAATCGCGGTCCACCGCTTGCAGGTCTGACAGCGTCAGCGCCGGTTTGGTCGGGGTTTTCACCTTGGGCAGCGGCACATTGGCCACCAGCACGGTGAAGGCAACGGCGGGGCCTTTGATATCCAGCGCTTGCAGCACTTTCGGATGCACCTCGCCAAAGGTCGCCATTACGTTCGGGCCAAGCCCGATCACGCCAGAGCGGCCCGGATGCCACCAGCCCGCGGCCTTGCGGCTGATTTGCACGCGGGCCGGGGCGCCGATGGCGGCCAGCACCGCTTCGGCATCGGCCTTGGCGTCGAACAGGTCAACCGAGCGGCGGCTGCCATGCGGGTCGCGCGGGGCAGAAGAGCCGATCAGCAGGCCAGCGGCTTGCAGGTGCTGTTCACCGGGTTCGCCGCCGTGGAAGGCCGGGCCAACCTCGAACAGGGCCAGATCCATAAAACCGCGCGCCTGATTGCGGGCGGCTGCGCGCAGCAGGCCCGGCAGCAGATCGGGGCGCAGATGGGTCATTTCCGACGAGATCGGGTTATCAACCCGCACCGCATCGCTGCCGCCGCCAAACAAGGTTGCAGCGGCCTGATCGATGAAGCTGTAGGTGACACATTCGTTATAGCCCAAGGCCGCGATGGTGCGGCGGGCGGCGCGTTCGCGCACCTGCAACGGCGTCAGGATTGGTTTCGGCACACCCGACTGGCGACGCGGCAAGGGTTTTCCTTGCAGCTTGGTCAACGAGGCGATGCGGGCCACCTCTTCGACCAGATCAGCTTCGCCCAGCACATCGGGGCGCCAGCTTGGCGGGGTTGCCATATTGCCATTCAGGGTGAAGCCCAAAGCTTCCAGCGTGCGGCGCTGTTCGGCTTCGGGAATATCCATGCCGACAAGGCTGATCACGCGGGCCGGATCAAGTTTATAGGCGCGGGTGGTGTCGATCGGGGCACCGTCTGCGGCAATATCAGATGCTTCGCCGCCGCACAGATCCAGGATCATCTGCGTTGCCAGATCTAGGCCATCCAGCGTGAAGGCCGGATCAACGCCGCGTTCAAAACGATAGCGGGCGTCCGAGTTGATCTTCAGCGCGCGGCCCGTGGTGGCCACGGTAATCGGGTCCCACCATGCCGATTCAAGGAACACATCGGTGGTGGCTTCGGTGCAGCCCGAAACCTCGCCGCCCATGATGCCGGCCAGCGATTCAACGCCTTGGTCATCCGAAATTGCCATTTGACCGGCGCGCAGGGTGTAGGTCTTGCCATCAAGCGCAAGGAATTCTTCGCCGCCTGCCGCCGGATGGATGCGCAGCTTGCCCTGCACCTTGGCGGCATCGAACACATGCAGCGGACGGTTCAGCCCATAGGTGAAGTAGTTGGTGATATCGACCAAGATCGAAATCGGGCGCAGGCCAATCGCCTTCAACCGGTTCGCCAGCCACTCTGGCGACGCACCGTTCTTGACGCCGCGAATGGTGCGACCTGCGAAATGCGGGCAGCCTTTGGCCTTCAGCACATCCGAGATTTCAACCTGAACCGGGCTGGCAAAGCCGCCCTTGATCGCCGGGATCGGCAGCGGTTTCAGCGTGCCAAGACCGCGCGCTGCAAGATCGCGCGCAATGCCGCGCACGCCCAAAGCATCGGGGCGGTTTGGGGTGATCTTGATATGGATCATCGGATCAACCGTGCCGGGGCGGTTTGCTGCCAGCCAATCAACAAACTTCTGGCCAACCTCGCCCGAGGGCAGTTCGATGATGCCATTGTGTTCGTCAGACAGTTCCAGTTCACGTTCCGACGCCATCATGCCATGGCTTTCAACGCCACGGATTTTGCCGATGCCAAGCGTGACATCAATGCCGGGCACATAGTCGCCGGGCTTGCACAGCACCACGGTGATGCCTTCACGGGCGTTCGGCGCGCCGCAAACGATCTGCTTTTCGCCTTCGTCGGTCAGCACACGGCAGACCCGCAGCTTGTCGGCATCGGGGTGCTTTTCGGCGTGCAACACTTTTGCAATCGTAAAGGGCGCCAGCTTTTCAGCAGGATTTTCAACACCTTCCACCTCTAGGCCCAGATCGGTCAGGGCATAAAGGATATCCTCTAGCGAGGCGTTGGTTTCAAAGTGATCTTTCAACCAAGACAGGGTGAATTTCATGGCGCGGCCCTTCGGGAAACTTCGGGGTTGGGATTAGCGTATTGGGCGGCAAAGGGGAAGCCAAAGCGCGGTGGTTTCGGCTTTGGAAACGGCTTGTCGCCGCGAATGGGGGGCTATCGCCACAATCTGGCAAGGCATCTGTGCTAGAAGACACCCATGATGAACCCGATGCTGGACATTCCGAAAGACCGAAAACGGCTGCATGTTGGCAGGCTGTGCCTGCTGTTGGGCCTGACGGTGCTTTTGTACATGATGGTCGCGCATGAATTTGGCGCGGCCACCGAGGCGCTGACGGCGCCAGCTAAACCCTAATCACGCCAAGGCAACCGCCGAGTTTGGCGCGCCGCTGATGCTGCGGCGCGACCACGCGCGCTTACGACGACAAGCCGCCTGCCAAGTCGGGCATATCCAGCGCGGCAAAGCCATAGTGCTTCAGCCAGCGCAGATCGGATTCGAAGAAGGCGCGCAGATCGGGGATGCCGTATTTCAGCATGGCGATGCGGTCGATGCCCATGCCAAAGGCAAAGCCCTGCCATTCGTTCGGGTCTACCCCGGCGGCGGTCAGCACCTTGGGGTGCACCATGCCAGAGCCCAGAATTTCCATCCACTTGTCGCCTTGGCCAATCTTCAACTGGCCGCCTTCCCACGAACAGCGAATATCGACTTCGGCCGACGGTTCGGTGAACGGGAAATGCGAGGCGCGGAAACGCAGTTCGACCGAAGGCACTTCGAAGAAGGCGCGGCAGAATTCTTCCAGCGTCCATTTCAGGTTGGCCATCGAAATGTCGCGGTCAATCGCCAGACCTTCCACTTGGTGGAACATCGGGGTGTGGGTCTGGTCCATATCCATGCGATAGACGCGGCCCGGCGCGATCACGCGGATCGGCGCGCCCTGTTCAGTCATGGCGCGGATTTGCACCGGCGAGGTGTGGGTGCGCAGCACATGCGGCGGGCGGCTGTCGCCTTCGGCACGGTTCATGAAGAACGTGTCATGCTCTTGCCGCGCCGGGTGTTCCGGCGGGATGTTCAAGGCATCGAAATTGTAAAAGTCAGATTCCACCTGCGGCCCTTCGGCCACGGCAAAGCCCATGTCGGCGAAGATCGCGGTCAGTTCTTCCATCACCTGGCTGACCGGGTGAATGGTGCCCGTGCGGCGCGGACGCCCCGGCAGCGTCACGTCCAGCCACTCCGACCGCAGCCGCTCATCTAGGGCTGCATCGGCCAGCGCCGCCTTCTTGGCGCGCAGGGCGGCGTCGATTTCATCTTTCAGCACGTTCAACATGGCACCGGCGGCTTTACGCGCGTCGGGGTCCATCTTGCCCAGCGTCGCCATCATCGCGCTGATTTCGCCCTTCTTGCCCAAGGCGGCCAGACGCACCTCTTCCAGCGAGGATTCATCGGCGGCGTTGGCCACAGAGGTAAGATATTTGACCTTAAGTGCGTCAAGCCCGTCCATGGCCGTCTCCTGTCGAATGCCGGATGGTGCTAGCGGGAAGGCGGGCTGGATGCAAGTGGCGCGCACGTCGTTCGTGCGGGTGCGTCCTTGTGGCTTGCCCTTTTGAAAATACTCCCCCCGGAGGGTCCGCCGCTGCCACAGCGCCGGATTATCAAATGGGGCGGTTTGGCATGGGGCTAAAAATGAAAAAGCCCCGCCGAAGCGGGGCCTTTCCGAAAACGGTGATCGCGAAGATCAGACCAAAGCGGCTTTCGCCTGTGCTGCGATGGCGTTGAACGCCTCCGGCTCGTGCACTGCCAGATCGGCCAGAACCTTACGGTCAACTTCGATACCGGCTTTCGCCAGACCGTTGATGAAACGCGAATAGGTCATTTCCAGATCGAACAGACGAACGGCAGCGTTGATACGCTGGATCCACAGGGCGCGGAAGTTGCGCTTGCGGGTTTTACGGTCGCGGGTCGCGTACTGGTTGGCCTTATCGACGGCCTGAGTAGCGGTTTTGAAGTTCGTAGAGCGGGCGGCGTAGTAACCAGCCGCCGCCTTGATCACCTTACGGTGACGGGCGTGGGTTACCTTACCGGATTTGACGCGGGACATCTGATGTTCTCCTTACCGGTCGTAGGGCATGTATTTTTTGACGATTTTCGCATCGGACGGATTCAGGATCATGGTCCCGGACGCGTCACGAATGAATTTCGTCGTACGTTTGATCATGCCGTGGCGTTTGCCGGCGACGCCAGCTTTCACCCGACCGGAGGCCGTGAAGCTGAAACGCTTCTTCGCCGCCGACTTGGTCTTCATCTTGGGCATTTCCATCTCCATGGTTGCAGGCGCTGCTTGGCATGCCACGTTGGCCAGCGGCGCGGGGTATTCGAAACGTCCCTATAGGGGGGCTTTGGCAGAGTCGCAAGGGGCAATGCGCCGCTTGCAGATGCGTGGTGGATTTACTTGATCCAGCCCGCGATGACCCGCATGAAAACCTGCGGGATTTCGGCAAAGGTGTAGCCGCCGGCCTTTTGCGTCAGCGCCACCGCCAGCAGCACGCCCCCGATCAGCACCATGATGGCACCGGCGCGGGGCGGGCGGCTTTCAGAGTAGGCGGCAAGCAGCGACGGGATGGCAAGAGCACAGATGATCAGTCCGACGACAAGGATTTGGTCCGTGCTCATGCTTTGTATACCCCGTAAAACCTGACAGCTTTTACAGCAAGAAACCTTGCTGAAAGGTTACTCTGGGTCTACGCGCGAAATCAATCGCTCATCACAGGGGGCGACGCGCAGGATGTTGGTGGTGCCCTTGACGTTGAACGGCACGCCTGCGGTGACGACGATCATGTCTTCAACGCCAGCAAAGCCATCATCCCGTGCCGCCTTGACCGCCGCCAGAACCGCGCCTTTGAACCGCTCTTGCGGTTCGGTGATGACGCAATGCGCGCCCCAGGTCAGCGCCATGCGGCGAGCGGTGGACATCAGCGGCGTCAGCGCGATCACCGGAACGCGGGCGCGTTCGCGGGCGACCAGACTGACGGTCTGGCCCGATTGCGAGAAGCAGACGATGGCCTTGATGTTGGTGGCTTCGGCGATTTCACGCGCGGCGGCAACGATGCCGTCAGCGATGGTTTCGCGGCGCACCACGCGGCTGGCTTCGATCACCTGACGGTAGGTCGGGTCTTTTTCGACCGACAGCGCCACGTTGTTCATCGTGGTGACGGCTTCGACCGGATATTTGCCCGCTGCCGATTCGGCAGACAGCATCACCGCATCGGCGCCTTCATAGATGGCGGTCGCAACGTCGGACACTTCGGCGCGGGTCGGCACCGGCGATTCGATCATTGATTCCAGCATCTGGGTGGCCACGATCACCGGTTTCGCCGCAGCGCGCGCACCGCGCACCAGACGCTTCTGGATCGGCGGCACCGAGGTGACGGGCAGCTCAACGCCCAAGTCGCCACGCGCGACCATGATACCGTCCGACACTTGCAGGATGGCGTCATAGGCCTTCACGGCGGCAGGCTTTTCGATTTTCGACAGAATCGCTGCGCGACCCCGTGCCAGTTGACGTGCTTCGATCACGTCTTCGGGGCGCTGCACGAAGGACAGCGCCAGCCAGTCGACGCCCAGTTCGCAAGCGAACTCAAGATCGCCACGGTCTTTTTCCGACAGCGCTGCCAGCGGCAGAACCACGTCAGGCACGTTCACGCCCTTGCGGTTGGAAATGGTTCCGCCAACGGTGACGATGCAATTTGCATAGTCGCGACCGCATTCTTTGACTTCCAGTCGGATCTTGCCGTCGTTGACCAGCAGGCTTGCGCCCGGTTCAAGGGCGGCAAAAATTTCGGGGTGGGGCAGCTGCACGCGGGTCGCGTCGCCGGGGGCCGAATTCAGGTCCATGCGGAAGGCCGCGCCTTCGACAAGCTCTTCGCCCGCCGGATTGGCAAAGGTGCCAACGCGCAGTTTCGGGCCTTGAAGGTCGGCCAGAATCGCGATCGGACGCCCAGTGTCGGCTTCGACCTGACGAATGATGGCGTGGCGCGCGGCCTGCTCGGCATGCGATCCATGGCTCATGTTCAGGCGGAACACATCGGCCCCTGCCTCGAACAAAGCGCGGATCATTTTATAGTCGCTGGAAGCCGGGCCCAGAGTGGCCACGATCTTTACGTTCCGAAGGCGTCTCATGCCTTGTTCCTTTTCGTCGCGTTCATTTTTCGTGGTGGGCCGCGGGTCTTATGGCGCAAAGAGCCGCGCGGGGCAACTGGCGGATTCGTATTGAAGCGCATAAATGGGAATGGTTACCAATCTGTGATGGGCGGCATGGCGGCATTTCAAGTTGAAGGCGAAGACAGGCCGGGGCGCTGGCTGGTGACATGTGATCATGCGACCAACCGGGTGCCGGACGATATTGGCGGCGGGTCTTTGGGCATTGGTCCGGCCGATATGGCGCGCCATATTGCCTATGATGTGGGGGCGCTGGGGTTGACGCGGGCGCTGGCGGCGGCGCTGGACAGCCCGGCAATCTGGTCTGATTTCAGTCGGTTGGTGATTGACCCCAACCGGGGCGAAGATGATCCGACGCTGGTGATGAAGCTGTATGATGGCACCATCATTCCGGCCAACCGCCATGTTGACGCCCCCGAAACCGCACGGCGGTTGCAAACGCTGTATCGCCCCTATCACGCCGCCTATGCCAAGTTGGCGGCGCGGCGGGCCGATACGGTGATCGTCGCCATTCATTCATTTACGCCCTGCTTGAAAGGCCGCGCGCCGCGCCCTTGGCATGTGGGGGTGCTGTATAGCCATCTGGATGAGCGGTTTTCCAAGCCGCTGATCGCGCGTTTGGCGGCCGAAGCCGATCTGTGCATTGGCGATAATGAACCCTATGCCGGCCATCTGCCGGGCGATGCAATTGACCGCCATGCGCTGCAACTGGGGCGGCACAACACCTTGATCGAGTTGCGCAATGACCTGATTGCAACGCCAGAGCAACAGCAGGCATGGGCAGCGCGGCTGGCGCCGATTCTGTCGCAGGTGCTGGCGGGTCTGTAAGATTGCACCGCACGCGGAAACAACCGGGGGTCTTGGATCGCGATTGTTCCGGCGGTGCGGTGGGTTTTCCCAATTGGGTTGACGGTTTGGCCGCAAGCCTGTCCAGTTAGATAAATTTTATCTGGTTAGGGGGGCGATGGCCTGAATTGCATTTGCAGCAGGCGGTGCAGGGCCATTGTGCCTGCCGGGTGCCCCCCGACCGTAGCCTTCACCGCCTGATCAGCCGCCGCGTTGGCGCGCTGTGGCGGCCCCAAGCGAAATCAGGCGCGACGGGGCGAAACTGTTACGATTGAAAGAGATTTGATATGGAATTGTTGCTTTTGCTCGCCCTGCCCATGGTCGCCTTTGCCTTTATCGGCGGATCGGATGGCGGCGGCGGAGATGATGACCAAACCGTTGATGGCAGCGAGGGCGCCGATTCGTTGGCGGGCGCGGCAGGCGATGATCAGATCAATGGCTTGGGCGGCGATGACACGGTTTTGGGCAATGCCGGTGACGATACCCTGCGCGGCGGCTTTGGCGATGACGTGGTGGTTGGCGGGGCGGGCGACGATTCTGCCAATGGCGGTGCAGACAGTGATCTGGTGATGGGCCTTGATGGCAATGACACGCTGGATGGCGGTCGCGGTGATGATCTGGTGCTGGGTGACGAAGGCAATGACCAGATCGATCTGGGCGCGGGCAATGACCTAAGCTGGGTCGATGATGGCGTGTCTGTTGACGCCTATCAGCTGGGCCAATTGGGCGATGACACGATTTCCGGCGGCGCGGGCGACGATGAAATCTGGGATTATGCTGGCCAGAATGTGTTGGATGGCGGCGATGGCAACGACGCGGTTGTGGCGACAGACAACCAATTGGCCGGATGGGAAACCGCAGACCACACGCCAGATCAGGTGTCAGGCGGCGCGGGCGACGATTTGGTGGTTGGCGATGATGGCGATAGCTTGGCTGGCGGCAGCGGCAACGATGTGTTCGTGGTATATGACGAACGCGATGACAATCAGGCGGTTGATGTCGCAGATTACGATGGCAGTCAGGACAGTCTGGAACTGCATGTCGATGAAACCGTGGCAGATCTGGCCAACTGGACGCTGTTTGCACAGACCGATGCGGTGACCGGGAATGTCATGCTGGGGCTGGAAAACAACCTTGACCCGGCGCAGACCATCCCGCTGGCCAACCTGCAAAATCCCAGTAATTTTGATGTTTCACAGGTGACGCTGTATCAAAACTAAGGCTTTCGGCGCGCACGGGCTGCCCGTGCGCGCCGATTGGTTTATGGGATCAGATTGCGGCTTTACGCATTTCGTCCAGATAGATTTCGCGCAGACGCGGCACCACGGCACCAACTTTGCCGCTGCCAACCGACGCACCGTCAATTTCCACCACCGGCATCACGAAGGCCGAAGCCGAGGTGATGAAGGCTTCGTCCGCGCCTTGGGCTTCGGCGATGGTGAAGGGGCGTTCTTCGACCTCCATCTGCGCTTCGACGGCAAAGCGCAGCACGGCGGCGCGGGTGATGCCGTGCAGAATGTCGTGGCTAAGCTGACGCGTGATGATCTTGTTGCCCTTGACGATATAGGCGTTGTTCGAAGTGCCTTCGGTCACCACGCCGTCTTCGACGAACCAGCTGTCATCAACGCCTGCCTTCTTGGCCATCATCTTGGCCATCGACGGGTAAAGCAGTTGCACGGTCTTGATGTCACGGCGGCCCCAACGCACATCCGGCACCGAAATCACGCGCCAGCCGGTTTTGGCGGCGGGGTTTTCGGCCAGACCCGGCTTGTCTTGGGTAAACAGCACCACGGTCGGCTTGGTATCGGCCGAAGGGTAAGCAAAGTCGCGGTCGCCGGGGTTGCCGCGGGTGACTTGCAGATAAATCATCCCGTCAGTGATGCCGTTCAGCTGCACCAATTCGCGGTGGATCGCCAGCCATTCGGCTTCGCTATGCGGGTTTTGCATCTCCAATTCCGACAGGCTGCGGGCCAAGCGCACGCAGTGGCCGCCGAAATCAATCAGCTTGCCACCCAGCACCGAAGTGACTTCGTAAACGCCATCGGCCATCAGAAAGCCACGGTCAAAGATGGAAACCTTGGCTTCGGTTTCCGGCAGGTACGCGCCATTCAGGTAAACGGTTCTGGTCATGATCTATCCCCACAAGGCCGCAATCGGCGGGTGAACTCCTGCTTCGTCATAGTGCAGGGGGTTGACGCGGTCTTGGGCCAACAGAAGCGGGCCGTCAAGATCACAGAAGGCGGCCCCTTGCGCCAGCAACACCGCAGGCGCCATCGCAAGACTGCTGCCGACCATGCAGCCGACCATCAGCTTGAAACCCAGACGCTCTGCCTCGGCGCGGGCGCGCAGCGCTTCGGTCAGCCCGCCGGTCTTGTCCAGCTTCAGATTGATCACGTCATATTTGCCCTGCAACGCGGCAAGGCTGGCGGCATCATGCGCGGATTCGTCCGCCGCCACCGGCAAGGGCCGCGCGATTTCGGCCAGCATGTCATCGGCCCCTTGCGGTAAGGGCTGTTCTACCAACGCCACCCCCAGCCGGATCAGATGCGGCGCCAGATCGGCATAGATTTCCGGCGTCCAACCTTCGTTGGCGTCGATAATCAGGGTCGACTTGGGCGCGCCCGCCCGCACGGCTTCCAGCCGGGGCATATCTTCGGGGGTGCCAAGCTTGATCTTCAACAGCGGCCGATGCGCGTGTTTGGCGGCTTCGGCCCGCATCACCTCGGGGCTGTTCAACGACAGGGTATAGGCGACGCGCACCGGCTTGGGTGCGGCCAACCCCGCCAACTGCCAAACCGGCTGGCCGCTGGTCTTCGCCGCCAGATCCCACAGCGCGCAATCCACCGCATTGCGCGCCGAACCGGCGGGCAGCGCAGTTTGCACCGCTTCACGCGTGATGCCTTCGGGCAGGGCGTTGATTTGCGCGACCACGCTTTCCAGCGTGTCGCCATAGCGCGGATAGGGCACACATTCGGCCCAACCGGTGACGCCGCCCCGACTGACCCGCACCGTCAGCACATGCGCGTGGGTTTTCGATCCGCGCGAAATGGTAAAGGTTTGGGCAAGCGGGAAAGTGTCGGCGGTGACGGTGATCATGGCGAGCTCTGGTTCGAATGCACCGCGACCCTTGCGGCTTTCGGCGCTGCCGACAAGGGCCAGATCTGCCGCCGTTTGTGCATTTCGCAGCATCGGCTTTCACATTGGCGCAAATATCCCCGCCGGAGGCTCTGATTTTGGCCGCAGATGCCTCCGGCGGGGATATTTAGACCAATGTGAAGTTGCGGGTCGGGATCAGGGGACTTGCGGTGCTGCGGGGGCAATGCTGCGGTTGCGAATAAAGCTTGCGAGTGCGCGCGCAATAATCTAACCAATTGCTAAGATTTTGCGAAACATACTTGCGAGGCTGACCATGTCCTTCCGTCTGCAACCTGCCCCTCCTGCGCGTCCGAATCGGTGTCAGCTGTTCGGGCCGGGATCGCGGCCTGCGCTGTTTGAAAAGATGGCGGCGTCGGCGGCGGATGTGATCAACCTTGATCTGGAAGATTCTGTGGCGCCTTCGGACAAGGATCAGGCGCGGGCGAATATCATCGCGGCGATCAATACGGTGGATTGGGGCAAGAAGACCCTGTCGGTGCGGATCAACGGGTTGGACACGCCGTTCTGGTATCGCGACGTGGTGGATTTGTTAGAGCAGGCGGGCGACCGGCTGGATCAGATCATGATCCCGAAGGTGGGCTGCGCGGCGGATGTCTATGCGGTTGATGCGCTTGTTACCGCGATCGAGCGGGCGAAGGGGCGCACGAAGCCGATTTCGTTCGAGGTTATCATCGAATCGGCGGCCGGAATCGCGCATGTGGAAGAGATTGCGGCCAGCAGCCCGCGCTTGCAGGCCATGAGCCTTGGTGCGGCCGATTTTGCTGCCAGCATGGGCATGCAGACCACCGGCATCGGCGGCACGCAAGAGAATTATTACATGCTGCGCGAAGGGGTTAAGCATTGGTCCGACCCGTGGCATTGGGCGCAGGCGGCGATTGTGGCAGCCTGCCGCACGCATGGCATCTTGCCGGTGGACGGGCCGTTTGGCGACTTTTCTGACGATGAAGGCTTCCGGGCGCAGGCGCGGCGGTCGGCCACCTTGGGCATGGTTGGCAAATGGGCGATCCACCCCAAGCAGGTCGCGCTGAGCAACGAGGTGTTCACGCCTAGTGCCGCCGCCGTGGCCGAAGCGCGCGAGATTTTGGCGGCGATGGAGGCGGCCAAAGCCCGTGGCGAAGGGGCCACGGTGTTCAAGGGCCGGCTGGTTGACATCGCTTCGATCAAGCAGGCGGAAGTGATTGTGAAACAGGCAGAGATGATCGCCTTTGCCTAATATGACGGCGCTGTGACAACATTGTTGACAGGTTCACAATTGCTGGGCAAAGCTGCCGCAAGGGAAGCGCGTTAGCCCTAACAAATACCCGTGCGGCGATGGGAGAGGAGGCCCCTCGTCGCGTTATCGGGAGGATGCACGCCCCGTGGGTCACCACGGGGCTGTGCTGTTTCTGGGGCCAGTGGTTTTAGCTTAGAGCTTGGGCCAGTATCGCGCCGGTCAGCACCGATTGGCCGCGCATGAAATCCTGCAGTTCGGCGTAAAGGCTGCGGTTGCGCAGCGCAAAGCCGATGGCGGCGTCGATTTCATCGCGGCGGGTGCAGATTGGAACAGGCAGGCCAGACCAGTAGATAAACGCTTCGATCTTGTGGCTGTTCGACGGCGTGGCCACAAACGGGCAACCGGCGAGGGCGGCGGCGTAGACGCCATGGTGCTGACCGGTCAGATACAGATCCGCTTGCCGCAGGGTGGCGACGATATCTTCGAACCGCCCTTGCGCCATGGTCAGCGGTTTGCCCGCAAGCCCTTCGAACGGCGATTTCAGCAGCGCGTTGCCGTGGCTGCCGCCAATCAGCCGCCCCTGTTTGCCTGCAATGGGTTTTCCGTTTTCCAGAAACGCCGGGTCGGCGGCCGAATCCAGCAAGATCTTCGGCGTGCCACCAAAGCGGCGGGCGAAGGCGGCAGAGCGCGGTTCGCGCACCGTCAGCAGGGTAAGATTGGCAAGCAGGTCGGGCGGGCCATCGTATTGTTGAAACAGCGCGTTCACCAACAGCACCTTTTTGCCGCGCTGCTGCGCCTCTTGCAGCAGGGCCAGCAGAAAGGTGGCGCGGGCGGTGGAATGGTGGATGCTGCCTTCGCCGTTGATCAGCACGGCGTCGGCGGCATCGAAGGCCGCTTCGTCAAGCTCCATCGAGCCGACCTGATGCGTGGCGGTGATGGTCAGGTTTGGCACCTGCGACAGGGCGGCGCGCAAAGAGCGCATCACGGCCCTGCAGCCCGCGTGCGCTTCGGTCGAAGTGTCATTGGCAAGGTAAAGGCGC
>Ga0255096_1000684_pt1 | contig 15644 bp, 17 predicted proteins | sample Colum_Atlam_RepA_2_FD_188563 | JGI IMG/M metagenome (GOLD analysis project Ga0255096, IMG submission 188563) | Freshwater microbial communities from Columbia River, Oregon, United States - Colum_Atlam_RepA_8d | ecosystem: Environmental > Aquatic > Freshwater > River | place: USA: Oregon...
CTTCGCGGATGGAAGTTTCGCCCGCCATCAGCATCGCCAGACGGTCGAGACCAAAAGCGATACCACCGTGGGGCGGGCAGCCGTATTGCAGGGCTTCGAGCAGGAAGCCGAATTTCTCCTGCGCTTCTTCATCGCCGATGCCGAGCAGGCCAAACACCTTGCTCTGCAGCTGCGAGTTGTGGATACGAATCGAACCGCCGCCAATTTCCGAACCGTTCAAAACCATGTCATATGCGCGAGAAATCGCCTGGCCCGGTGCATCCGCCACGCTGTCGGCATCGGCCGGCGCGGTGAAGGGGTGATGCAGAGCAGCCCAGCGCTTGTCTTCCTCGTCCCACTCGAACATCGGGAAATCAACCACCCACAAGGGCGCCCAGGTCTCGGCGACCAGACCAAGGTCGGCCGCCAGCTTGTCGCGCAGCGCGCCCAAGGCATCGTTGACGACGCGGGTCTTGTCGGCACCAAAGAACACCAGGTCGCCGTCTTCGGCGCCGACCCGGTCCAGCAAAGCCTCGACCACCGCTGGCGGCATGAACTTGACGATGGGCGACGCTAACCCTTCGATGCCGGCCTTGCGGTCGTTGACCTTGATATAGGCCAGGCCCTTGGCGCCATAAATGGCGACGAAGGTGGTGTAGTCATCAATCTGCTTGCGGGACAGCTTGCCGCCGCCCGGTGCGCGTAACGCCGTCACACGGTGATCGTCGCGGCTGGCGGCTTGCGCGAAGACCTTAAAATCAACCTCGCGCATGAGGTCGGCCACTTCCACCAGCTCGAGCGGGTTACGCAGATCGGGTTTGTCCGACCCATAGCGCTGCATGGCGTCGGCATAGGTCAGGCGCGGGAAGGGGTTCGGCAGCTCGACGTTCAAGACGGTCTTGAAGACCTGGCGAATCATGTCTTCCATCATGGTGGTGATGTCCGCTTCATTGATGAAGGACATCTCGATATCGAGCTGGGTGAATTCGGGCTGGCGGTCGGCGCGCAAATCTTCGTCGCGGAAGCAGCGCACGATTTGAAAATAACGATCCATGCCCGACATCATCAGGATCTGCTTGAACAACTGCGGCGACTGCGGCAGCGCGAAAAAGCGACCAGGATGGGTGCGGCTCGGCACCAGATAATCGCGCGCGCCTTCCGGCGTGGCCTTGGTCAGCATCGGCGTCTCGATTTCGAGAAAGCCATTGCCGTCCAGATAACCGCGCAGTTCACGCGCGACACGTGCACGCAGGCGCAGGTTCTCGCGCATGCGCTCGGTGCGTAAATCAATGTAGCGGTAGCGCAGACGGGTGTCGTCGCTGACGTTTTTCTCGTCGATCTGGAAGGGCGGCGTGCGCGCCTCGTTCAGAACTTCGAGATGCTTGACCAGCACCTCAATTTTGCCGGTGCGGCGATCGGCATTGACCGTGCCCTCGGGGCGCAGACGCACCTTGCCGGTCGCGCGCAGCACGTACTCACTGCGTGAACGCTCGGCGGCGGCGAAGGCCGCCGGGGTGTCGGGGTCGATCACGACCTGACACACACCCTCACGGTCGCGCAGATCGATGAACACCACGCCGCCGTGGTCACGCCGGTGATGGACCCACCCGCAAAGAACGACCTCAGAGCCGACCAGGGTTTCGTCGAGTTCGCCGCAGTAGTGGGTACGCATAGGAAAAGGTGCTGTCCAATCAATGAGCTGGGAACGGGGAGGCCGGCATGATACGGATTGCCGGCGAGGGCCGCAACGGCAGCGGGATGACAGCGCGGGCGTGTGCCGACTCAGTCGTCGGCGCTGCTGGTCGTGCTCTTGGTCTTGGTTTCGGTCGAACTGGTCTCGGAACTCGACGAACTGCTGCTGGAGCTGTCCGAACTGCTCGAAGACTCGCCGTCGCCACCGCGCGGCGCTTTGGGTTTGCCCTTGAAGTCGGTCTCGTACCAACCGGTACCTTTGAGCTGGAAGCCGACTGCGGAGACCAGTTTTTTCAAGGACTCCTTGCCGCAAGTCGGGCAGGTCGTCAGCCGCGCGTCGCTGATGCGCTGCATGACCTCAAGCTTGTGCTGGCAATCCTGGCACTGATATTCGTAAATCGGCATGCTGGTCCCCGTACCATTTAAAAGAGCGGCGATCATGGCGGCGAATTCCGAAAATTCAAGCGCCGCGCGCACTCGAAGCTCGAAACCGGCACATTCAATCCTCAAATGGTCGCAGCCGCCCTGTACGGGCATGGCCGGATTCGTTAGGATTGCGCCCCCTGTCGCAGCCGACAATCCAGTCGCGACAGTGCGCCGCTGGCCGTAATGCCCGCGTCGCTACTCCAGTTCACTCTGGGGCCGTTAGCTCAGCTGGTAGAGCACCGGACTTTTAATCCGAGGGTCGTAGGTTCGAATCCTACACGGCGCACCATTTAATCAATCACTTACAGAGAATCTGCAGACCGGGACGGCACTGCCCTGTTTTTGTGTAGGCGCAGTGTAGGCAACATAGCGTAATCGCTGGATGAGAACTGGCCAGATTCGGGGCGGCGCAACGCGGCTGATAAGTCGCAACTAGCTGCACGCAACGCAGTCGGCATAGCGTCTCCGCAGCACCCCCACCCCCCCAAAATCCATTTAGGAGTCCCGCACTTCACCGGCATACCAATCCGCTCGGTCAAATCCCGAGTTTGGCAAAGCCCCCCATGCGTTTTGGAAACGCCTAGCCCCCGGGGGTACTTTTTGAAATTTTGAAGCAATTCGGTGCGGAACTAGTGCATCGGCCAGCGCCCTTGAAATACCCGTTAGAGCGATAGCCCTGCCAAACAACAAATGAGCGACCGCCTGTGGCGCCTGTTGGTAGACCAAACGCCTCTTCCGTTCGGCCAAGGTTGGGGCAATCTGCGCCGAGGCGCTACAGCACCCTAGAATTCGACACCAGCAGATTCGCACCCTCCTCGACACTTTGGTCGGTTTGACGGCATTTTCGTTCTTCCTACTCCCAGGGCCTTTGCGACAAACTGGGACTCTGATATCAAGCCTGCTGCACGAACGCCAAGCGTTACATGAGCGCGGAGATTTGCTGCTTTACACCATCCAAGGGCTTGGTCGGGAAGCCGCATAAGGGGCATCGGCACTAGTCCCAAGGTGAGATTACGGCGCTTGATTTATTCGGAACGCTAAGGGCAATTAATCAGCGTCCGGGACTTGCTTTGCCGACCAAATATCGGTTTTTTAGCCAGCGGCAACGTGCGCCGGGAGCGGGTGGGAGCTTTCGGTATCGCCATTGCGGACGCAGCCTTGGCGGGCGCCCGACTTTGGCAGGGGCCGGCGGCGGTTTTGCAGCGATGTAAACCGAAAGGTACGGGGCCATAGGCAGCATGTGCCGTGACATCCTTGAAGGGGCAAGAGAATGACGATGCGATGCGTTGAGTTGTTCGCCGGAGCCGGCGGGCTAGCCTTAGGCGTTGGTCTAGCAGGCTTTGAGCCGGTGGCGGTTGTCGAGTGGGACCGTTGGGCCTGCGACACCCTTCGTGAAAATCAGCGACGTGGATACCCGCTGGTGAACGGCTGGCCAATTCACGAAGGCGATGTCCGCCAATTTGACTGGTCCGCCATCCCGCAAGACATTGAGCTTCTGGCAGGAGGACCTCCGTGCCAGCCGTTCAGTCAGGGAGGGCAGCATAGGGCTCACGATGACGCACGCGACATGTTTCCCGCGACCGTAGAGATTGTACGGCGACTTCGACCCAAGGCTTTCATCGTCGAGAACGTCAAGGGTCTCACTAGGTCGACGTTTGCCAACTACTACCAACACATCCTACTGCAGTTGGAATTCCCCGAGATTGTCCGCCGGCGAAACGAAACTTGGCACGACCACCTTATGCGTCTCCAACGCCATTTGACAGGTGGACGACGTAGCGGGCTCACCTACAAGGTCCTACCGACGCTCGTGAGCGCGGCTGACTACGGTGTGCCTCAGAAACGTGAAAGGGTTTTCATCGTTGGCTTCAGGTCAGACATAGGCGGGGACGAGTGGAGCTTTCCGGAAGCCTCACACTCGTATGAGCGATTGTTATACGAGCAGTTCGTTACGGGGGAGTACTGGGACCGGCACGAGATTTCAATCCGCAATCGACCTGCCCCCGCTGAGTCGGTGACAAGGCGACTAAACCAACTAAAACACATCCCGCCCAGAGGGAGAGCTTGGCGCACGGTCAGAGACGCGCTTGTGGGCTTGCCGGACCCCCAATCGCAGGCCGCAATCGAATTCAAGGACCATATCTTCCAGGGTGGCGCGCGCACTTATCCCGGTCATACCGGAAGCCCACTCGACCTCCCAGCCAAGACGTTAAAAGCTGGGGACCATGGCGTGCCCGGCGGCGAAAACATGATGGTGAGGAGTGACGGAAGCGTTCGCTACCTGACGGTCCGGGAAAGTGCCCGAGTGCAGACTTTTCCTGATGGCTATGTGTTTCATGGGTCATGGACAGAGACGATGCGCCAGCTCGGCAACGCGGTCCCCGTGTTGCTTGGGCAAGTTGTTGCATCCTCGGTAGCCGAGAAGATCGTTTCGGTGCAGGCCCAGGAGGCCTCACGCGCCCAAGCTTCGCGGAAGCGAACCGCATGAGCTACACGGTGCCGTTCAATCCGTTGGATACGAAGAATCTTGGCGCTGCAGTTGCCGACGCGCTACTGCGCGCCGATATCCACCCGCTCGGAGAATTACCAGCGATCGATGGCGCTGGGATTTATGCCATCTACTACCATGGGGCGTTCCCGGCGTACGCGCGCTTAGCATCGGCCTACAGCAACAGCACCATTGCCCCGATTTATGTTGGGAGAGCTATCCCCGAAGGCGCCCGCAAGGGCGGGGGGCAAGGCGACAATGACGCCCCGAGCAAGTCCCTGATCGGGCGGCTTCGGGACCACGCAAAGAGCATCCGCTTGGCGAGTGACCTCCACATCGAAGACTTCGTATGTCAGTACCTTGTCGTTGAAGACATCTGGATCCCGCTCGCGGAGACTCTTTTGATCGCGCGCTTCGCTCCGGTCTGGAACACGTTGGTTGACGGCTTCGGCAATCACACCCCAGGCAAGGGGCGGTACGCGGGGAAGCGTCCCCGATGGGACGTTCTCCACCCAGGCCGCACGTGGGCTGAGAAGTGCGCTCCGCGATCAGAGACGTTCGAAGAGATCTCTCGAGACGTCGAGAACTACTTGCGCGAACGACTCGGGTAAACCAATCGGCCCCGCTCAGCCCTTGGGCGTTCGGCGCGGCGCAATCGCATGCTGCTCCAGACAATAGCCCCAGATGATGATGTAGAAGCCGTGGTTTGACTGGAGCTCTTTTAGTGCATTTTATAACCGCACATTCCCAGCATCTGTTGCCACGCGCGAGCCACAATCGAGTGATTGCAAACGAGATTTGAGTGACATAATCGCCTCGTGAGAATAATGACCCGGCTGATTCGATTTTAGACGGAAAAGCAACCTTACTCTTCGGCTTGCCGGATATCGGACTAGGCCGAGCATCAAGCCAGTCAGGGCGTACCCTACTACTACGGCCCAAGAGTCAGTGAGGCGGCTTAGCTATCTCATTTAATGAGCGGGTCGCGATGACTTTCTAGTTGCCAAATGTACTCAGGAAGAGAATATGGAACCAGATATCGCTTCGGGGCTTATTGCCCTCGGTGGGTCTCTCGTAGGGGGGCTAGCCACGTACGCAGCAACCCGGATCGACCGCCGCTGGCGCCGCGCTGAAAAGTGCATCCTGCGACTTTGCGAGCAAGTTGCAGCCTACTATGAGCTTGAGCAACTTTATAAGGACGAATTGGCGCACTTCGACACGTCCCGAAGCTCTCGCGCAATACTTTTGGAAATGAGAACGCGCGTGTCAGCGTCTGGTCAGTTTGAGCGTCCTTTGATGACTACACTCGATGCAAGGAAACTCCAACGCGAGTGGCAGTAAGCTTATGTTTCGCATCAAGGGCAGTGGCTTTTGAATCCGAATTCTTGAGAAACACATGACGTCGCCAGTTCGCCGCAGCAAAGAAATGGTCACAGTCGCGTACTTCTTGGCTAGGTACGGCGACCCAGTCCCGGGCGCGCCAGCCCGGCCGCCACGCGAACTTTTAACGGCCAGTTGGGGGCTCGCCTACGCTATTTTCTATAGGGCCCTGCATACAGGACGGTCCTTGGTGGCGTTTCGTAACAGTTTGAAAAATGCACGGGACGTCTTTGACGCGCACCTACCCTCCGGGAGAGTCGGCTGGCGTCAGCCTAGCGAAGCTAGGCCACCAGTGCTTCTTCCATCAACTTATCGAGAGGTAATCTCCGACTGGAGCGACCAAACTCGGGACGCGCTGTGGGCCTTCATATCGCGTTATGCAGACCTTACGGTCGCAACGATTCCCCAGGCCACACTCACCGACATTGAGGCGCTCGAGAGTGCTGATGCTGACCGGGATACTAAGACCGAGGGTGGCAGGCGCGTCTACGTCTCTGGGCGAATAGAACGCGATCCGAGCCTGCGGGCCGCCGCTCTCCGCATCCACGGTACTGCGTGTTCTATCTGTGGTTTCGATTACGGCTTGGTCTACGGTGACTGGGGCGCTGGCTTCGCCGAGGTTCACCACTTGGTTGCTCTTGGAACCGGTGGCAATACCGAACGGGAGACGAGCCCAGTCACAGATCTTGCGGTGGTCTGCTCAAATTGTCACCGAATGCTCCATCGCAAAAGGGAACGTGTCCTCACCCTTGATGAACTTCGCGAACTAGTCGATTGGGATGGATTGTTGAACTGGGCTGCTCGGGCGCGACGGCCGGAAATTTGATATCCCAACTTGCGAATTGGCGCTGCAGGATGAAGAAACACGCGAGAGGCGCGAATTGGCGGGTTTAGCACCCACAATCACCTGAGCCCTACGCCGCCGCTAACGGTTGAGACAGAGCCGGGGTCGGTAGCGAACGCTTAAGGCCTTCAAGCCGTAGGTTGCAAGATCTGCCTATGCCAGCAGGGCTTCGTCGGTCCCGACAGCATCTGACCCTCCCTGCAGCCCTACTCGTTTTGTTAATCATCTGGGAAAAAATCTAATCTAACCATATCGTCCGTCGTGAGCTCACGTTGTCTTGGCATCGATTTAAGATGATCAGGAATAGGTTTCGTCAAGGATATTTTCCCAGTCACCGAATCAACTCCAAAATTTCTTAAGTTCCGCCGGAGAGTCAGCAGCGGACTTTCGATGTAAGAGAATTGAATCGTGCGCAAATCCCCGCTCTTAAAGCACAAATAATACGGCCCAGGCCAATCCCTGTTCGTCAACTAGTAATAAGGACATTCATTAATCCTCATAAAGATGAATTCTTGATACTCTGGATCTAGTAAGCCTCTAGCAAAATCTTGCCTCATCAGTAGCATTTTCCATGTGAGTTTGTTCAATGACGAACCTCTCCTAAACTAATTAAAACTTACAATTTTTTTGATTTGTTTCTCATATTCGAATGGCGAGCTCAATCCGTCACTCTCCGACACCGCGCCCAGCAGGGCGAAGCTCAACAGGAATCCTTTTCTCACGGCTCAACTCCGTTTGAAAGCCCGAGCATCTCGCAGCAGCGGGCCAGTTCAAAAGCCCAGCAGCAGCGGGGGCAGTGCTTGTCAGTGACAGGCTCGAAGGCAGTGCAAGAGGCCAGAAACGTCTCACCACAACTAGGGCAGCAGGCCTTGAACAGCAGCAGCTCGGTGTCTGTGCCGTCTTCGTTGTAGAGCACTTGGTAGCCCGCCAGCTTCGTCATGAGGGCACGCTAGCAGAGACTTGGCCGAGCACGCTGCGGTTGCCCCAACGTCAGGAAATTATCCCGGCTGAGGTTGCGTATAAAACCTGCTTTGCGCCAGAGAGTCGGCTGGACTAGGCCGTCGGCAGTATCAGGACACCAGCAGCGCGCACCAAAAATCAGCGCCCTTGCCGTCGGCTTCGTTTCACGCCCAACAATCCCAACAGCGCAGGCCCCATCAACACCAGCGCACCCGGCACCGGCACCGGACTTGCGCCCACATCGCCGTCGTGAACAGCCCAAGCAGACAAAGTGACGCTCTTTCTGAAGAGCTGATAACCGTTGGCGAAGGGGAAGGGCCACGCGAAAAGGGGATGAGCCTCGCGGCCGGCCCAATAGCCGCCGGACTGGACGTTCTTTACAAGCCCGTAGTTCTCATTATGTGTGGTCTCGATACTGCAGCAAATTTCGAAGCCCAGCACGTTGTAAAACAGGTTCCCCATCTCGCTCGCCGTTATGTTTGAGCCGTAAGGCATCTGCCCGCCAGGCAAGCGCCAGCCTGTCACACCAGCAATGTTCAGACTGCCCGCCCAAGCCATGGCGCTGTCCCAGTCCATCAGGCCATCCGCGTCATAACCGGAGGTCTGCGCGTAGTTCGCATCCTGCAGCCACGTCAGGTTGGCCACAGGGTCATAAACCGCCTTGCCGTTCAACCGGAGTTCCAGCGGCGGTAGCACCGCCTCTGCAGCCGCATCGTTAGCCATCAAACTCATTACAGTCAGCGCCGCAGCCGCTACTGCCTTCATCGTTTTTTTCGTGTTCGCTATCCTTTGCTGTTGTGTGGGAACTTTGGGGCGCGAGTGGATTAACGGCAAGTAGAATCGCAGACGAAAATCGACCTCATTATTTTGTTCGCCTGTAACGAGGATGAAACAAAATTTCGGGCGGTGGTTCTGTCTCCATTAGTCGCCCCGCATGTCCGGAGTGAACCTTGCAGTTGTCCGCATCTAGTAGTGCTACCCGCTCGCACAGACATACCTTGCACAGTAAAATTGTTCATGGTCGACGCAGCGTCAAGTCACACCGAAATCTACGTCGGCGGCGGGGGTAATATCCGGTGCCGTCGGTGCACGGCACGCTCCAAACGCTCCGGCTCGCAATGCGGTAGGCCTGCCAACAAAACGAGCAAAACGCAGAAGTGCCAATTCCACGGTGGGCGCAGCACCGGCCCGCGAACAACTGCGGGTAAAGCCCGGGTTATAGCGGCGCACCTCCGACACGGGCGGGAGACGCTTCAAGCCAAAGCCAATCGATCGAAGCAGTCGACGCTCCTGCTCCAGCTTGAGGACGCCACGCACGTTTTGGGGATGACTGATTGTGCCCGCACCCGTGGACGCAAGCCGGCCGGCTACGCGCCTGTGACGTCGGTTGAGGGTGTCTTGGAACTGGTGCTGGGGGCGAAGGGGTTTGAAGAGTAGACTGCATAAGCCTAGAGGCGACCTAGACCCATGGGCGCTGAATTCCGCGCCTTACCCCTTGAATCGATCCTAGTCGCCAACCGGAGAGCGTGCCCAGAAATCCAGTCGGCGACGCCGAGCTTGCCCGCCCACGCGGGGCGTGAAAGGGTGAAACGGTGAATCTGGTTTTCTAAAAGTCCTATATACACACGTCGCAGAATAGGACTCTTTAAGAAAACCGTTTCACGCCTTTCACGGTTTCACGGGCCTCCGGCTCACTGTGGGTCGGGGGCGCCGTTAGGCACGTACAACATCCCTCGCGTGCGATCCCTTTTGTGTTTCACCCAGCCGAGTTTGCCCATCAGCCCGGCCACCCTCGCGGCTGAGCTTTTAGTGCATTGCGTAAGTGGTACGTCGAGCATCTTCTTCAAGACCTCGCCCGGTGTAATGGCTCGTATCTCGTTCGGCTCTAGATTCCGCTGCGCTTCGCGCTTGAGTATCTCGGCCACCTCACTGATCCAAGGGTCGTCAACGGTGCGCGCATCTGCGGCGACCGCTGCGGCGGTTTTAGCGTCTTCATGATCTAAGTACCAAGCTTCCCCGCTCTCATACCGTTGGGTTGCTTCTGCCCAAAGCTGATCGCGGTCTGCCCTCAGGCGTTCGAGATCGCATTTCCCTACTTTGATAACCCAGAAACGCCGATTGCCGGTCTCGTCCACTAAATATCGGTCACTGTTAGTTGTGCCCGCAAAAACGCACTGGCGTGGATACTCGTGTTCCTGCCGGCCATAAGGCGGCCTGAATTTATCGGTACGCCGAGATACAAAGGCTTTGATCGTTTCTACTTCGGAACGCTTCAGTTGCGAAAGCTCCGGCATCTCACAAATCCATTTTCCCTGAAGGTGCACCATTGCATCCTTCGCGCCTAGATCTGCGGGTAGGCAGTCAGAAAACCAATGCTCGCCTGCGAGGGTTAATAAAATTGTCGATTTGCCGAGGTTCTGTTCGCCCTCCAGCACGATCATGTTGTCCGCCTTACACCCTGGCCTAAAAATCCGTGCGACTGCTGCGATCAAAAACTTGGCGCCTACTTGCTCGAGGTATCCCATCCCGTCAGCGCAATCAGCGTCGAGGTATTCGACTAGCCACGTATCAAGTCTTGGCTGCCCGTCCCATACAAGCCCACTTAGATAATCGCGTACGGGGTGGAAACTAACGTCGGGTTGATATTGCAGAAGGGCTTGCTCGACCAACTCACGCGTCAGGGTCGGGAGCCAATTCCGCTGCAGGAATGTCAACAGGTCTAGAGCGTCGGAATCCCTCGCCGGCCGTGGGTACGCTTGCCGGCCAGCTAACGAAGCCCTACCGGGCGTCGGGCGGGTAATGAGCATGCGTTGGGCAAACTCATCGAAGCGAAACAGCCCAAGCAAGTCAGGGTCGCGTAGCAGGATTAGGTTGACGTTGGCCAGTACCGGCATCAATCCCCCTTTCGGGGACTGTATGAATTTTGCCGCTGCGGGGTCGTTGAGGTCCTGATGTTTTGACCAGTCGTAGAAATCACCAGCGGTCATATTCGCAAGCGCCTTGGTGATGGTGAGATGCCTGAGGTATGTGGGGTGTCTGTCCCATTTGTCTCGGGCTAACTTCGATTGACGCATCAGACGTTCGATGTGGGCCGGCGCGTTACCTGTCCAAAAAGCCAGCATCGCGGCCAGCGCCAAGTCGGCACGGCTGTCATCGCCGCCGTAGTCGGTGATATCGCCCTTGTCAAAAAGCTTGCAAAATTTCGCACCATTGCGGGCACTGCGCGCCATCGACAAAAGGGTTTCATCGTCTACTGGCAAATCGCTCAGGCGCTCGCTCGACAAACCGGCTTGCGCGCTGGGGCTTTGAGGTTTGGTCAAGCCGCAACCATCACCAATTCGCTGGAGCGTCAGGTCCACTGTTGAGGACAGTTCGCCAATCACATTCGGCGAAGAGTGGACGAGGCCGGACATCGTGAAGAACCTGCCGCTTGAGTAGAGTTCTGCGTCATTGCGCTTCGATCCTTTCTCCAACGGGGGAGCACGCCCGATGATGTGGATCCCGCCACCGCTGATGCTGGTTTCGACGTATGCGCACTCAGCCTTCGCGGCGTTCACAATCTCCTGCGCCCACGGCGTGATGATGCCGGTTTCGTCCACTACATGATCCAAATCGATGAGTACGAAGGGATCGGCGGCGCAGGTGACGAAACCGACCCCTGAAAACTTGCCTCCATCGCCCCCGGATTCATAGGCTTGCCGGCATTCTTCAAATGAACTCCAAGTAGCGGGATCCGTGGAACTGGCGGGGGCACCGCTAGGCGTCACGGGGCGCTTCGTCCACTTGCCGTCACGATTTGTCAGGAGCCACATCACCCATTGCGGCAGCACAGTCAGGTCTGGGTGAATGGCGTCGAACGCTGGCGCCAGAACTTGTGGCTTTATCGGAGCGTTCATGCGGCACCTCCGAATTTAGCGACGGCTTCGGCCTCACGCTGGGCGTCTTCTAGTGAGCTATAGGTGCCCTTGAGGAAGGTTCCGCCGCAACTTGCCCAAATGCCGTACCTGCTAGTGCCGACAATGAGCAATTTGTCATTGAGGTGGCGCCACAGGTTGCCCTTCGCCGATTTTGCCCAGCGCGAATCTTTATCGCTCATGATGGCTTGCCCCCGCGAAGATGTTTGCAACGCCTTCAGCGGGCCACGCCAGTCTGCCCGTCGGGAGTTTGGCGGGCCGCACGCCGTAGAAATGCCCGGTCAGGCAGTGGTGTTTGCGTAGGGTCTGAGGCTTGCAGTGCAGGAGTCGCGCTGCATCCGCCGTAGTGAGTGACACATTCGGGGAATGGAACGCCGATGGTCGGTTTAAAGGGCTAAACGGAACAGATCGCATTGGGGTATCTCCACAGGTTTGGAAATACGCAACGACGAAGGGCGTCACCGTTTGTCAACGAGCTCCGGCCGAAAGAGGTTTAAAAAATCCAATTAAAAATCAATCGGTTACAATTTTTTGGCATTTTCGCAGAGCGGGGCACTGCCCCGCCCTCACCGCTCCGCCGCCCCGCTGATTGGTTGAGTGCTATCTTGGCCACCCTTTTCGCTCCCACCTGCCCCCCTGAAGCGCATTGCGTTTAATGGCACCCGCCTTGTAAGGGGCATCGTGGCGGCTTGTGTATCCCAGCGCTGCCAAACACGGTTCGACAAGCTCTGACATTGCCTTAAGTCCTAGGGGTTTTGTCAGGCCTTTGCTTTGATGGTCTGCATCGATCTGGTCGGCAAGCCGCCGCGCTGCTTCATCCCAATTCTCGTTAGGACGGATGGCGTACTGCTCTTTTTTTTGAATTTCAGTAACTTCAATCTCAAATTGGGCGCAGTAGATCTTTAGTTCGTCGAAGGAAATTATTGCGCCTGGGCGGTAACGGGGGACTGACGCGCGGGTGTGTTCGTCAAGCAACTTTACTCGGCCTTGTTCGACTGCTTGTTCCAAACGCCTCCGGTGCTCTTCGATGCAGTGCTTGCGCAGGGCTTCGACTTTGAATCGAGAGTTAGTCAGCAACGGCGCGAGCAAGTAGCCGCACTTGCGCAGATTTGGATTGAGCTTCGCTGCGTGCCGCTCCCAAGCAATTTGTGCCATCGGGAAAGTCGGCGCTGGGTCTAGACCTAGCCATTCAGCACTGAATTGTTCCCATTCGATTGGCGATACTTCGTTGTCGAAATAGTCAGTCGGGTCTTGGTTTTCTTCGAGCAACTGGCTCTTGAACGCGCGCTCTACCATCAAATCCCCGAGCGGCTCGGGGTGCAGTGCGTCCGCAATCAGTGCGGGAATTTCCCCGACCTCTAGGAATCTGGACTCCGGGCGGAGTCGCGCAACGATTTTTTTCATGTTTGAGAGCCTTTCTGCACTAAAACCAGCCGTGGGGGTGTCGGCGCGCTTGCGCCCGGTACAAGTCCTGCTTCCTCAAGGATCCAATCCTCAAGCTGAACGTGTGCGCGCCTAAGCAGGTCGATCGGGCGGCGCTTGTAATGCTTCTCCGCAATCGCGCTAGGTTTGTGCCCCATGATTTGCGCCACGATCCCGGTGGGGCATTCCACCCATTCAGAAAGTGTGGCGAAGGAGCGCCGCAGCCCGTGCAGGGTGAGATTGGGGATGCCGGCAGCGCGGCAGACAGTACGGTGCTGAATACTTGGCTCAACCAGCCGGCCAGATTTCGCACTAGCGCTAGAGAATACCCACCCGTTCGCGCGCGGCAGGCTTGCCAGTAGGTTTTCGACATAGGGCGTTAGCGGGACGATGCGCTCGCCTTCGACCTTGTCGCCAAGCCTTAAAGTTTTCCAATTCCAGTCGACGTCGTCCCATCGGAGTTCCGCAAGTTCTTCGCGTCTGGCGCCAATGAGAAGCAGCGTTTGCAAGTACGCCGAGATGACGGGATTGCGAATGGTGCGGACAGCGCCGAACCACGCCCCTAGTTGCTCACGTTGCAGGCAGTCATCCTTGGGTCGGCTTTTTGGCAGTTCGTCCTTGCTGATTCGGCGCCCGCAAGAGTCGGCGCTCACGATGCCGGCATAGACGGGGGACTCTGCGCACCAGTTCAAAAATGCGCGGAGCAGCCGGAACGCCAGCGCAGACTGTGTCGGTCGAGCGGTTACCTCGCTGCGCAGCCAGCCTCGCACCTTAGCAGCGTTAATTTCTGCCAGCCGGCAGTCCATGAGGGGCTCCAATGGCCCGGCCACCAATACCTTACCTGCAGCATCGCGGCCCGCCGATTTGGCCAGCATCTGGTGATCACGCAGGTGACGCTCCCCCCACTTGGGTGCGCGGGCGTCCAAGTAGGCTGCCCATGCGTCGCCAAATTTGATGGTGGCCCTGACGGCTTCCTGTCTCTTTTTACCATCAGCCTCCGCCGCTTCCCGCTTGCGTTCGCGGGGATCGATGCCTTGATCTGTCAGTGCCTTGTGGCGCGTTGCCTCGTTGCGGGCCTCAGCAACTCCCCACGTTCGGATATCCCCGATGGTGCAGCGGAGCGTTTTGCCATGAACACGCGATTCGAAAATGTAGGACTTAGCACCCGCCGCTGTGACCCGCAGCCCCAATCCCGGCGCGCTTATATCCCAAAAAAATGTCTGGCTTTTGCCGGTGGCACAAACCAACTCGGCGACGCGCCCTGTGGTGAACTTCAGCTTCATACTCTGCCCTCAGCGCCATTCGTGTAGGCGTCATGTAGGCAAACAGTATCAATCTCGGGGAACGTGCGTCAACGCAAAGACGAGTCAAAAATCATTTAAATTAATGATTTAAATTGAATATCCTGCGGATATCAACGCATCGGAATGGATAGGAATACGGGAAATTGTCGGACTTTTAATCCGAGGGTCGTAGGTTCGAATCCTACACGGCGCACCATTCATCGCTAATTCGCATTGCCCTACCCAGACCCGGGCAAGACTGCTATCTGCGCTCTTAATGCGGGCGTTACTACCACGCTGGCCGAACCCATCCCCCCGCCACGCCCGGGCGTTTTGCCGCCGCAAACACGGCTTGCCGTGCTGCGGATAACTTTTTGCTGACTAATTTGCGAATTGGCGTTCACTTTCGGCAGCAGCCTGCCGCTACGCGAGTTAGCGTCAGCATGGATTGCGTTGGCACAGACCTTTAACAAAGCGCGCAACGCGCGTTGAACAACAAGCTCCATGAAGACCTGAGGCCCGTGAGTAACGCCCCGCCAATGTCACCCTCCGAGAGCGTTCGCCCGCCGCGCGGCCCGATACCTGACCCCGCGCCTGCTGCGCCGGGCTTTGCGCATATCAACCGCTATTGGGATCCCAAGCGCCACGCCATCTCGGCCAAGGTGCAACCCGGCGAGTACTACGTCACCCAACAAGACGAATTCATCATCACCACGCTGGGCTCCTGCGTGGCCGCCTGCGTGTGGGACCCGGTCGCCTCGGTCGGCGGGATGAATCACTTCATGCTGGCCAGCCCCGGCGGCGGGCCGGAAGAGCAGGGCATTGGCGCCTCCACCCGCTACGGCGTGTTTGCCATGGAGTTTCTGGTGAACGGCGTGCTGGCGCTGGGCGGCAAACGCGAGCGCCTGTGCGTAAAAATTGCCGGCGGCGGTGCCGTACTCGGCCAGATGATGACCAACATCGGCGCCGCCAACATCGCCTTCGTGCGCAGCTACATCCAGACCGAGCGGCTCAAACTGATGGGCGAACACGTGGGCGGCCTGCTGCCGCGCAAGCTGTGCTTTCACGCCATCAGCGGCAGCGCGCAGGTGAAAAGCCTGGCCCGCCTGAAGAACGACACCATCGTGACCCGCGAGCGCAAATACGCCCAGGACCTCCAGACCACCCAGCCGACCGGCGCGGTGGAGTTGTTCAAACGCGACGGCGAGCCACCAAAGCCCCGCTAGCGCGCGGCAGCCAGCCACCCCCGTGGGAGC
>Ga0255096_1000692_pt1 | contig 15527 bp, 11 predicted proteins | sample Colum_Atlam_RepA_2_FD_188563 | JGI IMG/M metagenome (GOLD analysis project Ga0255096, IMG submission 188563) | Freshwater microbial communities from Columbia River, Oregon, United States - Colum_Atlam_RepA_8d | ecosystem: Environmental > Aquatic > Freshwater > River | place: USA: Oregon...
GCGGCCCACGGAGATTCAGGGGCCCAGCACCAACCGGGTGCGAATCACCGTGAGCGATGGTGTCGCATCGGTGCCGCTGGAGTTTGATGTCATCGTGCGCGATGCCATCACTGGGTCACCCGGTCCTACCTTGGGATTGTCGGCTCGCATTGATGGTTCCTGGGCCTTGCGCGTCGCCGGAATCGGGGGTGGGCGTTATCAAGTGGAGCAGCGGACCCAACTCAGTGGCACCTGGTCTCCCGTGCCCGGTGTTCCAGAAGTGCTAACCGAAGGGACGACGGTGCCGACTTCGATTGTTCTGCCTGCCAATGCCTCTCCCGGTTTGTTCATTCGCCTCCGCAAGCTGGAGTGAGCGATGCGGGGATGAGGCGGAGCGATGATTCTTGGGACTCCCGGCGGTCGGGCGTCGCCGCCATTCAGTCCACGTAGACTAGTACGGTGGAAGACAGCTTTTGGATGCGGTGGTGGTTCTCGATGGCCTGGACTTGAGCATCGGTCAGAACCTGACCTTCCGGTACCAGCAGCATTCCGCCCGAGGTTTTCACTCCGGCGGCCACCGTCATTCCGGGCTTCAGTTCAGACAGGGATACCTCCAGTTCTTGGCGGGGTAAGGAGGCTTGAGGCAAGGCGCGCAGCAGTAATTGGACAGCCTCCGGATCGAAGCGCCAGCCACTGCCTAGAGTCAGGGTTTCCACAGCCGCTGCATGAGGCGCTTTCTTTTCTGCGTAGGCCACGGCCACGGCGAGCACCCGGGAGAGCCAGGGGATCTCCTTGCCAGCCAGGCGGTCTGGATATCCTCGCCCGTCGAACTGCTCATGATGACCTCGGATAACCCGGCCGACGTGCTTCAAGTTGGCAGCAAAATCGACCAACTCCTCACCCAGGATCGGGTGTTGTTCAATCAAGGATCGCTCAGCTGGAGTGATGGTCTCGGGTTGTTGGAGCCATTTCCGGATGAGGCCCCGCGGTGTGCCTACGAGTCCGATGTCGTGGAGCCAAGCGGCCAGTTCGAGGGTCTGACGGTCGGTCTCCGAGAGTTTAAGAATATCGGCCATCGCTCGGCAAAGACCGAAGACCCGTCGGGCCTGAGTGCCCAGCGTGGGGTAAAAGGATTGGAGGACCTTGAGGCAAAGTTGGACGGAATGGTGCAGGTTGAGTTGCAGCACCTGATTCATCTCGGAGAGCCGCTGCCGGTGGTCGGCCTCGGCCGAGACACGGGTTTCGAGAGCCTTGTTGAGCGATACGAGTTGCTCATTCATGGCCAGCGTCGTGGCCTGCAAGACCGTGTTGCGGACGATCAGGTCATGGCGCTGGATTGCATTGCGCACGGTGGCCAGAAGTTCCTCGCGGATCCACGGCTTGACGACGAATCGGTAGATTTCGCCCTTGTTGATGGCCTCGATGACGGTGTCGAGGCTGAGGACTGCGGTGATGAGGATGCGGGTTGCATCGGGTTGGAGTTGCTTGGCCTGAGCCAGGAAATCCAGACCGGTCATTCCCGGCATCTGGTAGTCGGAAATGATCACCGAAAACGCCTCCTTCTGGAGGATTTCGAGTCCTTCCTCGGGTGAGGAGCAGGCGGTGACTCCGTAGCGCTCGCGGCGCAAGGTTTCCCTTAAGGCGATGCGCACGATCTCTTCGTCATCGACGACGAGGATTCGTTTGAGAGAGGGCTCAAATCGCGCGTCAGGTGAGTTCATCGGCTGGTGTGTGTGTCGAACAATTCATCGATTTGCCGCTGGAACTCCGTTTCCTGTAGGTCGGATGGCAGCGTGAGCGAGGCGTCTCTGAGCCAAGTACTGTGCACTTCATCTTCATTCTTGCCGATGATTTGCAGGATGGATTTGACCGGCGGTTTGCGGTGGCGGACTTCGCGGAGCAAATGGCCGATCCGATCTGATGTGTCGGCAGCCACTTGCACCAAGACGGCATCGAATTCGTAATCGAGTGAATCCAACACCTCAAGAGCCCGATCTTCCCGGCTTTCGGCGACGACGAAGAATCCGCCTCGCCGCAGCGAATCGACGGTCGTGTCCAGCGACCGGCCCGCCGCTCCCACCACAAGCAAGGTGCGCCGACGTCGTTCTTCGCCTTCCTGGACGCGGTCTTGTTCAGTGAAGTCAGCCACCGGTAGCCACAATCGGAAGGTGGTGCCCTGACCCTCGACCGATTCCACCGAGATGGCTCCGTGGTGTTTTTCGACAAAGAGACGCGCGTTGTAGAGGCCCAGACCGGAGCCCTTGTTCACTGGTTTGGTCGTGAAGAACGGGTCGAAGATGGTGCCGAGATGGCGTTCCGGAATACCGATGCCGTTGTCGCGGATGGCAACGCAAACAGCCGGCAGTCGGGGGAAGGTTCCCTGCACATGGGCCAGAGTTTCGGCCTCAGTGACATGATGGGTGGAACACCAGAGGTGGCCATTGTGGGGCATGGCGTCCGCCGCGTTCATGACGAGATTCAGGAACACCTGCCGCAGTTCCACGCAGTCGACATAAATCGGCAGTGGCGAGGCCACCGTCTTTGATTCGAATCGGATGCGGCGAGGCAGGATCTTGCGCACCAGTTCCGACAAATCTCCCACCTGGTCGTTGAGGTCGGAGTAGCCGAATTCACCGATTCGCCCCTGATGCAGGCTCAATACCCGTCGGACCAACGCGCTGGCCTGCATGGCGTTGCGTTTGATCAGGTCGAGGCTTTCCCGGAGGGGTTCGTCGGAGCCTTCTGCGGGTTCCAGGGTTTCGGCGAGCGCATGGATGCCGGCCAGGATGTTTCCGAAATCATGGGCCATGCCCATGGTCAGTGTCGCCAAGGTGTCTCGCCAGGCAGCCGAACTGAGTCGGCGTTCGGCGATGGTTTGTCGGGAGACGTCGAGCCAAGTGCCTTCGAAGCCCAGCAGGAGACCGCTTTCGGTGCGCAGAGCCTGGCGTCGCTCCAGGATGTAAGCGACACGGCCGGTTCGGGCGTGGCGGACCCGGAAGTGCGTGCTGAGCCCCACATCGCTACGGATCGCGCGGCGGATGTGGCTTTGCACCTCCTGCATGTCGGCTTCGTGGATGACGTTCCAGAAGACCTCGGATTGCTGAAGGAATTCCGAAATGGGGACACCTGTCAGTTCTTCCAGACGCGGGCTGGCGTAGTGGAAGGACATGTCGCTCCGCTGGTTGAAAATGACCCCGGGCCAGCGTCGCATGAGATTATCCACCTGCGCCTCAGCCTGCAGCAATCGGAGGCGGAGACGCTGGTTGGCTTCGCCGCCGCGTCCTTCGGAAGGCCAGGATTCTTCCTCCAGTCGAGGGCGGGGAGGCACCGTGGATTCTATGTGGGCAAAAAGTCCGCCGGGACCTCGGCCTCCGGTGACCCGAATCCATCCGTCGGGCTGGTCGGGATTGCCTGGAAGGTCTTGGGTTCGGAATTCGGATTCCGATGCCACCCAAGCTTGGATTCCCAGTTCCCATTCCGGACGCCGGTGAGTCAAAACGGCTACCCAGTCGCGACCGATCAAACCCGTTGGGGTTTCTTCCAGCCATTCGGCCAACGGCTCATTCACCGAGAGGATTCGCCCCTCCGGATCCAGCACAGCCAACCCCCCAGTCAACCAGCCTAAGCCGGGACGGGGAGCCACTGTTTCTGTGGGCAAATATTCCATCTGGGAAGCAATCGGTACGACCAATAGCGAGACTAATGGGATGTTTGCCGATTGTCAGTCATGGAGATTGATTGGGAAAGTTGCCGGGCAAGGCCATCGGGGAAACTCCCAGCGCAACTTTCCGGGAAGGTTGGTTTTGACCCAAGGAAGAGCACGCATGGATTCTCCGCTGAACCAAGACTGGCTGGAAGAGGTAGCCCAACGCCGTTTAACGGCTGCTGAGGCTGCTCGATGGCGTCGGGAGTTGCGTCGGGAGTTGGTAAAGCGCCCGGCCGAGGCTCGGCGTCTGGAAGAAGAGTTGGCCTTGAACAGCCTTCTGGATTCGTTGCCCCGGCCATTGGCTTCCAGCAATTTCACCGCTCGGATCCTCTCCGAAATTCAGGAATTACCGGAGCAGGAATCAGGGATTACCCGATGGTGGGCTTGGTGTGTTTCCCGAGCCCAGAATGGGGTTGGGTTCTGGTCCGGGGCTCGGTTTTGGTCCGAGAAGATTTGTCGGGTCTGGGTCCAATCCATCCCCATTGTCGTCGCCGTTGTCTGCGTGGCCATTCCGCTCAATTGGGGGTGGCAACGGGTGCAAATCCATCGCCATGGGGCCATGGCCCGAACCGCAGCCGAACTCTCGGTGGCGGCCGCGATGCCAGGGGTTGCCGTTCTTCAGGATTTCGAAGCCGTTCAACTGCTGGAGACTCGGTCGGCTCCCGACGATGTGACCCTGCTGCAGGCCTTGCGCGAGGAAGCTCCATGAAATTGGCTGAAGCCCCCCCTGTTCTCGGCTCAGTGCGTTCCCTGGGATCGATTGCGTGGTTTCGGTGGTCCCGTTCAGGTCGTAATACCCTTCAGTTGGCAGGTTTTGCTGGGATGCTGGCGGCTGTCTGCTGGTCCGGATCCTTGCCGGTTCTGGCTCAGGTTTTAGAACCCACGGTCAGCCCGCTGCCGGCCCGTCGTTCGCCACCGATGCCTACGGCTCGATCGGGTCCGCCATTGCCCGAGCAAGCGACGCTTCCCCCGGTGCCCAAAGTTCGAACTGCCACCGATCGCTTCCGTGAGCTCCTGGCAGCCAATCCGGAACAACGCGAGGCCGTGTTGGCGCGAAAGACTCCGGCCGCTCGAGCATTGATCGAGGCCAAACTCCGCGAGTTCGGTGCCCTTCGCCCGGACGAACGCGAGATTCGCCTTCGTTTGGCCCAGTTTCAGGATGCCCTGCGTCCACTTCTTGCGCTGTCACCCGCCGATCGAGGCCCTTTGATGGCCTCGGTGCCGGACGAAGATCTTCCTTGGATCGAAGAACGGCTGGCTGCCTGGGATTTGTTGCCGGAGGCCGAACGACGGGATGTCCTTGAGAGCGAGCGGCGCTTGTCTTGGTTTGTGCGCCAGGCGGAAGTTCACCCGGATCGGCAGCATGTCGAAGCCTACGTGGCCGCGCTGCCGCCGACCGCTCAGCAGGCAGCCCGTGAGCAAATGGAACGGTGGTTGGCACTGCCCGTGTCTGAACGCAGTCGCAAGGCGGCGGCTTTTTCGCGGTTCTTCGATCTCACCGCTGCTGAGCGTCAAGCTGCTTTGGGAACCCTTTCCCAGACCGAGCGACAGCAAATGGAACGGGCTTTGAGCGATTTTGCAGCGCTGACGCCCGAGGCCCGCGAGCGGTGTGTGCAGGGTTTTCAGAAATTCGAGGCCTTGAGCGCGTCCGAGCGGGAACAATTCCTGCGAAGGGCTGAGCGGTGGAAAGCCATGAGCCCCAATGACCGTGCGGCCTGGCGTCGGTTGGTTGAGAAAGCCCTCCGCCCGCTTCGCAAGCCTCCGTTTCCGGCCGATGACATGATGCTGGCGGCCCCCGATCGCTGAAATGGGCGTGCCATGGATTTGCTATGGGCGGGCGTCGCTCGTTTCTGTCATGGCTTACATCCTCTGAGTGGGGTGGAACTGCTTGAGGCCATCTGGTCGGTGAACGAGTTCACGAGTTCACGATTCAATGCCGCAATTGGATTGCGGTTTTGGTCGGACTCGAGTCGGGTTGACCACCATGGACGATGCGCCTCCATCCTCCGATTCGAAGCCTCCATTCCTTTCAGGACATTCCGGGGATCACCGTCCCCCGGTGATGACCCTGCCTCCCCCCAAGAAGAAGGGGTTGTGGGGTCCGATTGCCTTGGCGGTCGCGGTCGTGGTCAAGTTTGGGTCTAAGCTGCTGCTGCTCATGCCCTTCTTGAAGTTCCTCCCAGCCTTTCTCAAGACCGGTGGAACGATGATCTTGAGTGTGGGCGCCTATGCCCTTTTGTGGGGTTGGAAGTTCGCGCTGGGCTTCGTAGTGCTCATCTTCGTCCATGAATTGGGGCATTTGGTGGCGGCCCGCAGTCAGGGACTTCGGGTCGGTGCGCCGGTATTCATCCCGTTCATGGGCGCCTTCATTGCGCTCAAGGATGCCCCTCGCAATGCTTGGATCGAAGCGGTGGTGGGCATTGGTGGGCCCATTTTTGGCACCATTGGAGCCAGTGTCTGTTTCTTGATTCATGTGGCGACGGGCGATCCCTTCTGGTCGGCCTTGGCCTACTCGGGCTTCATGCTCAATCTTTTCAATCTGGCACCGGTCGGTTTCTTGGACGGGGGGCGGATCGTCACGGCTCTGTCGCCTTGGCTATGGGTGGTGGGCTATTGCCTGATGATCGCCTATCTGGTCTATGAGGCGATGACCCGCAAATGGATCAGCCCCCTCCTCATCATGATTTTGATCATGGGTCTTCCGCGGTTGATCTCACTCTTCCGGGCGCGGGATGACGAGTCGCGCCGTTTCTTTGAGATCGAGCCTCGGCAACGCTGGACGGTGGGCATCGCCTACTTCGGGTTGATCGCGCTGTTGGCGTTGGGAATGACTCTGAGCCATGTGCGTTCCTGATCCCTCCGAGGGCGGGCCTTCCTGGCAAAACCTACCAGTGACCCGGGGTTGTTTCGTCTGTGGGATCAACAATCCCACCGGTCTTCAACTCACCTTGCTCAGCGACGGGCGCACCGTGGAGGTACCGGTGCAATTCCGCAGCGAACACTGCGGGTTCACGGGAGTCGTTCACGGTGGGTTGCTGACCACGGTCTTGGACGAGGTGATGGCTTGGGTGATTGGCGTGAACACCCGGTCTTTCGCCTTTGCGGCCGAGTTGAATGTGCGATTCAGCCGCTCGGTGGCTCCGGGGGTTCCCATGAAGTTTCGGGCCGAACTCACGGCCAATCGTCGCGGTCGAATGTTTCTGACCCGCGGTGAAGTCTTGGGTCCGGACGGCGTGCTTTACGCCGAGGCCACCGGCAAGTTCCTGCCCATTCCAGAAGAACAGCAGCGGGCGATGTTGGCAGATTTCGCGGTAGACCCATCGCCGTGGATCCAAAAACCCACGGGAGAACCCGGATCGGCTTGATCGAATTTCCAGGTACAGAAAAACGGTGTGATCAGCCGCGACAACGGGCGATGAGAGCCGGGAGCAGTCGTTCGACTCGGGTCACTTCGTCTTCCGTAGATTCTCGACCGAGCGAGAATCGAACCAAGGCCTTGGCTCGAGATTCCGGAACGCCCATGGCCCGGAGCACATGACTCGGTTCGACCGAACCGGCCGTGCAAGCCGAACCGCTCGAGGCGCAAACGCCCTCTAGGTCGAGGTTGGCCAAGAGTGAAATGCTGTCGGTTCCCTCGACGGAAAAAGCCAAGGTGTTGGACAGTCGATTCTCCGGACATCCGTGGCGTTCGACCCCGGGAAGGGAAGTCACTGCCCGGCCCAGACGCTCGGTCCACGCCCGCAATGGATCGGCCGGGAAAACGGGTTGGGGAACAAAGCATTCAAAGGCGGTCACCAAACCAGCCACAGCAGTCAGATTTTCGGTGCCACCCCGGCGCTCGTTTTCTTGGGCGCCCCCATGCTGGGTGGGGTGGGGGAGCAGAGGGGAACGAATGAAGAGCGCACCGGCACCTTTGGGTCCGTGGAATTTGTGGGCGCAAACCGAAACCAGATCCGCTTCGAACTGGTGAACGCTCTCGAAGGGCAGTTTTCCGAAGGATTGGACCGCATCGGTGTGGAAGGTGACGCCCTGCTGACGGCAGAGGCGTCCAATTTCGGCCACCGGTTGGATCGTTCCGGTTTCGTTGTTGGCGGTCATGACCGACACCAGCGCCGTGTCCGAGCGCAGTGCGGCGGCGACGGAGTCAATGGAGACGCGGCCATGATGATCCACGGGCAACAGCGTGAGGGTGAACCCCTCTTGAGACTCGAGGTATTTGAACGCGTGAAGCACCGCGTGGTGTTCCACTGGCGAGGCCACCAGATGGCTTCGGCCTTGTGCCTTGCCGAGCCTTGCGGCTCCCAATACGGCCAGGTTGTTCGATTCGGTTCCGCCGCTCGTAAAGACCACCTCACTGGGTTTGCACCGCCAGACTCCTGCCAATCGGTAGCGAAATTCATCGAGGGCCGCGCGTGCCCGGCGTCCGACCGAGTGGACGCTGGAGGGGTTGCCCCAGAGTTGATCGCTGAACGGTTCCATCGCCTGCCGGACGCGAGGGTCCGGAGGCGTGGTGGCGTTGTAGTCCCAGTAGATGGGATTCACTGAGGCTGGGTGGGCTTTCGGTGCAAACGGGACTGTGACTCAGAAGGTGCGGATCTTGATGTTGCGGAACCAGACGTCGTCACCGTGGTCTTGCAGGCAGATGTGACCGGTTCCGTTCTTTGCAAAGCCGGGCATGCCCTTGAACTTGGATTCCGAGATCAGCTTCTGCGTCTCGGAGCCACCCCATTGGTATTCAACGACCTTCTTCTTGTTGAGCCAGTGCTCAGCTTGGTTGCCCTTGATTACGATGCGGGCCTTGTTCCATTCGCCGACGGGCTTGAGCGCCTTCTCGGCATTGCAGGCGATGAGCGCGTACAACGCGGCGGCGCTGGTCTTGGGGTTCTTGCCGTCTCCGTGCTTGGAGTCATCGAGTACCTGATACTCTGGCCCGGTTTCGTAGGAGGCGTTGTGGTCTTCAGTGACCCGATAGATCACGCCGCTGTTGGCCCCGGGTGCGACCTTCCATTCAAAGCGCAGTTCAAAATCGCTGAACTTGTCGACGGTGATGAGGTCGCCGCCGCCTTCTCCGGAGACATGGCGGAGAGTGCCGTCTTCAACGCGCCAACCCTTGGTCGGGAAAGCGGTCGCCTTGTAGCCGCGCCATTGGGAGGTGTCCTTGCCGTCGAAGAGTTGCTTCCACGAATCCGTTTTGGATTCCTTGGCCTTCTTTTCGGCGGCCAGAGCGGGGGAGATGAAGAGTGTGGTCGCCAAGGCGGCGGACAGCACAGAGAAGATCACGCGTTTCATGGTTTGCTGGAGTTCAACGGTGCGTCGCCGAAGACCGGCCGGCAAGCGTCGTTGCGTCGGGAAAGGTCGCGATTGGGGCAGATTTCATCGAGCGCTCCCTCGCGGTTTTGGGATTGTTGGTTGGGTTGTGTTAGGTTTGAGGTGGTTATGGCGTGCAAAAGGGGCGCCAGAAGGGGTATCCGAAGCGGCCGAATGGGGGATTCCTGTGCTTCCTGACTGGAGCCGGAATCTTGTTCAGCCTGTCCCCATGATCTTTGCCGATTTCGTGCATGGGAGCCGGATTCAGACCCGTGAGGAGTGGCAAGTGCATGGGGTATCTGGAGCCACGCGCTGGGGGTTCAAATCCCATTGGACCGGCTTGGGCGCTCGGGGCACTGTGTGGGGGTTGTGAACACCCCCGTCGCTTTCTCGTCGTTGGTTCGGAGCATCGTATTGGTGGGGTCGCTTTGGATCGGCGGGGTCGCCTGTGGGGCGTCTTTGACGAATGCCGTGCGCCGGGATCATTGGGCTTGGAAGCCCCCGGTGCGGCCTGAATCGCCCCGCGTGCGCCGCGCGGACTGGGTCCGGACGCCCATCGATCGGTTCATTCTGGCCCGCCTCGAAGCTGAGGGGCTCAAGCCATCCCCGGAGGCCGACCGCATCACTTTGTTGCGCCGTCTCCACCTGGACCTGACCGGGTTGCCGCCGACCCCGGCCGAAGTGGATCGGTTCCTCGCTGACAAGGCTCCCGATGCCTGGGACCGGGCGGTGTCGGGTCTGCTCGCCTCGCCCCATCACGGCGAGCGCTGGGGGCGGCACTGGTTGGATGCGGCCCGGTACGCCGACTCGGACGGTTTCGAGAAGGACAAGCCCCGGTTCGTCTGGGCCTACCGTGACTGGGTGGTGGATGCCTTGAACCGTGATTTGCCTTACAACCAATTCTTGATTGAGCAAATCGCCGGAGATCAATTGCCCCAGGCCACTGACTCACAGCGTGTGGCAACCGGATTCCTGCGCAACGCGATGCTCAATGAAGAAGGGGGTGCCGACCCGGAACAGTTCCGCATCGACGGCTTGATCGACCGCATGGACTGCATCGGCAAGGCGGTCTTGGGCATCACTATCCAGTGTGCCCAGTGTCACGATCACAAATACGATCCCATTTCGCAGGAGGAGTACTACCGGCTCTTTGCCTTCCTGAACAACGACCATGAATCCTCGATGGTGGCCTACAGCCCCTCCGAGCAGCGTCTCCGTGACCAGTTGGCACGGCAAATCCGTGAGGAGGAGGAGAAGCTCCGTCACACCACTCCGGATTGGGAGACGCGCATGGCGGCGTGGGAAGCCTCAGTGCGCGGCGATCAGCCCGAATGGACGGTCGTGCGCTGCGAGCATGTCGGAGAACAGGGGGAGCGATTCTACCAGTATGAAGACGGTTCGATCCGTGCCGCCAGTTACGCTCCCACTCAGTGGGCCCCTCACTTCCGGGGCACGAACTCACTCACCTCCGTCGCCTCGTTTCGTTTTGAGCAATTGACCGATCCCAACTTGCCTTGTCAGGGACCCGGTCGGTCCATCCGCGGCATGGCGGCACTCAGCGAGTTCAAGGTCACCGCCACGGATCGCGAAAACCCGACCAACAAGGTTTCGGTGAAATTCATCCGGGCGACCGCCGATTTCGCGAATGCGGAGAAACCGTTGGAGGCCGAGTTCGACGACCGTTCCAGCACGAAGCGCACGTATGGACCGGTGGCTCACGCCATTGATGGCAAGACGGAGACGGCTTGGGGCATTGATGCCGGCCCCGGTCGTCGGAACCAATCCCGCAAGGCCGTCTTCGTGGCTGAAAAGCCGGTGACCTTTCCGAAGGGGGCGATCCTGGAGTTCGAGCTCCATCAGGAACACGGTGGATGGAACTCCGACGACTTGCAGACCCACAATCTTGGGCGGTTCCGTCTCTCGGTCAGCCCGACCACGAACGCCGTGGCCGATCCGTTGCCCGCGGCGGTGCGCGACATCGTGACGAAGGCCCCGGCAGAGCGACGGACCCCGGCCCAGAATGCGGCGGTGTTTTCGTATTGGCGCACCACCAAGACAAACTTTGCTGAGGTGAATTCCCGGATCGAGGCGCTGTGGAAGCAGTGGCCGGAGGGCGCTCCAGCACTGGTGTTCGCTGCGCGACAAGGGCAGGGGCCCGGCGAAAGCCGCATGGCCACCCGACTTTTTCGGCGGGGGGACTGGCTGAAACCCGATCGCGAAGTGACTCATGGGACTCCGGCGTTTCTGCCGCCATTGCCCGCCGGTGCGGATGATTCTCGCCTGACGCTCGCCCGTTGGTTGGTGGATCCGCGCTCACCCACCACCGCGCGGGTGGCGGTCAATCGTGTGTGGCAACAGTACTTCGGAGTGGGTTTGGTGGAGACCGTTGAAGACCTCGGGACGCAGTCGCCCCCGGCTTCCCATCGCGAACTGCTCGATTGGTTGGCGGTCGAGTTCATGCAGCCCTCCGAGCCGGGCGTGGCACCGTGGTCTCTCAAACACGTGCACCGTCTCATCGTGGGTTCGGCGACGTACCGTCAGGCCAGTCGGGTGAATCCTGTTTTGCTCGAGCGCGATCCCAACAACCGGCTGTTGGCTCGGGGGCCGCGCTTCCGGGTCGAGGGTGAGATCGTTCGGGATATCGCGTTGTCCGTGTCTGGTTTGATCAATCCCGCACTCGGAGGGCGAGCGGTGTATCCTCCGGCCCCTGAGTTCCTGTTTCAGCCGCCGGCGAGCTATGGACCCAAGACTTGGATCGAGGAGAAGGGGCCCGAGCGGTACCGGCGATCCTTGTACACCTTCCGCTTCCGCAGCATCCCGTATCCGGTGTTGCAGGCCTTCGACGCGCCCAACGGCGATGCCTCGTGTGTGCGTCGCCTGCGTTCCAATACGCCTTTGCAGGCGCTCACCTCGCTGAATGAACCGCAGTTCGTGGAAGCCGCCCAAGCTTTGGCTCGGAAGTCGGTGAATGAGGGCGGCAAGACCGATGAGCAGCGGATCGCCTTCGCGTTCCGACAAGTCTTGAGCCGGTCGCCGCAACCGGAGGAGTTGCGGGCACTCAGGCGTCTTCTGACGCAGCAGCGCGCGCGCATTGCCGAGGGTTGGCTGAACGCGGCCGAGATGGCTGTGGGCCGATCCGAACCGGTGAATGGGCTCCCTGCGGGAGTCACGCCGGCAACCCTCGCTGCCCACGCCGCTGTGGCCCGGGCCCTCTTGAATCTCGACGAAACCTTCACCAAGGAGTGAACCCCATGAACCCTCAATCCATTCTTCAACAGGCGTTGTCCCAGCATCAGGCGCACCTCACGCGGCGGTGGTTCTTCCGGGATTGCGGCGTGGGCTTGGGCATGGCGGCCCTGCACGCGCTCCTGGGGGATTCGGCTCAGGCCGGCCCGGCCCGATCGGGAGTGTCCGTTTCGGGTCCGTTGGCGGCCAAATCTTCGCCGTTCCCGGCCAAGGCCAAGCGGGTCATCTATCTCTTTCAGGCCGGAGCTCCGAGCCATTTGGAGCTCTTCGATCACAAGCCGGAGTTGACGAAGTGGAACGGAAAACTTCCCCCGGCCGAACTGCTCAAGGGGTATCGGTCGGCCTTCATCAACCCGGATGCCAAATTGCTGGGGCCCAAATTCAAGTTCGCTCGTCACGGCCAGTCGGGGCAGGAAATCTCTGAGCTCATGCCTCATTTGGCTCGGGTAGCCGATGACATCGCCATCGTGCGATCGATGCACACCGACGCCTTCAATCACGCGCCGGCACAAATCTTCATGAACACGGGTTCCCAGCAATTCGGTCGGCCGAGCCTGGGTGCTTGGACGACCTACGGTCTGGGCAGCGAGAGCAGCAATTTGCCGGCTTATGTGGTCTTCTCCACTGGCAGCAAGGGGAGCAGCGGTGGCGCCTCCAACTGGGGTGCGGGTTTCTTGCCCAGCGTCTACAACGGGGTCCTTTTTCGCAGTGGGAGTGATCCGGTTCTGTACCTCTCCAATCCCAAGGGCGTGGACAGCACTTCCCAGCGGCAAACCTTGGATGCCATCCAAGAACTCAACCGCCAGCGTTTGGGTCGGGTGGGTGACCCCGAGATCGCAACTCGGATCAACTCCTTCGAGATGGCTTACCAGATGCAGTCGAGTGCACCCGAACTGATGGATATCCGTCAGGAGCCTCAGCACATCCTGGATCTTTATGGGGCCACGCCCGGTAAGACCACCTATGCCACGGCCTGCCTTTTGGCACGGCGCCTGGTCGAACGGGGTACTCGGTTTGTGCAGATCTTCCATGAGGCCTGGGATCAGCACGGAAATTTATCGGGCGATCTGAAGCGCAACTGTGCCGACACCGACCGGGCCAACGCCGCATTAATCCAGGACCTCAAGGCTCGGGGTTTGCTGGACGACACCTTGGTGATCTGGGGCGGCGAATTCGGCCGGACGCCGATGGTGCAAGGCGGCGATGACGGTCGTGACCATCACCCGAACTGTTTCTCCATGTGGATGGCCGGCGGGGGAATCCGTCCGGGCATGACCCTCGGGGCCTCCGACGATTTCGGTTTCAATGCGACGGTGGACAAGGTCCATGTGCATGACCTGCACGCCACGATCCTGCGCCTGCTGGGCTTCGACCACGAGAAGCTCACCTACCGTTTCCAGGGGCGTGATTTCCGCCTGACCGACGTGTTCGGCGAGGTGGTCCACAAGCTCATTGCTTGAGTTCTGTGATGCATGGGGCGCTACGCGGGATGGGGCCTGCGACCGCAGGGAAGCTCTGGTGCGAGTTTCAGCATTCGCTCTGCGCGCGAGGTGGGAGGGATGATCGCTTCCAAAGCGGGCTTCGGACCCATCCCGCTCCGCTGGAGTACTTTTGGTTGAGGATGTGGCCTGCGCCCGGGAGATTTTGAACGACGCCAGTGGACGTGAATGATCTCTGGTGGTGAACACGTGTTTTGGGTAGGGCAAAAAACCAGTTCCCAGCCGTAACGCACTTTCCTAGTGTGTCGCCTCATTCGGTTCTCACGAACCGGCCTGCAACACATTTAGACTTATGCCATTGACCCACACGCGCGACTTGTTCGCGAAGGCCTTGAAGGGCAAATACGCCCTCGGTGCTTTCAACGTGAACAACATGGAGCTGCTCCAGGCCATCATCGAGGCTTGCGAGGAAGAAAAGGCCCCAGTGATGCTGCAAATCTCCAAAGGCGCCCGCGATTACGCCCATCCGGTGTACCTCAAGGGACTGATCGACTCCGCGGTCAAGCTGTCCACCATCCCCATCGCTGTTCACCTGGACCACGGTGACAGCTTCGAGTTGTGCAAGCAGTGCATCGACGAGGGCTTCACCAGCGTGATGATCGACGCTTCGCACGATCCCTTCGACAAGAACGTCGAGATCTGCGCCAAGGTCGTCGAGTACGCTCACAAGCATAACTGCGTCGTCGAAGGTGAACTCGGCATGCTCGTCGGCGCCCAGCACGATGACGGCGAAGAAGGCGGCAGCTACTCCAAGGGCGGGGCCTACACCCACCCGGATGAAGCCGTCCAGTTCGTCAAGCAGTCCGGCGTGGACTCCCTGGCCGTGGCCATCGGCAACAGCCACGGCGCCTACAAGTTCAAGGGCGAGCAGCATCTCGATCTCGAGCGTCTCAAGGCCATCAAGAAGGCCTTGCTCGAAGCCGGCATGGGAGACTATCCGCTGGTGTTGCACGGAGCCTCCTCGGTTCCCAAGGATCTCGCCCAGAAGATCAACAAGTACGGCGGCGACCTCGGCGAAGAGACGGCCGGCGTTTCCGAGGCCGATATCGAGGTGGCCCGCCGCGTGGGTTGCACCAAGGTCAACATCGACACCGACTTGCGCCTGGCCATGACCGCCGCGATCCGCGAGGTCTTGGTGACCAAGCCCAAGGAGTTCGATCCCCGCAAGTATCTCGCGCCGGCCCGCAAGGCGGTGAAGGAGCTCGTGCGCCACAAGTTGCGCAACGTCCTCTGCTGCGCAGGACACGCTTTTGACTGAGAAGAAGGTTTCCAGCAGGTGTTCTCGCCTTGAAGGCGTAGAATCCTGAAATCGCAACGGCCCTCCGGATCCATCGATCCAGAGGGCCGTTTTCATTGCAGGAGCGCGGGTTGCTCAGCGAGGCAACGATTCCAGGAATGCCACCAGGTCGCTCAATTGCTGCAAGGTCATGATTTCATTGTAGTCCCCCATTCGTGAGAACTTCCCTTGGCTGACCAAATCTTTTTGGAAGCCGGGTTCAATCCGGTGCGAGGGGTTGATGATCGAGTTGACCAGTTCAATACGACTCGGCTTGCGCTGTTCGGCGCCGAGAATCACGGGCACTGCGGGTTGGGCATAGGGCGCGTCGAATTCTTTTTCATAGCCCTTCACGACGTGACATCCGTGGCACCACATCATGTTGAAGGCGGCGCGACCGCGGTCCGCCTTGCCTTCGGGCAACTGGAGAGTCCAAGTGGATCCGCTATCCGGTGCCAGCACGGTGGGGCGGGTGCCAGGAGGTCGGATTTGATCGGCTGACCACGTGGGTGTT
>Ga0255096_1000695_pt1 | contig 15489 bp, 15 predicted proteins | sample Colum_Atlam_RepA_2_FD_188563 | JGI IMG/M metagenome (GOLD analysis project Ga0255096, IMG submission 188563) | Freshwater microbial communities from Columbia River, Oregon, United States - Colum_Atlam_RepA_8d | ecosystem: Environmental > Aquatic > Freshwater > River | place: USA: Oregon...
CCGAAGACGTGCTGGCCCACGCCGCCGCCCTGCTTGGCCTGCCAGAGCCGCCTGCAGTGCCCTATGATCAGGCCGAAATGACCCCGATGGCCCGCAGCTTTTATGGCGAATCGAAAAAGGTCAGCAACACCCGCATCAAGACCGAACTGCAGGTGCAATTGCATCACCCGACCTATCGCGAAGGCCTCGCGGCGCTGCTGGCACAAGGGCAGTAACACAGCATGGGCAAGCTTTCGCGCGAAGAGCGGCGGGCACAATTGATCGAAGCCACGATCAAAGTGCTTGCGATCAAGGGCTATGCCCGCACCACCCTGTCCGACGTTGCCGATTGCGCCGGGCTGTCGCACGGTCTGGTCAACTTTCACTTCCAGTCGAAAGACCTGCTGCTGTCGGAAACCCTTGCGTATTTATCGGTCGAATATGTGCAAAACTGGCGCGATGCTTTGGCCAATGCCACCAAAGACCCCGCAGCACAGCTCACCGCCCTGATCCGCGCCGACTTCCGCCCCGAACTTTGCACGCCACAGCGGCTTGCGGCGTGGTGTGCTTTTTGGGGCGAAGCGCAAAGTCGGCCGCTTTATCAAGAAAAATGTGGCTCTAACAACGCCGAATACGTCGCAAAACTGGAAGAGCTTTGCGCCGCCTTGCTGGGTCCGAATGGCAATGCGGTGCGGGTGGCCCGCGCCATTCGTGTCACCGCCGAAGGCTTGTGGATGGATCTGGTGACGCAGGTCGACCCTTATTCACTGGTCGAGGCCGAAAATACCGCACTGGCCTGCACCGCAGCCTTCTTTCCGGCACTGTCGCCCGCAGATTAAGCCGCCAAAATCTTGCGCACCAAATACATGCAGCAATCCAGACCGTTTTGCACCGCTTGGCTGTCGCGCCGCCGCATCCAATCCAGCCACAGCCCATCCAGCGTGGCCATGATCGTATCTGACACCATCCGCACCTTGCCGCGCCGTGCCGGGTTTTCGCCCGCAACCGCCGTCAGCAAAGCATCCAACTCTTCGCGATAGCGCTGGTATAAGGCGTGTTCGGTTTCGGCAATCGCCGGATGTGCCAGCGCTGCCGACCACAGGTCGATGCGGGTGCGCACCTGTTCTGGCTGCAAGAAATAGTCGCCGAAACCCGCCACCAAATAGGCTCTAACCTGCTCGATAGGCTCTTGTGCCGATGTCTCTAGCCCTTGGTCGGTAGCCGCGCGCAACGTGGCCGACGCCAGCTTGTAGGCTTCCGACAAAACTTCATCCATGCCGGAAAAATTGTAAGAGATGTGGCCCAACGAAATATCGGCCTCGGCCGCGACCTTGCGCGCCGTCAGCGCCGCATAGCCCTTGGTTTGCAGCACCGTAAGCGCCGCGCGAACAATGTCGCCGCGCCGGTCGCTGCTATGGCCTGTTGGGCGTCTGGGTTTCATGCGCACATCGGTCACAATCAAATCTGTCACGTCAAGACTTAATGCAACCGAAAGGTGTTTTTGCGCGGATTTCTGATTACGGCATTGAAATGCGAAATCCTATACATATCTTAAACTTGCGGGCCGGGCCCCTCTGACGATCATGTATCGTGATGTCGGACCGCATCGAGTGCGCTCGATGTCATGCCCGGACCCTTCGGCTGGCCTCTGGCGCGAACAACAGAGAGGTCGAATGGAAATCCTGACTGCACTATTTTTGGGCACGCCACTTTGGATGTGGCTTACCTTCCTTGGCTTGGTTCTGGCGCTGCTGGTGCTTGACCTTGGCCTGCTGAACAAAGGCAACTCCGAAATCGGCGTCGCCAAAAGCCTGAAGCTTTCCGCGCTTTACATCACGCTTGGCGTCGCGTTTTCGGGCTTCGTCTGGGCGCAACTTGGCCCCGAGGCAACCGCCGCCTACCTGACCGCCTTTGTGGTGGAAAAGACGCTGGCGCTGGACAACGTCTTTGTCATCGCGCTGATTTTCAGCTATTTCGCCATCCCCCGCGCCTATCAGCACCGCGTGCTGTTCTGGGGCGTTCTGGGTGTCATCGTGCTGCGCGGCCTGATGATCGGGCTTGGCGCAACGCTTGTCGCGCAATACGCGTGGCTCTTGTATGTCTTTGCCGCCTTCCTGATCTTCACCGGCATCAAGATGCTGCTGATGGGCGAAAAAGAGCATTCGATTGGCGACAACCCGCTGCTTGGCCTGTTGCGCCGCAAGCTGAACGTCACGGATCGGCTTGAGGGCAACGCGTTCTTCGTCAAACGCAACGGCACACGCTTTGCCACGCCGCTGTTTCTGGCGCTGGTGTTGATAGAGATTGCCGACCTTGTCTTCGCCGTCGACTCGGTGCCGGCCGTGTTTGCCATCACCACCGACCCGTTCATCGTCTACACCTCGAACATCTTCGCGATTCTTGGCCTGCGGGCGTTGTATTTCGCGCTGTCAGCGATTCTGCACCGCTTCGCCTATCTGAAATACGCGCTGTCGCTGCTGTTGGTGTTCATCGGGTCGAAGGTGTTTCTGGCCGATCTGATGGGGCTGGAGAAATTCCCGCCGGCATGGTCGCTGGGCGTCACCTTTGCCATCCTTGCCAGCGGTGTTGCGGTTTCCCTGTGGAAAACCCGCACGGCCCTGGCACCGCGCGCCTGATAGGGTTGGTGGGCAACAGGCCGTCAGGCCCGCTTGCCCACCACCGCCACGCCCAAGGTTTCCAGCACCTTGGCCTCGATCTGCGCCGCATCCATGCCTGCCACGCGATACATCGCTTCGGGCGAGGCTTGGTCGATAAACGTATCGGGCAGCACCATCGATCGGAACTTCAGCCCATGGTCGAACACACCCTCATCCGCCAACAACTGCGCGACATGGCTGCCAAAACCGCCAACCGCGCCTTCTTCAACGGTGATCAGCGCCTCGTGGCTGCGGGCAAGCTGCAAAATCATCTCGCGGTCCAGCGGCTTGGCAAAACGCGCATCGGCCACCGAAGGGCTTACCCCGCGCGCCGTCAACGCCTCGGCGGCTTTCTGCACTTCGGCCAAACGCGTGCCAAACGACAGCAGCGCCACGCGCGACCCTTCGCGGATCATCCGGCCCTTGCCGATTTCCAACGGCACGCCTTTGGCAGGCATTTCCACCCCAACGCCTTCGCCACGCGGATAACGGAACGCAATCGGGCCATCGTCATGCGCCGCGGCGGTGGCCACCATATGCACCAACTCTGCCTCGTCGGCGGCGGCCATCACCACCATACCGGGCAGGTTTGCCATGAACGCCACGTCAAAAGACCCGGCATGCGTCGCGCCATCGGCGCCCACCAACCCGGCACGATCAATGGCAAAACGCACGGGAAGACGCTGAATCGCCACGTCGTGCACCACTTGATCATAGCCACGCTGCAGGAACGTCGAATAAATCGCACAGAACGGTTTCATCCCGCCCGCCGCCAATCCGGCCGCAAAGGTCACCGCATGCTGTTCGGCAATGCCCACGTCGAAACAGCGCTTGGGAAACCGCGCGCCAAACAGATCAAGCCCGGTGCCATCCGGCATCGCCGCCGTTACCGCCACAATCTTGTCGTCGGCCTCGGCCTCTTTCACCAAAGACTGCGCAAACACCTTGGTATAGCTGGGCGCGTTCGACGCTGCTTTCACCTGCACGCCAGTCAGTACATCAAACTTGGCGGTGGCATGGCCCTTGTCGCGCGCGCTTTCCGCCGGGGCATAGCCTTTGCCCTTTTTGGTCAGCACATGGATCAACATCGGCCCCGTCGCCCGCGCATGCGCCGCGCGCAGCACCGGCAGCAATTGCTCTAGATCATGGCCATCAATCGGACCAACATAGGAAAAGCCCAGCTCTTCAAACAGCGTGCCACCAACGGCCATGCCTTTCAGCATTTCCTTGGCCCGCCGTGCGCCTTCCTGAAACGGTTCGGGCAGCAGCGAAACCACGCCACGCGCCGCCGATTTCAAATCCTGAAACGGCTGTCCCGCATACATCCGGCTTAGATAGGCCGAAAGCGCGCCCACCGGCGGTGCGATCGACATCTCGTTGTCGTTCAAGATCACGAACATCCGCTTTTTCAGATGTCCGGCGTTGTTCATCGCCTCGAATGCCATGCCCGCAGACATCGACCCGTCGCCAATCACCGCAACCGCATCGCCAGGGTCGCCGCCCAGTTCCGCCGCCATCGCAAAGCCCAGCGCCGCCGAAATAGAGGTCGAACTATGCGCCGCGCCAAACGGGTCATAGGCAGACTCGCTGCGCTTGGTGAAACCCGAAAGCCCGCCTTCGGTGCGCAGGGTGCGAATCCGGTCGCGGCGTCCGGTCAGAATTTTATGCGGGTAACATTGGTGGCCAACGTCCCAGATGATCTTGTCGCGTGGCGCGTTGAACACCGCATGCAGCGCCACGGTCAATTCCACCACACCCAGACCGGCGCCCAAATGCCCACCCGTCACCGATACCGCCGAAATCGTCTCGGCGCGCAACTCGTCGGCCAACTGCCGCAGCTCGCGGTCATTCAGCGCCTTCATATCGGAAGGCAGTTTAACCCGATCAAGCAGCGGGGTGTTCGGTCTGTCTGCCATGCTATCCTCAGCTTTCCCGCGCAATCACAAAGCGGGCGCAGTCAATCAGGTTGGCCGCCGCTGTGCCATAGGGCGCCAGATGGTCGCAAGCCTCTTGCACCAAAGAACTGGCGCGGGCGCGGGCGGGTTCAAGGCCAAGCAGCGAAACAAAGGTGGCCTTGCCTGCTTTGGCATCTTTTTGCAGGCGTTTTCCGGCTTTGGCGGCGTCTCCGGTCACGTCCAGAATGTCATCGGCAATCTGAAACGCCAAGCCCACCGCCGTAGCATAGCCGCGCAATGGCGCAGGGTCGGCCCCCGCCAAAATCGCGCCAGCCTCTGCCGAAAACCGGATCAGCGCGCCGGTTTTGCCGGCCTGTAGCGTGGTAATCTGCGGCAGGGTCAGCGGCGCGGCAGCGGTTTCGGCGGCAATATCCAATGCTTGCCCCAACACCATGCCTTCGGCACCCGATGCTTTTGCCAGCCCCGCCACCAATGCAATCCGCACCTCGGCACTGCCCAGCGCTGGATCGGTCAGCAATTCAAACGCCAGCGTTTGCAGCGCATCGCCCGCCAAAATCGCCGTCGCCTCATCCCATTTTACATGGCAGGTCGGCAGACCACGGCGCAGATCGTCATTGTCCATCGCGGGCAGATCGTCATGCACCAAGGAATAAGCATGCAGCGCCTCGACCGAAGCGGCGGCCGAAATCGCGGCTTCGGGGGCAACCCCCAACATCCGCGCCGATTCCAGCACCAAAAACCCGCGCAGGCGTTTGCCGCCTGCACTGGCATAGGCCATCGCCTGCAACACCGGTTCTTGCGATTTGTCGGCAAAGGCCGCGTCCAGCCGCGCCTGTATCAGCGCGGCATCGCTGGCCAGTTGGGCAGAAAAGCTCACATCCCCTCCACCGCAGAGGTGGCAACCGCCCGACCTTCGGCGACGCGGATCAGTTCAACCTTCTCCTCCGCCGCTTTCAGCTTTGCCGCGCAATGCGCCTTCAGCGCAGCACCGCGTTCGTAAAGCGCAATAGATTGCTCTAACGCCACTTCGCCGCGTTCCAACTGGGTAACAACCGCCTCCAAAGCGGCCATCGCCTCTTCGAACGACATTTCAGCGACTGGTTTTTCGGTCATTGGCCGCGCTCCTGCAAAACCCCAACATGCGCAAGGGCAGAGGCCTGAAGCGCCGCCAGATCATAACCGCCCTCAAGGCAGGATACCACCCGGCCCTGACAGTGTTCGTCGGCCAAATCGCAGATCCGCCCAGTGATCCAGCCAAAATCCTGCGCCTGCCATTCCAACCCCGCCAACGGGTCATCGGCATGGGCATCAAATCCGGCGGAAATCAGGATCAAGTCGGGCTTCCACGCCGCGACGCGCGGGAAAATCAGCGTCTCATACGCCTCGCGCATCACCCCGCCGCCACTGCCTTCGCGCAGCGGCACATTGATAATCTGGCCATGCGCCCCGGTTTCAGACCGGCTGCCAGACCCCGGATACAGCGGCATCTGGTGGCTAGAGGCAAACAGCGCCCGCGGTTCATCCCACAGCAGATCTTGCGTGCCATTGCCGTGATGCACATCAAAATCCACAATCGCCACCCGCGCCAAACCGTGATGGTCCAGCGCCCGCTTTGCCGCAATCGCAACTGTGCCAAACAGGCAAAACCCCATCGCGGTTGCGGTTTCGGCGTGATGGCCGGGCGGTCGTCCCGCGACAAAGGCATTGCGCACCTCGCCCGCCAGCACCGCATCCACTGCCGCACAAGCGCCACCCACCGCGCGCAACGCCGCCTCGATCGACCCCGGCGACAGCCAGGTATCGCCATCTAGCTGCGCCCAGCCGTCCTGCGGCTCCGCTGCCCGCACCCGCGCCAGATAGGCCGCCGGATGACAACGCAACACCTCGGCATCCGCCGCCACCGGTGCCTCACGGCGATCCAGCGTCAGCCCGGCCAAGCCCGCCTCAACAGCCGTCAGCCGCGCCACTTGTTCGGGGTGGCCCGGCGGCGTGACATGCCGCCGGAACGCCCCATGCTGATAAAGCGCGGTTGTCACCCCTGTTCGTCCTGACACGCGATGGTTTCGGTAATCGCCTCATCCGTGCCCGACAGGTCAATCGACATCACATCGGCCCCTTCGTGCTGCAGCACCATGGTGTTGCGCGCCGCCAGATCGGTCAGGAAATCCACGCTGTCAAAGTTGATCATCACGCCGGGGGTTTCGCCCAAATGCATGCCCTTGGCGCTGCCATCATACTGTTGATCGTCCAGCATGAACGACACCGGATAATCGGTGCCATCGGTAATGTCGCCCCAGCCATCGTTGAAGGCCGCCACATAGCCGTTGCCCGCCGTGCGATCAAAGCCGATCCGCACATGCGACCCGTCTTCGAAATCCGACGACAGCAGGCAACCGTTGCCAAGCGTGGTGTCAATCTGCACATCCCAGCCACCGGCTTGGGAATACGGCACCAGATCGTCGGCCAGCGCAGCAGAGCCGATCAGGGTGAAGGCAGCAGCCAGTTTCATAAAAGTCAAAGCAGTCTCCTTACTAAAATACGTCGTCAAACTTCGTCCGAAAAGTGTTAAGGCCAGATAACGCGCCAAGCAAACCTGTCAAATTTTTCTGTTAATCGGGCTGCAACATATAGCCTTCGCCGCGCACGGTTTGCAGATAGCGCGGCTGCTTCGGATCATCTTCGATCTTGCGGCGCAACCGGGTGATCTGCACATCCACCGCACGTTCCTGCCCGCCTTCGTCGGTTGCATCGCCCACCAGCTTGTCACGCGAAATCGCCACCCCCGGTTGCGCCGAAAACACCCGCATCAGCGCCGCCTCGGTCGAGGTCAGCCGGATCAGCTCGCTACCGCGCCACAACTCGCCCCGGTCCATGTCATAGCGCACCGGCCCCATATGCAGCACCTTGGGCACCGCCGCCGCCGGCTGCACCACCGGCACCCGCCGCAAAATCGCGTTGATCCGCAGCAGCAACTCTTTCGGTTCAAACGGCTTGACCAAATAGTCATCCGCCCCCGCTTCGAAACCTTCGATCCGGTTGATGGTTTCGCCCTTTGCCGTCAGCAACAAGATCGGCACCGTCAGGCTTTTGCGCAGATCGCGGGTCAGGCTGATGCCATCTTCGCCCGGCATCATCACATCCAGCACCAGCATGTCAAAATCCAGCCCCGCCAACAGCCGCCGCGCCTGCGCCGCATCGCGGGCAACAGACACCAGAAACCCGTTACGGATCAGAAACTTCTGCAACAAGCCACGAATGCGCTCGTCATCGTCAACGACAAGTAGATGTGCCTGAAGCTCGGTCATGTGCTGCCCTCTTTCAGCCCTTGATACTGGCGCCGCTGCTCTGCGTCCATCATTGCCTCTAGCACTTGGCGAAAGCCTTGCACCGCCTGCGGGCCTGCCGCGCGATAGGCCGCGCGCATCCGCGCCCGCTGCGCGTCCGACAAAGACCGTTCCAGCGCGGCCCCCTTTTCGGTCAAATACAAATGCCGTTCGCGCTTGTCTTTCTTGCCCACCCGCGCCTCGACCAAGCCATCATCAAACAGCGTTCGCAGCACCCGGTTCAGCGATTGTTTGGTCACCCCCAAAATATCCAAAAGGTTGCCAACGGTGGTTCCCGGTGATCGGTTGATGAAATGCACCGCGCGATGGTGCGCGCGGCCATAATCCATGGTTTCCAAGATCCGGTCAGGGTCTGACGTAAAGCCACGATAGGCGAAAAACATCGCCTCGATCCCCTTGCGCAGGTTCTCGTCGGTCAGAAACAGCAGGCTTTCGCCGCCGGGCATGGGTTCGGCCATCGGGATCTCCTTCGGCTTTGAATTTACGTCAGCCTTGTTGACATTCCAAGACATATCCGATAGCGAATTCCCGATTTGGCGCAACATTATGTCCGCAGCGGACCTTTTACGCGCAACATTTGCAAACCTAGGGGGCGAAATGGCTGGATATGATGATCGTGACGGTGTCATCTGGATGGATGGCAAACTGGTAAACTGGCGCGATGCCAAGGTGCATATCCTGACCCACGCCATGCACTACGCCTCGTCGGTGTTCGAAGGAGAACGTTGCTACAACGGCAAGATTTTCAAATCGGTTGAACATTCTGAACGGCTGCGCAAATCGGCAGAGCTGTTGGATATGGATCTGCCGTTTTCGGTCGCGGAAATCGAAGCGGCAAAAACCGCAACACTGGCCGCCAACGGTCTGACCGACGCCTATGTTCGCCCCATTGCATGGCGCGGTTCGGGCGAAGACATGGGCGTTGCCGCCAAGCGCAACCCGATTCACCTTGCCGTCGCCGTCTGGACATGGGGCGCCTATTACGGCGACGCCAAGTTCAAAGGCGCCAAGCTGGATATTTCGAAATGGAAGCGTCCGTCGCCCGAAACCATCCCGCACGCCGCCAAGGCCGCCGGTCTTTACATGATCTGCACCATGTCGAAGCACGCGGCAGAGGCTAAAGGCTGCTCTGACGCGATGATGTTCGATTATCGCGGCTATGTTGCCGAAGCGACCGGCGCGAATATCTTCTTTGTCAAAGACGGCGAAGTGCACACGCCGCTGCCCGATGCCTTCCTGAACGGCATCACCCGTCAAACCGTGATCGGCATGTTGAAGGCCAAGGGCATCACCGTGCACGAACGTCACATCATGCCGGCTGAACTGGAAGGCTTCCAGCAATGCTGGCTGACCGGCACCGCCGCAGAGGTCACTCCGGTTGGCCAGATTGGCGATTACAGCTTCGAAGTCGGCCAACTGACCCGTGACATCTCGACCGATTACGAAAAGATGGTGCGCGCCTGATGCAAAAGGGCAGGGTTTGCGCCCTGCCCTTTTCACTCTGCCTTTGGCCGGATTTGCCGGAAAAGGTTAAGATTTGGTTAAATTAACACATTTAACCCATTGAAGATAAACGGTTCTAAAAGGTCCCGAGTTGGGACCATCACAAAACATAGCGCGACACGTCCGCCGATCGGGCCAGCGCCCCAAGGTTCTTTTCCACAAAAGCCGCGTCCACCGTCACCTCTTCACCCGCCCGATCCGGCGCGGTGAAAGACAGTTCTTCGAACACCCGCTCCATCACCGTATACAGCCGCCGCGCGCCGATATTTTCAATCGACCGGTTCACATCCGCCGCAATCCGCGCCAGCGCCGCGATGCCATCCTTGGTAAAGCTGACCGCAACCTCTTCCGTCCCCATCAGCGCCGCATATTGCCGCGTCAACGCATTGTCCGTCTCGGTCAGGATACGCACGAAATCCTCTTCCGTCAGCGGTGCCAACTCCACCCGAATAGGCAACCGCCCCTGCAACTCCGGCAGCAAATCCGACGGCTTCGCAATATGAAACGCCCCGCTGGCAATGAACAGAATATGATCCGTCTTCACCGGCCCATATTTGGTGGAAACCGTGGTGCCTTCGATCAGCGGCAGCAAATCACGCTGCACCCCCTCGCGCGACACATCCGCCCCCCGCGCCTCTGAACGCGCGCAAATCTTGTCGATCTCGTCCAGAAATACGATGCCGTTTTCCTGAACCGCCTCCAACGCCGCCGCCTTCACCGCCTCGTCATCCAGAAGCTTGTCAGCCTCTTGCCCCAGCAGCAGATCATAGCTGTCCGCCACCGTCACCTTCTTGCGCGTGGTCCGGTTGCCGAAAGCCTTGAACAGATCTTGCAGCCCTTGCATCTGCATCTCCATCCCCTGCCCGCCCATCATCGGCATCGCAGGCGCGGCATCGGCGATCTCCAACTCAATCACCGTATCGTCCAACTCGCCCCGCCGCAGCTTGCCGCGGAACATATCGCGCGTCTGCTCGCGCGCGTCCTTGCCAGCCAAAGCCTCGATCACGCGATCCTCGGCCGCCTGCTTCGCCCGCGCCGCCACATCTTCCCGCATCCGCGCCCGTGTCTCGATCATCGCCGCATCGACCAAATCGCGGATGATGCTATCAACATCGCGGCCAACATAGCCCACCTCAGTAAACTTGGTTGCCTCGACCTTCAGGAACGGCGCCTTCGCCAGTTTTGCCAGACGCCGCGAGATTTCGGTCTTGCCGACCCCGGTTGGCCCGATCATCAGGATGTTTTTCGGATAGACCTCGTCGCGAATGTCGTCTGGCAAATGCTTGCGCCGCCACCGATTGCGCAGCGCCACGGCAACGGCCCGCTTGGCCTCGCGCTGGCCGATGATATGGCGATCAAGCTCTGATACAATTTCACGCGGGGTCAGATTGGTCATTTGGAAATCCGTTCAACCGTCAGGTTGCCGTTGGTGTAAACGCAAATATCGGCGGCAATCGCCATCGCACGCCGCGCAATGTCTTCGGCAGGCAGGTCTGTGGTCATCAGCCCGCGCGCCGCAGCCAGCGCATAGTTGCCGCCAGATCCGATTGCAGCCACGTCATGCTCCGGCTCCAGCACATCGCCTGCGCCGGTGATGACGTAAAGGTCGGTGCCGTCGGTCACGATCAGCATCGCTTCAAGGTTGCGCAGGTATTTATCCATGCGCCAATCCTTCGCCAGATCAACACAAGCGCGCGCAAGCTGACCGGGTGCCGCCTCCAGCTTTTTCTCTAGCCGTTCCAGCAAGGTGAAAGCATCAGCGGTCGACCCTGCAAAGCCTGCAACCACATCATGGCCGCCCGGCGACAACCGACGCACTTTGCGCGCGGTGCCTTTGATCACAGTTTGGCCCAGCGATACCTGACCATCACCGGCAACCACAACTTCGCCGCCACGGCGCACCGCCAGAATAGTCGTGCCATGCCAGCCCGGGAATTTGTCTTCGGCCATATCACGCCCTCCGTTCGCCTTCCCTTATATGGAAGGCCCGCGCGCGCTGCACAAGCGGGGTGGCTGGTGCGGCGCGGGGAAACCGCTTAGCCTTGAACGATGTGCGCGGTGCTGAATTTTTATCTGGATTCCCAAAAACGCAGCCGGGCCGAGGCTGGCGACGGCATCTTTGGTCTGGTGACGGCGGTGGTGAAAGCCGCCGGATGGCAGGTTTGCTATCGCAATGACACCGATCCAGTCACCGGCGATGGCTATCATCTGGTCTATAACCGCGAGGTTTTGGAACCGACCTGTCTAAGCCTGCGCCGCTGTTATCTGGACCATTACTTCCGCATCGAAGCCAGCAATGACCGATGGGAATGGGAGGTGGCGGGTAAGCCCTATGCCCCGCAGCCGGGGACAGAATGGTTTATGCAGCATTGGCGTGAGCGGTTGTTCAAAGGCCAAACGATAGCCAATGGCGGTTATATCTTTATGCCGCTGCAGGGCAAATTATTGCTAAGGCGGCATTTTCAGGCGGTTAGCCCTATCGAAATGATCCACGCTACCTTGGCCGCTGATCCGTCGCGACGCATCCTTGCCACCCTGCATCCACGGGAAAGCTACCCGGCCGACGAATTGGCGGCTCTGCACGGCATTGACCGCTTTCAACTGGTCAAGACGGGTTCGCTGCCGCTGCTTGCCGGGTGTGATTATGTGGTGACGCAAAACTCTGCGGTCGCCCTAACCGGGCTTTTCGCGCAAAAGCCCGCCGTGCTGTTCGCGAAGATCGACTTTCATCACATTGCAGCATCGGTGCCCCATATCGGCATGCATCGCGCCTTTGCCGAAGTGTTCACGCCGCGCCCCTACGGGCGCTATCTGCACTGGTTCTTCAAACAGAACGCGCTGTGCGATGTGGGCGACGACAGGGCGGCGAAACTGCAAGCCAGACTGCGGGCGCATGGTTGGCCAATATAAAAGGGCGCCCCGAAGGACGCCCTTTCGATTCGGTTTTCACCAAGATCAAATCGCCGAAGCGATCCAGTTTGCCAGTGCCGCTTTCGGCGCAGCACCGACCTTATTCGACACAACTTGACCGTCTTTGAACAAGAACAACGACGGAATACCACGCACGCCCAGAACGGCCGGGCTATCGGGATTCTCATCGACGTTTACCTTAACGATCTTGACCTTACCGGCATATTCGGCGGCCAGCTCTTCCAAAGCCGGGCCGATCTGACGGCACGGGCCGCACCATTCGGCCCAGAAATCCACCACAACCGGAATGTTCGATTTGCGAACTTCGGCATCGAAAGTGGCGTCGGTTACGGCGACGGTATTGGCACCCATGGCGCGATCTCCTGAGGGAAAATGTCAGGGAAGAAACGTAAGGTTGGCAGGCCCCAACGTCAAGGGATAGCGGTGCGCGCCAGTGCCGCACTCACAATATCGGGGGGCAACGGCATTAACGTAGCGGTGCGGGTCCACAAGATTGCAGTTTCAATCCGGGTGGCGGGGTAAATCTGCCGCAGGGCTTCGGCATAGGCACCCATCTGCCGCAACAGCCCTTCGGGCACGGCCGCCGGGGTTGCGGGCACGCGGTAGTTGGTCTTGAAATCCACCGCCAAAATGTGATCCGGCCGGATCAGCAAACGGTCAATCGCGCCTTCCATCGGTTTACCATCCAGCGTGGCAGTAAAGCTGACTTCGGTCAGCGCCTCCGCCGCAAAAATCGGCGCAAGGTCTGGGTTGCCAAGCACCGCGTCGACTTCGGCCAAGACGGATGCCCGCAGGGTGTCGTCGGCAACAAGCGTGGCGGCAATCGCGGGCCAATCATGGCGCGGCGCGGCGGGCAGATGTTCCATCAGCACATGCAGCGCGGTTCCGCGCGCCTTCGCAGCCTCTTCGCTAGACCCATCTGTTTCACCCGCAAGCACTTTAGCGCCCCCAAGATCCGAAGGGGACAGTGGCTTTGCGGGCCGATCGGGGTCTTGTGCGGCTTGGCTTGCCCATGACGGCAAATGCGTGACTAACGGCGCAGTTAGAGCCGCTTTTTTTGCAGGCGCAGGCCACTCTCCATATGAATGGCGCAGCACGCCGCCTTCGATTGGTTCGGCGCCAGCAGCCTGCATGCCTTGCGCAACCAAGCGATACCATGCGCTGTCTTTTTTGGCGTCGCCAGCACCGCAAACAATCAACCAAGACCGCGCCCGCGTCAGCGCGACATACAGCAAGCGCAGGCTTTCTTCTTCGGTCTTCTGCTGCCGCGCCGCGCGGGTGGCGGCAATGGCTGCAGGGCTTTCATCGGAAGCAGTTTTCCAAACCGGAATATCGCCCGGCAAGGTGTAAATCTCGTCCCGATCCTGCGGATTGCGATCGCCACTGTCGGGCAAAATCACGACCGGCGCCTCAAGCCCCTTGGCGCCATGCACCGTCATCACACGAATGCGCTGACCTTCGCTGTCCATCTGGCGTTTGACTTCGATATCATCGGTTTCAAGCCAAATCAGAAATCCGGTCAAACTGGGGATCTGGCTCCGTTCGAACGCCAGCGCCTGCGACAAAAATTCGTCGATCCCGTCTTCAGCCTCGGCACCCAGCCGTGCCAGCAGGCGGCGGCGGCCATCATGACGGGTCAGCGCCCTTTCGATCAGGTCAAACGGGCGCAAGAAATCGGCCTGATTGCGCAGGTCGTTCAACATCGCCAGCGTGTCGACATGGCCGCTGCTGTGGCGCAATGTTTCCCACAAAAAGCCCTTGCGACCATGCGCCAACGCGAAAAGTTCGGCCTCTGTCCAGCCACACAGCGGCGAACGCAGCAAGGCCGCAAGCGAAAGATCGTCTTCGGGTGTCGCAAGAAACGACAGCAAGGCGGCCAGATCCTTCACCGCAAGTTCGCCGCCCAACCGCAACCGATCGGCCCCGGCAATCGGCAGTTTCAACTTCTTGCAGGCCCGGATGATTTCGGAAAACAAAGCCGAGCGGCGCTGCACAAGGATCAACACATCGCCCGCATGCATCGGGCGGCTACCATCATCGGTTGGAATTTGCACACCAGCGTCGATCATCGCCTTGATCTCGTTGGCAATCTTTTCGGCAAGCCGCGCGGTGTGGTGGGTTTCGGCAATCAGATCAACCGGATCTTCCCAGTTTTCGTCTTTGGTGTCCGACGACTTTTCGACCAAGGGCCACAAATCAACCCTGCCCGGCAACTTGTCTTTGAACGCCTGATGCAAAACCCGGTCGCCCAGCGCGCGCGGAAAACGGTCGCCAAAGGTTTCATCCACCACCCGCAAAACGGCGGCAGAGGAGCGGAACGAAAACTCTAGCTTCAGGCTTTGAAACTGTTGCTCTGCGGCCGTGAATTTGGTCTGAAACTTGTCGTGTTTTTCGTCAAACGCCGCAACGTCAGCGCCTTGAAACGAATAGATCGACTGTTTTTTGTCACCCACAACGAACAGGGTGCGGCCACCAGAACGAGTGCCTTCGCCTGCGGTAAATTCAGCAGACAGCAACTCAATCACTCGCCATTGGTCGGGACTGGTGTCTTGCGCTTCGTCGACCAGAATATGGTCGATGCCCCCATCAAGCCGAAACAACACCCAAGCCGCCACGTCTGCCGAAGTAAGCAAGGTCTTGGCGCGGGTGATCAGATCGTCGAAATCAAGATAGCCGCGCGCCGCCTTTGCCTGATTGTAAAGCGGCAGGAAAGCTGCCGCGAAACGGTGCAATACCGCCGTTTTTTCAGCGGCTTGCAGGGCAATGCGGCGCGGACGCGCGGCTTCGACCCGCAGCATCAACGCCTCTAGCTGATCAATCTGGCCCGTGATCGCAGCGCGGGTCGCCTTGGTTGGAAAGCTGCCGATCTTGGCGGTAAACGGCTCTTTTGCCGCCTTTCCGGTTAGAAGCACAGATTCAAGCCCGCAAAGGTCGGCAAGGCTGGGCTCTGCAACCTGCAACCCTGCCAAGGCTGCCGCCGCCTTGACATCATTGCTGCTGCCCGCCGCAAGTTTCGGCAGCACGGCCGCGAAAAGATCGGTTTCAAAGCCAAGGAACACATCGGCCAAAAGCGCCTGAACCGTGCCTTCTGCGCCAAACAAATCACGGATTGCATCGGCCCCCAAGGGCTTGGCGAAACTGGCCCGCTTGCTGGCAACC
>Ga0255096_1000697_pt1 | contig 15429 bp, 17 predicted proteins | sample Colum_Atlam_RepA_2_FD_188563 | JGI IMG/M metagenome (GOLD analysis project Ga0255096, IMG submission 188563) | Freshwater microbial communities from Columbia River, Oregon, United States - Colum_Atlam_RepA_8d | ecosystem: Environmental > Aquatic > Freshwater > River | place: USA: Oregon...
CGGGTTATGAGCCCGACGAGCTGCCAGACTGCTCCACCCCGCGATCGATCTGCGTACATGACGCAGAGAGGTGAGACTATAGCACTGTTTTTGAAGGGCTGTCAAACATTAACAGCCCCAAACTACAGGCTATTCGACTAAGAATTGATTAATTTTCTTGACAAAAGCAACTGGGTCTTTGAGCTGGCCGCCCTCAGAAATCAAGGCTTGATCAAAAATCACTTCTGCAAAATCGTTGAAACGCCCACTATCAGAGGTATTTTCAAGCTTCTGAATTAATTTATGTGATGGATTAATTTCTAAAATCGGTTTTGTGTCCGGTGTTTTTTGGCCTGCAGCTTTGAGTAGGCGCTCTAGATTGCCTGATAAATCATTCTCTCCAGCCACTAAGCATGCTGGTGAATCTGTTAAGCGGTGCGTCACTTTTACTTCTTTAACTTTTTCACCCAATGCTTTTTGAATTTTTTCAATGAGCGATTTTGCATCTTTCTCGATTTTCTTTTTCTCTTCTTTTTCTTTTTCGTCTTCCAACTTTCCTAAGTCAAGATCACCCTTTGCAATGGATTGTAATTTCTTACTTTCAAATTCATTGAAAGTCGAAAGTAGCCATTCATCAACGCGATCACTCAGCAATAAAACTTCAATGCCCTTCTTTTTAAAAATTTCTAGGTGTGGGCTGTGCTTAGCTGCCTCATAGGAATCAGCGGTGATGTAGTAGATGGCTTCTTGTCCGTCTTTCATGCGAGTTACATAATCTTTTAAAGACACCACTTGAGCATCTGTTTCTTCATGCGTTGAATTAAAGCGAAAAAGTTTTGCTATTTTTTCTCTATTTACAAAATCTTCACTGTGACCTTCTTTCATGACCACACCAAATTCTTTCCAGAAATTTTTATAGCCATCTGGTTTTTTCTCACTCATATCTTCTAAAAGATCGAGGACTTTTTTAGTGGAACCTGCACGAATCGCTTCAACTTCTTTACTATCTTGTAAAATTTCTCGTGAGACATTTAAAGGAAGATCGGCACTATCAATTACACCTTTAATAAAGCGTAAGTAATTAGGCATCAGTTTTTCTGATGCTTCCATGATGAAGATACGCTTGACGTACAGCTTCACACTATGATGGCGTTCACGATCAAATAAATCGAAAGGGGCTTTAGCTGGTATATAAAGGAGTGAAATATATTCTTGCTTACCTTCAATACGATTATGTGAATAAGCAAGAGGAGGTTCTTGGTCATAAGAAAGGTTTTTATAAAACTCTTGATACTCTTCTTCCTTAATATCATTTTTATTTCGAGCCCATAATGCTGAAGCTGCATTGACTGTTTCATCTTCCTCTGTCGGCACTTCTTCGCCATCTTTCCACTCAGATTTTTTCATGACGATAGGAAGTGTGATGTGATCTGAATATTTCTTGATGATGCTCTTGAGTGTCCAGTCGCTTAAAAATTCGTCTTCGTCTTTTTTAAGATGCAAGATGATGTCAGTGCCGCGGGTATCTTTTTTAACTTCACTAATTGTGTATTCACCCTCACCTTTGGATTCCCACTGAATAGCTTCTGTGCTGCCAGCTCGTCTCGTAATTACAGTGACCAGGTCCGCAATAATGAATGAAGAATAAAAGCCCACACCAAACTGGCCAATTAAATTAGCGTCTTTAGCCTCATCGCCTGTTAAGTTATTTAAGAATTCTTTGGTGCCTGATCTTGCAATCGTTCCGATATTGCTAATGACCTCATCTCGATTCATGCCAATACCGTTATCTGAGATGGTCAAGGTGCGTGCCTTTTTATCAAAACTTAATCTAATTTTTAATTCAGAATCTTTTTCATAAAGGCTAGCGTCTTTAAGGGCTTCGAAGCGTAATTTATCTGAAGCGTCACTTGCATTTGAAATGAGCTCGCGAATCACGATCTCTTTATTACTATATAAAGAGTGAATCATGAGATGGAGTAATTGTTTAACTTCTGCTTGGAAGACTAATTTTTCAGATGCATTTTCTTTTGTTGCCATGTTCAATTACCTTTTAAAAAAATATTGGGATGATCATACAATGGGGGTTGAGTCATGAAATTTCAAGAGCTCTTTTTAGAGTAATTTCTTTAAAGCAACTGATGCTGCCATAAAACCGAAAGTAGCTGTCACCATAACACTCGAACCATACCCACCACAATGAAGACCTGTGAGCGCCTCATCAACTTCACATACTTCCTCAGGTTTTTTCATGACTTCATCCGTGAAAATAACGTCAATGCCTACTTTTTGCGACTCTTTTAATTGCAGTGCTTTTTTAACATCATGCCGAATTTTGGCTGTCAGCCTATCACCATGCGTTAAACTTAAATCAGCTATTTTAATTAATGAAGGATCTATACGCCCACCAGCACCGCCAGTCATGACCAGTGGGATTTTTTCATTTAAAGCATGAAGCGCTAGACCTGTTTTAATGCTTGCCTGGTCAATTGCATCAATAACGACATCAAAATTTTTCTTAATGAGTGCTGCTACATTTTCATTTGAAATAAAGTCATCCACAATATGGACATGACACAGGGGGTTAATTTCCAGAATTCTTTCCTTCATAGCTAGTACTTTAGATTTTCCAAGCGTATGACTTAACGCATGAATTTGTCGATTGATATTGGATTCGGCAATATGATCCAAATCAATGAGGGTGAGTTGGCCAATTGCATTTCGCGCTAATGCTTCAGCAGCCCATGATCCAACACCACCAATACCAATGACACAAACGTGTGCTTTCTGAAAAAGATCTAAAGCTTTTTTTCCATACAGACGTTCGACCCCACCAAAGCGCCGATTGAAATCGATGTCTTCCATTTAATTTTAGGTTTCAAGAACTACAAAGGCAGTCGCAATATTCTTTTCATCTGAAATAGAAATATGCTGACTTAAGATATTTTTTTGTTTTAAGAAGTCTTTTAATTCTTCATCAAATTCTAGAATAGGTTTTCCTAAATCATCATGGCCTACGATGATATTTTGAAAACGTACTGGCGATCTAAACCCAGTGCCCAAGGCCTTAGCAAAAGCTTCTTTGGCAGCAAAGCGTTTCGCTAGAAAACGAGATTGAGTTGATGACTTTAAGTAACTTTCAAATTCGGAATCACTTAAAATACGACGCGCAAAAGTATCACCAAATTTTTCGATGGATTCGTGAATGCGTGAAACTTCAACAACGTCAGTGCCAATACCAAAGATCATAATAAATTTTTCTTTTTAAAAAATTACTTCGAATACGTACGTAATAGTAATTTCATTTCACGGATCGCATTATCCCACCCTACAAATAATGCATGCGCCACAATCGCATGTCCAATATTAAGTTCTTCAATACCAGGAATTTCTGCAATTAAGTTCACATTATGATAATGAAGCCCATGACCAGCATTCACAATAAGCCCTAATGACAACGCATGTGCTGCAGCTTCTTTGACACGTTTTAATTCTTTCTGCTTTGTCACTTCATTTTCTGCATCTGCATAACGACCGGTATGAATTTCAATTACGGGCGCGCCCATCTTTTTCGCTAAATCAATATCTCCTAAATCAGGTGCAATAAAAAGTGATACACGACTACCTTGTTGGGTTAGAGTTTGCGTTGCACGGTGAAGGTGATCATAGGATTCTTTTACATTTAATCCGCCTTCCGTCGTTCGCTCTTCTCGCCTCTCAGGCACGATGCAAACATCTTGTGGTTTTACTCGAGATGCAATCGCAATCATTTCATCAGTTGCTGCCAACTCTAAATTCATTTTTGTTTGCAGCAAAGGTCGAATGGCAAAAATGTCTTCATCTTGCATATGACGACGATCTTCGCGAAGATGGAGTGTAATACTATCTGCACCGGCTTGCTCGGCACGAAGAGCTGCCTCGACAACACTTGGATACTTGGTCCCACGTGCTTGTCGTAAGGTTGCTACGTGATCAATATTAATTCCGAGCTTTAACATAAAATGTCTTATCCTTGTAAGTCGACAAAGAGTTGTTTCGAATGCAGTGGTTTATCGCCTAAATAAAACCCCAATAAATAACGCATCAATTGCTTACTTTGTTGTTGTGTTTCTTTACTAATATATTGGTCGCTTGCCATATCAAGCAAGGTCTTTCCTAAGACTTTAATGCCGTGATCGGTCTTCATTAAATCACACGCCCCATATTCAGCTTCATAGCGATATATTTTATCAGGGATAATTGGATTTGAATCTTCATCTTGATCTAAAGTGACTGCATAGCCTAGGGCTTGTAAAAGTTTGAGTTCAAATCGACGTAATGTAATGGTGAGTTCACGTCCTTCACTTAAAGCCAAAATAGTTTCGTGATAAAAATGAAAGAGGTCCATGTGAGGCTCATCTCTGGGTAATAAACGCATCATCAACTCGTTAATATAAAATCCGCACATTAATGCGTCACCCTCTAAAATAGTGAGCTTCTCGCACCACTCTAATCCATTTAAACTTTTAAGTTCCGATTTGCCTGACCAATTCGCAAGTAAAATCTGAAAAGATTGAAGCATGCCGCGAATGGATGATCTTGGACGCCGTGCTCCCTTAGCAACAACTGGAATACGGCCAAATTTTTCAGTGAAAACTTCCGCGATTAAACTTGTCTCTTTGAAAGGGTAAGTGTGCAAAATATACACACGCTGATTTTCTTGACGATGATTGGGAGTCGCCATTTAAAAAATTAAAGGCCTAATGATTTTAAAACACGCTGATCTGTCGACCAGCCACTTTTTACTTTAACCCAAGTCTCAAGCCATACTGTACCGCCAAAGAGCTCTTCCATGTCTTGTCTGGACTCAGATGAAATTTGTTTTAATTTCTCACCGTCTTTGCCAATCAACATGGGCTTCTGACTATCTTTGTCAACAATAATGGCGGCAAAAATGCGGCGTAATTTACCCTCGACTTCAAATTTTTCAATTTCAACCGCAATGGAATAAGGCACTTCCTGGCCCGTGAGACGAAAAATTTTTTCTCGAATAATTTCGGACGCAAGAAATCTTTCACTCTTATCAGTAATCTCATCTTCACCATAGATAAAAGGTTGTTCCGGTAAAAAGTCTCGAACGGTAGATAACAAATGATCTAGGTGTTTATTTTTTTTAGCAGACACAGGCACCATAGCTTTAAAGGTATATGTCTCGCTCATGGTTTTGATTTGTTCTAAAAGTGCATTCTTGTCTTTCATTAAATCTACTTTGTTCATGACCAGAATCGTCGGGCGATCTTTAGGAATGAGTTTCATAACCGCTTGGTCTTCTTCTGTCATGCCTCGAGACTCAATCACAAAAAGAACCACGTCCACATCGCTTAATACTTGGTGTACGGTTTTATTTAAACCCTTATTCATGAGGTTCAAATGTTTAAGCTGAAATCCCGGCGTGTCAATAAATAGAAACTGGGTGTCATCTATCGTTTGAATACCTAATAATTGATAGCGTGTGGTCTGCGCTTTTTTGGAGGTGATACTGATCTTACTACCTACCAAATAATTTAGAAGTGTAGACTTGCCTACATTAGGTCGGCCAACAATTGCAATCGTGCCACAGCGCGTAATTTTTTGTTCACTCATTAAATTGTCTCCAGCATAAGTTGATAAGCTTTTGATGCAGCCTCTTGCTCTGCAATACGTCGGCTATTACCTATCCCTTGCGTTTTAATATTAGACTTCTTAATGATGCACTCAATGGTAAAGGTTTGACTGTGTGCTTCACCTTCGATGGAGACAACTGTATAAATGGGTAAATCACTTTTCTTGCTTTGTAATAATTCTTGTAGCAAAGTTTTTGGGTCTTTTTGAATGAGTTTAGGATCAATCTCATTTAACTGATTTTCAAAAAAGCGAAGGACAAATTGATGTGTAGGTTCTATTCCCCCATCTAAATAAATCGCACCAATGATTGATTCAAAGGTATCGGCTAAAATAGACGGGCGTCGCCACCCTGCACTTTTTAATTCACCCTCACCTAATCTTATAAAGTCACCCAAACCAATTGAGGTTGCAATGCCGCTCAATGAACTCTCTTTAACAAGTTGCGCGCGTAAGCGACTTAAATCACCTTCATCAATGCGTGGAAATCTTTTATAAAGCTCTTCGGCGATGAGGAAACTTAAAACGCTGTCGCCTAAAAATTCGAGACGCTCATTATGTTGCGCTGAAAAACTGCGATGTGTGAGAGCCATGATCATAAAAGTAGAATCACTAAACGTGTAATGAATGATTCGACTTAACGAGGCTTGACGCTCTTTATCCATTAATGAATGATAGTCCCAATACGTTTTAATTCGCCGAAGTTAAACCAAATAAAAAAAGCACGTCCCACTAAGTTATGTTCAGGCACAAAACCCCATACGCGACTATCGGCACTGTTATCTCGATTATCCCCAAACGCTAAGTAATGTCCGTGAGGCACTTCAAATTTAAAATTTTCTCCAGGTAAATCATGAATCAAAATGGAATGATTCACATTACCTAATGCCTCTTTAAACTCCTTGGCTTCAATATGATGAATTTCATTCATCACATATGGATATTTATCAACGAATGTCTGCTCTATTTTTTTATCATTGATATAAAGCGTTTTACTTTTATATTCAATTACATCTCCTGGAAGACCTACCACACGCTTGATATAATCGATCGATGGTTTAGGTGGGTAATGAAACACAAACACATCACCACGCTTTGGCTTGTCTACTTCTATCATCGTGTAATTCAAAATAGGTACACGAATACCATAACTAAATTTACTTACTAAAATAAAGTCGCCTGCTAAAAGTGTTGGCATCATTGAACCTGACGGAATCTTAAAAGGTTCTGCAATGAATGAGCGGATAAAGAAGACTAATAAAATGACAGGGAAAAAACTTTTCGAATATTCAACAAGGATAGGATCTTTTGCATTCGCCGCTCTTTTTTTGCTTAAGACAAAAATATCAAGTAACCAAATAAGTCCTGTGATGGTTAAGACGATGACCATGATTAGCGCAAACATCATTTTTCTTCTACCCTTAAAATGGCTAAGAAAGCCTCTTGAGGAATTTCAACATTCCCAACCTGCTTCATACGCTTCTTGCCCTCTTTTTGTTTTTCTAATAATTTTTTCTTGCGACTGATATCACCACCATAACATTTAGCCAACACATTCTTCCGCATGGCTTTAACTGTTTCGCGTGCAATAATGTTAGCGCCGATAGATGATTGAATGGCGACATCAAACATCTGCCTTGGGATCAATTCACGCATTTTGGACGCCACTTCTCGCCCTCGATAAATACTATTTGTACGATGCACAATTAATGATAAGGCATCAACACGTTCACCATTCACCATGATATCAAGCTTCACTAAATCAGCTGCTCTAAATTCTAAGAATTCATAATCCATAGATGCGTAGCCTTTTGAAATCGATTTCAATCGATCAAAGAAATCGAGCACTACTTCATTAAGTGGCATCTCATAGGTCAGCATCACTTGGCGACCTAGGTATTGCATATTTTTTTGAATACCTCGCTTGCCATTACATAAAGTCATCACAGGACCTACATAATCTTGCGGCATTAATAAGTTAATGAGAATAATCGGCTCACGAATTTCTTCGATGCGAGATGTATCAGGTAATTTAGACGGATTTTCAATTTGGGTGACTTCGCCGTCTCTTTTGAGAAGTTCATATACAACAGTCGGAGCTGTGGTGATTAAATCCATATCATACTCACGCTCTAGTCGCTCTTGTACGATATCCATATGAAGAAGACCTAGAAATCCACAACGAAATCCGAAACCTAAGGCTGTCGAATTCTCTGGCTCAAAACGAAGGGATGAGTCATTTAAACTTAACTTTTCTAAGGCCGTTCTTAAAGCTTCGAATTGATTGGATTCCACAGGGTAGAGCCCTGCAAAAACTTGTGGTTTAACTTCTTTAAATCCAGCCAAAGATTCGGATGCGGGTTTATCTGCTAGCGTCACCGTATCGCCCACCTTAGCACTCGCGAGCTCTTTAATACCTGCAATAATAAAACCAACCTCGCCTGCGGAGAGTGATTCTTTGCTTCTCGATTTTGGTGTGAAGACGCCCACTTGCTCACATAGATATTGATCAGCCGTCGCCATCAGTTTAATTTTATCTTTTGGTTTTAAGCTACCATCGACCACACGCACTAACATGACAACGCCTACGTAATTATCAAACCAAGCATCAATGATGAGTGCCTTTAATGCTTTAGTCACGTCTCCTCTTGGTGGTGGAACACGAGAAACAATTGTTTCCAATACGTCTCTGACACCTTCGCCAGTTTTAGCTGAGCAGCGAATCGCATCTGTGGCATCAATGCCAATCACGTCGCCTATTTCTTCGATCACACGATCTGGATCCGCAGATGGTAAATCAATTTTATTTAACACAGGGGTGACTTCAACACCCTGTTCAATCGCGGTATAACAATTCGCAACTGTTTGCGCCTCAACACCTTGGCTTGCATCAACTACTAAAAGCGCACCCTCACAAGCCGCAAGAGAGCGACTCACTTCATAAGTGAAGTCGACGTGTCCAGGTGTGTCAATGAGGTTAAGGTTATATATTTTGCCGTCAAGCGCTTTATATTGAAGTGCGGCTGTTTGGGCTTTGATGGTAATACCGCGCTCACGCTCTAGATCCATCGAATCTAAAACTTGCGCTTCCATCTCGCGATCAGATAAACCACCGCAATATTGAATGATACGATCCGCCAAGGTCGACTTGCCGTGATCGATATGCGCGATGATTGAAAAGTTTCTAATGTTTTCCATGCAGAATTATGATGTCTTCAGTTACCTAATAACAAAGGCGCTTAAAACTCTTTAAGCGCCTTTGATTGAAAGCATGTATTTTACAACAAAGCTCTTAAACTAGCTGATTTTATCGCTCATTCGTGATCTTAACGGGCACATAAAGTGTCTCGTCATTTCTTAAAATAAGAAGCGCTACCGTCTTGCCGTTAGGGATGGTAGATACATCTTTAGCAAAAGCTTCAGCGCTTTCGACTTCGCTATTGTTTAGCGCCAAGACAATATCACCCCTTCGAATACCAGCTGCTGCTGCTGAACCTTGCGCATCAACGACTAGCAGACCTTTTTTGCCATTCATTTTTTTACGTTGTTGCGGTGGCGCTTCTTTTAAAACTAAACCTAAACGATTCACGTCTGCTTTGTCAGGTGCCTTATTACTTGCAATCACTTCAGATTGATCAGATGGCATTTCGCCAACTGTTAAGTTGAGTGTTTTGATACTGCCTTTTCTAAACACTTCAGCGACAACCGTTTTACCGGGTTTAGTATTGCCCACCGCTTTGGGTAAGTCAGATGACGACTCAATCAACTTATTATCAAACTTAGTAATGACATCACCCGGTTGAAGACCACCCTTTTCTGCAGGTGCTCCTTTTTCAATGCCTGCGACTAATGCACCATTCGTATTTTTCATACCAAAAGATTCAGAAAGTTCTTTAGTCACTTCTTGAATCGCAATACCTAACCAACCACGAATCACTTTACCGTTAGTTTTGAGTTGAGTCATGACGTCCATCGCAACATTGATAGGAATCGCAAATGAGAGCCCCATATAACCCCCGGTGCGACTATAAATTTGTGAGTTAATCCCTATCACCTCACCTTTTAAGTTAAACAAAGGCCCGCCTGAGTTACCTGGATTTATCGCAACATCCGTTTGAATGAAGGGCACAAAATTTTCTTGGGGTAATGCGCGACCTTTGGCACTCACAATACCGACTGTCATGGTATTTTCTAAACCAAAAGGAGCGCCAATGGCTGCTACCCATTCGCCTACTTTAATCGTGTCGGGATTTCCAATACTTACTTTCGGTAAGCTATTCGCATTGACTTTTAATACAGCAACATCCGTTCTTAAATCAATCCCAATCACTTTCGCTTTGAATTCGCGCTTGTCATTAAGCTTTACCATCACTTCGTCTGCGTCTTTGACTACGTGGGCATTCGTTAAAATGTAACCATCGGTCGTCACAATAAATCCGGACCCTGTGGCAGAAACTTGTTTATCTGGGGTAGGTTGTTGACCGCGACCATTGTGAGGCGGCATACCCGGCGGCACTGGAATACCAAAACGCTTAAAAAATTCTTGCATCTGCTCATCTTCGGGCGATCCTTGGCCTATAGCATTCGCACGATTTTTTTGAATCGAGCTGATATTAACCACCACAGGACTTTGTTTTTCTGCGAGCTCAGTAAAGTCTGGAAGATCTTTAGCAGCTAATCCGGTCACAAGTAAAAATTGAAATATGCACACATAAAAAAAACGTCTTAACATAGCTTGTATATTCCTTAAATAAATTATTTAAAACGAATCAATCGCGCTTCATTGTAAAACATTTGCATCTTTTCGTTAATGACGCGCTTGATCATCATGACACCCAAAGATAATCCTAAAACCGCGCCCAGCAACGTATAAAATTCGTTCATATCTTTTGCAAAGCTATTTGCAATTATCATGCCTAAAAACATTAAAAGAAGCGGAACGCCATAAAGCATAAGCGAACCTTTAAGCATAAACGTTTCATCAATACCTAAAATGACGACATCACCTAACTTCGCATTCAAATCGTTTCTTGTTTCAATATAACCTGACCGATGTGAAAAAATCTTTCCCCAAATTGAGTTGCCACAACCTCTGACCTGCCCACATAAACCACATGGCTTAGTTCGAACGACTTCGAGTGTAACTCGATCTTTTGAAGTTTTAATGACAATGGCTTGTTCTTCGATCATCTAATGCGCTTTCATATCCTGAATCGAATTTGAAATTTTTTGAATAGTTGCCTGTGGAACTGTGCCTACCACCATAATTTGATTACCATTCATCACTCTCGCATGAACATGAGATGAACCCACGCGCGTTTCACCAATACGAGACTTCTGATCTTTAGGAATGGGATTCACAAATAAAGAGACAAAGGAAAGTCCGTCTGAGAATACCCAGTGATGAACAATCTGTGGTTTAGTACCCATAGTTCTTGTGACGTGACTCACTTCTTTATAGCCTGCCGGCAAATTAGCAATGGTGCAATATTTTTCGAGGGATGCTTTATTTTCAGGCACCTCATTCATGATGTATTTTTTATGTATATCCACATCCGGTTTAAACCAATTTAAATCTTGGCCACTAAATAATCCAATTTGATTAAAGCTTGCTTGTTCAATCATTTTTTGTTGATGATCTAAAATACTCATCTTCAGAATTAAACCAAATTCTTTATCAAGCCAAAGCTTATAAAGGTATCGAAACTGATCTTTAGGCTCCAGATAAACGATTTGTGCTTCGCGACCGCTAATCCTTTCCTGATTAGCAAAGCGAAGGGTGTAAATAGCCTTAACACTTTCAATGTCTGGAGGCAAAATAGCAGGAAATAAACTCTGTCCCTGTCTCTCCTGAATGATGACATTTTCTTTATTAGAATTAAACACCATCATATTATTCCCGCGAGATAAAGCTTCACGAGGCTGGCCATCTAAAGAGACCATACGGGCGAACTCTTCTTCACCATTATTCAGATGGGTGATTTCGATTGAGCGAATATCTTGGGAATTTTGATAAAGAAAAATACCTTTGTAACTTAATTTTCTGGCGGCTTGAGAGGCTTTCTCTAGATGAAGCCAAGGATCCTCAGCACCTTGCGCACTAAAACTTAAGGCAAGGGTGATTAACCCAATCACTAATCCTTGCATAAAAAAATTACTTAACTTGTGTTTCAACATAAAACGCGACATTACTCGGTGCTAACATTTGATGCGCTTCAATATATTCATTTGGAATTTCTTCCGCAATTTCAATGGTATTTGTTGTTTTCATATGAAACGTATTTGTCGTGATCATTGCCCCTACAAAAAGAACAGCAATAAATGATGCCGCGATTGGCCAAGACATCCATAAAGGTGATGGGAGTGCCATCGTGGATTGAGGTTTAGATGACTGATTAAATTTTAACTGGATAGGCTCTTTATCAATGGCATCTAAGATCGATTTAGATGAAAACGTAACATCACTCAATTCATTTTTAATGGAGTCACGAATCAATTGATAAGTTTCAAAGCGCTCGCGTAAACGGCTGTCTTTGCTAATCTCTGTGACCGTTTGACTTGAACTTTTAAGACTGAGCTCATCATCGAGAAGTGTTGAAATTTTTTCTTTCATATAACTTTTCCTTAAAATTAAATTTACCAACGTTTATTATTGTGTTGTGACAAAAGCGGTTTTAATTTTTCCGCAATTGTTTCACGCGCTCTAAAGATACGAGAGCGGACAGTGCCAATCGGACACTCCATCATCTCTGCAATCTCTTCATAACTTAAGCCTTCAATTTCGCGTAATGTAATCGCTACCCTTAATTCTTCTGGTAATGATTCAATCGCGGCATTGACAGTAATGCCAATTTCTTTTGTGAGTAATGTTGTCTCTGGATTTTCAAATTCCGCTACTTGGTGTGTTTCTTCAAACTCACCATCTTCATTTTCAAATTCAGTCATATTGCGCGGGCGTTTGCCCATCGCTACTAGGTGATTTTTTGCGGTGTTAATACCAATACGATAGAGCCAGGTATAAAAAGCGCTATCGCCTCTGAAATTAGGGAGAGCACGATAAGCTTTAATGAATGTTTCTTGAACAATGTCTTCAATCTCAGCTTGATCACGCACCATGCGCGTTAAGATGCGACCGAGCTTGCGATTCGACCAAAAGTCCGAAAGCTTTCTTATCGCCTTGCTGCGCACTTTCGACTAAAACCTGGTCGAGTGCACGATTCGGATTTTCTATTTTCTCACTCACAACGACTGATAGCGAAGATTTTTCATGCTCGGAAGTATACACGGCGGACTTATCTTCAACGAGTGATAATTTCTTTTGTTCTATGTTATTGTTAAGTCTTGGCATTGCTTTTGAGTTTAATCTCTTTCGTAAAAAAACATACACATACTTTATATTTACCTCTAGGACGACTTCATTCTTAATTAGTTCATGAAAAATACGCAAATGTTACTTTGTGATGTGCTTATTATAGGTAGCGGTCTAGCTGGCCTTACTTCAGCTTTAAAGTTAGCTGACCATAAAAAAGTACTCATCGTGAGTAAGCGTGAAATTCTAGATAGCTCAAGCCAGTGGGCTCAGGGTGGCGTGGCTGCGGTCATGTCAAATGAGGACTCCATTGAAAGTCATGTGAAGGATACCGAATTTGTTGGGGGCGGTTTAACTGACCCTAAGGTCGCGAGCTTTGTCGCGTCTCACGGTAAAGATGCTATTCAGTGGCTTAATGATTTGCATGTGCCTTTTAGCCGAGACGACACAACACACCAATTTCATTTAACTAAAGAAGGTGGTCATAGTCATAGGCGTGTGGTTCACGCTAAAGATGCTACAGGTCTAGCGATTCAGGCGACTTTAAGCGAACAAGTTAAAGCGCACGCCAATATCACGATTTTAGAAAACCATATTGCGGTTGACCTCATTACAGAAAAAAAATCTTTAAAAGTTGATCACATTAAATCCAATCGTTGCTTAGGCGCTTATATTCTTAATAACAAAACGGGTAAAGTCATCACGGTATCCGCACAAGAAACCATTCTTGCAGCAGGCGGTGTCAGCAAAGTGTATCTCTATACAACTAACCCCGATGTAAGCACAGGGGATGGCGTAGCCATGGCATGGCGCGCAGGATGCCGTGTGGCCAATATGGAATTTATTCAGTTTCATCCGACGTGTCTTTTCCATCCCAAAGCTAAATCTTTTTTAATATCTGAAATTGTGAGAGGTGAAGGTGGCCTTTTAAAACTGCCTGATGGATCTCGCTTCATGGACGAGTATGACGCAAGAGGTGAATTAGCTTCCCGAGATATTGTTGCCCGCGCGATTGACTTTGAAATGAAAAAACGTGGGATCGATTGTGTGTATTTAGATATCTCACACAAATCACCTGACTTTATAAAGTCACATTTTCCAACCATCTATGCCCGCTGCTTAGAGCTTGGTATCGATATCACAAAAGAATGGATTCCAGTCGTACCTGCTGCCCACTATAGTTGCGGAGGTGTAATGACTAACCTTGCAGGTCAAAGCGATTTAGCGCATCTTTATGCCATTGGCGAAACAGCCTATACAGGACTTCATGGCGCCAATCGTTTAGCGAGTAATTCGCTCCTCGAATGTTTAGTCTTTGGCGAAGCAGTCGCGAAACATATTCTTCAATCAAAAGTTGATACCACTTCATTTGAATTACCGCACTGGGATGAAAGTCGTGTGACCGATGCGGACGAAGAAATTCTTATCACACATACTTGGAATGAATTAAGACGCTTCATGTGGAATTATGTAGGTATTGTGCGAACCAATAAACGTTTATCACGCGCACTTCATCGTATTCATATGTTGCGCGATGAGGTACATGAGTTTTATACCAACTTTAAAGTGAGTCACAACCTCATTGAATTAAGAAATCTTTTACAAGTAGCCGAGTTAATTGTGGAATCAGCCATTGCACGCCACGAGAGTCGTGGACTTCATTTTAGTCGTGATTATCCAAAGCAATTAAAAATCGCAAAACCAACGATCATGACCCCATCTAATTTTTATAGTCTCCTTGATCACAATCACGGACATTAAAATAATTTTAAAAAGTCACACCCCATCTCTTTATATTCTCTATAAAATATTAAAAAAACATTTTGAAGGAATTTTTTATGCAAGTCTCCATGAACACTGTGGTCACGATGACCTACGAACTTAAAGATGCCGACGGCGTTGTTCTAGAATCAAGTGAGCAGCCTGTGGCGTATCTCCATGGGGGCTATGACAATATTTTTCCAAAAGTAGAAGAAGCGATGCACGGAAAAAATATTGGTGACACGATTGAATTAGCATTAGAGCCTGCCGATGCTTTTGGTGAATACGATGCGGAACTCGTTCAAATTGAACCGGCTTCAGCTTTCCCCCAAGAAAATTTAAAAGAGGGTTCGCAATTTGAAGGTGAAGATGAGACGGGTGAAGTTATTTTATATACAGTGACGAATGTTGCAGATGGGAAAGTCGTGGTGGATGGCAATCATCCTTGGGCTGGCCAACGTATTATTTTTAAAGCCACGATTAAAGATGTGCGTTCTGCAAACCAAGAAGAAGTGACTCATCAGCACGTGCATGGTGCCGGTGGTCATCACCACTAAAAAATATCATTTTATCTTGAATTTTTTAAAAAATATGTCATATTAACTATGCAAGTAACATTTTATTTTAACAAGTTAAAAGGAGTGTTTAATGAAAGCTATTTATAAGTCCCTGATTCACATTTTAATCGCGAGTCTTATCCTTGTTCCTTTTAGCCTCAATGCGGCAATGATTTCGACAGA